>Ga0315286_10001723_pt1 | contig 19965 bp, 24 predicted proteins | sample YL17G10_0_MG_FD_205038 | JGI IMG/M metagenome (GOLD analysis project Ga0315286, IMG submission 205038) | Sediment microbial communities from Yellowstone Lake, YNP, Wyoming, USA - YL17G10_0 | ecosystem: Environmental > Aquatic > Freshwater > Lake > Sediment | place: USA: Wyoming | collected... | reverse complement strand
AAGGTTTTCCCCGTCTGGGCGCATCATGGGGAGGTTTTCACACAGTCTCAATCCTCTTTTAATTAATTCCCTTTTTTACTCTCGGTGCGCGAATATGCGTTGATTTCGGTGGAATGATTGAATATTTTATTTAATTTCCATTTTTTCTTTATTTTTTCTGTATCTCGGCCATTCTGTATTCTTTGCTTATAATTGGTTTATTATAGTAGGTACACCCGAGTTTTTGCAGCTATAAACATCCCATATTATGTTTTTATTGCTGCTTCTGTCCAGTGGATGGAATTCCGCCACGGCTTCCCCGGTTTTCATCATATCTTCACCACATTGTATACACTTCATCCTTACCGCCTCCGTTTTTACGATCTTGGCTTTCTTCTCGTGAATAGTAAGTAAACAGCCTTAAATAAAGGACTATTTCAATTCGGGTAGAATTGAAGGGCACATAGACTTAAACTAACACATAAACAAATATTTACATAAACACATAATAACATATCTTTATAAGCTGGTATGTGTATAATTATATTAGTGGATAAGCAAAGGTGAAATGACAAATGAAAACGGAAAGAAAAGAGACTCTGAGAATAAGCCACTTTGCTTACTAGAAGAACCTTTAGCGCGTGCTGAATAACTAAGGCTAGACGGTGAATACAATGGGTCGAATCAACGTGGAGCTCTCAGATGAGCTTGAGAGGAAGCTTAGGTTAACGACGATAGAGAGGTTCGGTGGAAGAAAAGGCGACCTCTCAAAGGCGGTAGAAGAGGCCGTGACGAAATACGTCTCCGAGTATAAGGCAGGAGAGATATAACCTGATTTATATGTTCGGCCCCCTCCGCGCGGGCGGTGCAAGATAAGTGTACGATGTCGAATTGCGCGCGCGGAGGAAAGTGATTATCCCGTCTTATTGCTTGAGCAAATAGATTGGAGAAGATGAGAAAAACAATGCTAATTAATATTCGCAGCCCGGAGGAGCGTCGACTGGTGATACTTCGTGGAATAGGTCAGGATCTCACCAGTTTGGAGATCGCCACAGGGATGGGTCTCAAAATGGGGATGGTCATTAGAGATCTAAGGGCAATGAAGTACCACAGGGATCCTGAGCTCAAACAAGCGTATATTGATCAGGAAGTGCGCGCATTAGCGTTTAAACAAGCTTTGGCAAACGTTGGTAAGGAGAGGTTCAAACTCATGACTGGAATGACCTTCCAGGAGAAGAACTTCGAGAATATGGTTAAATTCTATCAGCCTGAACTGATCAAGATTCTTGGGTCAGAGGACGAGACTGCGGCGATTATGGGTCTACCTAGAAGTGTTCAGAGAACCCTGGCGCGCAACGAGATCACCGATGGGTTGAGGAATAGGCGTCGGATCTCATCCAAGGCACGTGACTTTCTGCCACTTAAAAATTAGGTGCGTAAGCGGATGACTGTCAAATCAGTGTATCAGATCGCTTTTGACGAGAAGTGCAACGCGAGACCCAACTCAAAGGTGGTATTCCAGAAGGTTTTAAAATTCTTGCAAAAAGACCAGCTCGCTAACGTCACGATACTTCTTCAGGACTCCGGCTACGTAACAATTAGGCCGATGAGGTTGAGGAGATCTGATTGGGGTAAGCTTAATTGGAGCATCAAGAGGATTGGCGGCCTCTGGGTCTCCAATAACAACCTCAGCCATTGGAGTATACCCTTAACTCGCACCAACTAGCCACCAGAAGAATTATCGTTACGCTCATGAATTTCCGATAATGTAGTATTGCTGTATAGATCGGAGTGGTCCTAAAACACCCAATATATTGCGAGGATTCCGAATAACCCTTGAAATCCAGTCTTGGCTGGACCTTTACTTATAAGGGGTTAAATACTCTCAAAATCCGGAAGGTGGTTAATCGGAATTTCTCATTGCATCTGTACAATTAGCTTCATTATCCTTTTACTGGTTGAAACTTATCGCGTTGAATCTTTTAGACTCCCCACCTCCAGTGTTATATGACGCGCCTCCACATAGATTATCGACTCTTTTGAGTGAAGCTTGGACCGCATCCCTCGAGGCCCTCAGCTGGGTCGAGCTTAAGGGAATGAACGAAGACGCCGCCCTCAGGAAGACGTTCAAGCTGCTCGGGGTTAAGGATAGGATGGTAGCAAACGACGCGAGTGACCTTCTCTACTCCGTTTTAAAGAGGAGAAACTTGCTCGACTACATGATCAAATCCGCTCTTGAGCCTATTGACCTCGAAAGCCTCGAGGTGGGTTTGAGGAGCTTCCTGAGACTTTACGCCTATTTGATACACTATTCCGGTATCCCCTATTCTGAGACTCACAGGTTATCGGAGCAGGTCAGACGCGTTTTAGGTAATAAAAAACTCACCCCCGTCGAGGAGGCCATTGATCTAATTCCAAACCAAAAGATTCCTTGGGGAAGTTTTAGCCACGATGAGGAGTTAGCATACAGAAACTTCCTGCCCGTCTGGTATGTGAGGTATCTTAATAGTCATTTTGACGAGCGAAACGCGGCGTACCTGATCCAATCCATTGACACGCCCAAGTATATTCGCATAAACACCTTAAGAGGGGATGATTCCCTCATTTTTCAGCTCACCAAGCAGGGCTTTCAGTTTGATGATGTGAAGGGTCTCAGCCACGCGTTTCGTGTTCTCGGCGCTTCAAATGGTCTAACAAACACCGAGTTTTACAGGAGGGGGTCATTCATAATTCAGGACAAGGCGAGCATCCTCGTGGGTGAGATCGCTGCACCCAAACCCCATGATGTCGTGCTAGATGTTTGCGCTGCGCCGGGTGTCAAGACGAGCCACCTCGCCCAAATAATGGGGAACAGGGGTAGGATCATCTCCGTTGACTTCGACGAAAGGAGGCTAGCTTCATGGAGGAGACTGGTCGAAAAGATGGGGGTTACAAACGCGGAGTCGATGCTCGTCGACGCTACTAGTGATTATTATCTTCCCATAAACAAAGCGGATCTTGTTGTGCTTGATCCACCGTGCTCAGGAACAGGCACATTCAACAACATTCCTTCTGCTAAGTGGAGGGTAACGCAGAGATCAATCGAAGAGATGGCAGTTCTTCAAAAGATCCTAATTGAGAAAGCCGCCTCCAATGTGAAGAAGGGTGGATCGCTAGTCTACAGCACCTGCAGCGTGACCGTTGAGGAGAATGAAGAAGTAATCAGGGGTTTCCTTAAGGTGCATCCCGAATTCAAGCTCGTGGAGGCAAAGCCGAGGCTAGGTGCATCAGGATTATTAGGGCTAGATGAGGCTCAGAGACTTTACCCCTCGGTCCATGAAAGTGAAGGTTTCTTCATAGCTAAACTTGAGAACTCCGAGTGTACACTATGAATGTGGAACTCATCTTCCAAGGCTTGGGAAATCTCGGGGTTTGTATCGCTTCTTATTATATATTTCCTGAATTGAAAAGAAAGCTTCGATGCTCGACCATGATCTCTGGAACCCGATGAATATCGTGGTCCAAGCCATCGAGATGGCGAGGGGGTAGCCCGATAAGGCGGGCGCGGCAAGTTCAACGATCTCTAACCCCTACTTCTTAGGATTTGCCTCGGAGTCTCGCAGCCACCCGTAGGAGCCTCTCACTGGACCCTAGACTCATAAATATCTTAAACAGGGCCAACGAATAGATTATGATCCCTCATGCCATCCAAGCTCGACAAGGGTAAGAAAGTGGTCATAAGCCTCGACGAGGAGATAGTGAGAAGCGACGGCTCCAAGATAAAGATGCGCGAGTTCGTCAAGGAGATGCTCGCCTACAACCCGATGTTCAAGATCGAGACGAGTCCAAAGGGTGAGACCTGGTACCTCCGCAAGAAGGAGAAGTAGCACCCACCAAAGCATTGAGGTTTTTCCACATCATTCTCAGCCCATATTGTTGAGCCGCCTTCCACACGGGGCGGGGGCTGTCGGGAATGATTCTCAGCACAGCCCGATATTGGCGATGAAATCAGTCACATGAACCGCCCAACGAGGGCCCTCGTATAGAGTCATGGTCGCCACGGCTGTGCCTTGCGAGACTTTTTTTATCGGTGGCTCCCTAAAAAAGGGGATGAAACACATCGCCTTCGTCATTTATCCGGGGTTGACCCTCCTCGACCTCGCCGGCCCCATGCAGGTCTTGAGCAGCATGTGTGAGAGGAACCGCGAGTTTTCGATCGTGGTCGTCTCCAAGGAGAGCGGCGCCGTCGCCGCCGACGTCCCCCTAAAAATTGTCCCGGGTGGCACGTTCAATGATGTTCCCAGCCCAGCGGTGGTCGTTGTCCCCGGGGGTGAGGGCCCGACTGTAAAGGCGATGGGCGATGACGCCTTGCTGGATTATCTTAAAAACGTTTCAGTATCCGCCGATTACGTCTGCTCGGTCTGCACGGGCTCACTCATACTCGGCGCTGCGGGGCTCCTCACGGGTCGAGAGGCGACGACCCACTGGGGCTGCTACAAGATCCTGGAGGCACTTGGCGCCAAGTATGTGAAGAAGCGTTGGGTACAAGACGGGAAGTTCATCACATCCGCAGGGGTCTCCGCGGGGATAGACATGGCCCTCTACCTCGTCTCGAAGCTCACCGACGAATCAACGGCGCGAAACGTTCAACTGGGCCTAGAGTACGAGCCGGAGCCACCCTTCGGTGGGATCGCTTGGGGCAGCGTGGACCGCGACCGGGTCACACCCTACTTCAAGGCCAAGATCAAGGAGTACCTGAGCGATAAACCCGACCTCATCAAGAGATTCAGTGACCTTTGATATCATCCCCTCTGTTTAATCTGATTCCAGTCGATGCTTCGCGCCCGTCGGTAAAGGAGCTTCTCCCATGGAGGGCTTCTCCTCACCGGCCGGAGAGCTGGGGGAGCCTGAAACGTGGTCGATCCATTAGATCGGTGATCTTACATGTATCTACCCTGCTATATTGTTAAAACCTGCGCCTCCCCCCTCTTAGTCGATTCAGTTGGCGATTCGAGCCACATATCCCCGGGGTGCAATGCACGAGGCCGCCGAGATCTGCCTCAAGTGCGGCGTCTGCTGCAACGTGGCCCACAGCTGCCACGTCAAATACGACCACCGTTTCAACCCTAGGTATACCTTCGTCTACGACTGCCTCGCGTCAGAGAAGAGGGCCTCGAACCCGAACATCTGGCTCTGCGTCAGCTGCCATAAATGCGAGGAGACTTGCCCATATGATGTCTCCCCCGTGTACTTCATAGAAGCCCTCAAGGCGGAGGCGCTTGGCACCGGCTTCGTCCACCCGACGATACGGGCGGAGGTGGCCCAGATCGTTTCGACGGGCTTCGCCTTCCCCGTCACGGGGGCCACAGAGAGGCAGCGGCAGACGCTGAACCTCAAGCCCCTCCCACCCAAGGCTGTCGACGAACTGGCGAAGATCGCTGAGAAGACGGGGTTGGCCGCGAGGCTCAAGGAGGCGCAACCATGAGATACGCCCTCTTCCTCGGCTGCTTCATCCCAGTCCGACTCCCCCACCTCGAGGCAGTGGCTCGGAGCGTCCTTCCCCAACTCGGCGTCGAACTAGCGGACATCGAGGGGTTCACCTGCTGTCCCGAGCCCGTCGGCTTCCTCACGGACAGGGTGACGGGTCTCGCCATGGCAGCGAGAAATATATGCCTCGCCGAGGAGGCCGGACTGGACATCATCACACTCTGTAACGGCTGCACCTACACCCTCAGGCAGGCGAACGAGACCCTGAAGGCGGACCCAGCCCTGAGGGCGAGGATAAATGAGATACTCGCAGAGACGGGTCACGAGTTCAGGGGCACAGTCGACGTGAGGCACTTCGCCCAGGTCCTCTCTCAGCAAGTCGGCTTCGAGGGGATACGGTCGGTCGTCAGGAAGCCCTTGACGGGTCTCCGCGTCGCCTGCCACACCGGTTGCCACATACTCAGCCCACCCGGGGTGATGGGCTTCGACGACCCCCTCGACCCCATCGTCCTAGACGGGATGGTCTCCGCCCTCGGCGCGGAGCCCGTCGACTGGGAGAGGAAGACTATGTGCTGCGGCTGGACCCTCACCAACTACGGCGACCGGGAGTCCGCCAACAGGCTCCTCGGTGCGAAGCTCGACGCGATGCACGCCGCCGGAGCGGACTGCAGCACGGTCATCTGCCCGCAGTGCTTCTACCAGTTCGACACTGGGCAGATGCTCGCGGCGAGGGAGCTAAAGATGGAGTACAGGGTCCCGACCATCTACTACCTTCAGTTGCTCGCCCTCGCCATGGGGCGTAGCCTCGACGAGGCCGGAATCAGACAGCACAGGGTGAAGGACCCGGCCCTAGACGGGAAGCTCGGGAGGCTAACGGCTTGAAGGTGACGACGGTCTGCCCATACTGTGGCGTCGGCTGCCTGCTCTACCTGCACGTGAGGGATGGGCGTGTGGTCGGTGTCCTACCGCACCCGAGGGGTCCCGGGGAGGGCCGCCTCTGCATAAAGGGGTGGAGCGCCCACGAGTTCATCCACCACCCGGATCGCCTGGCGAAGCCCCTGATCCGTGAGTGCTCCGGGTTCCGTGAGGCCACGTGGGGTGAGGCTCTGAACCTCGTCGCCTCAAAGATCAGGGAGTCGAAGGAGGCGCATGGGGCGGACTCCGTCGCATTCCTCGCCTCCGCCAAGGCGACCAACGAGGAGAACTACCTCATGCAGAAGCTCGCCAGGGCCGCCGTGGGGACGAACAACATCGATCACTGCGCCCGTCTCTGCCACAGCAGCACCGTCACGGGGCTCACCCGGGCCTTCGGGAGCGGCGCCATGACTAACAGCCAGGAGGACATCGAGGAGGCGGACGCCTTCCTCATCATCGGCTCCAACACCTCGGAGCAGCACCCCCTCCTAGCCCGTAGGGTTATCAAGGCCGTCAAGGGGGGCGCCAAGCTGGTCGTGGCGGACCCCAGGGACATCCCCCTCACCGAGTACGCCGACATCCACCTCACCCACCGGCCGGGGACAGACATCGCCCTGCTCAACGCCATGATGAACGTCATCATCGCCGAGGGACTCCAAGACGACGACTTCATCAGGACGCGCACCGAGGGCTACGAGGCGCTCAGGGAGCACGTAGGGAAGTACACGCCCGAGTACGCTGAGGGGATAACAGGCGTCCCCGCAGGAAAGATCAGGGAGGCCGCCCGCATCTACGGCTCCGCCGAGAGGGCCACCATCCTATTCAGCATGGGCATCACCCAGCACATCACCGGCGTCAACAACGTCCTCAGCACAGCCAACCTCGCCATGTTAACCGGGAACATAGGCCGACCCGGCACAGGCGTCAACCCCCTCAGGGGGCAGAACAACGTACAGGGCGCCTGCGACGTCGGAGCCCTCCCCGACCTCCTACCCGGGTACCAGCGCGCCGCCGACCCCGATGCACGGAAGCGGCTAGGCGACGCCTGGGGAGCCGAGGTCCCCACCGAACCGGGGCTCACACTGACCGAGAAGGTGAACGGCGCCGGGGAGAAGGTCAAGGTCATGTTCATCATGGGGGAGAACCCCCTCATGTCCGACCCCGACACAAACCACGTAAGGAAGCAGTTTGAGAAGTTCGACTTCCTAGTGGTCTCGGAGCTGTTCCTCAGCGAGACGGCGGAGGTTGCGGATGTCGTCCTCCCCGCGGTGAGCTTCGCGGAGAAGGACGGCACATTCACGGCGACGGATCGCCGAATACAGCGGCTACACAAGGCAATAGAGCCAATCGGGGAGGCGAAGCCCGACTGGTGGATACTAAGCCAGCTCTCCACGCGCCTCGGCTACCCGATGGAGTACACGGGTCCATCCGAGATAATGGACGAGGTCGCCTTGATCTCCTCAATCTACCACGGCGTGGGCTACGATAGGCTTGAGGGAGACGGTCTCAGGTGGCCTGTCCCCTCTAAGGAGCACCCGGGGACGCCGATCCTTCACGTCGAGAAGTTCAGCCGCGGCCTCGGCAGGTTCCACGTCGTCGAACACAGGCCCCCCGCGGAAGAGCCTGACGAGGAGTACCCGCTCTTGCTGACGACGGGGCGCATCCTCTTCCACTGGCACACCGGCACCATGACCCGCAGGAGCCCTACCCTGACTGATCAGGTGAACGAGGCCTTCGCCGAGATCAACGAGCGCGACGCAGAGAAGCTTGGCATCCACTATGGTGACCTCATCAAGGTTACGAGCAGGAGGGGCGAGATAACGTTGCGGGCACGCGTCACCGGCGGCATAAAAGAAGGCGTCGTCTTCATACCCTTCCACTTCGCCGAGGCGCCTGCAAACATGCTGACAAACAACGCCGTCGACGCCGAGTCGAAGATACCCGAATACAAAGCCTGCGCGGTCAGAGTCACCAAGGCTTAACCCAATGTAAAATCTCGGTTAAACTTCGGCACCTTTTTTCAGGTGGAGTGGTTACCAGCCGATGGCGTATCCGTCGCCCGTCCTCGGGCTGGCTCCCCCGTACTTCACCCCCGTCCGCGGGTCGTATCTTATCGCCAAGCACCTCCCGTGGCTCCAGGGTTTATCGACGACCACGCTATGCCCCTTCTCCCTGAGGCCCGCCAGAACCGGCTCGGGGATGGTGGGCTCGACCCTTAGTTCCCCGGGTCTAACCATCTTCGGCCAGAAGCTGCCGGTGAAGTGGTTTGTGTGGACGGTCGGCTTGTCCAAGGCGAGTTGTACATCCATGCCGAAGTCTACGTAGTTTAGGAAGAATTGGCTCGTCCACTGGTCCTGCCCGTCCCCACCGGGGGTACCGTATACCATGTAGGGTGCCCCCTCCTTCATGACGAGGCTCGGCGTCAGTGTGATCCTCGGCTTCTTGCCGGGCTCGAGGCAGTTCGGGTGCCCCTCGGTGAGGTTGAACTGCTGGCCGCGTGTCCCCATGGGGAATCCCAGCCCGGGAACGAGGGGGCTCGTCCTTATCCAGCCCCCGCTAGGCGTCGCCGATATCATGTTCCCCATAGGGTCCACTGCCTCGCAGTGCACGGTGTCCCCTTCGAACCCTCCCTTTAGCGTCGTCGGCTTCAACTCGATGGGCTCCGCCCTCCCCGGCCTGAGGAGCATCGAAGCTTCTTTCGGATCGATTAACTCCCTCCGCTCGTCGGCGTAGATTTTCGACAGCAGCATGTCGAGGGGCACGTCGGCGAAGTCGGGGTCGCCGTAGTAGTGTTCCCTGTCGGCGAATGCAAGCTTGGCGCACTCCGTCCAAGTGTGGATGTATTCAACCGAGTTATGCCCCATGGCGCCAAGGTCGAATCCTTCTAGTAGGTTATAGAGTTCGAGCTGGGCGGGTCCCTGCGTCCACGGCCCACACTTGTAGACATCCAGGCCCCTGTAGTTGCTTGTGATCGGTTTCTCGATGCGCGCCTGATATTTATCGAAGTCTTCGAGGGTCATCAACCCGATGTTTCCCTTACCGTAGACGTCGAGGCACCGGTAGCTGTTCATGAAGTCTACTATCTTCTGGGCTATCGGGCCGCGGTAGAAGTGGTCTCGGCAGGCGTCTATTCCCGCGGTTCTCCCGGATCGGCGCTCGTTTCGCTCCAGTTCGACGATTTCTTTGAATGTCTTCGCCCAGTCGGGGTTTTTGACGACCTGCCCCACCTGCGGCGGCGTGCCCCCGGGGAGATACACGGCGGCGGTCGTCGGCCACTCCCTCCCGAATCGCTCTTGTGACGCGGTTATGCTTCGGACCATTGTGGGCTGAATCGGGTAACCATCCGAGGCGATGTCGATGCTTGGCCTCAGGCATTCACCGAGGCTGAATGTGCCGTAGAGGTCGAGGGCCATTAGCCATGCGTCGAATGCGCCGGGGACGACGGCGGGCGTGAAGCCGTCCTCGGGGATGAGGTCGTAGCCGTTTTCCCGGAACCACCCGACGGTGGCCGCCTTGGGCGCCGGGCCCGAGCCGTTTATCGCCAACACGACCTCCTCGTCGGAGAGATAGAGGAGGATGGGCACTTCCCCGGCTACGCCAACGAGATCCGGTTTCGTCAGGGTCAACGCGAACCACATGCTGACTGCTGCGTCCACGACGTTACCTCCCCGTTTGAGGGCGTGGTGCCCGATCTCCGTCGCCAAGTAGTGGCTCGAAGTCACCATGCCGTTGGTTCCCATAACGACTGGTCGAGTTGTGAACTCCATGGAGGATGTATCTCCTCAGCGTATTTAGTTTGATTCACGGGTCAAACGAGGATGGGCTCAAAGGGCAGCACCGTCGCCCCCCTTCAATATTCGCTGCTCACCCATTGGGAGAGTTTTTATTATCTCTCATTCACTACCCGCCAACTGAAGGCGCGGGTGTTGGGGTTAGGGAAACGGATCGCTGATAGACTCACACCAACGAAGATGGACGCGGTCTATTGGGAGCTGATCTTCGTCGGCTTCTCCATCATGATGGGGATGAGCTTACCCGCCTCATTTCTGCCGATATTGGCTGAGAGCCTCGACCCCTCGGGCGTGCTCGTTGGGCTCGTCGTCTCGGCGTGGTTCCTCAGCAGGATCTTCCTAGAGCTACCCGCGGGGATAATCAGCGATCGAATCGGCAGGCGCCGCCTCCTCATATTTGGCATAGCCCTCAGTTGCCTCGGGCCCATCCTCTGCAGCCAGGCCGACAACATCTGGTTGCTCATCATAGGCCGAGGCATCTGGGGGATGGGGACCGCGTTCTACTTCATGAACAACACGGCTCTCCTGATGGACATACTCCCCGCGGATACTAGGGGCAGGGCTCTCGGGCTCTTCCAGGGGATCGAGTTCGTGGGGAGCTTCATCGGCGCCCCGATAGGCGCGTTCCTCTCCGTCTACATGAGCTACAATCAGGTCTTCTACTTCACACTGCTACTGACCCTGGTCTCCCTCGCCATCGCTTGGAGGTCCGGCGGCATGAAGAGATTCGAGAGCAGGGGCACGCAGAGGGAGCGGACGCCCCTCAGGGAGATAATCAAGGCGATAGGTGATCGCGGGATATTGATAATCTGCCTTAGCACCGTCCTCCGGATGCTCATAATGCAGGGTATCTTCCAGACCGTATTCCAGTTATACTTGAATCAGGGGCTCTCCCTCGCGGTTTCGACGATAGGCCTCATCCTGAGCGCGAGGATCGCCGGGCAGGTCATCTCACTAGTCTCAGCGGGAATACTATCCGACAAGATCGGTAGAATCCCCGTGCTCGTCGCCGGATTCGTCGTCTGCGGCTTCACACTGTTCGCCTTCACTTTGACGAGCAGCTTCCTTTTCCTGCTCCTTCTCGGCTTCGTTGAAGGGCTCGGCGAGGGCTTCGGTATGACTACACTCATCGCGCTCCTAACTGACATAGCGCCCCCGTCCGTCAGAGGCGGGGTCATCGGGCTCTACAGGACATTCCAGGATATCGGCGGCTTCGCGGGACCGATTCTCTTTATGATGCTTTACAATGGGTTTGGGGCAGTCTCGGCGTTCTATTTAGCGGCCGCCGTCAACGTTGTTAATGTTGGGCTAATATTGGCGTTCAAGTCCAAGCCGAAGAACGGCTAGGATTTGATTCTCCTCTTATGCGGATTCGAGTGTTGGATAGGTTGAAGATATGCCTCTTCAGTCTGCACCGCACCGTGTCGAATACGCGAGTGTGAGACTTACGCTTTCGGGGTCACGCATGTCTAGCCACGCCGGGGTATCCACGCCCTGACGATGATGACTATAAGAAAGCAGACCATGAAGACCGTGGCAATGTTTATCACGTTCAGTATGTCCGCCGGTATGATGAGTGCGTCGACCTGCCTACGAATCAGCACCGTCAATGCGAAGGCGACGAGGCCGATCGCGGTCGTCTTGAACCTGTCTGCGAGCATCACAGACGATGACCCCGCGGAGGGGTTTAACGGTTCCCTATCAAGCGTTAATAACCGCGACCCGGCGGGTTAGTTCATGGTTAAGATGTACCACATGCGCCGCGGCGACAAGGCGATCAAGGACAAGGCGAAGCTGGAGAAGATCCTCAGGGAGACGAATTTCGTGACCCTCGCCCTCGCGAAGGGGAACGAGCCGTACATCGTCGCCCTCAGCCACAGCTACGACGGGGAGGCGGGGTGCCTCTACTTCCACTGCGCCGCGGAGGGGAAGAAGCTCGACTACATGCGCGCCAACCCCGTGGTCTGGGGGCAGGCGCTCATCGACCACGGCTACCACGAGGGGCAGTGCAGCCACCTCTACGTCTCGGCGGTGTTCCGGGGTCGGGTCGAGTGGGTGGAGTCCATCGAGGAGAAGAGGCGCGTCCTCACGCACATGATTGAGCACCAGGACGGCAACCCCGCCGCACTGATGCCGAGGCTGACGGGGCTGGAGAGCGGCGGCGCCCTTGACAAGACCGTCGTGGGCAGGATAGTAATCGAGGAGCTGACGGGGAAGAAGTCCGCCGAGGTCGACTTCTAGTGTCCCTCAGGTAACATTATAAACCGCCCCACTTTTCTCAGGGACAGGAGAGATAATCATACATGGCCAAGTGTGAGAAGTGCGGCGCCGAGCTAGGGGAAGGCGCGGCTTTCTGCCAGAAGTGCGGTGCACCCGTCGCAGCGACGCCGACGACTGCCCCTGTTGGGGAGAGGATGATAAACCTCGCGGGGTGGGGCGACAGGATACTCGCCTACATCATTGACATGATCCTCGCCGGGATAGTCCTCGGCATCATAAAGGCGGTCGTATTCCTGCCAAGCTACTTCGTCGGCGGAATGATGGGGGTTCCCTCCTACGTCCCGTGGAGCAACTTTGGCTTCGACAATCTATTCTGGTTTGCCTACTTCCTCTTCATGGACCTCACATACGGCCAGAGCATCGGCAAGATGGTGCTGAAGATCAAGACGACGAACATGAACGGCGGCCCCATCGAGCTGAGCCAGGCCGCCATCGAGGCTTTCGGCAAGGCCTTCCTGCTACCCCTCGACGTAATCCTCGGCTGGGTCTTCACGAACCAGAGAAACCAGCGGATCTTCACCTACCTGGCGAAGACGATAGTCGTCAAGATCAGGGATTAGCCAAGCCCCCCCTCTGGGGGTTACTTGGTAACCTTCTTCATCGGTTGCCCGCAGCAGACCAGCTGCCCTGCGCCCGATTCGAGGACTTCAACCTTGTTCCCGCATATCTCGCAGAGGTAGATCTCCTTCACCTTTGTCATATCGATCAGTTTCCTTTGGGGAATCGCTATTATTAGATTTGATCGTTGGCTGCGACGCCCACGATGAGGTGTATGTTGTGGCGCGGGTATGAGGACGCTTTATAATAAACTTCTACGACCTAAAGAGAATCTCGATGTCTCGTAAACCGGGTGAGATCGCAGAGTTGATCTGTTCCCTATACGGGGAGAAGGTGTTTCTGCTCGCCATCCTCGCGCGCTAGGCTGTTTAGAAATTAAATAAAACCTACACAACACACTCATTGAGTATAGGTTGAACGTTAAGCGCGTGCTTGACTCACTCAACCTACACCAGATCCGAACCGAACTAGCAGACCACTACCACAGAGAAGGACCGGGCAGAACACCAACCAACCCACTAGCCATGCTCAAAGCCCAGCTAGCCAAACACCTCCTCAACATAATCAGCGACAGAAGACTCGCACTACGCCTCAGAAGCGACCACAGAGTAGCCAAAGCATGCGGCTTCCGAAGAAGGACACCGAGCCACGGACTCTTCACCCACTTCAGACACAGACTCGGCGAAGAGACGTACCACAAGGTCTTCAACAGACTCACAAGGATACTCATCGAATCGGGGACAATCATCGGCAAGGTCCTCGCCGTCGACAGCACCCACATCGAAGCTTACAGCGGAAGAGCCATGGATAACCGCGTTGGAAGAAGCGACCCGGACGCCCGTGTAGGGTGCGGGAAGCGTGGCTTCATCCTCGGCTACCGCGTCCACACCGTCTGCTGCGCGGACTCAGCTACCCATAGCCTACGAGGTGACACCGTGTAACGAGAACGATAAGCTCCACTTCAAGCCGCTGCTGGAGAGGGTGCACCGCCTCGGGGTCAGCTTCAGAACAGTTCTTGCCGATGCTCAATATAGCTCCGTGAACGTTAGGGACGCGGCGGAGTGGCTCGGTGCTGAGCCCGTCATCCCGGTTAGAAGGGACTCCCGGGTTGAGGCGGTGCTACGTGTGGGCCGCGACTTCGTGGCCAGGGGTGCTAAGCGGATCCTGGGGCTGTTCAGGAAGCGGTGGAGTATTGAGAGGCCATTCGGCCGGGCGAAGGAGTGGCTGATGTTGGATGGCGTCAGGGTTCGGGGTTTGACGCAGGTGTCGATCCATGTCTCGCTGAGTTTGATCTCGATGCTTGTGGTTGCTCTGTCCGCGGTGAGGCTGGGGTTTCCTGGTCTGGTTAGGTGTATCAAGGGTTTCGTTGAGTGCGTCGTGGCTTCGATGGGACTTGCCTAGGGGTTTCCATTGTTTTGGTTGTGGGGTTTCTAGTCTCCATGGGTTTCTTGGGGCGGGGTTTGGATGATGGGTTCAACGTGTTCTCGCTGAGGCGTCGGTGACTAGTGTGAGGCATCTATAATGGTGATTTTCTAAACAACCTAGCGCGCGAAAGTTGTATGAAGAAGTATTGTTCACGAGTACACGATAATAAAGGAACTTGAAGTCATGAACACATGTTGAAGGAACTAGCAAAAAATCGCTGCACGTAAAATTGATCTTCCAAGTAAATCAATGGTTGATTCGCCTCTGAATCAGGGTTTCATGTGCGCGACATTAGCCCAAGAGGATAAGAGTCATACTCGCATGAAACTTGAAAAAAAAATGGAAATTATCAGTATACGATATAATAGCCATCGTATGTGAATGAAGATCCATTATAGGTGTTGTCGATTCGAATCCAGAACGTTCCATCGTATGGTGCGTAGAGGTCATTGTATCCCCAAGAAGGGAACATCATACAACATCTTTCATTGGTATCATCGTCAGTAAAACCAATCTTAAAATACGCACCAGAAGACCAGACAATGTAGACGCGAACTTGTTGATCTTTTTCTAGAACATGAGGATATCCATATGGTTCCAGATCTCCCGAACCCCAGTCATGAACTTCATCTTCCCAGATGTATGGGTTATTAAAGTAATAAATAGAATCTGGTTCCATTTCCTCCTCAAGATCAGGGAACTGATTAATTGGTTCATCATTTTCTTACGGTTTCGCAAATCCGAAAGATACTGAAATAGCTAGTAAGGTTAAAAATATTATAAATATTTTATTTTTACTCATTTTTGAGCATGATTAGATTCTTAAGCGTTACTATTATATTTTTTTTCTAAAAATAGAAAAAGTTTACGTAAACCGAGTGTTGTTATTACGTTTTTGATTTGTAAAAGGAATTTACTGAAGCAAAATAACATTTTAAAATTTAAGTTATTAATATATATTTGTAATATAAATTTAGATATTTCTCATGTGTATATTTAATATATGAATAAAAAATCCATTTACATTATAATTCTCGTTACAACGATAATAATAAGTATCTACATTTATCAGATACCTAGATATGAAGAAACAATTAGAGTAGTGATAGACGGAAAAGAATATTCTGATGAATTCTTCATAAACTCTTTTGATTATTCAACTATAGAAGGAAAAAAAATCGAGTTAAATATGCAAATTAAAAGTGACGAGTTTGTAACAAGAGACGAAACTATTCTATACAATTTTACAAGCATTGATGAAGTATGGAGAATTTTATCCGAATTAAAAACACCAAACATTGTTCTCGGATTCTCGAAGTACTTGACTAACGGGTCCTTCTGCGATGCGGTAACAAGATACTATGGAGTTGATACCAACTGTTCTAAAAAAGAGGAAGTTGGACGTAATATCGGCGTTCTGGGAAGAGTTCAGTATAGCGATGTTATTTTTAATGTTTATAGACATAACACTTCTGGTAGAGCTGGTCTTCAGGTCTCGAAAATGTACCTTAGAGCAGGAGCCAGATCCACCATATGGAGCATGTTTGTCTGGCTGGATAACTCTAGCGAGTATCGTGTTGAACTTGAAAAATATGCATTAAAATGAATTTTTTATTTAGAATATATCTAACATCTCAAAGATTTTCTTTTGAGATATAACTTACGTCATAGCGCGATATACTCGCCATAGTCTTCCCCATCGCCGCCTTCGTCGCCATGGGTTTAGAGCATAGCGTCGCCAACATGTTCCTGATCCCGCTTGGCATAATGGTGGGTGGTGATCCCTCGATCGTATCGAAGGCGGGGGTCGACGTAAGTAAAGTGAATCTATTCGGCCTCGGGGGGAACCTTGTCCCGGTGACGATCGGTAGCCTGATCGGTGGTACGCTCTTCGTGGCGGCGGCCTACGGGTACATCTACTTAAGAGACTCGAAGTAAACTTAGCGCATAGTCTTCCTTCATATTCATCTCGAGGATTCGGATTAACCCATAAAATCCGGTTTAAGATGGGCCTTTCTTTATAAGGGCTTAAATACACTGACAACCCGAAACGAGGTTAATCAATATCCTCTCTCTTGTTTTCGCTGAGTTTCAAAGCTCAGCTTAGTATGTAAAAGAGGATTATCGATGTTGGTATTAGGTGAAAGACGGCGATTATGGCGAGGGTCAGTCTCGGCGAAGCCGCAACCTTCTCCGCCATAAGTCTAACGATTCGGCTGAAGGGCTTCATCAATATCATGAATATGACTGCACCGACAAGATTGATGGTTAGTTGAACTAGCCACACCCCCATCGCAATCGGGTTTCCTGTCGCCATGGCCGCCAACATCACGCTAAAGCATGTCCCGATGTTTGAACCGAGGATATAGGGGAGGATATGGTAATCGGCGCTGAGGACCCCGCTGGAGGCGAGGGGTATCAGCAGCGAGACCATGACGGTGGTACTCGGTATGAGGAGCGTGAATAGGAAGCCCGCTATGAAGGCTCTCAGCGGCTTCGTGAATGTCCCCCTGATCAGGTTCCACGACCTCGGCATGTTGAATATCTCAGTCATGTACCTCTCGACCCCCGTTAGGGCGAGGACAAGCAGTATGGCGCCGCCGATTAACCCGTACCAGGCCGGGATGTAGCGGAGAAGTGTGGGTATCCAGGGCGTCAAGGCCTCAAGTGCATTTGGGACCGTATTTAGCCACGAGGCGTCAACGAAGAGTGTACTGCCCTGATTCGCGACTCTCGTAAGCAAGCCGAAGAAGAGCTCTAGGGGGTAGAAGATCGCCAACGTCGCGAGGTTGTATAGGACGTGAGTTATGGTCACGTTGAAGGTCGCCGATTGGCGTTCCTTGCCTCTGATCTGGTTTAGAACCGAGATCAGGAACGGAGTCACGGTGGTTCCTATCTCGGCGCCGATCACTGTGGCGACGGCTAAGCTCAGGGGCAAGACGCCCGTCGACACGAAGGCCACCACTATGGAGTCGAATGCTCCGCTGCTGTGGAGAAGGGCTGTGCCGATCCACCCCGCTGAGACGCCGCTCGTGGTGTCCTTAATTACGAGCACGATACTCTCCGCTAGGAACTCGCCGAGGGATGCAGCGGACGTTTTTATCAACACGATCGCGGAGACGAAGAAGTATAGTGAAATTATTGAGCCTGCGACGTGTTGAATTTTCGGGCCCAAATCACTCATCTAACTGCATCTAAATAGAATTAAAGGGTAAGCTATATAGAATATATTGATTATATAGCTGATTACTGCCTGTTGTTTTTGGTTCATCACTTTATATGAGTCACTTTGCACCGAGGTTACCTATATACTCGGGGGCTCTTCGGTGTCGGGTGTTGATGGGAAGTTCAAAGCGGGGGTCGTTCACCTGATCCTCACCCACGACGCTGAAGAGGCACTCAGGTCCCTCGCCGAGCATTATCTTGTTGATGTATCGAGCCTCAGGGTAGGTCTCCCTAAGGGTCATGCTAACGTCTCGGGGTGCTATGTAGTTGATAAGGAGACCATCTATGTTGCCAGCAGTGATGGGTTTGCTGACCCGTTTCTGATCCTGCATGAGTTCTATCCTCACCTTAGGTCTGTTAGTAGCAGTCATAGGGGGACCGAGAGGTACGCGGACAGGTTCGCGTGTGAGTATCTCGACGAGCATAGGGCACTCTCATTGGGACGGTCTCCTTCTCGGGCGTGACACTGGCATCTTTGACGACAATTAGGCCCACCACATCCGCGTACGTGCACATGAGCCAACTTGTTTGAGCTTATCTCCTAGAAGGCGAACTGACTATTTGGTGAGTAACGGTGTCGATTGCTGAGCCCCCGACTATACCGCAGTCAGACTACGTTAGGCGTTGGAATGCTGTCCAAGGGTTGATGGCTGAAAAGGGCCTAGACCTCATTTTAACCTACTCTGACGACAGGGCTACGGCTGGAGCGGCCCACGCCCGGTATCTCACTGGTTTTCCACCTCACTTCGAGGCTGTGTGCGTCTTGTTGCCGCGGGAGAGTGAGCCTGTGCTCCTCTGTGGGCCTGAGAGCGAGGAGTATGCTCGACTCGTGGGGCGGGTGAAGGAGACTCGTGTTCTCAGGGAGTTCACGCACCCCGATGAGGATTATCCCTACGCCAAGCTACAGAGTATTGGACAGGTGGTGAACGAGTTCAAGCGCGTCGGCAGAGTTGTGAGGATTGGGGTCGGGGGATTTGGGATGATGCCGGGAGGCGTCTTAGACGCATTCAAGCACTCTTTACCCCAGGCGGAGTTGGTTGATGCGGAGGCGGAGCTATGCGGCGTGAGGGCCGTCAAGTCGCCCGCTGAGATCGCTGTGATTAGGTACGCTTATGGGGTGGCTGAGAGGGGGATGGAGGCCGCCTACGCGGCTGTAAAGCCCGGTGTGACTGAGCGTTTTGTGGCCGCGGAGGCGGAGTATGCCATGAGGAGGGCCGGCTCAGAGGGCATGGGCATCGACACAATCGTAGCCTCGGGCCCCAACACGCGACCGATACTTGCTCGCACCACCTTTAGGAGGATTGAGAGCGATGATCTGGTTGTCATCACGCTGGCCCCTCGGGTTGAGGGGTATCATGGGGCGATCGCCAGGCCATTAATCGTGGGTGACCCCGGTGAGGAGGTTGTGCGAGCCGCGAAGTCGGCGATTCGCGCCCAGTCCGAGTGTCGCTCGGCCATCAGGGCGGGTGTTCCCGGTCGGGACGTGGAGGCCGTCGGCCGCAGGGTTATGAGTGAGGCCGGTTGGGGCAGGAATTTCCTGTATTCCGGTGTCCACAGCGTTGGGGTGGTTGAGTTTGAGCCCCCGATATTCGGACCGAGCAGTGGGGGGGCTCTGAGGGAGAATATGGTTGTGTCTGTTGACATCCCGTTGTTTGATGCGTCGTGGGGCGGGCTCAGGGTGGAGGATGGTTACCTTGTTCGAGGGGACGGCTGTGAGTGGCTAAGCAAGACCGCCATGGATCTGTGGACTTAATACGCGCAACTGTAACCTCTTCAATATCGATTTCTCTACTCTTTCGAGTCTCAGCACTCTTAATTCCTTCATATAATATGAAGCGGAGGCTGTCTTTGTAGATGCATCTGCGACCTCTCCCTCTTTATTAGGATCGGGAATTCACGATCCATTTGAAATAAAATTGTTGGTGGACTGGGGGGGATTTGAACCCCCGACTTCCTGATTGCAAGTCAGGCGATCATACCACTGATCTACCAGCCCGCCGAAGTAACTGCATGGAGTCCAAATTTTAACCTATTGGGGCTGGACGAGGTGAACCTCAGCCTCGAGTCCCGTCGCCTCCCGGTATCGGCGTGGAACCTCCTCGATGAAGTCCCGGAGGTTATGCTTGGGTAGGAGATTTATGGTGCAGCCGCCGAACCCGGCCCCAGTGAGTCGGGCGCCGAGGACGCACCCGGTGTCCTTGGCTATCTCGACCAGGGTGTCAAGCTCGGGGCAGCTAACGCCGTAGTCGTCCCTGAGGCTCAAGTGGGACTCGTACATGAGTGCCCCCAGCTTGGCGCCGTGGTTTGTCTCCATGGCGTTGACGGC
>Ga0315286_10001722_pt1 | contig 19966 bp, 7 predicted proteins | sample YL17G10_0_MG_FD_205038 | JGI IMG/M metagenome (GOLD analysis project Ga0315286, IMG submission 205038) | Sediment microbial communities from Yellowstone Lake, YNP, Wyoming, USA - YL17G10_0 | ecosystem: Environmental > Aquatic > Freshwater > Lake > Sediment | place: USA: Wyoming | collected... | reverse complement strand
GGGAGGCAAGAGGCCGGGTCTTCACTACATCGGCCTTCCGACCCAAAAACCCAACGAATGCTTCAGAAACAATGTTTCTGTCTCGAAAATTCCTAAAAGAATCCCGCAAGTGTGTAACTTGGGCTAGCCCTGGCTCAGTTGAGTCAGGAGGAGGGCACGGCGGGCGTTCACAAGGCTTTCGATGAAGGTGTAAACCACTTCGATGTGGCCCCCGCCTATGGCGACGCCGAGATCAAGATGGGGCCGGCTTTGCAGGGCCTTGACCGCAGCAAGATCTTCCTGTCCTGCAAGACGAAGATGCGGGACAAGGACGGTGCCCGGCAGGAGCTGGAGCGTTCGCTCACGCGGCTCAAGACCGACCACTTCGACCTGTATCAGATGCATCACATCCGCTGGCTGGATGAGGTCAAGCAGATCCTCGGACCTGGCGGGGCCATCGAGACCTTCCTCAAGGCCAAGGAAGAAGGCAAGATTCGGCACATCGGCTTCTCCGCCCACACGACCAAAGGTGCCCTGGAGATGCTGAAGGGCTTCCAGTTTGACTCGGTCATGTTCCCCCTCAGCTATGTGGATTACCTTAACTGGGGATTTGGCAAAGCCGTCGTCGAGGCGGCCCAGGAGCGCGGTACGGCGGTGCTGGCCATGAAGGCAATCTATGCCGGCGCGTGGCCCCAAGGCGCGGAGCGGACCCGCAAGTGGTGGTATCGGCCTCTGGAGAAGGAGGACGAGATCGAGCTGGCGCTGCGTTTTGCCCTGTCGCAGCCGGGCGTCGCCACCACCGTCCCGGTTTCGTACCTTGATCTCTTGGACAAGTGCATCAAGGCGGCGCGGAACTATCGGCCGATCACCGAAGCCGATGCCGTCAAGCTCAAGGAACTCGCCGCCGGGTGCGGCTCGGTCTTCCGCAAGGAGGAGGATGACGCTGCGACGGGACATTTGGCCCGCGCACCGTTCCATCCCGACAGTCCGCACGAGTGCTGTCCCTTTGCGAATGCCTGACAATGACCGGGTGGCATCGTCAAGCGAAGCTTGGCGATGGTCTTGCAGTTCTACGGAAGAGCTATCGCCAAGGGCTGCGCCCTTGACGCTGCCACCCGCTGCATAAGGACGGACCAAACGTGAGCCAAGTCAAACCAACTCATCATGTCCTTTTCTTCTCTTTTGTGTTGGCTGCCTTCTACAGTCCGGCAAGTGCGGTGCCCCGGCCTGAGCATGGACTCCAGTACACGACCGCGGCGATGGTCTGGGATGAGGCGATGCCTCTGGGCAACGGCCTGCTGGGGGCCCTGGTCTGGGGTGATGGCAAGCCGCTTCGCATCTCGCTGGATCGCACGGACCTATGGGACCTGCGGCCGGTGCCGGAATTCCATTCGCCGGAATACTCGTACAAGATGATGCGGCAGTGGGTCAAGGAAGGTCGAATCGAAGACCTGCACCGGCTGTACGACAAGCCTTATGGCTACCCCGGCCCGACGAAGATCCCCGCCGGCCGGATTGAGCTGACGCTGGGTGAGGATCGCAAGTTCCAGAGTGCTTCGCTCGATATCGCAAAGGCCGGCGCCGAAATGCACTTTGGCGGCGGCGCGATCGCGTGTGTGTTTGTCCATGCAACGGAGCCGTTGGGCGTTATCCATGTCACCGGCAAACCTGCCCAAGTCACGCTCCTCGCACCGCCGTTTGCGGGCAAGGTCACCGAAGAGGCCGGGGCGAACAAGATCAGTGCGGGCGATCTGGCGACTCTGCGATACGAGGGCCCCATCCGGGAAAGTCGTGACATGTGGACGGGATATTTGCAGAAGGGCTGGGGGGACTTCCGGTTTGCGGTGGCCCTGGTCTGGCAAACCTCCGACGCGGGTTGGCTGGGTGTCTGGTCGGTTTGCACCTCGAAAGAATCGGACGACCCGCTTGCCGCCGCACGAAAGCGCTGCGAGGCGGCCATCACGAAAGGGCTTGATGGACTTGTACGAGAGCACGAGCAGTGGTGGACTGCCTATTGGGGAAAGGCGTCGGTCTCTGTGCCGAACCCGGTCATCGAGCGTCAATGGTGCTTGGAGACGTACAAGTTCGGGTCCGCCGCCCGGCCGGACACGCCTCCGATCACGCTGCAAGGGCCCTGGACGGCAGACGATATGAGAATCCCGCCCTGGAAAGGCGACTACCACCACGACCTGAACACGCAGTTGAGCTATTGGCCCGCCTACAGCGGCAATCGGCTCGACGGGGCGTCCGGATACGTTCGGTGGCTCTGGGCGACGAAGGAAAACGCCCGCGATTGGACGAAGCGGTTCTTCGGCCTGCCCGGCCTGAATGTGCCGATGACGAGCGACCTGGAGCAGAACCAGATCGGCGGCTGGCATCAGTACACGCATTCGGCGACCACCGCCGCCTGGCTGGCGCATCATTTCTATCTGCAGTGGCGCTACAGCGCGGACCGGCAATTCCTGGAGGAGCGGCTGTATCCGTGGCTTCGGGACACATCGGTCTTTCTGGAGGCGATCACGGAGAAGGGGCCCGACGGCAAGCGAACCCTGCCGCTCAGCTCCTCGCCCGAGATCAACGACGACCGCTTGACGGCGTGGTTCCCCTCGATCACCAACTACGATCTCGCGTTGATCCGCTGGACCCTGCAAAAGACCGCCGAATTGGCCCCAACAGTAGAGGAGTCTCGCCATTGGCGTCAGGTGCTGGCTGAGATGCCGGAGTTCGCGGTCGATCCCACCAGCCGCAAGCTGCTTGTGGCGAAGGGCTATCCGCTTGGCTCCTCGCACCGGCACTTCTCTCACCTGATGGCGATCCATCCGTTGGGCCTGATTCGCTGGGAGAACAGCCCGGCCGACCGGGAGACCATCAAAGCCTCTCTGGCCGACCTCGATGCCAAGGGCACCTCCGCGTGGTGTGGCTATAGCTTCTCCTGGCTGGCCAACCTGGCGGCACGAGCGAGGGACGGCGAGAAGGCCGAGCGCGCGCTGCAAGTCTTCTCGGAGGCCTTTTGCCTGCGCAACAGCTTCCACTGTAACGGCGACCAATCCGGCAAAGGCTATTCGAGTTTCCGCTATCGCCCCTTCACCCTGGAGGGGAATTTCGCCGCCGCGGCCGGTCTCCAAGAGATGCTCCTGCAAAGCTACAGCGGGACTATTCGTGTCTTCCCCGCGATCCCGGCGGCCTGGAAGGACGTCTCCTTCAAGACGCTGCGTGCGGAAGGGGCCTTTCTCATCTCCGCCGAACGAAGAAACGGCATAACGCAGCGGGTCGAAATCGTTGCGGAAAAGGGCGGCTTGCTTCGCTTGGCGAATCCATTCCCGGAGGTCTCCCATCCGATTATGGGGGCCCGTGCGAGCGATGTCAAAGTGGATGGGGAGGATCTCATTGTCTCGACCTCACCCGGGCAGAAGATCGTCCTCGGTCGCCTGTAGGGGCGACCTGGTACCCGGTGGACATGATGGGGGCACGGTATGTGGAATGGCTCTCGTGTGGTGGTTGGCGTGGTCCTGGCGGCTCTGGCGATGTCCCTGGGCTGGGGCATTCGAGGCGATTATGGGCATGAAGCGGGCGCCATGATCCCCGGGGCGCTGCTGGGCCTGTCGATCTGTCTCGCCTCGGGCCGGGAGGATTGGTGGCGGCGTGCGAGCATCATGGGGATGTGCGGCGCGATCGGGTGGGCCTTTGGCGGACAGATGAGCTACGGCCGGATCATCGGTTACACCGCTGCTTCGCCGTTGCCCGATGTGTTCTACGGCTATGGCTGCCTCTTTGTGATCGGCGGGTTGTGGGCGGGCATCGGGGCGGCGATCCTCGCGATGAGCGTCACGCAGCCGGCATCCTATCTGGAGCGGTTCGCTCGGCCCCTCGTGGCCCTGTGGCTCCTCTGGTTCGTTATGAGCCTGAGCGGCCTGACCCCGTGGCTCTCGGACAAGTGGTCCCTGAACGACACCGATTGGGTGGGCGCCCTGTCTGCCTTGGCGGTCGCCGGCGCATGGGCGATGCTGTTTCGGTCTGACCGCCGCGCGTGTGCGTTGATCGCCGTGCTGGCAGGCGGATGGTGGGCGGGTTACCTGATTCTGACGGGACTGCTGGGCCTGCACATGACGCCGCCGCGAAGCGACAACTGGGCGGGCTGCGTCGGGCTTTTCGCGGCGTTGCTTGCCTACCTGCACAAGCGGCAAGATCGAACGGCGGTGATGCTCGGCGCGTACGGTTTCCTCATCGGCGGCCTCGGCTTCGTGCTCGGCGATTTCCCGAACATGCTGGGGCGGGCCCAGTGGGGGCCGATCGGGCGATATGAGATCCTGCACGGCCTGGACTACTGGAAGTGGATGGAGCAGTCGTTTGGGCTCATCATGGGGTTGGGGGTAGGCGTGGTGTTTCTGGGGCGCATCCGCGCCAGGCTCGCACCTGCCGACGAGGTCGCCGCCAAAAGTTGGCTGCGGACTGTGGCGCTGGTCTTTCTTCTGGTCGTCATGCTGTGGGCGAATCTGTTCAAGAACGTGAGGAACTGGACGGCGCACAACCAAGTCCCGCCGGATGTCCTGGGCATTGCCTCGACACGGTGGCTCCTTGTGATCGGCGTACTATTGTCCGCGGTCGTGCTTGTGGCCATCCTGCGCCAACAGCGCGGTCGCCTGGCTCTATCCCCAAGCGGGGACTTCGGGCGAGGGCAGCTCCTCTTCCTGATGGTGACATGGGTCCCCGTGCTGGGGGCATTCACGCAGGCGTTGCCGGGGATGTCGAGCCGGGGGGTGTTCCTGGTTCACGCGAGCTTCTGGCTCACCGCCGGCATCAGCTCGCTGATCGTCGTGGGTCTGGGGCCGGAGGCCAGAAGCGAGTTCGCCAAACCAATCGCCACCTCCGATGTTTCCTGGCGGCCGGGGCGAGCATTTTGGATTTGCCTCTTCCTCATCCCAATTGCCCTGTACGCTGTCGCTCGGTTGACAGTTGCTTCGCACACGGAACCGCTGCCCGGCAGCCAGGTACGATTTGCTCGAACCCTGTCCTCGAATTGAGTCTTTCCCATGGAGGGAGAAATCTTCGACCCGATTGCCCGTTGCGCGCACCAACAGAACCCAGGGCATGTTGGCAGGACACACAGGGAAGAGGCGGCGGTGGGATTCGAACCCACGAATACCAGTTTTGCAAACTGGCGCCTTAGGCCGCTTGGCTACGCCGCCCACATGCGAGCTACATCGTCCACAGTCTACAATCCTCCGGCCGACGGTTCAAGAAAATTTGCAGAAGCCTTGTGGACTCTTGTGCTTGGACGGCACATGGGTTACAATGACCGCGTAATCTTAATCTACAGGCCCCCGCGTGTCTCGCTTCCTCTCCCTCATCAAAATGCGGGGGCCTCCTTGCCGGTTGCAGGGCTGGGCAGCCCGTGAGGCGGCTTTTCGAAGACGCCGCATAGCAGAGATGGAATTTCCTCTGTGCGTATGTTATAATCAAGGTCTTGCAAAATGGACATTCGGCCTGCTTTGGGAGGGAAAGATCGGTTTCACGGTTTTTCCCTCTCAAAAGGTGCGTAGTTGACAAAGAACAACTTGGGCCGATTCTTCAAGGAAATCGTGAAATAGGTTTCCGGAGGAGACGAACCGTGTCAAAGCAACGGGAACGGAACGTGGGTATGATGGAAAGACGCCGATTCTTGCTCGGGGTATTCGCGGTGTTGTCGCTGATTGTGGTTCCGCTATGCCGGGCGGATGTTCAGCAGCTTCAGGAGTCGTTTCAGCGGCCGCCGGAGGATGCTCGCATCATGGTCCGCTGGTGGTGGTTCGGCCCCGCCATCACGAAGCCGCAGCTCGAGCGAGAGATGAAGCTCATGAAGGAAGGAGGGATCGGTGGGTTCGAGGTCCAGCCGACGTACCCGCTGGCGGTGGACGATGAGCGCCCGGGCCTCAAGAACTTACCGTTCCTGTCCCCGGAATTCCTCGATGCCATCCGGTTCACCGCGGAAAAGGCGAAAGAGCTGGGCCTGCGCATGGACCTGACCCTGGGCAGCGGTTGGCCGTATGGCGGGCCGCAGTTCCCGCCGGGCGAGGGCGCGGGCCGGCTTTTGACCCAGGTGGTCCAGGTGCCGGCCGGACGACGAAGCGCGCCCGTCCCGACGTTGTCTGACGGCCAGTCGCTGATCGCCGCGTTTGTGGGCCCGGGCAACTCCGGACTCGCCGCCCTCGGTGGTCGCGGCCGCGGCCCCGGTGCCGGCGGCGGCAACGTCGCCGTCCACGCCCTGAAGGAGATCCCCATTCTCAACGGCGCTGCCGTCGTTCACGCCGATGCGCCCACGCCGGCGGAGGTCGTCTTCTTCATCGCCGGGCGGACCGGCATGCAGGTCAAGCGGCCCGCCCTCGGCGCGGAGGGCAACGTGATCGACCATTACAGCCCGCAGGTGGTCGACAAGTTCATTCGCGAGATCGCCGAACCGGTAATCAAGGCCTGCGGCCCCAATCCACCCTATGCACTGTTCTGCGACAGCCTCGAAGTGGGTAGCGAGGACTGGACCGACAATTTCCTTACCGAGTTCCAGGGCCGCCGGGGGTACGATCTTCGCCCGCTGCTGCCCGCGCTGATCGGGGATGTGGGCTCGAGCACGGCCGACATTCGTCACGACTGGGGCCGGACGCTCACGGAGATGTTCAATGACCACTTCAACGCCCATTTCACGAAGCTGGCGAAGGACAGCCGTTCGCGATTCCGAATCCAAGGGTATGGCTCACCGTCGGCCGGACTCTACAGCTACGCGTATGTCGATCTGCCGGAGGGCGAAGGCGACCAGTGGCACAGCTATCGCGCCACGCGGTGGGCGTCCTCGGCCAGTCACCTGATGGGCGTGCCGGTCACGAGCGCCGAGTCGTTCACGTGGCTGCACTCTCCGGTGTTCCGCGTCACGCCGCTGGACGTCAAGGCCCAAGCGGACACGTACTTCCTCCAGGGCGTCAACCAGATCATCTGCCACGGGTGGCCGTACACCGCCGAAGGCGCCGAATACCCGGGCTGGAGCTTCTACGCGGCCGCCGTGTTCAATGACAAGAACCCGTGGTGGATCGTCATGCCGGACGTGGCCCTATACCTGCAACGCGTCAGCCACATTCTGCGGCAGGGGACGCCCGCCAATGACATCCTGCTCTATCTGGCCAACAGCGACGCCTGGGCGGGCTTCGTGCCCGGCCGGATCAGCCTGTCCGACGCGGTCGGCTTGAAGCTTGGCCCCAACATCATCCCGGCGATCCTGGACGGAGGTTACAACCTGGACTTCTTCGACGACGGCATGCTGGACCTGCGCGGCAGGGTCGAGAACGGCGCGTTGCTGTTCGGCAACCTGCGATACAGGGTGGTCATCCTGGCCGGGGTCGAGCGCATCCCGCCCTCCACGATGGAGAAGCTCAAGGAATTCGCCGGCGGCGGCGGTATCATCATCGCGACCCTGCGCGTGCCCGATCGCGCCCCCGGCTACAAAGCCACCGAGCAGGACACCCAGACCGTCCGCGACATCGCCCAGCTACTGTTCAAAGGCCCCTACGCCCTCGGCTCGTTCATCGAGGACGAGTCGAAGCTCGGCCCGGTGCTGGCCAAGAAGCTGGCGCCCGACGTGACGATCAGGCCGGCATCGCCCGAGATCGGTTTCGTCCACCGTCATGCCAAGGACGCGGAAGTCTACTTCCTTGCCAATACCTCCAACCAGCGTAAGAGCGTGGAGGCCGCCTTTCGTGCCGTGGGCATGAAGGCGGAGGCGTGGGACCCCATGACCGGCCGGGTCCGTCCTGCCGATGTTGCCGAGAAGACCGCCGAAGCTACGACGGTCAAGGTTGCCTTGGAGCCGTATGGCTCGACACTGATCGTCTTCACGTATCGCACTCTCCCGGCGTCGCCCGAAAAGCCGGCGGTGGCTTTCGTGCCCAAGCCGCTGGACCTGAGCGGCGATTGGACCGTGCGGTTCGGCAAGGATGCGAAGCCCGTTGTCATGGAGAGGCTCGTGTCGTGGACGGAGGATCCCGCCACAGCGGGCTTCTCCGGCGTGGCCACCTACGAGAAGACGGTCACCGTCGCACCGGAGATGCTGATGGAAGGCCTGTCGCTGTCGCTCACTTTTGGTCCGGCCTTCGCTCCCCGCAACGGCAGCGGCCGGGGCGGCATGCAGCGCTTCGCCGCCGCCTTGGTTGCACCCGTGTGCGAAGCGGCGGTTGTCTACATCAATGGCCAGCCCATGGGCTCCGTCTGGGCGCCCCCCTATTCGGTGGATGTCACCGGCACGCTCAAGCCCGGCGAGAACAAGATTCGCATCGACGTGGCGAATCTCGCCGTCAATTACATGGTCGCCCACGGCTATCCCAACTACAACCTACAAGGCGTGAGAAAGCAGTTCGGCAATCGCTTCGATCCGCAGGACCTCAATCAGCTCCGCCCGCTGCCCTCGGGCCTGCTCGGCCCGATCCAGCTTGTCGCGACGGCAAGAGCTTCGCGATAACGGTGGCTCTGCCACACCATGGGGTGGCGCAGGCCCGATAGTGCTTTGTTTCGGCGGTGCGAAGTGGTATGATGTTCTGAGCGAAATACGCGGATTCGCGCTATCCTGAGGCCGATATAGGGAACGTGACGCACGCGATGAAACGACGGTTGACTTTGCTCGGTGTCTTGTGGCTTGGAGTCGTGGGGGCAGGCCTGTGCGCCGAGGGTGTCCGGGGCGATCTGGCGACGCCGGTGATCAGTGAGTTCATGGCGAGCAACGGCAGCCAAAAGCCGCTCGGGGAGGGCGACCTCCTCGATACCGACGGCGGTTCTTCGGACTGGATCGAGTTGTACAACCCAACCCGCGAGACGTTCGACTTGGGCGGCTGGTATCTGACCGATGACCCCTGCAAGCCAGCGAAGTGGTGTTTCCCCAGTCGTACGGTCCTTGCTCCCGAGGGCTATCTGGTCGTCTTTGCCTCGGGCAAGGACCGCACGGCCGGTGAGTTGCACACGAGTTTCAAGCTGGCCGCCGACGGCGGGTACCTGGCCCTGGTGATCTCCGACGGCCGGACCGTGGTCTGCGAGTACGGGCCCAGCTACCCGCCGCAGTTGACCGATGTCTCGTACGGGCTGGCTCAGCATCGCGTCCAGTTCGTGACGTCACAGTCTGCTGCTTCCTACTACGTGCCGAGCTTGGCGGACGACGGCCGGAATTGGACGGCGGTCGACTTTGACGATGGCTATTGGCGTACAGCCCCCGCGAATCTCAGCCTCACGTCGTCCGCGGCAGATGCGGCGACTCGGACGAAGAACACCCTGCGGGACGTGATGCTCGGCAAGAACGCCTCGGTCTGGGTGCGGATCGAGTTCGAGGCGGCAGGGACCGAAGCGCTCGATACCTTGTCGTTGACCATGCAGTATGAGGACGGTTTCATTGCCTGGCTCAATGGCGTCGAGGTGGCCCGGGACAATTTCACGGGTACGCCGCGATGGGACTCCGTCGCCGGCCGCGACCGCCCCGACGGATCGATGAGCGTGCCGGTTGTCTTTGACATCTCCGGTTACAAGGGCCTGCTGCACGAGGGGCACAACGTTCTCGCCATCCAGGGACTCAACGACGACCAGGCGAATCCGGTGTTCCTGATCGCGCCGGGACTCGCGGCCTCCGGTGCGGGCAAGGTTCCACAGTACTTCGCAATCCCCACGCCGGGGCGTCCGAACACGTCGGCGCCTCTCGAGATTGTCGCCGGTCCTCGCTTCAGCCACGAGCACGGGCTGTACAATGGGCCATTCGCCCTGACGCTGGCCTGTGACACGCCCGGGGCCGTCATCCGCTACACCACGGACGGCAAGCCGCCGACCGAAACCAGCGGACTGGTGTACGGCAGCCCGATCACCATTCGCACGACCACGTGCATCCGGGCGGCGGGCTTCAAACCCGGCTCCGTGCCGAGCAAGGTGGACACGCACACGTTCATCTTCCTCAGCGACGTCGAGCGGCAGCCCGCCAATCCGCCCGGCTTTCCCACCACGTGGGGCTCGACTGCGGCCGACTACGAGATGGATCCTGAGATTGTGAGCGCGTTGGCCCGCCAGCAGCTTGTGCAGGCCCTCAAGTCTCTGCCCACGATGTCGATCGTGATGAACGTGGACGATCTGTTCGGCGCCAAGGGCATCTACCCGAATTGGGGCAGCAGCGGCGATGCCTGGGAGCGGCCCGGCTCGGTCGAATTGATCCAGCCCGACGGCAGCGCAGGGTTCCAGGTGAATTGTGGTGTCCGGATCTACGGCGGTGTCGGCCGGCGCGAGGCGAAGAAGTCGTTCCGCCTGCAATTCACGAGCAACTACGGCCCGACCGAGCTGCACTATCCGCTCTTTGGCGAGGGGGCGGCGGATCGTTTCGACCAACTTGTCCTGCGGGCCAACTTCAACGACGCCTACACCTGGGGCGGCAACCGCTCGCAGTACATCCGCGATGAGTTTGTCCGCCGGCTGCACCTGTCTCTCGGGGACCCCTCTGGGCACGGGACTTTCGTTCACCTGTACATCAACGGGCTGTACTGGGGCCTGTACAACCCAACCGAGCGGCCCGAGTCGTCCTTCGCCGCCACGTATTTCGGGGGCAACAAAGAGGACTGGGACGCGTTGAACTCAGGCCGGCCGCTGGGCGCGAGCACGACGACCACCTATAACGCGATGCTCAACCTCGTGCGGCAGGGCATGGAGTCCAATGCCAACTACCAGCGGCTCCAGGGCAACAACCCCGACGGCACGCGAAATCCGCAGTACCCGGACTACCTCGACATCGACAACTACATCGACTATATGCTCTTGAATATCTTCGTCGGCAACAAAGACTGGCCGGTCCACAACTGGTATGCGGCCATGAATCGCGTCCAGTCCAGCGGTTGGAAATCGTTCACCTGGGACGCCGAATGGGTCATCGGCATGAACTCCGCCGTGACCGACAATATCACGGGTGTCAACAACTACATCTGCGAGCCATACGCCCGACTCCGGGCCAACCCCGAATTCTGCCTGCGGTTCGCCGACCGCGCCTACCAGCTCTTCTTCAACGGCGGTCCGTTGTATGTGGATTCAGCCAGTCCACAATGGGACTCCGCCCATCCCGAGCGAAACCGCCCGGCGGCCTTGTACGCGGGTCTGGCCAACGGAATCGAGCAGGCCATGGCGGCGGAATCGGCACGGTGGGGCGATGCCGTGAGCGGTGCGCCTTACCGGATCGACCAGTGGCGAAGCCAGCGCGACTGGGTCCTGAACACCTACATGCCGCAGCGCTCCGCCATCGTGCTGGGCCAACTGCGGAGTGCGGGCCTGTACCCGACGATCGACGCGCCGGCCTTCCAGGTCAACGGTGTGCCGCAGCAGGGGGGCGCGGTCCCCTCCAACAGCCAACTGACGATGACGGCCCCTGCCAGGGCAACGATCTACTACACCACCGACGGCAGCGATCCCAGAACGCCTGGATTCCTGTCGGCGGACAACAAGACCATCACGCTGGTGCCGGAGAATGCGCCGAAGCGGGTCCTCGTTCCCAGCGTCGCCAACGGCGGGAATTTACTCGGCAACATCTCTCCCGGCTTCGATGTCACGTACTACAAGGCCAAGGGCACCGTGGACAGCCTCACGGCGGCCGAGGCGGTGATCGCCAATGCCGCTCTGCGGACGACCACCGCGAAGGAACAAGCCCGCGTCATCAATTACTTCAACACCGCCAGTCTCGGTAATTTCGATAACGACCGGCCCTTCCCGGGGACCGCGATGAACGTGGATGTCGAGGACTTCGTGATCCTGGTCACCGGTACGGTCATGATTCCCCAGGCGGGCAACTGGACCTTCGGAGTCAGCAGTGACGACGGCTTCGGTTTGACCCTTTCGAGCGGGACGAAGACCTACACCAGCTCCTATCCCAGCCCGCGGTCGCCGGGGGACACACTGGCCGTCTTCGACATCGCAGAATCAGGGATGCACGGGCTGCGACTGGTCTTCTACGAGCGGGGTGGCGGCTCGGAGCTGGAGCTGTTCGCCGCCCGGGGCAGCTTCGCCACCTTCTCGGCGTCGAGTTTCCGGCTCGTGGGCGATGTTGCCAAAGGCGGGCTCCAGGTGGGAGAGGGCAGCATCTGGTTCGCGAATTCCTTTGTCGATTCCGCCTGGCGGCTCGGGACCGGCGGCGTCGGTTTCGAGCGAGGCACCGGCTATGAATCCCTGTTCCAGATCGACGTCGGCACGGAGATGTACAAGGTGAATGGGAGCTGCTATATCCGCATCCCGTTCGCCCTGGCGAGTGCGGGTTTCTCCAATCTGATGCTCAAAGTGCGGTACGACGACGGTTTCGTCGCCTACCTCAACGGAGCGGAGGCGGCCCGGCGCAACTTCACGGGCGATCCCCAGTGGAATTCTCTCGCCGGCAGCGCCAACCCGGACGATGCGGCCAAGACGCAGGCGACCATCGACATCTCCGATTATGCCGGTCTTCTGGGGCCGGGCGTCAATCTGCTGGCGATCCACGCGATGAATACGCCCGTCGACAGCCCGGATTTCCTGATGTCGGTCGAGCTGGTGGCGGGCGAGCTCAGCCAGGGAACGGTCTCCCCCGTGGCGGTCCGGTATACCGGCCCCATGCCGTTGAAGCAAAGCTCGCACATCGAGGCCCGGGCGTTCGGCGGCAAGTGGAGCGCCCTGAACGAGGCGGTCTTCGCGGTCGGGCCGGTGGCCCAGGGTCTGCGGGTGAGTGAACTGATGTACCACCCACTCGACAGCGGCAACCCCGACGATCCCAATACCGAGTTCATCGAGCTGACCAACATCGCCAATCAGGGCGTCAATCTCAATCTGGTCCGCTTCACCAAAGGGATCGGCTACACCTTCCCCGGCTTCGATCTGCCTGCCGGCGGTTATTGCCTGGTCGTCAGGGACATCGCGGCCTTCCAAGCCAAGTACGGTTCCAAGCTGCCTGTCGTCGGACGGTACACAGGCAGTCTGGACAACGGCGGCGAACGCATCGAGCTGGTCGATGCGGCGGGCCGGACCATTCAGAGCTTCCAGTACCAGGACGACTGGTTCAAAACGACCGATGGTTCGGGCTTCTCCTTGACCGTCAAGGACCCCAAGGCCACCGACGCGAACAGCCTCAATGACAAAAACGCCTGGCGGCCCAGCACCTCCGTAGGCGGCTCCCCCGGCACCCACGATTGATCGCGACTACCTGAGCAAGCCCGGCTTGCTGGTGATCGTTCATCTCCGACGGGGCCATGTTCAGGGATGTGACATCGCGCCCACTGCGGTTCAGCTCCCGTGCCATCTGTTGTGACGGGCTTGATTCAAAACACCGCCGCGGGTACAATCAAACTCAACTGGTTTAGGGCCACACGATCGGGCTCGACGGGGCCCCCAACCGGGATCGATCCGCGTTTGGGGGCCTTGGCCGAGAGGTGAAGATGAACGCGATAGCACAGCCAAGAGCGTCAGTTGTCCGCAAGCTGGTCCTGCCATTGTTTCTGGTCTCAGGGGCGACGGGGTTGATCTACGAGGTCGTATGGATGCGATCCCTGGGGACGGTCTTTGGCAATACGGTGCTCGCCGCCAGCACGGTCCTGACCGCATTCATGCTGGGGTTGGCCCTGGGCGGCTGGCTGCTCGGTCGGCTCGCCGATCGGATTCGACAACCCCTGCGATCCTATGCGTACCTGGAGCTGGCGATCGGGGTCTACGCATTGGCATTCCCCACGATTCTTCAATCCGTAGACCGGTTCTATCTGTGGTTCTACCAGTCGTACGAGCCGGGCTTCTACGTGCTGAACCTGGTGCGTTTCAGCGTCTCGATGGTGATCCTGCTGCTGCCCACGTTCCTCATGGGCGGGACACTTCCGGTCCTCAGTGCCTTGTGGACGATCCCGACGGAGCGGCACGACGGCAAACGTCGAACCGGGCAGAGCATCGGCCTGCTTTACGCCGTCAACACGTTCGGCGCCGTGGCGGGCAGCTTCCTGGCCGGCTATTTCCTGGTCCGGATTTTGGGCGTAAGTCGATCCATTTACTTCGCGGCCGGGGCCAATGTGCTGATCGGCATTCTGACGCTGCTGTTGTCGCTCACTCTTAAACCGCGACGCCCGGCGGGTGGCATCGTCAAGCGTAGCTTGGCGATGGCGGGCGCGTCGAACGGGCAACCATCGCCAAGGCCTTCGGCCTTGACGATGCCATCCACCACCATCACAGATCCGCCATCGGAACGCCGCAGGCGGCAGGCCGTGCTGGCGGCCATCTTCGTCGCGGGCTTCTGTGCCTTGGCCCTGGAGGTGCTCTGGACGCGGCTGCTCGTCTTCGTTCTGGAGACGTCGGTCTACGCGTTCGCTTGCATGCTCACGTGCTTCATCTTCGGCCTGGCCGTGGGCAGCCTGATCTCCAGCCGGCTCTTGGTGCCGCGATTGAGGAATCCGGTCTTCGGTCTCGGCGTGGTCGAATTCCTGCTAGCACTGTCCGTGGCCGGATCGATCCCATTGCTGGGCCTGCTGTGGCACATCGACCTGTTCGTGATCGAGCGGCTGATCGGCTCGCGGATTTCCTTCTTCACCGACATGGCGGCGCACTTTCTCGATGCCCTGGCGGTGACCTTCGTCCCGACTTTGCTGATGGGAATGGTCTTTCCGATCGCGGTGCAGATTTGTGCTCCCGCGTGGGACACCGTCAGCCGGCGCGTCGGCCAGGTCTACGCGTGGAACACGATGGGCTGCGTCGCCGGCTCCTTCCTGGCGGGCTTCGTGATGATCCCGCAGTGTGGCCTGCGGACCAGCTTCTTCGTCGTCATCGGGGTCCTCTTTCTCTTGGCTGCGTCTTTGATCCTGCTGTCGGCAAAGCGGCGAGCGCTCTGGGCCTTGTCCGTCTCGGCCGCCGGGGCGGGCCTGATCGTCGCCGGCGTGACGTACATTGGGCCCGACGTGTTTTTGCGAACGATGAACACCTACCATTACCCGAGCAGGATCGTCTTCATCGACGATGGCGTCACGGGGACGGTGACGGTACATGACTTGCCGGACGGCGACCGCCTGATCGCCGTGGACGGCGTCGACGTCGCCGGCATGGACCTCATGCTGCGGACGACCCAGAAGCTGCAAGCCTACGCACCGCTGCTGGTGCATAAGGATCCGCAGGACGTGGTGCAGATCGGCTACGGCAGCGGCGAGACGTGCGGCATCGGGCTGGCGTTCGGCGCCGCCCACTACACCATCGTCGATATCTGCCCCGGCGTCTTCACGGCCGGGACGTTCTTCCAGGACATCAACCGCCGCTCGTATGCAAATCCCAAGCTCCGCAAAGTCCTCATGGACGGCAAGAACTTCATCAAGCTGACCAGTGAGAAGTTCGACGTCATCATGAACGACTCGACCTATCCGGGCACGACCGGCAGCTCGGCGCTGTATACCTACGATCATTTCCAGGCGTGTCGCGATCACCTCAAGCCGGGCGGCGTTCTTTCGTGCTGGCTGCCCATCGACCTGCGGCTGGAAGACATTCAAATCATCGTCCGGAGCTTTCAGGCGGCTATGCCGCATTGCTCGCTCTGGATGGTCAACAACTGCCTGAACAAGCATGCCGTCCTGCTCGGGACACTGGAACCGATGCAACTCGACCTCAAACGCATCGGGGAACTGATGGCTCGCAGCGAGATCGCGGTGGACTTGCAGCAGATCAGCATCCATTCGCCCTACGACTTCGTGGACTGCGCCGTGGTTGTGGGGGACGGCCTAAAGAGGCTTGCCGGCGAAGGATCGCTGCATACGGATGATCGGCCCTACCTGGAGTTCGGCGTCACGATCAAACGCGACGTGGATGCCTGCTGGCTGGAGGTGCTCAGCGCGATCGGCACTTGCCACACGTCGACGGCGCCCTACGTGGCCCCTGCTCCGGCATCGCCGGGGCAGACGGAATCGCCCCAGGCGATTCTGCAACAGTACTCCGAAGGGACAAGCCACACCCTCCGTGGGATGGTTGGCATGCTTCAGGGCGATCCCGAGACCGTACTTGCGGCGTTCGAAATGGCGAAAAAGGCCAATCCGCGGGACCGGGACGTAGAGAGCATCCTGGCCGAACTGGACGGCGAGATCAAGGCCTTGGAACAGGCCGTTGCGGCCAGGCCGAATGAGGCGGATCTGCGATCTCGCCTGGCCCAGAAGTACATGATTCTGCGGCAGTACGCGCGGGCGGCGGGGCAGTACGAGTATTTCCTCAAGCTGCAGCCAGACAAGGCCGCCGTGTGGAACAACCTTGCTGTGTGCTACAAGAAGTTGGGTCAACTGGACAAGTCCGTTGGTGCCTCGGAACGAGCGGTCCGGGAGGACCCCGGTCTGTCTCGGGCGTATGAAAACCTGGCGGACGTATACCTGGCACAACGCAACTACGGCGGCGCTGCAAAGGCCATCGAGCGTCTCCTGCCGTTCCTGTCGAAGACCGCCCAGGCCGGGGCACACGATGACTTGGCCCGCCTGTGCGTCCTGCAGAACCGGCATGATCTTGCGATCAAGCATCTTGACGTGGCCCTGGATCTCGCCAAGGGCAATCCGCAACTCCTTCAGGAGCTGTCCCTGAAACGGCAACAGGTGATCGAAAGGGCCGCTGGCACAAAGCGATAGAGGGTACCGCTAAGACCAAGCCATCGCCCATCTGCTGCTGACAGTGCGACTCGATCCACATAACAGGGACACACTCCGGTGTCTTGCCACAAGCTACGCCGCGACGGGTCAGATCGGCAACGCTCTCTCTTCTCTGGAAGAGGCGGTCGAAATCGCCAAGTCGGTCGGCGATGAGAAGCTTGTGGGACGAATCGCCGGGCGGATGGAGCTTTGCAGGTAGAACAAGCCTCCGGATAGAAGCGGCGGATAGTGTCACCGGGGCAATCCGGCGCGACGCCTCGGGCGGGTGTGCGAATCTTGCACAGGCCACTGGCGTGTTGAGACACCGATGTTACAATCGGCGGCTTTGGAGCACAACCCGGATGTCTGAAGAGAGCAAAGAGCTGTGGCCCAATCGGCATGGTCGCGCGTGGCCGCTGTACGGTGCGGCGTTGATGATGGCGGTCAGCCTGAGCATGGCTTGGACGGCCATGCCCTTCGTGCTGAGCACCATGGGTGGCACGAACGCTCACGTCGGCTACGCCCCGGCCGTCAATAGCTTCGCCTACGTGATCGCTCTGCTGGTCACCGGTTCCCGGTGCGGCCATCTGAGCGTCCGGCGGACGACCCTTTCGGCTGCGACCGTGGCCCTGCTTGCCACGGCGACGATGAGTTTCGCGGTTCTGTGGGCCCAGTTCCATGCCGACGCCAACGGACTGACCTGGATTTGGACGCTGATCATCGCCGGAGGCGTCGGCGGGGCCGCGATGGCGCTCTACTGGCCGTTCCTGATGAGCTGGGTTTCCGCCGACTACGAGGGCGTGCGATTGAACCGGCGATTCGGACGCTATAACGGTGCGTGGTCCAGCGGGGGGGCCATCGGCCCGCTGATGGGGGGCTGGCTGTTTGAGGTCAACGCCGTCCTGCCGCTCATTGCGGCGGTGGTCTTCGTGCTGCTATCGCTGCTATTGCTCAGCTTCGGTCGCGATGGCTCGGCGCGTAAGACCAGTGCATCGCAGAACGGCGGCATCAAGGAGATCGCCTATGACATGCGGCTGCTGGCCGATTGCCGTTGGGTGTCTCGCGTGGCCTTGTTCAGCGTGTGCGCGTGTTATGCCATCGTTCGTTCGCAATTTGCCCTGGTCTTCACGGGCCTCGGGTACGCGGAATCCCAGTTCGGCATGTACCTGACGGTCTACGCTCTGTGCAATTTCGCCGCCCTGGTTGCGGCCGGTCGATGGGCCCGCTGGCATTTCAAGCCTGCTTTGCTGATTGTGGGTCAGGTGTTGCTGCTGCTGACGCTGCTGATGACCATCTACGGCAAGTCCCTGAGCGTCTTTCTCGTCTCCTCAGTGCTGCTCGGCCTGGCGTACGGCTTTGCCTACTGTTCCCATCTCTACTACGGCGCGTCGGCGAGCCGCAAGCGGTCCGCACGCATGGCTATCCATGAGATCGTGATCTCCCTGGGTCTGACGACCGGCTCTCTGGCCGGCGGCTATCTCGCCGAACACGTGGGCCTGTACGCCCCGTACTGGTTCGCCGTGGGGCTCGTGGGTCTGGGTACAGCGATCCAGATGGTGATCCACGTTGGCTCGCGTGCAAGGGTCAGGATTGCCCGGTCCGCTCCGCCCGCCGACGGCATGGAAATCATGAAGCCGTGATGAGAGCGTCCGACCATCGCAAAAAATCTTCTCGCCGCCCTATATTTTCCTTGACACGACGATGCCTCAATTGGTAGCCTCAAGGAAATGAGATACGAAGGCGGCAAAACAACTCTATCATAACTTATTTCGCCATCATACTTCATCATTCGTATCGTTTCATATCTGCCTGCCTTCGTGATCGCGGACATATTCTGCACATCCAGGTAATGCTGCGCTTGCGGCGTAGTGACTGGTGAGGGTGCGCGATGCGCGGAGGTCGCCCCTTGCCGACGTCGCTTTCGTTCCTGACGGCGTCGCAAGCGCATGCTATGCGCGCAGTCCGGCGGAAGGTGCGCACCTTCGCCGGCATCGTACTCATATCATTCATATGGAAAGGGGTGGAACATGGAAACGAACTGGAACTTCAGAATCGTGACGGCAGTCTGCGCCCTCATCGTGGGCCTGTCTGCGGCCGCAACAGCCAAGATCATCTATGTTGATGATGACGCCGCTGGCGCAAACAACGGTTCCTCTTGGGCGAATGCGTTCGTCCACCTGCAAAGGGCGTTGGTGGTCGCCAAATCGGGGGACGAGGTCCGAGTGGCTCAGGGGCTCTACAGACCCGACCAGGAGGCGCCGAAGGCGTCTCACCGTTACGTTGGGATCGATCCTTCGGGCTCGCCGTACGCGTCATTCCGCCTCATGAGCGGCGTGGTGATCATGGGCGGCTTCGCGGGCATTGGTGCCGAGGACCCCAACGCCCGCGATGCGGAACGCTATAGGACCATCCTCAGCGGAGACATCCACGGCAACGATGTGGACGGTTGGGATCTGGGCCATCCCATGTATGAGTCCCTGCGGAAGGACAACAGCTCGCATGTGGTGGAGAGTAGTAGTGCAAACTCAACGGCGGTACTGGACGGATTCACGATTCAGGCCGCGGCCCAGAGCGGCATGTACAACCGTAACGGCAGTCCGCGCGTGGTCAACTGCACCTTCAGGCAGAACTCCAGCCAGACGTACGGCGGGGGAGCATTATGCTGCGACGGAGGACAGCCGAGTCTATCCCACTGTGTATTCCAAGGGAATGCAGCTATGATCGTAGGTGGTGCCATCTATGCGTCAGGTGCCCACCTGACACTGTCGGATTGCCGCTTCATCGACAACTGGGCCGTGAGTCTGGGCGGCGCGATCTGCAGTGTGAATAGCGATCTTCTGCTAACCGCCTGTACGTTCAGGCAAAACGCGGGCCGACAGGGCGGAGCCGTCTATCATCAGCAAGGAATGCTAACGCTGACGGATTGCGGATTCGAGGGCAACATGGCGTTGGAGCAGGCCGGGGCTGTCAACCTGACGCAGCAGAGCGCTGTATCGATGACCGGCTGCACCTTTCGAAAGAACTGGACCCCTCATCTGGGCGGGGCCATTGTGAATGAAGGGGTGCCCCTGCTGTTGGAACGTTGCACCTTTGGCGGCAATAGGGCGCTCTTGGGCGGCGCGATACACACGCACGGGCCATACCCTCTCAATTCCAATCCCCAGGCCGCCGGGACGGTCATGATACACTGCATCTTCACGGGAAATCAAGCCTCCGATACGGGAGGGGCCCTCTGGGGCTACCGCGCGGGTCTTACGATGAGTGGATGCACATTCACAGATAACTGGGCGCGGACGGCCGCTACTCTGGGCCGATCGGTCGGCCAAACGCAAGAGACTATACTGCGAGTCGCCATGGAGAATTGCCTCGTATGGGATGGG
>Ga0315286_10001721_pt1 | contig 19966 bp, 19 predicted proteins | sample YL17G10_0_MG_FD_205038 | JGI IMG/M metagenome (GOLD analysis project Ga0315286, IMG submission 205038) | Sediment microbial communities from Yellowstone Lake, YNP, Wyoming, USA - YL17G10_0 | ecosystem: Environmental > Aquatic > Freshwater > Lake > Sediment | place: USA: Wyoming | collected... | reverse complement strand
AGCTGATACCGATTGCGAACAAACCGAACATTCAGTAATGCGTAGGGGACATCAGGCCCGCTGGGACGACGGACATAGATTTCATCACCAGAACGCCTAGCAGGCGCGGGCAAATGTATGGGATCTTACACGATTCCGGCCAAGCTGGTTCCATCTACCGCATCCACCTCGCGAGTGCAGCCTTCAGCCTCTTGTACTCGGCCATCGAGAGCGGGTAGAATCTTGCAGTCTGCTGATAGCTCGACGTCAGCAACGCAATCGCGTCCTTGAGGGCCTTCTTCGGGAGTGAGGCCTTCACCTCGTCGATGTCCACTTGGTCTCTCGCGACAAGCAGGAGCGCGATCAGGTCGGAAATGTCCTTCTGTCCCTTCCCAGATTCTTTTCTGTCAGATAGCGCGTGCAGCTTGAGGATCACGAGGTCCGTTGGCGACGCCACCTTCACTTTGCGGCCGAACAACTCTCTCGTGACGCTGCGTCCGAGAACCTCGGAGGCTTCGAACGGGCCGATTGCCTTCTCATAGGCATCGACCTCTATGACCCCTTCTTCCATCGCCTTCTTGAAACCCTTCTTCTCGAGATGCCCTCCCGACGTCTCGTTGAACCCGCGCTCTAGGAGCTTCTCTCGGATCATCCACAGGTCGCTGGGCCTGAGGACGATGTCTATGTCCAGAGAGTACTTGTACGGGTTGTACGCCCACACCGCCCATCCGCCGATCACGCTTATGTCCGCTCCCGATTCGAGCAGGTCCTTCAGTGTCTGCTGCGAGACCTTGTAGATGTCCATTCTACACCCCCAGCAATCCAGTGGCGATGCCCAGGTGCATCGCTACCCTCGGTCCGGAGCCGCCGGTACACATGAGGTCGACGAAGTTCTGTGGCAGAGACACGACAGGAAGGCCGTCGACCCTCTCAGAGCCGATGAAGACGTCTTCTTCGGCTGGAATGAGTGAGATACGCCCCGGGGACTTCGATCTTCTTCCTAGCGATCGTGCGATTGATTGTATCCGATCCTTCGAGGCGTAGAGTTCGTACGAGGAGGTCCACATGTAGCGGTTCCTGAGCCACGCGCCCCTGAACCCCGTTAGGGCGACACCGTCGACCTTCCTGACGAGTTCGTCAAGCTCTGGTTCGGCCTTGCCCGAGTCGATATAGATCGGCGGGGGGAGCTTCCGCTTGCAGGACCACAGAAAGAGCAGGCGGATTGGCTCTACGAGCACGAACCTGTTCTTGTACGGCTTCGCGACGACGACTTCGCGTCCGAGCTGCTGGAGGACGCGGCTGATCATCCCGGGGGAATATCCCGTCCGAGTGCTGAGCTCGACCCCTGTCCAATCCTTCTTCGGGTGAGTTAGCAGCAACCGAGCGGTCTTCTCGAAGGCGGATTCCATGGGTGGTGCTAGGCATGTTCTTGTATATATAACATTTACTTAATTGTAAACTTTATAAATACCAATATCCAAACCCTTCGCTCCACGGAGGCGGAGGCAAGTGCGAGACGGCCGGATTGAATCCGTGAGGAGGGAGGAGAGGCTGCTAAGTTACTGCAGAACCTCATCCAGACAGAAGCCGGCTCCTCGCATCGACCATCGAGAAGCCGTTAAATATGGCTAGATTCCCTTTCGAGGGCTGCTACGAAAGGGATGTACCATGAAAGGTCTTGTTCTCTCAGGCGGATACGGCACGCGCCTCCGCCCGCTGACGCACACGGGTCCGAAGCAGCTGATACCGATAGCTAACAAGCCGAACATACAGTACTGCATAGAGGACCTCAGGGACGCGGGGATAACGGACATAGGGATCATCCTTGGAAACGTCATGCCCGAGAAGGTCCAGGAGTTTCTCGGGGACGGGTCCAAGTTCGGCGTGAAGTTCACTTACATCGTGCAGGGCGAGCCAAAGGGGATCGCTCATGCGGTCTGGTGCGCCAAGGAGTTCATGGGCAAGGATCCTTTCGTGATGTACCTGGGCGACAACCTGCTGAAGAACGGCATCAGGGCCATCCCAAAGATGATGGTCGACGAGAAGGCCGACTGCGTCATATCGCTCATGCCCGTGGCAGAGCCGCAGAGGTACGGAATCGCCGAGCTGTCCGAGGACGGCAAGAAGGTTCTAAGGTGCGTCGAGAAGCCGAAGATGCCGAAGTCGAACCTGGCGGTCATAGGGGTTTATGCTTTCAATCACAAGTTCTTCGAGGTGTATCCGAAGCTCAAACCCTCTTGGAGGAACGAGATGGAGATCACGGACGCGATCTCCTTGCTGATCGATTCGGGGTTCAAGGTGGTCCCGCACCGCGTCGAGGGCTGGTGGAAGGACACTGGGAAGCCTGAGGACATACTCGAGGCGAACCACCTGATTCTCGACATGATACAGTCTTCCAATGAGGGCAAGGTCGAGGACGGAGCGAGCGTGGTCGGGCGGGTCAGAATCGGCAAGGGTACGGTTGTCACGGGTGGTTCGGTGGTGAAAGGCCCGTCCATAATCGGAGAGAACTGCAAGATAGGCCCCAACGCGTACATCGGGCCTTACACCGCAGTCGGAGACAGGTGCGAGGTTGCCCGCGCCGAGGTCGACGATTCGATCGTGATGGACGACACGGTCATCAATGTTGAAAGGAAGATCGTTCGCAGCATGATAGGCAAGGGATCGAAGATCCTGAGCGCGAACGGGCTCCTGCCGAAGGGCGAGAGGCTCGTTGTTGGCGAGAACACGACGATATATCTCTGACCAATTCGCCATCCTACGAACGATGGCTTTGTAGGCTTGAAGCGCATTATCCGGGTCAGCGCCCGGCGGGAAGGCGCATCCAGACGACCCGCTCGAATGTCAGGTCAAGTGGTTGGTCCAATGCTGGGCATGGTCAAGCGGCTCCCGGCGCAGCTGATAGAAACATGTCGTGCATCATATCCGGGAACCTCCTGGTCTCATGACCGGGGTGTCGATGCTGGAGGCGATACTTAAGATTTTCCGGTATCATTGTGTGTGATGGGACTTTTGTCAAGAGTCGGCCCTCGTGAGAGACCTAACCACAGTCGGCGAGGGTTGATTGATGGGCCGGGAGGCGTACATTAGATCGTATCACGGAGATTGGGTTGTCGATTAACTTGCCTGATCCCTGAAACTCATGGTTTCTGTATTCAAACCGTCTTGGTCGAGACTTGACCGCTAGGCCCATCTCAGCGATCCCGCACATGCATTCCGTGTTCCTTTCGCAGAATGATAAGCCGGAGGATAGGGAGAGCAAGAGGTTTAACCCCTATCGCGAGTGTCGAGATTATCGGATGTTCCCTCCAGCCTCTTCGAATGTCAATGCAGGCTAAGAAATAGAGAAAACCAATCATTTCTCCATACTCAAAGTACTTTGACACGAAATCCCGAAAGTTGAAACCCTCCGGTTTTTGTGTCTCTGGGCGATTGACTACAGCCGCGAGACCCGGTCCGTTGATTATGAGGAATCTCCTTCTAGGGCCCCGAAGGTACTTCGGATCAATGCCTTCTTCCTCAAGTTTGTCAAACATATCTTGGGCCACAAGACACACCAAAGGCGCAATGTCGGTCCAGCTAATTGTCAGGCCGTTTGCCACCCACGGGTAGCCGGTCGACCAGCTGGGCCTTCCGCGCATGGCTTTGGCCAATATGATTGTTTGGGGAAACAAGTTGACCGCGTTCGTGGGAGCGGTCCCCATTTGCAGGCCAGACATGGCCTCACGCCAAAGCGATAGCCTGAACACTGAACTGTATATGGCGGTAAGGCCGAATCTATCTTCTTCGAGCAGCTGTTCCCATCGATCCACTCTTCTCTCCCTAACATCTTTGCTGCCGAGCAGAGACCACTCGAAGCCAGCATCCGAGGTTGAGTTCCTATCCTCATTCGTAAGTGGAATCTGCGGATAGCAGTTGACATAGACGTAGTCTAGCTCAGCATGCGCTTTGAGGATTTCTACGACTTTCCTGACGCCTCCTTCCCGGATCGTGTCGTCATCCCCAATAATCCAGCCGTACTCTCCGTGAGCAAGTCTGCCTGTGAGAAGCGCTATGTTCTTCGGAAAGCCGATGTTCTCGTCGTTCCGGTGATAGACGATGGGACAAGACTCGATGAAGGAATCAACGACAGCCTTTGTGTGGTCAACCGAGCAGTTGTCTGATACAACTAGCTCAACTTCATCTTCAAGATCTTTGACTTGCGGAGCAACAGCCGCCAGTGTTGAGCGCAACAGCTCCGCTCGGTTGTATGTCGGGATGCAGATAGACAATAAAGGCATCCTCTCGCACACTGCGCTCAAAGCAACTCCTTCTTGATGTCTTCGGTAATTCTATCCATCCCACGACCATTGGATTCTGAGTATTTGACTCTTGAGACTTGTCTTCTTGGCGGCCATATTCGAAGAGGAAGCGAATGGAAAGGAGTCCAAGATACTGAGCACGAACGGGTTCTTGCTCAAGGGCGAAAGACTTGTGGTCGGGGAGAATGCGACGATATGCCCTTGATCGTGAAACTGCTGTTAGGTCGATTGCGAGACGGTCGTGCGGCAGTCAGACAGTCAAGAGTGGGTGGGAAAGCTCTCGAAGGTCAGAACGCGAACGGCTTGCTGTGGGGCGGTTGTTGCGACGGATTAGTGTGCCCTGGAGCCTATCGCCAGTTTTGACCGAAAGGGTATAAACGAAGTCTCCCATTCCAAAGCCGTTGTCAACACTGGAGACCAAGACCGTCAGGAACATCTCTTATATTGGCGTCTCGCAAGCTACTTCTCTGTTGCTTTCCATAGTTACCGTCACAATACTTGCGAGAGTGCTGGTCCCGGAGGATTTCGGAATTGTCAGCATCGGCTTCTTGTTCATGGCGTTGTTCGTAAGTATTCAGGATTTTGGCGTGGGCAATGCGGTGGTGCAGAGGGACACTCGAATCGAGGAATCCATATCCGTGATGCTTTTTCTACGTTGGATCATCGCGGTTGTCTTGTTTTTCGCGATTGTCGCCTTCTCGCCCATGTTGTCAGACTTCTACGGCAACCCCGCAATCATGCCCGTGATCATAGTCATGAGTTTGAGCCTCTTCATACAACCAATCGCCTTCTCTTCCTCCGTTATGCTCGTCAGGAAGCTCGAATTCTCGAAGATCGCCATGGCTGCCATAGTCTCGTCTGCCGGAACAACGGTCGTGTCTATTTCCCTCGCCTTTCTCAACTTCTCCTACTGGAGCATCGTCCTCGGATCACTTTCCGGAACCGTTCTTTCTGTCTTTGCGATGAGATACTTCGAAAGGACAAGACTCCGGCCTCGGATTGACAAGAAGCTCATGCGAGAGCTTCTCGGATTTGGCGCCCATCTCCTCATTAATGGACTCATGGTATTCGTCATATTTAGTGTGGACCAATTGGTTGTGGGTAAGGTCCTGGGACTCACAACGCTGGGCGTGTACTATATTTCCGTGAAATTCGGCAGAGTCCTGGGCCAGCAGATCTCGGGGACCGTCAATGCAGTCCTTTTCCCTACGATGGCACGGATAAAGGATTCGATGGAGCGTCTGAAGTTGGGATACGTTCAATCCCTGCGGATGATAGCTATTGTCGTCGCCCCGCTGAGCCTGGGCTTATCTGCTCTCTCTCCACTCTTTGTTAACGTTCTACTCGGTGATCGGTGGAACGCTGCCGCCGTGCCGATGGCCATAATAGCGTTCCAAGGCCTTCTGTTCGCTTTGATTACACCAGCGGCGAACGTTCTAATTTCCATCGGCAAGCCGAAGTATATGTCCATCGAGGCCACGTCCGTGGCGACCGCGTTGGTCGTCGCAATCTACCCCGTGACTACCATCTTCGGGATCAATGGCGTGTGCGTTCTAACGACATCCCTTTCACTGGGTGCGCTGATATTCTATATCACTGTCCTCTCTCGCGTCTTCAAGCAGAGACTCATTGATACCGTAAGACCGATGGCCCCCCCTCTGCTGAGCGGTTTTGTAGCATATGCGGTGTTGATGTTGTGTGTCATGTTTGTCCCCACGAGCGCATTCTGGCTGGGCGTGCTTTCTCTCACCGGTGCTGCCATTTATGTCGTGGTTCTACATTTCACGAGCAAGCAGCGTGATGTTCGAGATCTTCTCGGTCTTTTCACGAAGTCATTCCTAGGTCGTCAGACGAATTGAATCATGTGATGGAGACCCGGTCTGTTTTCGTCCCTCTCCCTTAAGCGACGGATTATGACACGATGTCATGGCGACTCAGGAATCTGGCGCCAAAGCAGTTTTATATCGAAACACTTCTTTTGTATTTCAGCAGGGCGTGCCAAGAATGAAGGTCGTGATTCTAGCTGGAGGTGTCGGTTCGAGGATCAGCGAGGAGAGCGTGGTCCGACCCAAGCCGATGATTGAGATCGGTGGCAGACCCATTCTTTGGCATATCATGAAGATGTACTCACACTTCGGGTTCAAGGACTTTGTCATCTGTCTTGGCTATAAAGGCTACATGATAAGTGAGTATTTCGCGCATTATCACTTGCACATGTCTGACGTGACCATGAATCTGGAAAACAATGAAGTCGAGATTCACAGTAGCTCCTTGGAACCCTGGAAGGTGACCTTAGTCCACACCGGCGAGAAGACTATGACCGGGGGACGAATCAAACGCATTCAGCCATACGTGGGAAACGAGACTTTCATGCTCACCTATGGCGATGGCGTGGCAGACCTTGATCTGGGAAAGCTGCTAGAATTCCACCGCTCTCACGGCAAAAGCGTTACGCTGACCGCGGTAAAACCCGCAGGGCGGTTTGGGCTTTTGGACATGGAAGGATCGAATCGAGTGCGCACCTTCAGCGAAAAGCCAGCGGGGGACGGCAGTTACAAGAACGGCGGTTTCTTCGTATGCGAACCGAAGGTCTTTGACTATCTGACCGGGGACAACACCATCTGGGAGAGAGAGCCTCTGGAGACAATTGCCAGAGAAGGCGAGTTGATGGCTTACAAGCACGACTCCTTCTGGGCGGCCCTTGACACGCTGAGAGACAGGAATCAGCTGGAAGCACTGTGGAGTAGCGGCCAGGCCCCCTGGAGGGTATGGGGTTGAGTGGAAAGCATCTAGGAACGGCTGTTGATCTTCTCAGAAGCAAGAGAGTATTGGTCACGGGCAACACTGGCTTCATGGGCAGTTGGCTCTCTGCTTGGCTTATCTCCTCGGGAGCGAGGGTGACGGGATATTCGTTGAATCCACCCACCGACCCTTCCATGTTCGATGTCATCGGTCTGAAATCACGGATGACATGCGAGCTGGGCGACATAAACGACCTGGAGCATCTGAAAAACGCGATGCAGCATTCCAGGGTGGAGGTCGTATTTCACCTGGCAGCACAACCACTGGTCAGAAGATCATATCTGGAGCCTATCCTTACATTTGATACGAATATCGTTGGCACGGCAAAGGTGCTTGAGGCTGTTCGGGGAACGCCCTCGGTCAAAGCCTGTGTCTGTGTCACTAGCGACAAGTGTTATGAAAACCGGGAATGGGTTCACGGGTACAGAGAGAATGATCCAATGGGAGGCAAGGACCCCTATAGCGCTAGCAAGGGGGCCGCGGAGCTCATAATCGCCTCATGTCGGGATTCCTATTTCGGCCCGGGAAGCGACGGCAAGCGCCGCGTCGGAGTCGCCTCGGTGCGGGCGGGAAACATCATCGGCGGAGGAGATTGGGCGGAGGATAGGATAGTGCCGGACTGCGTGCGCGCCCTGAGCGCCGGGAAGACTATCCAAATAAGAAGCCCTGTTGCTGTGCGCCCTTGGCAGCACGTCTTGGAACCGTTGGCTGGCTATCTACTGCTAGCCTCGAGACTGCTCACAGACTCTGATCATCACTCATCCGCCTGGAACTTCGGGCCAAAGGCGGAGGATCACGTTCCTGTTAAGCAATTGGTGCAACTCATCCTGAACCAGTGGGGCGAAGGAAAGATGGAAGTCGTTTCAAGCGCCAACCAACTGCACGAGGCTGGCACCCTTCGGTTGGATTGCACCAAGGCCCATACCGAATTGGGGTGGTACCCGGTTCTGCCATTGAAGGAAAGCGTTAGGATGACAGTGGAATGGTACAAGGAGCACCAGAGAGATCCGTCCAAACTGTGGGACACCACCCTAAGGCAAATCGATGATTACACGAAGAAGGCTCAACTCTTAGGCTCTGGGGGATGAAGATATGGCAGGGAAGAAGGCGCTCTCCCATGAGATTGAGGGCATTCTGAAGAATGCGGATCTCGATGACGTCAAAGCTGAAGGTCTGAGGAATCGCATCCTTGACCTGGTGACAGAGTATGCTGCAGCTGCTCACGGCCCAAAGGAATTCATACCCGGTCGCTCCAATGTCCCTGTTTCTGGCAAGGTCTACGACGCTTCCGACTTGCGTCACCTCGTGGCGGCCTCCCTCGATTTCTGGCTCACCACTGGTCGGTTTAACGATGCCTTCGAATCCCGCCTGGTTGATTTCGTCGGAGCCAAACACGCCCTGACGGTTAATTCAGGATCGTCGGCCAATCTGCTGGCGATTTCGGCCCTCACCTCTCCAGAATTGGAGAAGGATGCGCTCAGGCCGGGGGATGAGGTCATCACAGTCGCGGCAGGCTTCCCCACGACTGTTAATCCCATTATCCAGAATGGGCTGATGCCTGTGTTCGTGGATGTGGACATCCCCACTTACGGGATATCCGTGTCAGAGGTCAAGAAAGCAATCACACCAAAGACCAAAGCTATAGTGGCGGCGCATACTCTCGGAAACCCGTTCGATATCGATGGCATTTGCCGCATCGCGGAGGACAACGACCTATTTCTGATCGAGGATTGTTGCGATGCGCTTGGTTCAACTTTTCGAGGCGAGAAGGTGGGAACGTTCGGAGACATCTCCACCCTCAGTTTCTATCCGGCTCACCACATCACTACCGGTGAAGGTGGCGCTGTGGTCACGGACGACAAGACCATGGCCAGGCTCATTGAATCGATGCGTGATTGGGGACGAGACTGTCACTGCCCTACAGGGAAGGACAACACATGCGGACGGAGGTTCAGCATGCAGCTGGGGGATCTCCCCTACGGCTACGACCACAAGTACACCTACTCCAGCCTGGGATACAGTCTGAGGATGACTGATATGCAGGCCGCGGTCGGTCTGGCTCAAACTGAACACCTGGACAAGTTCACGCGGATTAGGAAAAGCAACTATCGTTATTTGCGCAAAGCATTGGGTGGACTCAAGGACATGATAGTTCTTCCGGAAGCGACCCGACACTCGGACCCGTCCTGGTTCGGTTTCCCCATCACTCTGAAGGATGGATGCAGGATTGGTCGGAACGAACTCCTTCGAAAACTGGATCATAAGAAGGTAGGCACTCGGCTACTCTTTGGTGGCAACCTGCTACGCCAGCCCTATTTCAAGGGCCGGCCGCATAGGGCTGTGGGGAAATTGAGGAACACCGACATCATAATGAACAACACTTTCTGGATTGGGGTGTTCCCGGGACTTACCGAAGAAATGCTGGACTACATGGCTGCGAGCCTGATTGAGCTCCTACGGTAATGGGCCGATCAGATACCCGCGCACCATAAGACGAGCCAATCCGGCGTTTCAATTCAGCCTAGAAGCGAAGATCATCCCAAGACTCGGGCTCTTCTGAGTCCTGTTGCAGAAGAACCCCGATTCCCTCAGAGCGGAAATGATGTTTGAAGGATCGTCAGCTGCAGAGAAGATGTGCCATTCTATCTGAAAATGAGTTACGTCTCGAAGCAAGACATCCTTCTTCATCTTCTCCACTATTTCGTACTCGGATCCTTCACAATCCATCTTTACGATTATGTCTGTCCCAGGATGTTCATTTCTTGTTCTGGAGATGACCTGGGAGATGTCCTCCAGCTGGATTCTTACGATTTTAGTCAATTCAAGGTTCACTCCATGCTCTTCTACCACTCCATGGATGCCCATGCTTGTGTGATCTTGGTGATTGAACGATACATCTTCTGTCCGCTGTGATCCAGCCACGCCGGTGTTGTTCGCAACGATCTTCCCCATCAACGATGGATTGAGCCCAATGTTGCTCAGAGCTTTTTGAAAGGTGTATGAGAATGGCTCATAGCCATAGACTTTTCGAATTGTAGGAACGCTGGCAAAGTAGAGTGATGCCAATCCAACATTCATTCCGATGTCCAAAACCACCGCGCTCTTCCCATATTCGAAACCGTAGACATTCTCCCCGAAGATTTCCCGAGCCGTCAGGAGACTGCATAGATCGTCGACAACAAAACGAATGTCTCTCCACCTGCCAATGATTGTTCCGGCCTCATTCGAGAAGACCACTCCGAATCCTCTCAGATCACGACAAATGCTCAGGTTGTCTAAGAAGAAAGCATGTTCTGACCTGTCGACCGCTATGCCTAGGTCAGGAATGAAGAAGCCATTGTCTTGTTTAATGATTTGAGGGCTAAGGGCCTTCTTCGGCAGTTTTGGCAATCGACCTGTAGAGAGGAAATCGCGCAGAACTGAGATCAGAGCTGTAAACAGTCTTGGTGTTCGAGCCACTCTCGAATCCGTTCTTGACTTGCCCATCCTTCGTTCGTAGAAGGTTGCTCATATTTATCATCTGTGCAGAGCTCATTCCGCAGAAACCATGTGAAACCGAAATCAAAGGAGGTTTCAGAGTCGGTGCTGGATCATTGAACCTCGGCCAGGCAACCGAGGATTCTCAACTTCATCGGGCCTATCTTGATGTCTGGAGTCTCCATACTCAGGAGTTTCAGACCAGCTTCCTCCACCAGTTTCTTCATTGATTTTGATGTGAAGAAATTGATGTGTTCATGCATCTGGGAGGGGTATTTCAGGAATCTCTTCGCGAAATCCGCCATGCTGGGAAGGAGCCTCAGCAGCATGCCAAAGGCCGAAAACACATACTTTCTGAATGGAGTATCCCATGTCGAATCTTCCGGAATCTCGAGGTAGATTATCGTCCCCTTGTGCGCTAGCGATACGATGTTCTTCATCTCCTCCATAGGTGCGGGAACGTGCTCTAGGACGTGGCAGCACATGATGAAGTCATAGGTCCTCTTCCTGCATTCATCCATGTTGGCCAGCTTTGTCACTCCGCTCAGAGGTTCCACACCAGAAATCTCATAAACATAGCGTTCGACTCTGGAGAACTGGTCCAGGATGAACTGACCCCTATCTCCACCATAATCCAGAACGTTCTTCATCGATGAGATATCCGCAACGGCAGTGAGCATCCTGAAAAGAATGTCCTTGCGAATTCGTATTTCTTCGGCGTCATTGCCTATGGACTGGTTGATTTCGATCGAATAGGAAGCCTCATGGCGCTGGCGCATTCTTTGATAGTCTTGGTCGCGATAGTTGCTATACAAGTGCAAGAGTTCATCGGCTTCCAATCGCGGATTGAAGAAGGAGAATGTGCAATTCCTGCAATAGCAGAAACCGACTCCAAAGCTTTCCTTCTGCCATATCCTTTCAGCAAGAAACGGGGAGACCTTGGCATCAAAGGTGAGGATTCTCTGAGATGAGCAGATGACACATCTATCCACGGATTTCAATCACGATCACGCTCTTATCTTCGGCCGGATAGATAGTTCCTAGGTAAAGATGCTACCCTATTCCCAGCACAGTACGGACCACCCTGCAGGGTTCTGCTTGGGGAGGGAATCACGGTTTCGAAAGGCATGAACAGTCCCAGATATGGGCACAGGTTCCCTGCCTAGAGATGGGGTTTGAACGGGCCGCCCTTTGCCGCTCCTTGCCTGGTGCCTTTTCGGAGGTATTTTTCATTGTGCCAGTAGAATGCGATGGAGTGCTTTACCACGTAGCAAAACCCATATGAGCGTAGTCCGCATTACTCCACAAGGAATCAGCCATGGAAGCAGCTAACGCGAAGGAGCAAGAGCTCCGGAAGAGAGTCCTAGATGCCGTGGCGGAGCACTACCGGGCGCATCATGCTGTACGTAAGGCTCCGATCGGGGAGATGATAACCTACGGGAGCAGAGTGTTCGATGAGGCGGAGCTCAGGAATCTTGTCGATGCCTCGCTGGATTTCTGGCTCACAATGGGGCGTTACGGAGACCGGTTCGAGAGCGGCTTCGCAGAGTATCTAGGGATCAAGCACGTCTCCTTGGTCAACTCCGGTTCTTCCGCCAACCTACTTGCGTTCATGGCGTTGACTTCACCGAAACTGGGACCGCGGCGTGTTCGCAAGGGGGACGAGGTCATCACTGTGGCTGCGGGCTTCCCTACAACGGTGGCACCTATCATACAATACGGCGCCGTTCCCGTATTCCTGGATATCAAGCTGCCAGAGTACAATGTTGACACCGCATTGTTGGAGAATGCGCTCTCGGACAAGACAAAGGTTGTCATGTTGGCCCACACCCTTGGCAATCCCTTTGATCTGGCCAAAGTGAAGAAGTTCTGCACGGAGAACAATCTCTGGCTAATCGAGGACAACTGCGACGCCCTGGGTTCCAAATACCTATACGAGGGCGCGTGGAAGTTCACGGGATCATTCGGAGACCTAGCTACCTCTTCGTTCTCCACCCCGAACCACATGACCATGGGGGAGGGTGGAGCAGTGTACACCGACAACGAATTGCTGTACCGCATCGTCAATTCTTTGAGGGACTGGGGGCGCGATTGCCACTGCCCTAGCGGCCAGCAGAACTCCTGCAATGCGCGCTTCTCACAGCAATTTGGCGAGCTACCCTACGGCTACGATCACAAGTATGTCACCTCTCATTTCGGCTACAACATGAAAGTGACGGACATGCAAGCAGCCATTGGATGTGCCCAATTGGAGAAGATGCCGTCATTCATAGCAGCGCGCCAGCGCAACTGGAACCAGCTGCGCGAGGGTCTGAAGGACCTCGACAAGTTCTTGATCCTACCTCAAGCCACAGCCAATTCCGACCCCAGCTGGTATGGGTTCATGCTGTCGGTTAAGCCTGGATCGGACTACTCCCGTGACAGCATCGTCGACTATCTGGAGTCGAAACGGGTGATGACGCGCATGCTTTTTGCGGGCAACCTTATCAAGAACCCGTGCTTCGATGAGCTGAGGAAGAGTCACCAAGGCTTCCGTGTGGTGGGAGATCTAGCGAACACGAACTTCGTCATGGCGAATACCTTTTGGGTCGGGGTATATCCAGGTCTGAGCTCGGAGCAAGTGCAGTATATGGTCACTAGCCTACGGGATTATTTCTCACTCGACCAATGACAGGGATGGGGCTATGAAACACGAGATATTCGATGACCTGTTCGTGCTCGAGCTGGCTAACAACCATTGGGGCGATGTCCGGCGCGGACTGCAAATCATCAAGGAATGCGCAGCCTTGGTACACAAGTATGACATCAAAGCTGCCATCAAGCTGCAGTTTCGCGATGCTGATACGCTGATTCACAAATGGTACAAAGGGCGAACAGACATTCGCTACATCCACCGCACCGAGGCACGCATCCTCTCAAAGAAAGCCTATCGGCGCATGGTGGACGAAATCCGGGCGCAGAACATGATCACAATGTCCACGCCTTTCGATGAGGAATCAGTGAATTTCGGCGAGGAGCTGAACATCGACATCATCAAGATCGCATCCTTCGATTTGAATGATTGGCCTTTGGTCTTCAAGGTGCTCGAGAAACGTCGACCCACTATCGTCTCCATTGGTGGCACCAAAATTGAGGACATTGACACCATCGTCCGACTGTTCAACGAAGCGAAGGTGCCTCTTGCTATCAACCAATGCGTATCCATCTATCCTTCCGAGCCGCACGATATGGAACTCAACCAGATTGACCTTCTGGCTAAACGCTATCCAGACAACGTGATTGGATTGTCGTCCCACGAGTACAAGGACTACGTGACTTCACTAGCCATCGCCTATGGCAAGGGGGCGAGGACTTACGAACGCCACATCGACATACCGCATCCAACGAACATGTCGCCATACAACATGCTGCCGGAACAATGTGAGATATGGTTCAAGACTTTCCGTTCCATCAAGGAGATGTGCGGTGCGCCTGGAGACAAATTGCGCGCCCCCACTCAGAAAGAGATTGACTATATCAACGAACACGTGCGGGGGTTGTTCGCTCGCACCGACCTGAAGAGAGGGCTGCCAATCAGCCAAGACCACTTCTACATGGCCGTGCCGGTACACCAGAGTCAACTGTCATGCCGCGAGCTGATGAGTGGTGGCAAGCTGAAGCGAGATCTTGCGCAGGACGCTCCTCTGATGCTAGAGGATGTTGAGGCCGAGTATCTCCAAGATCCGAAACTGGTTGAAGAAATCCGCAACAGGGGGAGAATCCTTGATAAAGCTTAGTGACTACATCGTCAGACTGTTGGAACAGCAGGGTGTGAGTACGGTATTCCTCGTCACTGGTGGGGGTGCGATGCACCTCAATGATTCTTTTGGACAGTCCACCAAGATACGCAAGATTTTCAACCATCATGAGCAGGGCAGCGCCATGGCCGCCGAGGGCTATGCCCGGACCAAGGGCGAATTGGCCGTGGTCAACGTCACTACCGGTCCCGGTGGTCTGAATACCCTCAACGGCGTGTTAGGCCAGTGGACTGATTCCGTTCCAGTCCTCTACATTTCTGGCCAGGTTCGCTATGACACCACATTGGAGTCAGTAAGAGGCAGATTGAACCTGCGCCAACTCGGCGACCAAGAATGGGACATCATTTCTGTGGTAAAGCCCTTGACGAAGTTCGCGGCTATGATCAAGGATCCTAAGGACGTCAAATGGCTGATGCAAAAGGCAATTCACCTGGCTACTTCTGGTCGGCCCGGACCCGTGTGGCTCGACGTGCCGCTGAACGTTCAGTCTGCTATGATTGACGAGGAGCGTCTGCTTGGCTACGATGGTGCGGACCTAGAGTATCATCGCCCTGACACGTTGGAGCATGAGGTGCAACTCGTCGTAGATCTATTGGAAAAGGCGAAGCGGCCGGTGATCGTCGCGGGGAACGGGGTTCGTATATCTGGGACCGTTGCCGAGCTCCAGGCCCTGATACGACAGCTGAAGATCCCCGTCGTGACCACGATCAATGGTTTTGACACGATGCCAGATGATTTTCCCTACTATGCTGGACGCATAGGGACGATAGGGCAGCGCGCTGGCAATTTCGTCCTGCAGAACGCGGACCTCGTGCTTTTCCTCGGAACCCGCAACAACATCCGTCAGATCAGTTACTCCTGGAAGTTCTTTGCTCGGGCGGCCAAGAAGATAGCCGTCGACATCGACTACGAAGAGCTTCGCAAACCCACGATAGAATACGACATGTCTGTTCATGCGGACCTGCGCGATCTCCTGCCTCTTTTGTCCAGACTCTCAAAGGGTCGCGGAATGCCAGACTGGAAATGGTGGCAGGATTGGTGCCAAGAAAGACGCAGGCGATACCCCGTCGTGAGCCAGTCACAGCTGGACTCGCCAATGATCAATCCGTATCATTTCACTCACGAACTGACCATTCAGCTTCCCCAGGACGCGGTAGTTGTGGTGGGCAACGGCACTGCCAGCATCACTTTGTTCCAGAGCGCAGTGGTGAAGGAGGGACAGAGGATGTTCTTGAATTCCGGTTGCGCCTCCATGGGATACGATGTCCCAGCAGCCCTGGGCGCGGCCTGCGCCGTGAATCGAGATGTCATCTGTCTCGCAGGTGATGGTAGCTTCCAGATGAATATTCAGGAGATGGCGACCATTGTCCACAACAAACTGCCTGTCAAGATCTTCTACTTTGACAACGGTGGATACGCTTCCATTCGTCAGACCCAGGACAACTTCTTCGGACGGCGCTATGGCATCGATAGTAGCAGCGGCATTTCCTTCCCTGACACGACCAAATTGGCCGTGGCCTATGGCATCCAGAGCTATGCCATCCGAGAGAAGAGCACAATGGTGAAAGACATCAAGAAGGTATTGAGCATGTCTGGTTCGGTGCTGTGTCACGTCTACCTGGATCCTGCTCACGTTTTCGAGCCGAAAACGTCCTCAGAACGCAAGCCCGATGGCCGCATGGTCTCTAAGCCCCTGGAAGACCTCTATCCGTTCCTTCCTCGAGATGAGTTCCGCGACAACATGATCATCGAACCTGCCAAGGAGGACTAGGGTGAAGCGGGTCCTGCTGACGGGTAGCGGAGGTTTCATCGGACGGCATCTCCTGGAACAGCTCTCCGCGAGCTACGATATCGCGGCTCCGACCAGTCGCGAGCTGGATCTGACCCATGCTGAACCAGTGGAGAGCTACCTGCGCAAGAACGATTTTGACGTCGTGGTGCACGCCGCTACCTGGAACGCTACAGTCAACTCAACCAAGGACCTTAACCTCGTGTTGGAGAAGAATCTAGCTATGTTCTTCAACCTTGCCCGGATGCATGAGCGCTACGGTAAGCTGATATATTATGGCTCAGGGGCGGAGTACGACCGGGAACACTATGTCCCCCGAATGCGGGAAGAGTATTTCGACACCCATGTGCCAGTGGACCAGTATGGGTTCTCAAAGTACATCATGGCTAAGCACACTGAGAGTGCCACGAACATAGTCGATCTCCGTGTGTTCGGGTGCTTCGGTCCATATGAGGATTGGGAGCTGCGTTTCATCTCTAATGCGCTGTGCAAATCTCTTCATGGTCTCCCCATCACGATAAAACAGAACGTGCTCTTCGACTACCTCTGGGTCGATGATCTGGTCCGCATCACTGATTGGTTTATGTCCCATGATAACCGCCACAAGCATTACAACGCCTGCACCGGTCGCAGCGTGGATCTGCTGTCCTTGGCCAGGCTCATTCAGAAGGTCCTTGGAATGGATGTTCCGATCCAGCTGGCCCAAAGTGGCTTGAAGCCCGAGTACAGTGGCGACAACTCTCTCCTTCTGGCGGAGCTCCCCGACTTCAAGTTCACGGATCTGGAAGAGTCCGTCCGTCGCCTTGCGAAGTACTATGCTGACAACCTAGACCGGATAGACCGCAAGCTGCTGCTAGTTGACAAAAGATAGGTGGGCATATGCGTGAGTCTAGAGCCAAAAGGGCCTTGGTGACCGGAGGAACGGGGGGCATTGGCAGAGCCATCGTTTCGGTCCTGAAAGAACAGGATGTCGAGGTGACCGCCCCTAGGCGTTCGGAGATGAATCTAGCTCGGCTCGACTCGGTAGATGATTATCTAGCATCTGCTGCGTTCGAGGTCGACATCATCGTGAACTGCGCAGGAGTAAACGTGCTCTCTAATCTTGAAGAGCTGAAGGAAGAGGACCTAGACGAAGTGTTCAGTACGAACTTCTTCAGCGCCGTCAAGATATTGAAACGATTCATGCCTGGGATGCGCCAACGTAAGTACGGGCGAGTTGTGAACATCGAATCCATATACGCGTTTATCACGCACGAAAGGAGGCTCGCCTACACTGCGAGCAAATGCGCCATGTCGGGCTTGACCCGCAGCCTTGCTGTCGAATATGGCCGAGATAACGTGCTGGTCAACGCCGTTTGCCCAGGATACGTCATGACTGAAATGACCACGCGGGGCCTGAGCAAGTCAGAACTGCATGACATATGCGCCCGGATTCCCCTTGGACGACTAGCGGAACCTTGGGAGATCGCCAATGTGGTGGCCTTCTTGTGCTCTAGTCAGAATACATATATCAATGGACAATTGATAGTCGTGGATGGCGGATTCACATGTCGCTGAGCAATTGGAGATAAGGCATGAAATATTCCCATTACATCTTCGATCTCGATGGGACGCTCATCGATTCTTTCGAAGATATCTTCCACGCTCTGCAGAGTTCGGCGCAGCATGTCGGATTGACCCCGCCGTCGCTGGAGCAGGTCCGTGCGTTGATGCACTGCAAGTTGGACGAAATTGTCGCCCAGCTCTATCCCAAGGACCAGGCGCAACACGGTTCGCTCATTTCTGCGTTCAGAGAACGGTACGAGGGGTCCGGTTTCGTGTCATCCACGCCTTATCCGGGGGTTGAGGAAACCTTGAGATGGTTGCAGGAGAGTCGATGCCACCTCTACATTGCGACTAACAAGCGCTACGGGGCCACAATAGCCCTGCTCCGCAAGTTCGACCTGCAGACTCGGTTCGATGCGATTATTACTCCAGACAAGAGCATCTGCCCTCGTCTTACCAAGGGAGGGATGCTTTTGGCGCTACAGCGGGAACATGGGTTTAGACGGGGTGAGACGGTATTCATCGGCGATACCATGGATGACTGCCTTGCGGCAAGAGAGTGCAACCTGGATTTCATCATGGTCACATACGGCTACGGCACTCTCAATCGAACGCACTCAGCAGCGGCAGGAGTGCGTACTATCGACGCGATTTCCGCATTACGGGACGATGGTTCCTAGGCTGTGTTTACTATGGCCTGGACATATGCTGGGTGATACTGTGAGTGCGATTGGGGACGCCTTGGCTCGGATTCACCTATCTGGCTACGCCGAGCTAGATTCGGAAAACGTGGCCGCGATGATGATGATGTGTCTCGGCGGAGAGCCTGAGGACATCCTCGAGGCGAACCACCTCATCCTTGACATGATCCAGTCCTCCAACGAAGGCAAGGTCGAGGACGGAGCGAGCGTGGTCGGGCGGGTCAAGATCGGCAAGGGTACGGTCGTCACGCGTGGGTCCGTGGTGAAAGGGCCGTCCATTATCGGAGAGAACTGCAAGATAGACCCCAATGCGTACATCGGGCCTTACACCGCAGTCGGAGACAGGTGCGAGGTCGCCCGCGCCGAGGTCGACGACTCGATCGTGATGGACGACACGGTCATCGATGTCGAGGGAAGATCATCCGGAGCATGATTGGCAAGGGGTCGAAGATACTGAGCGCGAACGGGCTCCTGCCGAAGGGCGAGAGGCTCGTGGTCGCCTGGAAGGAACCTCAAACCTCGCCTCAACCGGAGAGCCTTAACGAGTGCGGAGGTAGTCAAGGGCTTTTATGTCAAAGAACATGGTTCTCGTCCCTCTTGCCTTAAACCTCTGTTTCTCTCTTTTCGTGTCCTCAGCGAACTCGAAGCCCAGCTTCTTGTAGAAATCAAAAGCATCCTGCTTCGCCTGGACTATCAGGAGCCGTGTTCCGGAGAATCTGGAAGAATCCAGTGCGTACATCACAATCCTTTGAATTATCATCCTGCGGATCCCCTTGCACTGCCATTCTATTTCGACAGCCAAGCGTCCGATTGAGATTGCCGGGATCACCTCCACCCGGTACTCTCCCAGCTTGGTGAAGCTCCTATGCTTCTGGAGGTACTCTTTTCGCAGGACGGCGTTGCTGATGGTGTAGTACGCGACTAGATGCCCGTCGTAGTATGCCAAGGTGGTCTTCCCGAAGAGCTCGGCCTCATACTTCGCGACCTCCGCGGTGCTGAGGAAGTCATTGAGGTCCTTGTTCCCGCAGTCGAAGGACCTGACTTGCAGGCTTTCAGAAGTGAACGGCTCGAACCGCAGCTTCGAGAAATCTATCTCGGGCGGATGCGCGAAAAGCAGGGAAATGCCGACACTCCCCGAGGTCAGTCCTTTTCCTTGAATCTCTCTCTGGCTTCCTTATAGAACAGCCTCTGCTCAGCGCTCAACCTGAAACAACTCAGTTTCTTCTCGAATTCTTCGGTTTCCTTGGCCGTCAGGGCCGGTATCGGTTCAGGGTAGGTCATTTGTGTTCCGTTCCATGAAACTTACCCACCTATCCCATGAGGGATGGCGGCGTTCACTTCCTGCTTCATCGATCCGGCTCGCGGCGCTCTCGCGGGCGCCGTGGAGGTCAGGTCTCCACAGGCGTTTAGAGTCTCCGTGGAACTCACGGCGACTAGGATTAGCGATGTGGCCTCCAGAGCGGAAACGCCAATAGGCCGTCTTGTAGTCTATCCACGTCTCCCGGGCCCAATGCGCCAATCCCACAGCCACTCATGACCCTTCATGGTATTGAAATCGTCTACTGCATGTAACCC
>Ga0315286_10001719_pt1 | contig 19974 bp, 12 predicted proteins | sample YL17G10_0_MG_FD_205038 | JGI IMG/M metagenome (GOLD analysis project Ga0315286, IMG submission 205038) | Sediment microbial communities from Yellowstone Lake, YNP, Wyoming, USA - YL17G10_0 | ecosystem: Environmental > Aquatic > Freshwater > Lake > Sediment | place: USA: Wyoming | collected... | reverse complement strand
CGTCCCCGTTGGCCCCGAAACGGCTGATAACCTGTCCGGGACGCCGGGCACCCGGGAGATGCACCCGGCCCTATCGCCCGACGGCAAGACGGTCGCCTTCTTCAGCGACAAGACGGGCGACTACCAGATGTACACGCAGGGCGTCGCGGGGGGCGACTGGACCGCGATCACGACCGACCTGGACAGGGCCGTCTACCGGCTGGCCTGGTCCCCCGACGGCAAGAAAATCCTCTTCGGCAACAAGGACTATGCGATCTTCACAGTCGACGTGGCCGCGAAGAAGCTGGTCAAGGTCGATTCCTCCAACCAGATGAAGAACGACGAGTTCACCTGGGAGATCGCCGACTACGCCTGGTCGCCGGACTCCAAGTGGATCGCCTACAGCTTCGTCCAGGCCAACCGGAACAGCCAGATCTTCCTCTATAACATCGAGACGGGCAAAAAGGTCCCGGTGACGGGCGATTTCTACGACAACCTCTATCCGTCGTTCGACGCCGACGGAAAATACCTCTACTACGTCTCGAGCCGGAACTTCGACATCCTCATGGACTTCTACGAGGACAACCACGTGATGGCGACGCCCCAGCAGGTGATGGCCGTGGAGCTCCGCGACGGCGAGCGGCCGCCGTTCGCGCCCGACGGCGGCGTCCCTGAGGACAAGAAGGCCGAACCGGTGCCGTTCCGGATCGACACCGAGGGGCTGGCGAAGCGGACGTTCCCCCTGCCCGTCCCGGCCGGAAATTATTTCTTCCTCAAGGCCGGCAAGGGCAAGGTCCTGTGGGCCTCGGTCGACGCGTTCACAGAAAACGAGTATGAGGAGATCTTCAAACCCCGGCAGGGAGAGACCAAATGGACCCTGCACATCTTCGACATGGCCGACCGGAAGGACGTCGTCCTCAACGACAAGGTCCGGGACTTCTTCCTGTCGGCGAACGGGGAAAAGCTCCTCATCCGCCGGGACGCCGATCTCTATACGACCACCGTCGAAAAGGCCTTCGCCTCCAAAGCCTCCGGCGAGAAGCTCAACCTCTCCGGCCTCGTTTACACGGTCGACCTCCAGAAGGAGTGGAACCAGATCTTCACCGACGCCTGGCGCTTCTACCGCGACTTTTTCTACGACGCCGGTTTCCACGGCCGCGATTGGAAGGCCATGGGCGACAAATACCGCGCTTACATTCCCTTCCTCTCCTCACGGAGCGAGCTCAACTGGGTCCTGTCGCAGATGGTCGGCGAACTGTGCGTCTCGCACACCTACGTCGGCGGCGGCGACTTCGGTCCGGGCGCGACCCCGAGTTCGCCCGTCTTCACGGGACTCCTCGGGGCCGACCTCGTCCCCGATAAGTCCTCAGGCCTCTATAAGGTGGCCCGGATCTACGGATCGACCGAGATCAACCTCAACCTCACCGGCCCGCTCGCCCGGCCCGATATCGCCGTCAAGGAAGGCGACTTCCTTCTGGCCATCAACGGCACACCGCTCAAGGCCGGCGACGATTACTTCAAACTCCTCCAGACGACGGCCGGGAAGAAGATCAAGGTCGCGGTCAACGCCCGGCCGACGACCGAGGGCGCCAAAACCTTCGAGGTCGAACCCGTCCGCAGCGACGGCCAGATGCGCTACTTCCGCTGGATCCAGGACAACATCAAGGCCATCGAGAAGGCCACGGACGGCCGCGTCGGCTACATGCACATCACCGCCATGGGCGGCGGCGGGATCGGCGAGTTCGACAAGTATTGGCGGGCCTTCCGCTACAAGGACGGGGTCATCCTCGACCTGCGGCGGAACTCGGGCGGCTGGACGGAGTATTTCCTGATCGACAAGCTCGAACGGGAGCTCGTCGCCTACAACAACCTCCGCGGCATGGTCCCGTTCCGCTATCCCGGCTCGGCCGGCAACGGCAACTACGTCGTCATCTCGAACGAGAACAACGGCTCGGACGGCGAGGCCTTCGTCGAGCATTTCAAGGCCCGCAAGCTCGGGACGGTCGTCGGCGTCCCGTCCTGGGGCGGCCTGGTCGGCATCCTCAACCAGCAGCTGACGATCGACAACGGCACGGTCGAGCAGTCGAACAACGCCTTTTATGGCCGGGAAGGGACGTGGTTGGTCGAGAACCACGGCGCCGACCCGGACATCCTGGTCGACAACGATCCGGGCTCGGTCATGGCCGGACGTGACCTCCAGCTCGAGAAGGCCATCGAGGTCATGCTGGACAAGATCAAAAAGAACCCGTCGAAGTTCGCGCCCAAGCCGGCCTATCCGAAGAAGTAGCCCGGCAACGATAGGGGCGCGTAGCGCGCGCCAAGAACTGAAGGGCAGAGGGGTATGTCCTTGAGCTATTATTTCAGCAAAACGCTCGAAATCCGGTTCGACGAGGCGGTCGAAAAGGTCAAGGCCGGGCTCAAGGAGGAAGGGTTCGGCGTCCTGACCGACATCGATGTCAGGAAGACCCTGCAGGAGAAGATCGGGGTCGATTTCCGGAAATACCGGATCCTCGGGGCCTGCAACGCCCCCTTCGCCTACAAAGCGCTCCTGGCCGAAGACAAGATCGGCACCATGCTGCCGTGCAACGTCATCGTCCAGGAACACATCGACGGCCGGGTCGAGGTCGCGGCCATCGACCCCCCGGCCTCCATGCAGGCGGTGCAGAATCCGGAACTGGGCACGGTCGGTCTCGAGGTCAGGAACAAGCTCAAGGCCGTCGTCGACCGGCTTTGACATTTCGCGGCGCTTATCTATAATACTAGTCCGTCTTTACGGGCTTTCGGCCGGAGCGGCCGCCTCACGGGCGGGCCCGGCGCCGCAGGCCCCGTTATCCATGGACGAAAGGCACATAAGTCGTTGATATTTGGAGCGGGAACGGACATCATCGAGGTCCAAAGGGTCGAGGAGAAGCTCGTCCGCACGGAGAGCCTCAAGACCAAGCTCTTCACCCCGACCGAGATCGCCTACTGCGAATCCAAGCACCGCCCGGCCATGCACTTCGCCGCCCGCTTTGCCGCCAAGGAGGCCTTCCTCAAGGCCATGGGCACGGGCTGGAGCGGCGGCCACAAGTTCTCCGAGATCGAGATCGTCAACAACGCCCTGGGCAAGCCCGAGCTTTTCGTCCACGGCAACGTCAAGGAATTCTGCGAGGCCCACGGCGTCTCGGCCATGGAGGTTTCGCTCACGCATATCAAGGACCTGGCCTCGGCCGTCGTCGTCCTTGAAACGAAATCGCCACAACCCTGAACGGAGAGGAATAGAGCATGTCGAACATCGGCTCCTACGACGAACGCGTCAAGAATTTCTCCTGGACGATCGCCGAGAGGGAACTCGGCTACAAGCCGGGCGACGTCATCAACATCGGCTGGTACTGCGCCGACCGGATCTGCGAGCAGGGAAAGGGCTCGAAGGTCGCCCTCCACTGGGAGGGCCATACCGGCGCCGAAAAGACCTACACTTACAACGACATCCGCCTGGCCACGAACACGATCGGCGCCTTCCTCCGCGGCCTCGGCCTCACGGACGGCGAGCGCGTTTGCCTGTTCATGGACAAGATCCCCGAGCTCTACCTCGGCTTCCTCGGCATCTTGAAGATCGGGGCCATCGCCCAGCCGCTGTTCTCGGCCTTCGGCGATGAATCGCTTTTCGTCCGGCTCTCCAACGCCGAGGCCGCGGCCGTCATCACCCAGAAGAAACACGCCCCCAAGGTCCGCAAGATCCTCGAGAAACTGCCCCACATCCGGCACATCATCATCGTCGACCACGACGGCGTCGCCCCGCTCAAGGACCGCGAAGTCGCCTTCTCGCTCGAAAGATCAGCTCCCGTCGAGCACTTCGATATCCACCCGACCAAGGCCGAGTCGGCCTCCGTCCTCCACTACACCTCGGGCACGACGGGTATGCCCAAGGGCGTCAAGCATGTCCATTACTCCCTCATCTCCCAGTACTTGACGGCCAAGTGGGCCCTCGACCTCCGCGAAGACGACATCTACTGGTGCACGGCCGACCCCGGCTGGGTCACGGGCACGTCGTACGGGATCATCGCGCCGTTCGCCATCGGCGCCACCCAGTGCGTCCTCGACGCCGGGTTCTCCGCCGAAGCGTGGTACAAGTGCATCGAGAAGCGCCGGGTGACGATGTGGTATTCGGCGCCGACGGCCATCCGCTCGCTGATGAAGGCCGGCGACGAGATCGTCAAGAAATACGACCTGTCCTCGCTCCGCCACCTGGCCAGCGTGGGCGAGCCCCTCAACTCCGAGGCGGTCGTCTGGTCGGAGAAAGTCTTCGGGATGCCCTTCTACGACACGTACTGGCAGACCGAGACCGGCTCGATCGTCATCGGCAACTATCCGGGCATGGAGGTCCGGCCGGGCTCGATGGGCAAGCCCTTCCCCGGCATCACCGGGACCGTCCTCGACCCGGTCAAGAACGAGCCCCTCCCGACGTACGGCAAGATCGGCCTGGTCGCCCTCAAGTTCGATTGGCCCTCGCGCATGCGCACGTACTGGAACAACGAAGAGGCTTTCCAGAAGAAATTCCGCAACGGCTGGTACATCACCGGCGACCGGTCCAAGATCGACAAGGACGGCTACTTCTGGTTCGCCGGCCGCGACGACGACATCATCAACACGGCCGGCCACCTGGTCAGCCCGTTCGAGGTCGAGTCGGCCCTGCTCGAGCACCCGGCCGTGGCCGAGTCGGCCGTCGTCAGCAAGCCCGACCCGATCAACCTCGAGGTCGTCAAGGCCTTCGTCGCGCTCAAGCCCGGCTTCACCGCAAGCCAAGATCTCGACCTGGAGATCATGAACTTCATCCGCAAGAAGCTCTCGCCCCTGGCCATGCCCCAGGAGATCGAGTTCGTCCCGTCGCTCCCCAAGACGCGGAGCGGCAAGATCATGCGCCGCATCCTCCACGCCAAGGAGTGGGGCGAGGAGATCGGCGACACCTCCACCCTCGAAAACGATTGATAAAGGAGATAAATCATGTCCGGCGAATTGAAAGACGTCGTTCTGAATTATGTCACCAAAGAGTACCTCGAAGACGACAGCGAGCCCCTGACCTACGAGACGCCCCTCATCTCGGGCGGCATCGTCGACTCGTTCTCGATGGTCTCCCTGAAGCGCTTCCTCGAGAACAAGTACGGGATCGCCATTCCGGACGACGAGGCCACGCCCGAGGCCTTCGACTCGGTCCACAAGATCGTCTTGCTCGTCCAGAGATTCGTGGCGAAGAAGGGCTAAGGCCGTGGCCTACAGCGATAGGATCCGCGGCACGTACCAGGCCCAGATCAAGGGCATCCAGGACGCCGGGCTGTTCAAGCAGGAGAGGGTCATCCACTCGCCCCAGGCGGCCGACATCGAGGTCGAGTTCCCGGCCGGCACGCCCCTCAAGAAGGTCATCAACATGTGCGCCAACAACTACCTCGGCCTATCGAGCCATCCCGAGGTCGTCAAGGCCGCGCACGAAGGCCTGGAGAGCCGCGGCTACGGCATGTCCTCGGTCCGCTTCATCTGCGGCACCCAGGACATCCACCGCGAGCTCGAGCAGAAGGTGACCGAGTTTCTGGGGACCGAGGACACCCTCCTCTTCCCCTCCTGCATGGACGCCAACGCCGGCGTTTTCGAGGCCATCCTGACCAAGGACGACGTCATCATCTCCGACCGCCTCGTCCATGCCTCCCTCGTCGACGGCATCCGCCTCTGTAGCGCCATGCACGACACGATCAAGCACTCCGACATGGGCCACCTCGAGGAGAAGCTCCAGCTCCACGCCGACAAGCGCTTCAAGCTCGTCGTCACGGACGGCGTCTTCTCCATGGACGGCGACACGGCCAAGCTCGACGAGATGGCCGCCCTCTGCGAGAAGTACGACGCCATGCTCCTCGTCGACGAGTCCCACTCCTCCGGGTTCATCGGCAAGACCGGGCGCGGCACCCACGAGAAATGCGGTGTCGTCGGCAAGATCGACGTCATCACAACGACCTTCGGCAAGGCCCTCGGCGGGGCCTCCGGCGGCTGCGTCAGCGGACGCCGGGAGCTCGTCGAGATGTGCCGACAGCGGGCCAGGCCCTATCTTTTCTCGAACACGATCGCCCCGGTCGTCGTCGCGGGCGTCCTCAAGGTCATGGACATCATCTCCAAGTCGACCGAGCGGCGGGACAAGCTGGAGAAAAACGCGGCCTACTGGCGCAAGGGCCTGACCGAGGCCGGCTTCGTCCTTAAAGAAGGAGACACGCCCATCGTCCCGGTCATGCTCTTCAACGCCAAGCTGGCCCAGGACGTCTCGCGGGCCCTCTACGACGAGGGCATCTACGCCATCGGCTTCTTCTTCCCGGTCGTTCCCCAGAGCCAGGCCCGCATCCGGACCCAGATCTCGGCCGGCCACGAGATCCATCACCTCGACAAGGCCCTGGCCGCGTTCACCAAGGTCGGCCGGAAGTTCGACATTTTGGGCAAGACGAAGCAGGAGATCATCGCCAAGTACGGCATGTAGGGGCTCGGGGAGATCAAGAACACGCTTAAAGGAGAAGGCTATGCCTGGACGTTACGTTATCGCCGTTGCCGTTCTATTCGTCCTGGCCGCCGTGATTTCAGCCCAATATACCCCTTGGCTCTACTGGACGTTCCTGCCCAAGGACCAGGCCGCCGAGATCGTCGGCGAGGCCTCCGGAGAAACAGCCTGGAACACGGTCGCCGAGATCAACGCCTTCAACCGCGAACGCTTCGACGAGGAATTCACGGGAAACTTCCTCGAAACTCAGGTCATCGTCCGCAAGCTCAAAAGCTACGGCCTGGCCGGGGTCGAGGTCGTCACTTATCCGGACAGCCAGGCCTGGCGGGCCGTCAAGGGAGAACTCTGGGAGACCAAGCCCGGCCGGCAGAAGATCGCCTCCATCCACGACATGCTGCCCATGCTGGCCTCCGGCAGCGCGGCGGCCGACGTCACCGGCGAGCTCGTCTGGGTCGGCCGAGGCAGGCCCGAGGAAGTCATGGGCGCCAAGGTCGAGGGCAAGATCGTCGTGACCGAGGGCGGCCTGATGTCGGCCTACGGCGCGGCCGTGCCGAAGGGGGCCCTCGGGGTCATCGCCATCAGCATGTCCCGCCCCTACTTCGACCCCATCCAGATGCCCTGGAGCGGCATCTCGACGCGCGGCAGGGATGTCCCGGCGGGGCAGCCGGGCCAGCCGGCGGCCCAAGCGCCGGCGCCGAAGTTCGCTTTCCAGCTCCCCGTCCGTGAAGGCGACATCCTCAAGCGCCGCCTCCTGGCCAACGAAACAATCACCGTCCGGGCCCAGGTCGAATCCAAGATGGAGATGGCCGACCTCGAAAACGTCCTGGCCCTCATCCCGGGGACGGACCCGGCCGCGGGCGAGGTCATCCTCTCCGCCCACCTCTTCGAGGGGATGCAGAAACAGGGCGCCAACGACAACATCTCCGGGAGCGCCTGTATCCTCGAGGTCGCCCGCGTCCTCAACACCCTTATCGCCGAGGGCCGCCTGCCCCGGCCGAAAAGATCCATCCGTTTCATTTGGGGTCCGGAATTCTCGGGCATCGGCAAGTGGGTCCAGGCCAATCAGAAGATCATGGAGCAGACGCTCTGCAACATCAACATGGACATGGTCGGCGAGTGGCTGTCGAAGAACCAGGCCTTTTTCTGCCTCATGCGGACGACCTACGGAAACGCCCACTACATCAACGACGTCATGGAGAATTGCTATCGCTATATCGGCGAGGGCAGCCGCGAGCGCATCCAGAATCGGGGGGGCGCGGCCGGCGTGCCGGTCCGCGTCGTGGCCCCCTCGGGCGCCGACGAACCCTTCGCCTATTCGATCGAGACCCATTACGGGGCCTCGGACCACGAGGTCTTCAACGACTGGGGCGTCGGCGTCCCCGGCATCATGATGATCGCCTGGCCCGACAAGTGGTACCACACCTCGGGCGATACGGCCGACAAGGCGGACCCGACCCAGCTCAAGCGCGCGGCCGTCATCGGCGCGGCGGGCGCCTACACCGTTGCCGGCGCCGGCCCGGAGGCCGCGGTCAAGATCGCCGGAGAGGTCGTTTCGAACGCGACCCGCCGCCTCGGGCACCAGCTCGTCGTTTCTCTCGAGGCCCTGAATCGGGCCACGGCGGGATCTTTCGGAGAGGAGGCCCGCTTCGCCCGGGACATCTTCGAGGCCGCGGTCATGAACGAAAAAGACACCCTCGTCTCCGTCCTCGAACTGGCGCCCGGCGATACCTCCCTTTCCGGCTACCTCGCCAAAATGGCCAAGGCCGTCGATGGAGTCGGGGCGGCCGGGCTCGCCGCCATCGACGCCCACCGGGCCGCCGTCGCCCAGAAGCTCGGGGTGAAACCGCTTCCGCTCGTCCTTACGGCGCTCGAAAAGACGGCGGCCAAGATCATCCCCCGGCCGACGGCGAAGGTCCGCCGGGACGGCTACCGGGAATACCAGAAATACATCACGGCCGTTCCCGCGGCCGAGCGGGTCAAGTACCCGGTCCAGGGAAAGGACCTGGCCATCGCCAGCCCGGGCGAGCTCCAGCTGCTCATCAACGGCAGGCACAGCGCCCTCGACATCAGGAAAATGCTCGATGCCCAGAACGAGCGGCGATCGACACTCCAGGCCGTCCTCAACCATCTCGAGTTCCTGAAATTGGCCGGCCTCGTGGCGTGGTAAGACGGATCGGACACGGCGGCGGAAGCCCGGGAGAAAGGGGCCCGAGGCCGCCCGATTTGTACGCTGGATTATAATAGATTGTTATGAGCACAAACCGGCTTAAGACCAACCGGACCGCCCTTGCGGTCCTCGCCGTCGCCTCCCTGGCGGCCGTACTCCTCGTCCATCCCGCCTGCGGCCGGCGCGCCCCGGCCCTGAAGCACGTCATCGTCTTTATCGGCGATGGGATGTCGGCCCAGACGGAGGTCGCGGCCAGCCGTTATCTCTACGGGACGGACGACGGCCTCGCCTGGCAGAAGATCCCAGCCAAGGCCTATGTTGCGACGTGGGATGTCAACGTCTATAACGGGAACGCCCGAAAGGCCCGCCGCCCGCCGTACTCCCGGTCGTCGTTCACGCCCTTGCTCGGCTACGACGTGAAAACGGCTGGCCGCGAGCCACGCACGGACCGGGACTCCGGACATCCCTTCCCCCCCGGGCCGGCCACGGATTCGGCCTCGGCGGCGACGGCCCTGGCGACCGGCTTCAAGACCGACTCCGGCAACATCTCCTGGCTTCCGGGAGACCCTCCGGACGGCGAGCTGACCACGATCGTCGAGGAATACCGGGCCAGGGCCGGCGCGGGCATCGGTGTCGTCAGCACGGTGCCGTTCGACCACGCGACCCCGGCCGCCTTCGTCAGCCACAACACCAGCCGCAACTCCTATTACACCGGCCTCAAGGGATACAAGGGCGTCGGCATCGCCGACGAGATCATCCTCCGGGTCAAGCCCGATGTCGTCATCGGCGGCGGACATCCGTTCCTCGACAATCCCGGTTTCAACCCCAAGAGGGGCTACATTTCGGAATCCCTCTATCTCGGCCTTAAGACCTCCCCGGAATATCTGCTGGTGGAAAGGACGCCCGGCGCCGACGGCGGCCGGGCTGTCATCAAAGGCGCGGCGGCCGCCCTCCGGGCCGGCAAGAAGCTCTTCGGCCTCTTCGGCGGCAAGGGCGGCAATTTCGAGGTCGCCCAGGTGGATGACAGCCCCGGACGACCCCGAGTCAGACCCGGAAGCGAAGAGAATCCGTCGCTCGCGGAGGCGACGCTCGCCGCCCTCGACTACCTCAGCGGGGACCCCGACGGGTTTTTCCTGGTCGTCGAGCAGGGCGACATCGACTGGGCCAACCACGACAACGACTTCCGGGGGATGATCGGGTGCGTCGCCGACCTCGACGGGGCGGTCCGGGAGGCGACGGCCTTCGTCGACCGTCCGGGAGACGGGGTGGACTGGACGAACACCGTCCTGCTCGTGACCGCCGACCATGCCACCGGCGGACTCGTCGTCGATAGCGCGAAACGCCTCGGCCTCGGGGACCTGCCCCGCCAGGACCCGCGCGTCGCCTTCCCGGAAGCGCCTCCTCCCACGGGCAGCGACAGGGGAGAGGCCCCGAACGGGGCCGCGCTCAAGAGCCCCGTCTACTCCTCGCCCAACGTCTATCCGGACGAGGATGTTCTTTACGGCACGGCGGGGCACACGAACGAACTCGTCAACCTGGCCGTGGCCGGCGCCGCGGCCCGCTATTTCATGAAATTCCGGGGGACTTGGTATCCGGGCCTCGTCCTCGACAACACCCAGATCAACGCCGCCCTGCGCGAGGCGCTGGGCCTCGGCGCGCTCGGCCGCCGCGGTGCTCGAACGTCCTGAACTCCCCCCTATAATTCCCTGATCCGGATCTTTCGGAACTCGACGATGGAGCCGTGGCCGAGGAACCCGATGTGACCGGATTTGCGCTTCAAGCCGGGATGGGCTTGGCCGTCCACGGTCCCCCCGGCGCTCGCCGCGTCGATGTCGGCGTCGACGACCGTCGTCCCGTTGACGACGACGGTGACCCGCGGGCCCCGGACCGTGACCTCTTCGGTGTTCCACTCGCCGATGGGCTTCAGGGCGCCGCGCCGCGCCGGCACGACGCCGTAGATCGAGCCGTGGTACTGGTAGGGCTTGAGGCCCCAGTAAACGGGCGACCCGTCTTCGAGGATCTGGAGCTCCATCGCCGCGTAGGCGGCATCGCCCTCGAGCGGGGCCCGGACGCCCAACCCGTTGTTCGCGGCGGGAGTCAGCTTGAATTCGAAGCGGAGGACGAAATCCGCGTATTCTTTCACCGTATAGAGGTTGCCGCTGCCGCGCTCGGGGTGGATGACGATCCTGCCGTCTTCCGCCGCGTAACCGCCGGTGTCGCCCGTCCAGCCCTCGAGGTCGCGGCCGTTGAAGAGAGGCGCGAACCCCTCGGCCGCCTCGGCTTCGGCGATCCCCGGGCCGGCCGTGTCGCGCGGGATCTCCCGAATGAAAATGTTCCTGAAGAATAGCGGGTTGCCGTGGGCCTGGAGCTCGATCGGACCCGACGGGTAGATCGGCTTGTCCCTTTCCCAATAATTTTCGAGGACGGTGTTGTCGACGACCAGCCGGTCGTTGAGATAGACGGTCACCCGCTCGCCGATCATGAACATCCGGAACGTGTTCCATTCGGCCACGGGATGGTCGGCCTTTTCCAGGGGCTGGCTCCGCCCTTTCTGGTTGTTGTAGAGGCCGCCCGAGCCGGCCGGGTTGGCCTCGGCGTCCCAGATCTGGACCTGCGGCGAGCCGCGGAGGTAGAGGCCGCTGTCGCCGCCTTTCTCGATCTTCCAGTCGACGAGGAGCTCGAAGTCGGCGTGGTCACCGAGAGCGCAGAGGCTTTCTCCCTTCCCATCGAAAACGAGGACGCCGTCGACGACCTTCCAATGAGCCCGCATCCGCTCGTCGGCCTCGGCCTGGGCCTTGGCCAGTTCCGCGGGCGTCATTTTAGCCCGCGCGGGCGGGTCGGCGACGAGGCCCTTCCAGCCGCCGAGGCTGCGGCCGTCGAAAAGCGGGACGAAATCGCCCTGGCGCAGGCGCTCGACAATGACTTTGCCCACCCTCTCTTTCTCGGAGGGGTCGGCGAGGGAGGCTTCGACGCGCCGGAGGACTGTGTAAACTTCGTGGCCCGAGAGCCAGCGTTCCTGGGGCGCCTGCTCCGATGCAAGGTCCAGAAGCCCCGCCGCCGCGGTCTCGCGAAGGGCGGGGTTGGCCAGGTATCCCGCGAGAAGCCGGAGCGACTCCGGCTCGCGGACCGAGGCGACCGCCATGAGGACGGCCTTCCGGTCGGCATCGTCCATGGGCAGGGAGAGGAGCTCTTGAAGGAGCGCGAGCTTTTTGGGGTTGGGCGTGTTGGCCCGGCCGAGGAGCCGGACATAGCCTTCGATAGCCAGGAGCAGGTGTTTTTTCGTCCGCGTCGTCTTCACGATGCGCAGCAGTTCGTCGGCCGCTGGATATTCGGGCCACTGCGACAGGGCGTAGACGGCGACGGCCTGCACCTGGGCGTCCGTGCTCCCGTACTCCTCGACGGCCGCCTGAAGCGGCCTTGGCCCGCCGATCTTCGGCAGGACCCGCAGGATGGCGATCTTCCGGGCGGGCGAAGCGTTTTTCAAGAGTTCGAGGAGAGCGTCGGCCCTTTTCATGGGGTCGGGGTTCCGGCGGACGGCCGACGCGACGGCCTCCTGCAGACGAAGGATGTCGTTGCCGTCGACGGCCGTCTCCAGCATGGACACGAGGCGCGGCAGGTCTTTTTCCTCGGCGAGGTTGGCCAGGGCTCCGACGGCGGCCGAGCGGACCGCCGGCTCCGGGTCTCGGGCCAGCGTGAACATGCGGTCGATCTCTTGCCGCGCCCCCTTTTCGCCGAGGACCTCGATGAGGACGGACTTGCCCGGCAGGGGGGTTGATTCGATAATGCGGACGCATTCGGGGACGACCAGGCCGGCACGGTAGCCGAGAAGAACCGTCCTCAGCGCCGCGGCCTCGACTTCATCGGCCGGACCGATGAGCCGAAGGAGGTCGGATAAAACGGCCTCGCCGCCGAGTCGGGCCGCGGCGGGAATGGCCGCTAGCCGTACGGCCTTGTCCCGGCTGAGAAGGCTTTCCCGAATGAACGGGAGCGCCGAGACGTCGCCGCGCCGGCCGAGCATTTCGGTGATCTCCGCCCGGACCTCGGGCCCGCATTGAGCGGCCTTTTCGACCCATCGGGCCGTCGCTTCGCCCTTCCCGATCGTCATCGCCATTTCGAGAGCGGCGCCGCGAAAGTCACGGTTGGGGCTGTCCACGGCCCGGAGAAGGTCGGGCAGGGCGCGTTCTCCGAGGGCCGAGACGATGAGAGCCAGGGCCTCGGCGGCGATATGGCTTTCATCGGGCCTGACATAGGAGTCGAGCATGGCCCGGGCCGCGCTCAGGGCTTCGGAGGTCTTCCCGGATCCGGCGAGCCGCCGGGCGTAGAGGAGATAGAGCGAGGGCGCCCCGGACCTTTCCCGGAACGAAGCGGCCACCCGTGTTTTCGCGAGAACGGGACCCGCTGCGGGGGCGCCGATGTTGGCCAGGGCGAATAAGGCCGCTCGGCGCAGCCCTTCGTCGCTGCTTTCGGCGAAGAGAAGGATTTTCTTCACCGCCTCACGGCTTCGGAGTTCACCGAGCGCCATGATGATCGCCGAACGCGCGGACGAGGGCGCCGCGTCGAGCGACTTCAAGAGCGCCCGGGCGGCTTCCGGGCCTCCGATCGTTTGGAGGGCGGCAGCGGCCGGTCCGGCGAGCGTCTCGTCGACGAGATACCCGGCCAGGGGCCTGATGGATTCCTTCTTGCCGGCCGCCTGGAGCTGGGACAGGAGAAACGCGGCCACGTTCTTGTCCCGGCTTCCGGCCAGGGAGGCGAGGAGGACCCGGACGAAGAGGGCGCGCTCGCTCTCGGCCCCGGGCCGCGTGACATAGAAGGCGAGACCGTTGACGGCGAACCTGGCCTTGGAGTCGTCGCCCGCCCCGGGAGCGAGAACGCGGCCGCAGATCTCCCGGATCGCGGCCGGGCCCAGCTTAAGGATCTCGGCGCAAAGTCCGTCCCTTGCCGAGGACGTCTCGGCCGGGAAGCGATCGAGGATCGGTGAGACGCGCGGCTTCAGATCTTCCCCCCTGCCGGGACCGGGGATCTGACCGGCGGCCGTCAACCAGCCGGATGATACCGCAAGGACGAGAATCGCGATCAGGGTCTTTTTCATCTTCTCTCTCCTCACGGTCCCCTCAGATATGCCAGGGCGCCCGCATGGGCTGGTCGATGAGGCGGTTGGCTTCCTCGTCGCCGACGAAGCGCTCTTTTTCCGGGTCGAAGCGGAGCGGGCGTCCGAGCTGGACGGCGATCTTCCCCAGGTTGACGAGTGTGCAGGAACGGTGGGCGTTCCGCTCGTTGAGAGCGAACCGGCGCCTTGTCCGGACGGCCTCGGCGAAATCGATGACCTGAGGCTCGGGGTCCGGCAGGGTGGCCAGGACGGCCTTGAGGTTGGGGATGTCCGACTCGAGGCCCCGGAAGAGCTTCCCGTCCGGGCCCTCGAGGAAGGGCGCGTTCTTGTCCCTGTTTTCCCCGTCGAGGACGATGACGCAGCCGTCGGCGTATTTCATCTCGATCCGCCGCCAGGCGCCGCAGGCGTCGGGGTGCTGCTGCGGGCAGTCGGCCGAGATCTCGACGGGACTCGTGCCGTCCTTGTCGAGCAGGTACTGGACGGGGTCGAGGTAGTGCATGCCCATGTCCCCGAGGCCGCCGCCGTCGTAGTCCCAATAGCCGCGGAACGTGCCATGGACACGGTGAGGGTGGTAGGGCTTATAAGGAGCGGGGCCCAGCCAGAAATCGTAGTCGAGCTCGGGCGGAACGGGCTCGGGCCTCAGGTGGGTCAAGCCGCTCCAGTAGAACTTCCAATCGAAACCGGTCGCCGCGCTGACCGTCGCTTTCAGCGGCCAGCCCAGGAGCCCGCTCTGGACCACCTTTTTGATCGGCTTGACGTCCGTCCCGAAGCCGTAGAAGCGGTCCTCGAAGCGGAACCAGGTATTGATCCGGAAGATGCGGCCGTTCCGCTCGACGGCCTCGACGACGGCGCGGCCCTCGGCGATCGTGCGGGTCATGGGCTTCTCGCACCAGATGTCCTTTCCGGCGGCCGCGGCGGCGATGGAGATCAGGGCGTGCCAATGGGGCGGCGTCGCGATGTGGACGATGTCGATATCGGGGCGCTCCAGCACTTCCCGAAAATCCGCGTAGCCGGCGACGCCGGGCCCGGAGATCTCCAGGGCCGTGGCCAGGTGCCCGCGGTCGACGTCGCAGACGGCCCGGAGAACGGCCCCGGGGTAGCCGAGGTGACCCTGGCCCATGCCGCCGACCCCGATGACGGCCTTGGTCAACGTGTCGCTCGGGGCGAGGTAGCCCTGTCCCCCCAGGACATGTCGGGGGATGATGGTCAGGGAAACCGCGGCGGCGGCGCCTGTCCGGATGAATTGCCGGCGGGAGATCCTATGGGGATGGGACATGGGACGATCCTTTCCTGGGCGCATTCGCGGACATTATATTATCATTTTCCGGAAGATACTGAAAAGAAGCCGGCCTAAAAGGACGAATGAGTGAATTCCGGCCCGTCCCCCTATCTTGTTTGGCCGTCCGGGGAACTTTTTCGCCCGGCCCTCCGTCTTTAGGGATATAGGATGGAGGTGTCCATGAAAAAAACGATCGGTTTCATCGTGCTTTGCGTGGCAATGGCCGGGGCGTTGTCCGCTTTTGAGACGACGAAGATCCTTAACCTGCCGGCCCAGGGCGTTCTGCGCCTCGATATCAGGGCTGGCGCCGGCTCGCTCACGGTCACGGGCCGCGAAGGCCTGGCCGCCATCGAGGTCAAGGCCGAGGTCGTCGCCCCGGACGTCCGCGACAAGGACATGGAGGAATATATCCGCGACCGCGTCGAGCTGACCCTGGAGAAGAGGGGCGATGCCGCGGTCCTGGTCGGCCGCATCCGTGACAACCACCGGCTGTTCGACTTCGGTGAAAACGCCAGGGTCGACCTGACCGTCACGGTCCCGAAAACCATGGCCCTCGACATCGACGACGGCTCGGGCGAGATGGTCGTGGAGGACCTGGCCGCCGCCGTCCGGATCGAGGACGGCTCCGGTGCGATCCGCGTCGCCCGGGTAGCCGGCAATGTCCGGATCGACGACGGTTCCGGAGAGGTGGAGGTCGAGCGCATCGAAGGAAACCTGGAGATCGACGACGGCTCCGGCGGGCTGGAGATCCGCGATGTGACGGGCGACGTCACGATCGATGACGGGTCGGGCGAGGTCCTGGTCCGCCATGTCGGCGGGACGGTGACCGTGGACGACGGCTCGGGCGGCATCGATATCGAGGATGTCGGCAAGGACATCCGCCTGATCAACACCGGGAGCGGCAGCGTCAAGATCTCGGGAGAAAAGGGCCGGGTCATCCGCTCCGAGTAGACAGCGCTCCCCGCCGCACCCCCCCCCTTTTTTTTAAGCGAGTTCTGAGGGGAGCAGTAAATACTTTGCATAATCCTTGCTGCTCCACGAGTACTAGCCGGGCTATATAGAAATCTGAAGACATCTATTTTCTGCCCGGCTTAGTAAGAATAAACCCCTTCGACTCCCCGGCCTTAAGCCCGGGGATATGCGCAGGGTTCATACTGAGCGTCACCAACCCAGTTTAAAAAAAGGGGGTTGGCGGCAGCGAACGTATCACCGCAGCGAACGAAGATGACCCCTGAGGCCTCCCGGCGGCGCGGGATCAGAACAGGCCGGTCACCTTGCCGGTCTTGAGGTCGATGTCGACGTCATAGAACGCCGGCCGTGTCGGCAGGCCGGGCATGGTCCGCATGTCTCCGCACAACGGGTAGAGGAAACCCGCGCCCACGCTGGCCTTGATGTCGCGGACAGGAAGCCGGTAGCCGGTGGGGACGCCTTTCCAAGCCGGGTTATGGCTCAAGCTGAGATGGGTCTTGGCCATGCAGATGGGCAGGTTAGCGTAGCCGAGCCTCGTGTAGAGCTCGATCTTGGCTTCGGCCGCCGGCTCATAATCGACGGCCGAGGCCCCGTAGATCTGGGTTGCGATCGTCTCGATCTTCTTCTTGATGTCCCACTCGAGCGGATAGAGGAAGCGGAAGTTCCCGGGCTTGGCGCAAGCGGCGATGACGGCCCTGGCCAGGGCGACGGCTCCGGCCCCGCCTTCCGCCCAGTGGTCGGACATGACGGCGTCCTCGGCCCCGGCCTCGAGGGCGGACTGCCGCACCATTTCGATTTCGGCGTCCGTGTCCGAGGTGAAACGGTTGACGGCGACGACGACGGGAACGCCGAAGCCGATGGCGTTCTTGATGTGGGCGACCAAATTGGGCAGCCCGTTGCCCAGCAGGCCGAGGCTCTCGTCCGTGTATTCGGGGGCGAGCGGCCTTCCGGCCAGGACCTTGGGCCCGCCGCCGTGCATCTTGAGGGCGCGGATGGTGGCCACGATGACGACACAGTTCGGGACGAGGCCGCTCGCCCGGCACTTGATGTTCATGAACTTTTCCATGCCGCAGTCGGCGCCGAAGCCGGACTCGGTGACGACGAAACCGTCCTGGCCGACGAGGCGCAGGGCGATCTGGTCGGCGATGATCGAGGAATTGCCGTGGGCGATGTTGGCGAAGGGCCCGGTGTGGACGATGGCCGGCGTGTTCTCGACCGTCTGCATGAGGTTGGGCATGATGGCGTCCTTCATCAGGACGGTCAGCGCTCCGGCTACGCCGAGGTCTTCGGCGCTGACGGCTTCGCCCGAGCGGCTCGTGCCGATAACCATTCGCCCCAGACGTTCGCGCATGTCGGCCATCCCCGTGGTCAAGGCCAGGATGGCCATGATCTCCGACGCGACGGAGATGTCGTAGCCCGTCTCCCGGACCAGCCCCAGCTCCTCCGGGCCGAGCCCGATCTTGACTCTCCGGAGGAAACGATCGTTGACGTCGATGACGCGGTTCCAGGTGATGCTGGCCGGGTCGATGTCGAGCCGGAACATCCGGCGCTTTTCCTCGGGGGTGAGCGTGGCCGGGTCGGCCTTGTCGATACCGAGTTTTCTGAGACGCCGGAACATGGCCGGAGAGAACCGCCGCCGGCCCTGCTTGTCGGCCGGACAGAAGGCGCCGAACAGCTTTTCGTCATCCTGGTAATACTCGTGGAGGATGCGGGCGTCGATGGCCGCCGCGAGCAGGTCGTGGGCCACCGTCACGGCGTGGATATCGCCTGTCAGATGGAGGTTGAAGTCCTCCATGGGCACGACCTGGGAATAGCCGCCCCCCGCCGCTCCGCCCTTGATGCCGAAGGTCGGCCCCATGCTCGGCTGGCGGACGACGGTGACGACCTTTTTCCCGAGGTGGGCGCCGAGTGCCTGGCTGAGGCCGACGGTGGTCGTCGTCTTGCCTTCCCCGAGGGGAGTCGGCGTGATGGCCGTTACGTCCACGTAGTGGCCCTGGGGGCGGTCCTTGATCCGGTCGAAAACATCGAGATGGATCTTGGCCTTGTGCTTGCCGTAGAGGTCCAGGTCGTCCTCGCCGAGGCCGACCTGTTTCGCGATCTCGACGATGGGCAGGAGCTCGGTGGCTTGGGCGATGTCGATGTTGCTCGGGACGGGTTTCACGCGTTTGACGGACATGCTGAATGGCTCCTTTTGCGATCGCTCGTTCCCGCCGGAGGCCCGTCGCCTTCGATGGATGCCGGCCCGGGAAAGGGAGGGCGAGCGGATTCCGGAAACGGGGGATCGATGGTTCTGGACGGGCGCAGTTCTGAGCTCATCATCGGCGAGCCCCAATCGTAACGATTTGCCCCGGAGAAAACAAGGACCGGGCCTACCGGCTACATGCTGATCGAGATGCCCCGCCCGCCATTGCCGAACCGGGGGTTGACGACATTGCTCCGGGTCGAGCCGAAGGTGAAGTTCAAGCCGACGGAGAAGCGGTAATTGTATCCGGTGGCGAGCTGTTTCTGGCGGAGCAGGATCTCTTCGTAGGAGGCCCCTTCCCCGGAGAGCGAGAGCAGGTCGCGGATCCGGGCGTAGCCGCCGTCGATCCTGAAACTCAACCCCCGCCAGATCCGGAACGAGACCTGGCCGACGAGCTCGATCCGGTTCTTGCTGAAATCGTGGAAGTAATGCGACCCTTCGAGCTCCAGGCTGATCGTCCCCCACGGCTGTTTGACCTCATAGGCGAAGGACAGGGCCTCCTGGACCAGGTTCTCGGAGGTCTTGAAATAGATCGTCTCCTCGATGTAGTCGGCGTGCGTGAAGCCGATCCGGTAGAGGATGCGGAACTGCCTCCTGGTCGATTCGGAGTAGGGGAAGAAGTTAAATTCGACGGCCGGGGCGACGGTTGCGCCCAGTTTCATGTTCGCGTAGGTCGATGACTCGACGCTGAGGAAAGGGCCCGCCGACCAGTGCTGGGACAGACTCTTGACGACGAGGCCGGAAAAGCCGTAGCCGCGGGACTTGCTCTTGTAGATGTCGTCACCGAAGTCGAAACGCATATTCTGCGTGTTGCCGTAGACCGATGTCCGGATCTTGAGTTCGGGCGTCACCCGGTTGGCCGAGAAGGAGCCGTAGTACATCGCGTCCCTATACTGCGTTTCCCCCATGAGAAAGGAGTTGGCGCTGAGGCTGAAGACCCAGAAGTCCCACTTGTCGACGACGGACGTCGGTTTGACCAGGTCTTGGAAATTGACCGAGACGAATTTCGCGGCCGGGGTCTTGGCGACGTAGCGCATGAGGCCGAGTTTGAGGATGCCGGCCAGGCTTTTGCGGACGTCCTCCGGCTTGTCCCCGGGAGCGGGCGTGTGGGTGAGCGTGTTGTCGTCGCCCTGGAACTCCTTGAGGCCGGAAAACTCGAGGAGGAACGTTTCGCTTCCCGGGGGTCCCTGGGGCGTGACCAGGACCTTGACCCGGGCCTCGTCGAGTCCTGCGACGAATTCGACGAAGGGGACCTCAGCCCGGAAAAAGCCGATGTCGGCCCCGGGCCAGTCCAGGAAGACCTTCGGGAGCGCCAGGGGCGGTCCGGCCGGCTTGGCCGGGGGGATCTGGGCGCCCGACGGAAGGACGGCGAGGACGACGAGCGCGATGAGAAGGACGGCGGCTTCCGAAATGATTTTTTTCATGGTCTTCTCCTTGCCTCTCATATCGCGCTAGTCGATGTGGATGTTCATGCCCCCGCCGCGGCTTGAGCCAAAGCGGGGGTTGATGACGTTGGTGAAGATGGAGCCGAACGTGAACTGAAAGCCGATCGAAACGAAATAATCGCTGGTCCTGGGCAGCTCGCGGAGACGGAGCAGCTGCTCCTCGAAGGTCGGCTCACGGCCGAGCAGCGAAAGCTGGTCGTGGATCCAGGAGTATCCCACCAAGCTGAAGACGCTGAGGCCCTTATAGAGGTTCAGGCTGACGATGCCGAAAAGGT
>Ga0315286_10001717_pt1 | contig 19979 bp, 17 predicted proteins | sample YL17G10_0_MG_FD_205038 | JGI IMG/M metagenome (GOLD analysis project Ga0315286, IMG submission 205038) | Sediment microbial communities from Yellowstone Lake, YNP, Wyoming, USA - YL17G10_0 | ecosystem: Environmental > Aquatic > Freshwater > Lake > Sediment | place: USA: Wyoming | collected... | reverse complement strand
AAGAAATTGGTATTTTTGCTCAGCAATACTGAAGCGGTACGAATTTTGTGGTAGACATCAGCCGGACAGTTGTGATTGCGGATTGAGAAATTCCAGCTTTTCTGGAATCGTTTGATTTCAATCACCATTCAAAAATCATCAATCGACAATAAAGAGCTTTGCTCCCTTCTCTGTCTTTGATCGGTGCGGCGATTCGCCGTCGGCGACGTGATAGCTCATCCCCGGCAACATCGCAAACGTCCGGCCATCCTTCAACTCTGTTACGAGCTCCCCTTCCAGCAGCAGGATGATATGACCTTTGCTGCACCAGTGATTGGCCAGATATCCTTTCGAATACTCAACCATCCGGACTCGGATATCGCCAACCTGCATCGTCCTCCAAAAGGCAACGCCCGATTCACCCGGATGCTCGGTCGGTTGAATTGTCGTCCAGTCAACAGTACCAAATGGAATGTCTTGGATTTGCATACGATTCTTTCTCTTTTCTTCTCGTCAATTAGACACGCGCTCCGCCTGCCTGCCGCAGGCAAGGCGCGCGACATTCGAACGCCTCCGGCTGCTCTTCGCTCTTTACTGTTTACTCATTACTCTCTACTCTTCTCACTTTTCACTTTCTTCTTCGCTTCCAGCCTCTCAATCTCATCTCTCAGTTCTGCCGCCCGCTCGAACTCCAGATTCTTCGCCGCCCGCCTCATCTCTTCTTTCAATTCATTCAGAAGATCGACACGCTGCTCGGCCGAGAGGTATTTGACAATCGTATCGGACACAACGGCGACCTTTGACCGATCACGCCGCTCGTCCCGTTTCATCTTCACGTCGGCGATGGAGGTGGCGGACATGATTTCTTCGATCGTCTTGTAGATCGTCTCGGGCGTGATGCCGTTGGCCTTGTTGTAGGCAAGTTGTTTTTCACGGCGGCGGTTGGTTTCATCGATCATGCGCTGCATGGAACCTGTCATGACATCCGCGTACAGAATGACTTTTCCGTCCACATTGCGCGCCGTCCGTCCGGCTGTCTGGATGAGCGAACGTTCGGAGCGGAGGAATCCTTCCTTGTCCGCATCGATAATAGCCACCATAGAGACTTCCGGCAAATCGAGGCCTTCCCGGAGGAGGTTGACGCCGACCAGGACGTCGAAATCGCCCAGCCGCAGGTCTCGCAGGATTTCGACGCGCTCCAGTGCATCGACTTCCGAATGGATGTAGCGGACTTTTATGCCGACGTTGAGCAAATACTCGGTCAAATCCTCCGCCATCCGCTTCGTCAGCGTCGTGACAAGAACGCGCTGTTTGTTCAACGCACGTGCGCGAATTTCGGCCATCAGGTCGTCGATCTGATGCTTGCTTGGCCTGATTTCTACGGCCGGATCTACCAATCCCGTCGGGCGGATGACCTGTTCGACGAAGACTCCCTGGCTTTTTTGCAGCTCGTAATCACCCGGTGTGGCGCTGACAAAGATCACTTGCTTCACCTTCTCTTCCCACTCGGGAAACTTCAGGGGGCGGTTGTCGAGCGCAGACGGAAGCCGGAATCCATACTCAACAAGCGTTTCTTTGCGGGAGCGATCCCCCGCATACATGGCCCCAATTTGCGACACCGTGACATGCGATTCATCGATGATCGTCAGGAAATCCTTCGGAAAATAGTCCAGCAGACAGGACGGCCGTGAGCCCGGGGGTCGTCCCGAAAGATGACGTGCATAGTTCTCAATTCCCTGGCAATAGCCGACTTCGCGCATCATCTCAAGGTCGAAGCGAGTCCTCTGTTCAAGCCGCTGCGCTTCCACGAGCTTTCCCATCTCGCGGAGTTCGGCCAGACGCAACCGGAGTTCATCCTGGATGCCGTTCATCGCCCGCTCGATGGTTTCACGCGACGTGACAAACTGCTTCGCGGGATAAATGATCTCGTACTCGGTTTCGGCGCGCACCTTTCCGTCTGTCTTGTTGATGTACGACAGCCGCTCGATTTCGTCGCCGAAAAATTCGATCCGTATGGCCTCTTCGATTTCGTGACCGGGAATGACTTCCACGACGTCACCGCGGACACGGAATGTGCCACGCGCAAATTCGTAGTCGTTCCGCGTGTAAAGCATGTCGAGGAGTTTCTTCAGAAGGCTTTGCCGCGAGGTCTTCTCCCCTTTCCGAATAGGAAGTGTCTGCGAGAGCCATTCTTCGGGCGCACCGATGCCATAGATACAACTGACGGAGGCGACGACAATGACATTGGGATCGCCGCTCAGCAGCGAGCTTGTTGCGCGGAGACGCAACCGGTCGATTTCTTCATTGATCGATGCATCTTTGGCGATGTACGTATCGGAAGTCGGAACGTACGCCTCGGGTTGATAGTAATCATAGTAGCTGATAAAGAACTCGACACGGTTTTTGGGGAAGAAGCCCTTGAATTCCGCGTACAGTTGAGCTGCCAGCGTCTTGTTGTGCGAAAGGACCAGGACGGGTTTATTGAATTCCTTGATGACGTTGGAGACGGTGAACGTTTTGCCACTTCCCGTGACGCCGAGAAGTGTTTGGTACGGATCGCCCCGCTTCAGTCCTTCAACGAGCTGGCGTATTGCTTCCGGCTGATCGCCGGCAGGAACAAGATCGGTGATGAGTTGGAAAGACATGAGGAAATTGATGATTGGCGATTGCCGATTGGCGAATTTAGATTGCCGATTGGGAAATTTGAAAACCTGGTTTGATGATTGTTGATTGATGATTGATGATTGATGATTGATGATTGATGATTGATGATTGTTGATTGATGATTGATGATTGATGATTGGAAGATTATAGTTCTTCGCTGCTCCCTTTACCTTGACTTGTTCTTTTTTGCAGTAATGGCCGAAGCAGCAAAGATCGCCAGAAGTTCGTTTGCCTCCTTCAGTTCCACCTCGAGCGTTGATCTATCCGCCAAAGACAAATCTAGCAGCAATTCAAGCCAAAAGACTGTTTCATCCGCTTCTTCCTCGACAATTCCAATCTTGTTGATAAAATCAGCTTTGGATCGGGCTCTGCAGGCAGCTCTATAGTTTGCTGCGGTCGATGTGGCCGAACGTATCAACTGTTTTGCTATGACATCTCCTTCGCGGGACTTTGGAATCGTCGAAGCCAGACGAACGACAGCAAGGGACATCGTTTTTGTTCTTCGTTTCAGTTCTTCCGGACTCATGTTCAATTCCGATTTTTGTCTTGCCAGTCATCAATCCGCGATCAGCATTCGACAATTATTTCCTCTTTCGATCTTTGAGCTCTTCCGAGGCCATCTTTCAATCCGCAATTGACAATCCGAAATTCACAATTTCTTTTTCGCTTCAAACACCGTCCACGGTTCTGACTTCATATCCTTCAGGTATGGCAGCATCCATTGGTATTCGGGATGTTTTTGCACAAACGTCGAGACGATGAAATCCTGTCCGCACGTGTGTCCCATCTTTGCCCAGAACTTCAGATCCTTCGCAAGCGTCGCACTGGTAACCTTCGCCTGCACGGAACCCCCAGGATAGAACGGCGGCCAGCTGAACTCCGGACAACCCTTCGGATCGTCTTCAACGTGTCCGCAGATGACGCAGCGATTGTTTGCGGCCGAACCGAGATTGGCGTCGATATGGTCGGCTTCAAATATCTTCGCAACGTCGACATTGACCTTGCCCTTCTTTTCTTTGACCAGCTGCTGCCACCGGATTTTTCGGGCGTTGGGGGATGACGTCTTGTCGTTCACGTCGAACGTAGTTTCTTCAGCAAGCAATTTTTCGTCCGTGGCAAAATTCGATCCGACGTACATCCCATCCATCGTCCGCCACAATCGGTGGTTCTTGAGTCCCAGATCGAGCTTGCCGATTTCATTGGTCTTCAGGTCGCCGACGAGCCACGTGTTGGCGTAACCGCCATTATTGTCCGTAGTCATAATCTTGACAAAGTCATCGATGCTGTTGGCGTACTGGGCAGCTCTGCGCGCACGAACGAACTCTGGTGTCCCCTTTTCGTTGAATCCTTTAAACTGCGTGATTGTCGTCTCTGTAATCAGGATGCCGGCGCTCGAAATCGCAAAATCATCCCCGCTATGGATGAATCCGGGATATGAATCCATCATGATCCGATATCCCTTTTCGGGTATGATGTCGGCGACGATATTCCATCGCTGGCCGACGATATAGTCGACCCAGGCATTGTGGGCCATTACAATCTTGCCGTCCTCTGTATAGCTTCCCGTCGCAATGAAGGCACTGCAGTTGCCGGGGGCCTTGTTGTCGCCGGAGCCGGGCTTCTCTTTGTTCATGAGGATGGGAAGATAATACTGCGCCAGTTCCATCCATCCATTCATCGCGGCGATGTCGATCTTGTCATACTTCTTCCCTTTGGCGTTCAGTCCTTCGACGATTCCTTCGATTTCTTCCTGATACTCCTTGTCGATTTTGGGCCAGAACATCCGCTCGGCCGCTTCGCGATAGAACGTCCATTCCTTCTGTGTCGCCCCCTTCAGAAAATGTTTGAACATCTTCAGAGCGTCATCGATTTCTGTGGCAATATGGTAACCGTGCTGGTAGCCGATGTCCCGCGGCTTGCCTTCGAGATGCAGATAGATCCATCCGTTCCTGTCTTCGCGTGAGGATTTGTTCAACCGATCCGCAGCTGAGACCGGCGGAATCAAACACAGGAAGAAGAAAGCGAAAAAAACGTTGATATTCATCGGGGATACTCCTTCATTGTGACGTGGTGGCGGGCTGAAACTGTGCTCATGCCACTTCTATTCAGAGACCTTGCGATTTACCCCTTGCTTATTCAAATGAAGCAGTAGTGCCTGCTTCCACCCGCACATGCGATTTCAAGAACACACAATCGCTTAGTGGAGCGGCACTAATATAGTTTTTGCTCCCCTTGCATGCAACCAACAGAATGGAACTGGGCTTTGTTGCCTCAAGACAATCCCTTTGTTATCTTATAGCCGGCCATGAAAGAACTCCCGACTATTCTCTCTTGTTTCGTTCTTCTCTTTGTCGTATCCTGTCAACGCTCCGGCCCTGATTCATCGGTCGGAATAGAGCGGCTTGCAAATGCGTACGCCCAGCTCGCGATACTCAACGAACGGACCACTCTCGCGAAGGATTCACTCTCGTTCAGTCAATACGGGCCTCGGTCCCTCGAGATCCTGACAAAGTTCGGCTACACCAAAGAGCAATTCATGGCGGAATTTCAAACCGTGTCAAGGTCTCCGGACCAGTTCAAGCAGATGTGCGACCTGGCCGTGAAGCGGGCGGAACACTTCAAAGCAGACTCCACACGTTCGGACCCGAAGCTGTAGCTCACGCTTACCATCCACGGAACCGAAACGATCGTAGATCGTCGAAACAACAAGAATCGGTTGTGTTACACGAACCATCACCACGTCACCATTTCAAAGGAGCTTCAATGAGAAAGTACACCGCTGTCCTCATTCTCTTGGTTGTCCTGCTCTCTTCTGTGCTCGTTGCGCAGGAGGGATTCCGAGAGATCGAAAAACAGGTCGTTGAGTTCAACCTCAAGAACGGCCTCAAGTTTCTCGTCCTTCCCCGGCATGATGCGCCCGTGGTTTCATTCCACAACTACGTCGCTATCGGCGCCGTGAACGAAAGCCGCGGCATCACCGGTCTCGCCCACATTTTTGAACATCTTGCTTTCAAGGGAACGAGCGATATCGGCACGAAAGATATCAAGAAAGAAAAAGTGGCGCTCGATGCTCTCGACAAAACCTGGACGGCGCTGCGACGGGAATACATCAAAGACAAACCGGATTCGACGAAACTGGCAACGCTCAAAGCCAGCTTTGAGAAGGCACAGGACGAAGCATCAAAGTACGTCGAGAATAACGAGTTCGGTCAGGCTATCGAAGAAAACGGCGGTGTCGGATTGAATGCAACCACGAGCGCTGATGAAACGCAGTACTTCTTCAGTCTCCCTTCGAACAAACTCGAGTTGTGGTTCTCGCTGGAATCGGCCCGCTTCTACGATCCCGTGATCCGTGACTTCTACAAGGAGAAGGATGTCGTGATGGAAGAGCGACGCATGCGGACCGAAAGCAATCCGATCGGCAAGTTGATCGAGGAATTTCTCTCCGTCTCCTTCAAGGCGCATCCCTACAAAGAGAACGTCATCGGGCATATGTCGGACCTGAAAGGGATCACGCGTGATGAAGCGCTTGCCTTCTACAAGAAGTACTACGTCCCGTCGAACATGACGATTGCTATTGTCGGCGACGTTGAGGTGAAGGAGGTCAAGCGACTGGCCGAGATCTATTTCGGCAGACTTCCGGCCGGACAAAAGGCAGAACCAGTGCGCACGATTGAACCGCCTCAAATTGCGGAACGGCGCGTAACGCTCAAAGAGCAGTCACAGCCGATTCTGATTGTCGGCTACAAAAAGGGGGGGAACCATCACCCGGACGATCCGGTGTACGATGTGATTTCCGATCTGATGAGTTCAGGTCGCACCTCACGTCTGTACCGCACACTTGTCCGCGACAGGAAGCTCGCAATCCAGGCCATGGGCTTCAGCGGATTCCCGGGCCAGAAGTACCCGAATCTCTTCCTGTTTCTTGCAGTACCAGCCCAGGGAAAATCCAACGACACCTGTTATGCAGCCATTAATGCAGAGATCGAACGACTTAAGACCGAATTGGTCAGCGATGAAGACCTGAAGGCCGTGAAGACCCGCGCGCGGGCATCGCTCATTCGCTCACTCGGAACGAATGCCGGCATGGCGGGACAGTTGGCCAACTATCAAGGCTCGAGCGGAGACTGGCGCGATTTATTCAAGTCGTTGGACAAAATCAACGCAGTGACGGCAGCTGATATCAAGCGCGTCGCAAACGAAGTCTTTCAGACAAACAACCGGACCATCGGTACCATCGATCCGCTGAAGGCCAACTAATTGGATCTTGACTTCTTAAGAGGAGAATGATTCTCATGAAACAGCTTCGAATGTTCACACTTCTTGCCCTTATCCTGACGATTGCCATTTCGGCGGCCGGCCAGGTAAAGAGCACCAAGCCAACACAATACAAGAAACTCAAGTATCCGACGCTGCGCCAGCCGGTCATCCCCGAGCCGACACGATTCGAACTGGCCAACGGGATGATTGTCTATATCCTGGAAGACCACACCTTGCCGACGATCAGCGCATCGGTCATGGTACGGACGGGATCACGGTACGAACCAGCCGACAAGGTCGGATTGGCATCGATGACCGGACAGGTTATGCGCACCGGCGGGACGACTTCCAAAACCGGCGATGAGCTTGACGAGACACTCGAGAAGATGGCTGCATCCGTGGAAACATACATCGGCACATCGTCCGGCGGAGCCCGTCTCAACGTTCTGAAAGAAGATATCGACCTCGGACTCAGTGTCCTCGCTGACCTTCTGAAGAACCCTGCATTCCGCGACGACAAGATCGATCTGGCAAAAATTCAGGCGAAGTCGGGAATTTCGCGACGGAACGATGACGTGGGTGGCATTGCCCGACGCGAATTCTGGCGTCTGATCTACGGCCCCAACCATCCGTACGCACGGATCACCGAATATGCAACGATCGAAAACATCACCAAGCAGGACATGATCGATTTCCACAAAAAGTACTTCATACCGAACGGAATGATGATTGCGGTGTGGGGTGACTTCAAGACGGACGAGATGAAGGCAAAGGTCACAAAGACATTTGGCGGATGGGAACGCGGATCCGTCACACTCCCGCCGGTGCAACAACCACGGATGGCATCGGCGAGAACCGTCAACTACATCAAGAAGGACGACGTCAATCAGTCACAAATCTACATCGGTCACCTCGGTGGAACGCTGAACGATCCGGAAAGCCCTCAATTGAACCTGGCCGATCAGGCATTCGGCGGCGGATTCGCTTCCAAGCTCTTCAAGAAAGTCCGGTCCGCCCAAGGACTCGCCTATTCGGTCGGAAGCAGCTGGGGTGAGAGCTTCGATTATCAGGGCGTCTTCCAGATGAGCGGCTCGACCAAATCCGGTTCCACGGTCAAAATGATCAAATCGATCATCGCGGAGCTGGAGAAGACAGTCGCAAACGGCATTTCCGATGAGGAACTGAAGTATGCGAAGGACACGTATTTGAACTCGTATGTCTTCGAGTTTGAATCCAAAGCCAACGTGATCAACAAGCTGATGACGCTCGAGTACTACGGCTATCCGAAAGATTACTATCAGAAGCAGCAGAAGGAAATCCAGAACGCCACGAAACAAGACGTCTCGGATGCAATCAAGAAACGATGGAATCCGAAGTCACTGACTATTCTCGTGGTGGGCAAAGACTCGGAGTTCGATGAGCCGTTGAGCACTCTGGGAACGATGAAGACGATCGACATCACTATTCCTGCTCCACCCGAGAAGATACCGGATCCGACACCGGAAACGGCCGGTAAAGGGAAGGACATTTTGAAGAAGTCGCTGGCAGCCTCCGGCGGTCCCAACGTTCTGGCCATCAAAGACTGGACACAGTCTGCCAAGATGACCCTTACAACGCCTATGGGGGAAATGGAGGCGGAAGGTGAGAATACTTTCGTCCTGCCGAACAAGATGGCGAGCAAGATGTCCATGGCGATGGGAGAGGTGACGATGGCGTTCGACGGAAAAAGCGGCTGGATGAGTATGGGGGGAAATATCCAGGACATGCCCTCCTCGCAATCCGACGACATGCAGAAGCAGCTGTACTTGAATCCCGTGTTCGTGTATCAGAATTTCGAAAAACCGGAATTCGTTGCCTACTTCTTCAAAGAAGACAAAGTCAACGAAAAACCCGTTGATGTTCTAATCATCAAGTACACACCGACGAATGCGATGACCCGGTGGTATGTCGACAAGCAGACGTCACTTGTCGTGAAGACTGTCTCAAAAGGACGGGGCCCATCGGATGCGGAACAGTTCTTTGATGACTACCGTGATGTCGGCGGCATCAAGTTTTCTCACAAAGTGCAGCAGTTCACTGATGGAAAGAAGAATCTTGAAGTAGTGACGAACTCGTTCAAGATCAACACGGGCGTGAAGGACGATTCGTTCAAGAAACCGCAGTAAGTTGAACGCTTCGATTCACTGTTGGACGTGTTTGTCGTGCGCATGATGTGCGATATCCAACTTTGAATTGGACTGTACGGCAGAAGGTGCACGATTGTGTTCGTGCACCTTTTGTACTTTTTCTGTAGATTGCCCGACAAAAAAAATTGACGCATGACGCCAAAACTTCATTCTCTCGTACGAACGGTCACAGGATACAGAAGAGCCATTGTCGGCTTCTCCGCCGGCGTTGATTCGACACTGGTTGCCTTCGTTGCAAACAAGATGCTCGGGAAGGACGCGTTGATTGTCCTCGCAAAAACAGAGACGATTACGCAGGATGACATCGCCCTCGGCAGAGAGCTGGCGGCGACGTACAAGTTCAATTATCGGGAGATTGAGTACAACGAGCTCGACATCGAGAACTATGCATCCAACCCCGTGAACCGATGCTATTTTTGCAAGCACGAACTCTACACACGGCTCGGACAACTTGCACGGGAACACAATGTCCCCTTCATCCTGGATGGCGCCAACGTGGACGATATGGGCGACTACAGGCCCGGACGCAACGCGGCACAGGAACTTGAGATCCGTTCTCCGCTGATTGACGCTTCCATGACCAAGCTTGATGTGCGCGAGGCGGCTGAATATTACGGTTTGCCCAACTACGACAAGCCCTCCGCCCCGTGTCTTTCTTCCCGCATCCCCTACGGCACACCGATCGACAGGGTTTCACTCGAACGCATCGCACAGGCCGAACTCCTTATCCGGCAAAGAGGATTCACCAATGTCCGTGTGCGGCATTATGATTCAACGGCGAAGATCGAAGTGGACAAGCAAGACATCGGCCGTCTGCAGCTGTTCTTCGGCGACATTCAGACTCGTCTCAGGGAGATCGGTTATCACACTGTCGTCATCGATCAAGAAGGATTCCGGTCGGGCAAGCTTAACCAGGCAATCCTCAACAAATGAAGTCAAGGAAATCCCTCCGCTCCCGTATTCCTCGATCCGCGGATTTTTCGCACGCCGCGGCTGCAAGTGCCTCAATGGCAACACTGATGTCGAGATCCGATTCATCTCAGATCGGCGGATTTGCCGACATCGACATTTCCCGGGGCCATCGGACTGCATTCCCGGAAGTGATCTACTGCGAGAACAAGTCAATCGCGCAAATTCTTTCCATCGTCAAACGGACGTACGCGAAGAAGAACCTTGTGCTCGGGACTCGATGCCCCGAAGAGTTCTTTCCACGACTCAAAAGAACCTTTCCGAAGGGATTGTTTCGAAAGGAATCGCGGTCATTCAGGATCGGGAAGCCGCTGCCACCGATCAGCAACCTTACTGTTGGTATCATTTCTGCGGGAACCACAGACGTCGCCGTCTGCGAAGAAGGGGCCTTGATACTGGAAAGTCTTGGTGTCCGGATTCAGCGGATTTATGACGTTGGAGTGGCCGGCATACACCGGCTCTTCGCGAGCGACCAGCGCATCAAGAATTCCGCTGTATTAATCGTTGCCGCCGGTATGGAAGGAGCGCTGCCGAGCGTGGTTGCCGGTCTGTACCATCAGCCGCTTATCGCCATTCCGACAAGTATCGGCTACGGGACAGCACTTTCAGGATTCACGGCTTTGTTTGCGATGCTGACAAGCTGCTCGCCGGGGGTTACGGTGGTGAACATCAATAATGGTGTTGGGGCTGCTGCGGCCGCACTGAAGATACTGAGGTTGGTGGAGTTGCATCGGAAGAAATAGATCGGCCCGTCCTCGTTCCCACAACGATTCATTCCCCTCGTTCGCCTCTACGGATAGTATTTTGCCAGTCTCTTCCCAAGCTTCGCGACAACTGCGGCAATGACAGTCGCATCATCACTGAAACCGAGAATGGGGGTTATGTCCGGAATTACGTCGGCCGGAAGAATGAAATAAAGGAGCGCACCGACAACGAGCACTTTCCTTCCCCAAAACACATGGGGATCGCGGATGAAGCGATACAATGCGATGACATGCCCAATAAAGAAGAGCTTCGTCTTGATTCTCGCCAGTTTCCTATCGAGATTCTTAAGCACATACTCCAATTGATCCGAAAATCGGACCTCATTGTATGTCACTTCGGTTCGTTTCATCGTTGATTACTCCGGTATCTTCTCCAAAACGGTTTGATAGAGGGCGACAAGACGCTGCGCCACGGACTTCCAGAGAAAGTTCTTCTTGATGTGATCGCGGAGTTGAGTGTTCTTTTGCCTGTTCAAGGAGTTTTGAATTCCTTTCCGGATATTCTCCACAGAATATGGGTCGACATACTCTGCATACTCGCGGAAGTACTCCTTCGTCCCCCCGTGAGGCGTAATAACCACTTTTGCCCCCGCGAGTCCAGCTTCCAAGGCCGCGATACCGGGAGTCTCAAACAGCGACGGCAATACGAAGACATCGCACGCGGCATAGGCAGAGGCAAACAGGCCCGAATCATGCGCCATGCTGTCCAGGATCATAAGCCGGGGATTTCGCCTGGCCAGTTCGAGACACCGATCTCCTTCCGGTGTCTTCTCGATTCTTCCGATGATGACTGCCGGGTGGTTGATCGTTTCCAGCGCCTGGATGAGTCTCAGGACGTTTTTGCGGTCAGGTCCGATATGCCCGACATTCAAAATAAAATTCTCTGTCCCGAATTTTTTCTTAAAGAGGGCTTTGTTCCCTTTTTCAAATCGTGCCTCAACGCCGTTCGGCACGACATAGATGTTACGCTCCTGGACACCCATCCCCTCGATAAACAGACTTCCCTCATCCACAGTATTCGGAGCAACGCGGTCCGCCCACAGGCACATGTCCGCCATCATGCCATAGTCGGTCCAAATTCCCCTCGCAAAACCCTTCAAAATCCTGCCGGCCGTTGCCACACGGCGGACAGAAGCGGCAGAGTGTCGCGTGTAGAAGATTGGCGACACGACGGTCGGAATGCCGAGTCTGTGGATTTCGCGCGCGAGATGATAGGTCCCGATGTTCGCGCCGAACAGATGGACGAGGTCCACGTCGCCGCGCTTGAGCTCTTTCCAGGAATCGAAGAGCGTTACACGCACACCCAGTTTCTCCAATTCGAGTTTCGACTGAAGCATCTGCGTGCGCGGTCCTCCCTTGAGCATCATCACCGCCTGATATGTGGCAAAACAGATTCTCATCATGGCTTTGATTTCAGCTTATCCGGCGCGGGTGCCCGGATCGTGCGCACGGTCTTCGTCACAAAGTCGATGCTCTTGGTGAGAGGAATACGATAATTGAAGTTACGGATCCTCGAGAAGTTCGGCGGCAGAAAAAATGTCATCGGCCGGGATTCCCAGGAGAGCTGATGAAGGCCTATGGTGTCATGCGCAGGGGCAAACGCCTCCGTGCCATCTGGACGTGTAATGTGCACCCACAAGCTCTCATCCATTCCCGCTCCGGAAACCTTCAGCGTTGAGTCGGTCAGGTCAAAGGTCGCCTTTGCCCGCACTCTCATCTTCCACCATTGGGCGAAATCATGGAAGAGTGTTTCAGGAATGTTGTGATTCTTGACGACCTCGAATAGGTGTTTCAAAACGTTGTGGTTACCGTCCAATGGATGGTGGTAGAAGAAGAGCGGTTCGCGGGCGCTCAGTTTTTGGTTGACGACGAAATCCAGATACCGCTTCATCTGTTCTTCTGAATATCCTAATCGCCGGAGACTCCCAATGGTGATGGGATGGACGGGAATTTGCAGGACGGTCGACGGTTGCTGATCCAATTGCGGGTACGACGGCAGGTTATCGTAGTCGTATCCAAACTCTGAAGAATAGTCAAATCCGCACGCCTGCAACGCTTTGCCCAATCCCTCATTCCAGATCCCAAACGGCGCGGCCATCCCCTTCGCGTTCAATCCGGCCAATTCAAACAGTCTCATTGCCTGCCGGATGTTAGCCTCATTGTCTTTTTCAAGATCGTACGTCCTGTGTTCGAAACAGTGGATGCCAATCTCCTGACGCTGCATTCCTTTGAACAAGGAGAGGAACAATTGCTGGCTCTTGGTATTCACAAACCAGGTCATCGGGATGCCGTGTGCATTGGCGAGGTTGTACAAATCGTTGATTTCGCCCGGTCCCCCGTATTCCGTGTCGACGCGGAATGCAAAGAGCGTTTGGGCGTTCTTCGGATAGTACCAGAGATGGGCATACGGAATTCCGCGACGGTGATGAAGGATTTCGAGCGACCGTGCGATCAGTTTGCGGAGCGCTCCTTTGGAAACCGATGAGACGCGCTCGAACGGCAGTCGCTGCTCCGGCGAGTAGAATGACTTTGTTTCGACACGGTTGTCGTTCATCAACTCGGCGACATCGAAGGGGAGCGCGATCACGTGTCCCTTCTCATGACCGCCGACATGCACTGCGAGCGTATTCCGGTCTGTCCGAAGCTCATTGGAATTCCAGGATGTTCTGCACCGTTTCTGCACATCGATGAGACCAACATTGGCGAATACGGAATACGGGTCTGAAAAAATATAGCGGACGAATTCGCGGTTGTATGTTGTCTGCCGTAGTCCAGCGTACACCTTGGCAGAACACAACACTGCTCCGCCGACCGAGAGGTACATCCGCATCCTTTGTAGCTCGCGATCATCGACGTCGTCCGTCGTGACAACGGCGCTGTATTCTTCCGGAGAGATGACTCCTGTCGCGCGGACGTTTGGGATTCCTTCCTGGTCCAGCAGCGCACCCCAATTCCCGGGACCGCCGACAATGCCAACATTGATATTCACGATCATTTCCTCCCGATAAGAGCTATGAGTTCTTGTCCTGTGAAAACTCTCAACATCCACAACGACGCGCCATACACGATCGCCCCGGCACCAACCGTCAAGAGAAGACCATACGGATGAACCGCAACAACGACGGCCACCATGGCTGCCGCCGCGACCACAATTCTCTCGAGGCGGACCACGGGACGGAGTGCAAGATACGGCTGCAGAGCTTTCCATGCAACCAGCAGCGTCACACTTTCCGAAATCACGACCGCGGCGACAGTGCCATAAAGCCCATAGAATCGCGTGAAAACCACGATCGTGGTCGCGTAGACAACCGCCCCAAGAGCCATCACCCTGCCATACACTTTGCCTGGTGCAACAGCGATGAGGCCGGAGGTATAGATGGTGTGGATCATGGTGAAGCAAAGAAACCAGATAAGAATGCTGAACAGCCCGGCGGCAGGCAGGAATGGTTCGCCATACACCACCCTGATAATATCTTCTGCAACGATCATTCCTCCCAGACAGAGGGGCAGCGCCGTCAGCACGATCCATTTGAGCGCCTCACCGAGACGATGTGCAACCTGATCGGGAGAGGCGGCCTGCAATCGGGCTGCGGCGGGCAGGAGCATCACACCGAGCACCCGATCAACCATGAGGAGGAAGAAAATGAGTTTCGATGCCGCACTATAGAGACCGACTTCGACATTCGTCATGAGCAGAGCGAGAATGAGAGGTGCAAGGTTCATACTGATCTGACCGAGCATCGTACCCAATCCGAGCGGAAGTGATTGTCGAAGCATGAGACCCCATGCCGTGCGATCCGTGTGAAGGTCAACACTTCCCCGTTCTTTTCGATAGCGCCCGGCATAGAACAGCATCATCGCGAAATCGCCGCCGACCGCCGCCATGGCAACCCACAGAATATCCTGGCCGGATTTTACGAACACCAACACCAGCACCAGGTAGACTGCCGCCGTCACGGTCTTTCCGATGCTGACCATCTGCATCGCTTCTTTTCCCTGAAAGTACCATTCGAGGAGGAATGCGTACGCAAACAGCGAACAGTTGAATGCGATGACAAGCTTCGCCGTGACGGGGTCCCGTATGAACAGGATGCTGATGACACTTGTGATGACGAAGACCAGCCCGGCAATCACCAGGCGGAGCGAAATCAACGCTCCGGCAATCTTCTTGTCGAGCCCCCGAGCCGTCTCCCTGATTCCGTACAACGTGAGGCCGGCCGTGCTGATGACGATCGTGTAGGAGAGGATCGTAAATCCAAGACTGACGATGCCGAATTCGGCAACGCTGAGCACGCGCGCCAGGTATGCCACCGCAAGAAATCCGAGCACACGGCGGACTACTTCGCTGGATGCGAGCGAGAGGAAGTCGATCGCTCGTCTGTTCATCATGAAAGGTCTCTCATGAGCTGGAGCAGGCGTTGTTCTCTGCGGGACTTCGGAAACAAACTGATGATGCGCTCTCTCCCCTGTTCACCGGTACGTTGCGGCATCAGGAGAGCACGACGTATTCCATCGGAGAGCTCCTCGGGGTTGTTGGGGGAAACGATGACGCCCATCTCGCCGACTGCTTTCGCGCTCCCGCCAACGTCCGTCGCGACGGGGATACAGCCGCTCAGCATAGCTTCGCAGAGCGTATTCGAAAGACCTTCCCGCCTCGACGGCTGGCAATAGACTTTTGATTTGCGATAGTAGCTCAGCAGCTCTGTTTGACCAACGGGGGGAATGAGTTCAAGATTTGGCGGCAGTGTTGTCCCTCCTATCAGCTCTCGCTCCACTCCCACGAGTAGGAACGTAACCTCCGGCAGCTTCCGTGCAGTTTCGATAAGAAGATCGATTCCCTTGACCATGAATCTCTCCATGGTTTGCACAGCGGCGACGGTCAGGACGACCTGTTCTTTCTTTCCAATCGGATACCAGACTGTTTCATCGTACCCGGTTGGCAGGACTTCAATGTTGTCTCCGCCATAGCCGGCACGTTCAACAACGTCATGCTTCAGCGATTCATCCACAACCAGAACTTTGTCGGCGCGGCGCAAGGCGTTTGCGACAAGCCAGGACTTCCAGGGGGAGAGCCAGAGCCCATAGCCATACTCGCGTTCCTTTGCGACATCGACACCGCCGACAATGATGACGGATCTTTTTCCGAAAAGAGCTGCGATCAGTGCGGCGAAGGCGCCGTAGACCGAAGCAAACCATGCAATGACGATATCGGATCGGAGGACAGCCCTGATGATTCTCAGGATTTGACCCGGACCATGTCCGATAGTCGCGGAAACCACGTACGGTTTCGAAAGGAGGTCAATGTCTTCCTGGATGAAGGGCGAAGAGAAAGCGGCGACAACCAGTATGTGAGGCTGAGAACTCAGAATTCGTTCCGTTCGTGAAGAGCCGGCGTGAATGCCTTACTCATCGGCGAGTACGTCAAACTTGATGATCTCATATCCTTTGAGCGTGTCGAGCGCCGCAAAGATCACTCCCAGGAAGAATATCACAAGACCGGCGAGGAACGACCCGATGATCGCAGACTTCATTCGAATGAACGGGACAAAATATTCGAATCCAATGAGCAGAGATGTGAGGACGAACAGCGCCACACCAATGGTATAACAGAGGATTGAATTGCGCACCATCAGCGCACGGCGGAGGAGCCGGTCGAGTTGGCGCGCGATGCTTTCGAGGCGTTGGTTGTGGAGTGTGTTGAAGTCTCGTTCGGCGGCCTTCGCGGATAGTTTGCGTCTCTCTTCGTTGAGAAGCCGGACGCGGTTGACGACAGTGGAGAACTTGTTGCTGATGCCCAGGAGGAGCAGGCCGCACGCGTTGATCATCACGGCGGGGGCCAGCATGAGTTGGATGACTTGAATGACGCTCAGATTGTCTGTCGTTTGCATAGGCAGTATCTCCTTCAACTAAAGCTTCTTGATTTCCCCCATCATGATCGGCTGTTCTTTTTTCTTGCGCAGGAATCGTACGATGGCATCTGCATCGCGGGGACCCACGATGAGAATCATCCCCACGCCAAGGTTGAATGTACGGCGCATATCGGCTTCAGGGACATTGCCGACTTTCTGGATCAGCTTGAAGATTGGCGGACGCTTCCAGGCATTCCAGTCGATCGCCAACCCGAGGCCGCGCGGAACAACGCGCATGGTATTTCCTTCAATACCGCCACCGGTAATATGGGACATCCCTTTGATCGGAACCTTCGACAGAAGCGGATACAGTGTTCGGTAATACGAACGATGGATGGAGAGGAGCGATTTGCCTATGGTGCATCCCAGTTCGACGAAGAAATCGTTGACCGAAAACTCCGACAGCAAGGCCCGCCTTGCGAGTGAGTACCCATTCGTGTGCAGGCCGGTGGATGGAAGCCCGATCAACAGATCCCCTTTTCGGATTTTTTTCCCGTTGATGATATTCTTCTCGTCAACGACTCCAACGATGGTGCCGGCGACATCAAAATCCTTAGCGGCGTACATGCCGGGCATTTCAGCTGTTTCTCCCCCCACAAGCGCGCATTGATTCTCCTTACACGCTTTGACGAAGCCTTTGATCACCTGTTCAGCCGCATCGACGTCGAGTTTTCCCGTGGCGTAGTAATCCATGAAATAGAGGGGCTTCGCTCCGCACACGAGGATATCGTTTACGCAATGATTGACGAGATCCTGCCCGATTGTGTCATACCGATCCATCTCGATGGCGATCTTCAGCTTTGTGCCGACACCGTCGACACTGGACACCAGCACAGGCCGCTTGTAGCCTTTGAAGTCGGCGCGATAGAATGAACCGAAGAGGCCAATGTCTGTCAGGACGTTTTTGTTGAATGTGGATCGAACGGGCTTCTTGATGCGCCGGACGAGTTCTTCCCCGGCATCGATGTCAACACCGGATTCTTTATAGGTTGCCATAGGTCATCGTCACACTGAGTGGGGTCGAAGCATGTGATTGGGTTTCAACCACCGTGGTGCTCGTCGTCTTATTTGAATCCCCCGCGTATGGGGAAGAAGGAACATCCTGTTCGACCGATTGACAATCGGTCGGACGCGACAGAATTAGTTGAACAGTGGATGCAATAATCTGTATCAAGATAGTTTTTTTTCACTCGTTGAACAAGCACTGCCCGGATTCGCAGGTTTTCTATCCACCGCGGCTCCTGTCTTGCCGCAAATTGCAAACGGATTGGGTCATTCGATGTAGAACTGCGATCACCCCGACGGAGACGGTCCAAATGAATGGCTCAATCGAACATACGCCCGTCAAGAGATGGTCGCAAAAATGATTTTGACAGAACTCGTCTAATCCTTCGTTCTAAGGTCTCTCACTCTGACTCTTCTTGAGACATTGTATCTAAGAATTCCTCTCCACAGGAGAATACAAACAAGGTATTGCGCAGAAGCTTGAATTAGAGTATCTTTTAGGCACGATTTGTTGGGCTCCATACCTCGAGCCGGGAGAATTGAGATGAGCACTCGACTGATTACTGTACTCTCAAATCTCCTGTTCTTGTTTTTATTGTTCCTCGCTGCTGGTTGCAGAAAAGATCCGGTCGTTCCACCGATTGAGTCCCCGAAAGATCCCAGGACATATACCTGGACCATCGACACGCTATTCGTTCCTGATGAGTTTGAGACTGCACTTGACGATATCTGGGGCGCGAACGCGCATGATGTATATGCAGTCGGTCATAACTCAGGTTTTCGTGAGACGATTTTTCATTACGACGGCTCAAAATGGAATCTCATGCAACCATTGCCAAGCCCTAATTACCCTCCTGGCAGGTCTTTTGAAATCAACCGCGTATTTGGATTCGGTTCGAATGATGTTTGGATCGGAGGTGGGGAGATCTTCTACAATAGTACGCCTGCGCCAAACTATCTCGACAGCACGATTCTCTTTCGATATGATGGGGTCCTTTGGCAGAAACAGAACCTCCCATTGCGCGAAGGGTCAGTTCGCCAGATATGGGGAGATCGGCCAGACAATCTGTGGATTGCGGGAAGCCGGGCAATTTGGCATTTCGATGGACTTACGTGGACGCGGGATTCAATTCCGGATTTTGTTCCAAAAAGCAAACTAGCGCAGATCTCGAGACTATCAGAAGATATGAACAGGAACTTGATCGCAATTGTGGGTAGCTTCGATCCGCTTGTTCCAGGCATGGACACCTTTCTTCTGCTAAGGAATTCTCTTGGCTGGAGCTTATTGGATAAATCTTCTGCCGGCACAACCTACAATGATAATGATGCCCGATTTGGCTCTGTGGGATTGTGGAGGAGTCCTGATGGAAAGATGTATTCGTTTGGGATGGCCATTTTTGAGCAAACAGCAACGAGTTGGACTCGAATCTTTCAGAGTGCATATCCCATCAGAAGCATGTGCGGAGTGATCGACAAGAGCATTTTCGCAGCCGGGTTATATGGAACAGTCCTCCACTATGACGGAAATACCTGGTACCCGTATGACAGACTCTTTAACTACAATCTTGTGACCAGTGGTGCCTGGACTGACGGTAACGAGATTTTTATCTCAGCATATTTTGCCTCAGCAAACAAGAGTGTGGTGATGCACGGAAAGTAGAGAAACTTCATAGGAGGAAATCGCAGTCATAAAATAAACGAGGCGGTGCTCGTAACACCGCCTCGCTGAATCGGCAAACAAATGGTCAGGTCGACATCCTGTTGTGCAGCCCGCTTTTGCGCACTGCACCCTTTTGTTTGCTTATGCTCAATTTAGACTGAAAATGCAATTATTGCAAATGACATGGAAAGGGAAAAGACCATGAAAACTAACAAAATACATCAAATCTTGACTGCCATTCTATTTCTCTCCTTGACAGTCGAGAGCATCTTGGAAGCGCAGATTACAAGGACTCGAACCTATGACCTAAGGATAACCGCCGTCAAATATGATACGGTTACGGGTGATCCCATGTATGGTAACGGACTCGCATTCTGGGATATTGGACGAAAGGACGGCACAATCAGACCGTATCAACCGAAGTCTCAAAATGACAAGTTTCGCACCTATTTTGTGTTTGACCTGAGAGCCATGGGTATTCAAAGTGTCAAGGGCCAGAACCAATCCCCCACCAGGGCCAAAAGGTTTCCCCCACGTAGGGCCATAATCATTCCCCCACCGGGGCCATAATGTTTCCCCCGTC
>Ga0315286_10001716_pt1 | contig 19981 bp, 11 predicted proteins | sample YL17G10_0_MG_FD_205038 | JGI IMG/M metagenome (GOLD analysis project Ga0315286, IMG submission 205038) | Sediment microbial communities from Yellowstone Lake, YNP, Wyoming, USA - YL17G10_0 | ecosystem: Environmental > Aquatic > Freshwater > Lake > Sediment | place: USA: Wyoming | collected... | reverse complement strand
CGGGATCGCCACCGGGCCCCATGCCTCGGTGCCGGATCCCAGCGGCGTGTAGACTTCCATCTCGAACATCGTTCGCCTTTGGTCCAGTCACTGGACCCAACCCTACTTCGGCGGGGCAGCCGCGCGAGTATTCGCTGCCGAAAGGTACTGCTCGGGACTCTGTCCCTGCATCCAGGACGTCCTCGCCGCGGCCGCCTCGGCGGGATTGTACTTGAATACTTTTTTCTGGGCAAACCCGCGTAGATGAGGAAAAGCCAACTGGGAACCGATGAACGCCGGCATCTGCATTTCCTCGGGCAGCAGAGCCCCGGCAGCCATCGGGACGCCCATCATGATGGACGCATCCAGCAGCCCGGATTTCCAAGGACTCGTGACGCTGGGATCCGAGGTACCGGTCGCCTTGTGGAACTCCGCGAGTTCCTTCGGGGTTTCACCGCTGACGAGCTGCTTCATCCGCGCATACTCTTGCGGATCCGATGGCCCAGCCGCGCCGGCCTCGGCCTTGGGCCTGGCTTCCGATTTTCCGGCTGGTTTGTCGGAGGGTTTTCCTCCGGCAGGGGCACCGGGCTTCGCGGGAAGTACCGACGACGGAACGGGTTCCTGGTACTGTTTCGTTCCCCGCGCCGCGCTCGGATCCTGTGCCATCGCGACGTCTTTGGAGCTCTTCAGAGGAGCAGCAGGCTTTCCGGCGGACGGCGTCGCCGGGGTCTTCCCGACAGCCGAGAACGGCTCCAGCACACCGACCTTCCCACCCGGCGTGGTAGCTGGCTGAGCCGGGGCGGCCGAGGGAAGCGGCGCAGGCTTCGAAGGCGCTGGCCCGGCCCGGAGATCCTCGAGACCTTGTGTCGGCCTCTGCGGAGCGGGAGCGGGGACTGCCGGCTTCACAGGCGGAGGAGGCGGAGGCGTAGGAGCCGGAGGAGTCGGCGTCAGCGGCTTCACGGGAGCCGGGGCTGCCGGAGCCGAAGGCTGAAGGGGCTTTCCGGACGGACCGACGAGTCCGCCTGGAGCAATCTGAGTGGGCGGCCTCGGAATCGACGGACGGCCGGAGATGACCTGCTGCGGAGGAAGGACCGACGAAGGACCGACAAGTTTCATCGGCAGCTTCATGGACTCGCGCTGGAGAGGGGTCACTCCCTTTCTGATCGCGGTGACGGTGACCGCCGTCTTGCTCATCACCGCTTCGAGAAAGGAGAGCGCGGCGTTCATTTCGTGGGACGCGCGCTTGATGAAGTCGGGGTCCGACATCGTGCGTCTCCGCTTGATGGGAGGCGGAAGGTCCGTGTCCCTGACGAGATGAGAGGAGCCCCCGTCGGCGTCCCGGAGCGTGGACTGCTCCGTCTCCGTCGGGAAGATCCTTACGACCGGGCCACGATGGAAAGTGAAGTCCAAGTCGGCCTCTCAGTATCAGGTCTTCAGGAGCGCCGCCGCGATTGCCGCTGCCGGTGTGCCCGACTGTCCCATGGCCGCCGATACCCCCGTGGTCTGGGAAAGATTCTTCTGGATCTCGGTCAGCTCCTTGATGATCTGCGGGGTTGCCATCATAGGACCGGCCATGTGCCACTGCGAGAGAAGGTTCCCCGCGATCACGGCATTCGAAGCGATGGCAGGGGCGAAATCGGAGATGGCCTGGAAGTACGAGGGCACGTTGGGATCCTTCTTCAGCTCGGGATGCTGCATGTAGATCTGCTCAAGGGATCTCTTCAGGTTCCTCCCCTGGAGCAGGCTCTTCACGCCACCGACGAGCCACGGGGCGGCGGAAAGACCGAGGGCGAGCGGGGCCATGATGGCGCCGATCGTGTGCCCGATCTGGGCGTTCTTCTCCTGGGACGACATGAAGTCGACCATGCCGTTGATCCGGTCGTACGCCGTCTCGTCGATGCCGGCGAACTCCTTCCGGAAGAACTGCACCAGGTCCGCCTCGTTGCCCATCGTGGCGACCTTGACGAGTTCGGACGTGAAGCGACCGAGTTCCTGCTGCTCCGCAAGAGTGAATTCCATCTCACCGTAGAGACAAGCGTATTTCTTCATCATCGGGAACATGCTCTATCCCCCTCTCGATGGTCCGGCCTACGTTCTGGTGGGCGGCGCCGACGTCAATTCCTCGAGCCTGGCACGCTCGTCGTAGGGCTTCTTGAGTTCGCGGCCAACGCCGCGGGCCACGTGGTGAGCAGCAGCTCCGGCCCCCAACGCAAGGCCTAAGCCCGCGCCTGCGGCACCGGTATAACCGATGGCCTTGCCCCATCCGGCGTCCTTGGAGATGAATGAGACGAACTCCTCGAGCCCTTCCTGGGCCTTCTTGTCCAGCATGTCGAGGGTGTTGAGGGTGTAGTCGTTGAAGTCGTCGGAGGTCTTCAGCGAGTCCATCTTGTCGACGATCGCCTCACCGAAGGTGTCCATGAGGCGGATGCGCTTGGAATTCCTGTCCTCGTTGCTGATCTTGTTCTTGAGCGTGTCGAGCCGGATCGCGAGGACGTGGCCGCCGTTGATCACGTCCAGCGTGCTGTCCGGCATCTCGAGCTTGTCGTTGACCAGGGCCTTGTCCACGGGGTGCCCCAGCTTCATCAGGTCCTCCTTCATGGCGAGGAAGACCTGCTGGTACAGCTCCTTGCACCCGGGGTCGTACGCACAGGCGTACTTCAGGAAGTCGGAGAGGGTCCCGTGGTTGAGGATGATGTGCTCCTTGGCGAGAGCGGCGATCTTGCCGATCTCCTCCGCGATCTCCGCGTGGTCGTTCATGATCTGACCGCGGAGTTCCTCGCGGTAGCGCACCACCCTGGAGGCCAGCTTGTTCAGGAGCAGGTCGACGTTCCGGATCCGGCAGGCGTCGACGTAGGGATCGGTCGTCGGGAGTTTGAACTCCGAGGCCGTCTTCTTCATCCCCGTCATGGGACTCCGGACGTGGCCGAGGATTCCGAGGGCGGCGACCTTCGTCGGTTCCACTTCCCGGATCTTTCGAACGACCTCGACGGCGTCCGCCAGGGGGAACGTGAAGGTCTTGTCCTCCGACCGCTTGAGGAGGGCCAGGTTGGTCTCGTGGTTGGCGATCTCGGCGACCCGCTGGATCTGGGCCGGCGTAAGTTCGTTCTCCTCCGAGACCTTCGCCAGGGAGTCGTTCAGCGCGACTCCGCTGGAGAGGAACGAATCGGAGACTTCCTTCGCCAGTACCGAGAGCTTCATCGGGTTGATATCCATGCTGCTGCTCCTAATTCCCATTAAAGGGTAACCCGCTGGACCCCGGTGTCAACAGCGTCAGATCGGAGGCACCCCCGTCGGCACGAGCCGCCCGGCCCGCTGGAGCGCCGCGAGATAGCAGTACACCACCGCGTGGAACGCGTCGTCTGGCAGCGTGTGGTCGTACCGGACCCTGTTGGTCCTGATGTTGTACTCCACGAAGGTGGACGTGAAATCGCTGAGGAATTCCTTCATGTCCTCCTGGCGGAAGAACGAGATCTCCCCGCGCTTGATGGCGCCGACCGTCCGCTCGATCGCGGTGTTCCTGTCCACCATGTATCGAAACGCCTGGTCGTGGAACGAGACTGCCGACGAGGAGGTAACGTACTCGGCCTCGAGGAGGGTGGGCTGACCGGGAACCTCGAGGACCGTCCAACCGTGCTTCTGGACGAGCTGCGCATTCGTGTGCGCACCGAACCCCCAGTCCGACATGACCCACTTGGCCCCGTGATCCCGGACGACCTTGTTGATGATCTCCGGCTGGAAGGCGAGGTTAGACATCTCCCCCGTGAACCGGATGATCTTGAAGATCTTGAAATGGGTCCGGTCAACGAAGGCGCCGAAGGCTACCACCGTGAAGGACGGCATGTGGCCACGGCGGTTCATGACTTCCCCGAGGCCGGTTGGGGAGTAGCCTCCGGTTCCGTGGTCGATCCCGGCGCAGACGAAGTGGACGGACTGGGCGATCTCCCGCTCCCTGGCCATCGGACGGCTTGAATCGCAGTTCTGGAGGATGTCCATTTCGGTGAGGACCAGTTCTCCCTCGTCGTAGGAGAGGCCGAGAACCTCGTTGAAGAAGACCTTCCTGGGGATGTTGGGGTCTTCCAGCTTCTTCAGGATGTCGGCATGGCTCACGAACGGAACCATCATCTGCGGCATCCGGAATCCCCAGCCGTCATCGAGACGGCTGGGATTGAGAGGCTGCCAGGAACCGCTCTTGATGTGGATGGGCTTCCCGCACTTCGGACAGATGTATCCCTTCTTGCCGATGACCTTGTCGTCGAGGTAGACCGACTTGCTGCACCCCTCGCACGGGACCAGCCACTCGAACTGGCACGTCTCCTTCCACAGGCGGTTCAGTGTGTTGCTGGTCGTCTTCGGGGTTCCCGTGTAGAGCCTGAACCTGTCCGGCACTTCGACGTGAGACATCGACTGTTCGAGGATGGGGATGTTGTCCGAGATGAGATCCTGCACCTCGTCCAGGATGATCATGCGGGCGGAGACTCCGCGGGCAGGGTCGGCCGAGTAGTAGCAGGACTTGAAGTTGACGATGCTTCCGTTGGCGAACTGGCGCGCGCCCACCTGCCACAGGTCGCTCGATTTCACCCACCCGTCGTAGATGATCGGCGAGTCCTCGCAGATGGGCCGGAACCGCTGCTGGCTGAACAGGGACGTCTGATCCTGGCGGGGTTCCACCGCGAGCACGTTGAAATACGGATTCGTGATGCAGAGCGTGACGGCCTTGCCTGCAATCGTACTCGTTTTCTCGACTTGTCTCCCCGCGACCCAGACGATGTTCTTCGATCCGATCGGGTACTCTTTCCGCCAGTCGTAGATCCAGCGGAGGTAGGGACGTTCCGCAAACGAGAGCGGCTGGCGGTTGATGGTGACGAAGGCTTCCGCGTAAAAGGAAATCGAGTGCTCTTCCTTGCCGGGGATCGCCCCTCCGGCGTTGTAACGGATGTCCCCCGGCATGTCGGATAGTGTGGTGGGACGCAGGGAACGGTGGCCGGCGTCGACGTAATCGTCCACGTCGGATACGTACTGCGATACGAGGCTCACTTACCCTCCGGCTTCTTCTGCTCCAGAGGTAAGGCTTTCACTTCGTGGAGACCGATCACGTTGGAGGCCGGAATGATGGGACCGTTTTCACTGCCTGCGCCGATGACAAGAAAACGGTCGAAGATCTTGGCGATGTCGAGGCTGCCCTCGCCGAGCTTGTCGAGCCGGTCGCTGACCTTGAGGATGGTGTCGAGGTTGGACCGGGCCGCCTGGATCGCGGTTCCGGTTTTGAGTTGAGTTTGCTTGAGGAACTCGGCCTGAGCCTCTGACCGGAGCAGCTCGAGGACGCGTTTGTGCTCGCAGGAGAGCCCCTCGCGGGCGGAGAACTCTCCGATGGAACGGTTCATCGCGACCTCCCTCAGCGTGCGGTCGATCTCGGGAAGCGTCTTGAAGTAGGAGGCCAGGTCGGTGGAACCGATCTCATGGGACGAGTAGTACAGGTTCCGGTACGCGTTGACCGCGTGCGAAGGGACGAGCGGAAGCGTGGAAGACGGGTTCACCATCTTCCCGAGGGCGGAAGAAACCTCCTCCGCGCTTCCCAGGGCCGTCATGAGCGGCTCGATGAAGTCCCTGTACCCGAGCAGGTAGCCGAGATCGTCGATGAGCTCCGGGGTGTCGTAGTACACCAGGATTCCGAGAACCTTCAGGAACAGCCGGAAGAGCCGGCGCCCTTCCTTCGGGACGGGTTCCTGCTTGAGGATGATGGAGTTCCGGATCTCCAGCGGCACGTTCCTGAGGAACTGCGAGTAGTACCTGGACAGGACGGACTTCTTGTACTGACCGTTCTTCGGCAGGAGGCCGATGCTCACGGCCTCCTCGTAAGTTTCCCCCGGGGACGTGTTGACGAACCGGAGCGAGAGGAAGCGGTGGAAGGGAAGGACGGGGATGTCCGTCTTCACCATCTTGAAGGACGCGATGTCGTTCGCGGCGCTCCGAAAGACGAAGTGGTTGTGGGCCCCGATCTCGTAGAAGTTCTTCCCCCGCTCCTTGACTACCCCTCCCTTGAGGAACCCGTGGCCGAGGATATTTTCGAACGTGGCCAGGGACAGCTTGTAGTCGGCGAGGATCTGTCCCCGCGACTTTCGAACGACCTTCGGTCCCGTCTCCTCCGGTACCGTCTCCTCCGGTACCGTCTCCGCCGGTTCCGGACTATTCGGCTCCGATTCCACCGGTGGTACTCCTGAGCTGCTTCATCTGGCGGATGACGTTGTCCAGGGCGAAGAGGGCCGTCTTGAGCGGCGCCGTCTCAACCTGGAACCCCATCTTAGACGCCAGGAGCAACTTCGCCAGGACGGCAGACGCCTCTTCCAACTCGTCGGTGTGATCGAGGAACTTGTAGATGTTGGCATCGTTGATGAAGTTCAGGCCCAGGATCGAATCCACGGTGTTCTGGGCCTGCTCTTCGGTGACCGCGACGGCGATCTTGCAGAAGGGACCGAAGTCGCACGGCTTGATGTGGGCTGCCTCGGCGGCGAGGTTCACGGGCTTCAGGCTGAAGTTCGCCAGGTCGGCGGACCCGAGTTTCTTCATCCCCTCCGCGGGCTTGGTGATGCGGCAGAAGGAGGATCCCACCAGGGAAGCGGTCTTCATCAGGCCGGAGACCGTGACCGGATCGAACTTCTTCTCCATCGCCTTCCGGAAGGTCAACGAGGATTCCCCGGTCTTGGCGATTCCGTGGATCTCGGCTCCGTGGAGAGAGTAGACGAGCCCGCGGTTCCGGATCTCCGCTCCGTCGGACGGCCAGTCGAACTTGTTCGCTTCGGCCGCGGTGGCCACCTTGACCGTGTCGCCGCAGCGGTGCCACGTCCACTCGGGGGACATGAGGACCGTGTCGCCCATCATGGCGACGGACTGGCAATCGGGCGAGAACCTGATCGTCCTCTCCATGCCGTCCACGGACAGGTCTGCGACCTTCGCGAAGGGCAGGCCCTCCTCGTCGGTGCCCCAGTAGAGGAACCGGGCCGGCCACGTGGCGAAGGCGTGCCCGAGCTTGAGCATCCAGAAGAAGCCGACCTCGCCCTGCTTGGCGTCGGTGGCGAAGTTGCCGAGATTCTCGAGTGAGAGCGGCCGAGCGCCGACCTCGTCGGCCAGGGCGACGGACGCGTTCTTCTCGAGGCTCACGACGAACTTCTTCCCCTCCATGATCTGGCCGTCCCAGCCGAGCATGACGTCGAAGACCATGGCGGCCTCCTTGCGGAAGCCGTCGAACACCACAGAGTAGGCCCCGGGCTCCTTCACCGGCTCGTAGGCCTTGAAGTCGATGGGCTCGATCTTCCAGCCGGAAGCCGTCTTCTCGATGGTACGACCGGGCAGGATCTTCTCCTGGGCGCCGGCGGCGAAGGCCTCCGCGGTCTTGGCGAAGGTGCCGTTCGTCTTGAGCGCGTACTCCAGCCCGTCGCGGCCGAGGGCATTGAGGGCCTTGGTGTAGTCGTCGAGGGAGAAGGTCAGCCCGGACGCGAAGGAATACTTCCCGGAGAACGGCGCGCGGGTGACATTGTAGATGGACATGTCGGCCATCTCGCCCTGGCCGGGTTCGATGGACTTCCCCACGCCGGTGTCCTGGATCTGGCTCAGGAGCGTCGCCTTGGTCATGGGGCGGAGCTTGCCGTCGGACCAGAAGACGTCGAACGGCTGGATCTTGAAGCCGTCGATGACCACCGGGATGGCGACCTTGTCGTTCAGCACGAGCTGGCCGACGGCGGTCCCCGCTTCCGGGTCGCTCCGGTTCATGTGGAGACGGATGGAGTAGTCCTGGAGGTAGGGATGCTGCTCGTGCAGCAGCATCATGATGTTGCTCTCCCACTTGGAGGGATCCCGGTCCGCCTTGACCGCGGCTTCCTTCGAGAAGGGGAGCGCGGACTTGTCCAGGAACAGCGGCTTGCCGCCGACCATCGATCCGAGAGCCATGGCCTACCTCCTAACTCTTCAGGAAGACGTCAGTGTTGACCTTTACGATGTCCACCCCGAGCGATGCAAGGTCCGGAGAGATCAAGACGGGCCCCGTCGGGGGCGTGAATCCGTGCGTGTGCGCCATCAACTTCTGCAAGTCTTTGGCGTACACGTCCGTCAGGAACGTCTCCAGGACCGCCGCCTTCTCGCTCGATCCGAAGTACGCGTTTTTCTGGAAAACGCCGTTACCACCGAAGTATACGCTTTTCAAGAACTTTATCCCTGGTCCGCCCTTCGCGGTGCCCTGGGACCACTCACAGATCGGGGTCTGGTCGGATGGACTCTTGTCATGGGTGAAGGTCTTCACGACCGCCGGATCCCACATGACCCAGGGACCGCCGAAGCCGATCACCTTCGCCTTAAAAAAGAGGCCGTCCTTGTTCAGGGACATGAACTGGTCGCCCCAGGAAAGGACGACCTCATCGCTGTTGATACGGAACTGGAATAGACCCGGAGACTGCGTCTGGTCCTTCAGGTAGGTGACCCGCATCTCCCGGACATCGTGGTCCGACTCGAACATCCCGAAGTCGCGGATCTTCATCTGGATCCCGCGGGTCATCTTCTTGCCGCTCGCCAGCGCGCTCTGCCCGTACCCGAAGTCGTCCCACTCCTTGAGCCCGCCAGCGAAGAGCGTGACGTCCCGATCGGTCTCCGACGCCGGCTTCGTGGAGTCGGGAGGGTTGGTCGCGAACGACATCTCCAGTCGCTTGACGGTCTCGTCCTGCTGCTGGGCCTCGTTCCCTACCGTCTGCATGGACTTCTTCGGAACGTCCCAGATCTTCAGGGAGAAGCCGGGGATCACGTTGATGATCAGGCGCCCTGCGGTGATCACGGCGGCGCGGAACCTGGAGAGAAGTCCCACGTACAGGATCTGCGCCGACTTCAGGATGACGCTCGCGTCCGAGAATATCCCCATCATGGCGTCGGAGACCCGGCTCCTCATGAGGATGTCGCCGAACGTGGGAACGTGTTCCTGCTCGCCCTGGAAGCTCGGCTTGTTGGCGACCCCCGTCTGGGGCTCTACCTTCATGTCCTGCTCGGCCTTGGCGAGGATCTGGGAGAGGCTCTTCTGCGCATCGTCGTTCGGAGCGACCGGCATGGGGACCCTGGCCAGAATGATCCATCCGCACGGGCTGTCGGCGATGACGACCGAGTCCCCCTCCTTCAGGGGAACCTGCATCCCGATGTCCATGTTCCGGCAGGTGACGCGGGTGCCGCCATGGACCAGGACTTCGTATCTGCCGTCGGCTGGGAACACGTTCTCGACGAGGCCGAATCGGCACTTCATCTGCCGGTCTGGGGAGAGGGAGCCCATGCTATGCCTTCTTGAACGAGCCGAACACGAAGCGCGTCACGGGGTGGCCCTTGGCGAGATCGGCGATCGCGCCGATCGCTGGGGCCTCCTTCAGGGTCTCGTGAGGCCGTTCGAACATCAGTTTACCAATGAAGTCCTCGCCCTTGAAGGGCGAAACGCGGATCGGCAGGAGCGTCGCCCGGTACTGGATCTTCTCCTTCTGCGGGAGTTTCGCGTTGACGTCCTCGATCTTGTTGATCGAGACGATGTCCCCGCGGTAGATCCCGAGCCTGTTGGCCCCTCCCGCGTCGATCACCTCCGCCCGATCGGTCATCGGCTTCACGGCGGTCTCGAACAGCTTGCGACGCATGTTGATTCCGCCGGACGAATACTCCTTTTGGAGATCCGCGATGATCTGGTCCCTGACCCGGTGGATGTCGCCCGTGGCTTCGAGAAGTTCCTGCGGCTTGATGGCGCCGGTCTCGGAGATCTTCTGGCCGGCCGCTATCTTGTCGCCCTTCTTCACGGACAGGCCGAGTTCCTTCGGCACGAAGTGATCCATCGTCCCGATGGTCACGTTCCATCCGCCGCCGAGCCCAGGCTTTACGTTCGTGACGGTACCGCCCTGCATGGCGAGCGAGGCCTTGCCGACGACGTTCTCCGGCATCTCGAAGATCTCCTCGATCCGGTCGAATCCGACGCGGCTCTTCGAGATGGCGCCGCCCGTGTGGAACCCGCGGAGCATGGTCTGGAGGACGGGTTCCGAAACCGACTGTCCCACCAGGGCCCCGACGTGGAATCCGACCGGGAGGAACTGGCCGTTCTCCGCAAGGCCGTAGCACTTCGCGCAGATCCCCCGGATGGCGGAGCAGCGGAGCGGAGACCTGACGACGATCTCGGGAACTCCTTTGCTCTTGAGCTTCCCGGCGAATTCAGGGGTAACCACTTGGCCTTTGTACGGCCCTCTGGCGATCACGCGGTCCAGGGCGTCCCTGGAGTCGGGAGGCATCGGGATCCCCTGCTCCGTACCGCAGTCCATCGTCGAGATGATCTGCTCGATCGTCGTGTTGACGAGCCGCTTGCTGAGCGTTCCTACGTCCTGCGTCCCGAGCCCCTTGTCCATGAGCCCCTTCCGGGATCCTGGGATCGTCGCCCAGTACGAGGCGATGTCGTGTCCCTCCGCGTAGCTCTTGGTGATCGGGACCTTGATGACCTCGCCCTTGTGGTCGACCATGGCGACCGGGGTGGCGATCATCTGGGTGATCTGCGATCCCTTTCCGAAGGCTCCGGACGTGATGTTACCGATGACGAACCGGTTCTCCTTGCTGTTCTTCACCAGGTCGTTCATCTTGGTCGTGGCATCCAAGTACGCCTTGTCGAAGCCAACCGTCTTCGCCGCCTTCGCGGCGTCGGAGAGGATGAGGTCCCTCGCCTTGTAGTCCGTCTCGAGGTCCTTCAGCCCGACGGAGAACCCGATCTCCGTGACCGCCTTGGCTCCCCAGTCCTTCAGGCTGGTGATAACGGCTCCGGCTTCCTTCGGATGCTTCCTCGCCAGGTTAGCCAGGAAGTCTTCCATGACCTTCCTGGTGATGGTGACGTTCCCCGGCTTGAGATCGCTCGGGAACAGGTCGTTGATGATCACCTGCCCCGCGGTCCAGATCTTTCCCCCGATGACGACCGGCGTGTTGATCTTGATCTTGCCGGCCTCGTACATCGAGACGACCTCTCCGGTGGCCTTCGCCTGTACCGGGATTCCCTTGGGTTCCGTCATGAGGTAGAGACCGAGGGCGTATTCCTTGGACGGGGCGTGCATTGCCGAGAAGTCCGTCACCGCCAGCAGATGGGTGGACGGCATCTTGTTGAAGGCTTCCTTCCTGGCGTCCTCGCTGACCGGGACGTGGATTCCGACGGTGTCTCCGTCGAAGTCCATGTTGAAGCCCTTCACGATCAGTGGATTGATCTGGATCGCCTGGCCCTTGACGAGCGTGGGCTTCAGCGCCAGGATTCCGAACTTGTGAAGCGTGGGCGCGCGGTTGAGATAGACGGGCCTTTCCTTGATCTCGGCACGAAGTGCAGCAAGCGCGCGCTCGTCCTTCTTCTCGATGAGTTCCGACGCCTGCATCGGCGGGATACCGGAGACCACGAGCCGGCGCATGATGAACGGCTTGTAGATGACGAGGCCCATGTCCTCCGGGATCCCCACGTCGTCGATTCCGTACTTAGGATTCGGGATGATCGTGGACCGGCCGGAGAGATCCTGGGGGCGCTTCACCACACGCCCCTGGAACAGGCCGTACTTGTTGATCCTCCCCTTGATCGTCGAGATGAATCCCTGGAAGTTCTTACCTCGGGTGAGAGGCTCGGCGACTCCGGCCATCCCCTGCACCGCCCCGTAAAGGCTCGATCGGAGGCTCGCCAGGTTCTTGCCGTCGACACCCTTGGCCTTCAGGTCCTTCAGCTGGTTGTTGACCAGCAGGATCTCCCGATAGCAGTGGTTAGGATCTGCGACGTTCAGGGCGCCGTCGGGCAACGGATAGATCTGCCGGAAGACCGGGGGGATCACCGGCACGACCGACTGGATGTACGCCTGCGACGGCTTGAGCCCGGACAGCTTCAGGGACTGAAGGTAGCGGCGACGCCGATTCATGTCGTCCAGCTGGGAGGCCCTCGCCGTCCTGATGGCAGGGACGAGATCCTTGAGTTCCTTGTCGATGTCGATCCTGTCGAGCAGATACTTGATGCCTTCCCCCGCGGCCTTGCCCTGCGTGTGGTCCGTGGTCATCGATCCGTCCGGCTTGACGAAGAGCAGCCCTTCCATGATCTGCTTGAACTGGGAGGACGTGATCTTGGTCACCGAGACGATCGGACGCTCCATCAACGGATTGGGAATCGGGGACTCGAGAACGATGTGGTTCCAATTGACTCCGCCGAAGCCTCCGGTGATCTCGCGGTCGAACAGTCCTCCGGCTTCAGGACGGAGATCGGAGGCGCGAACCACGCTGGGATTCTTGATCTCCCCGTGCGATTTGGCGAGGACGGCCTTGTCGGTGAGGGGGAGCACCTTGAACTGGGATCCGTCCTGCACGAGGTTGATCCCCGCTCCCTCGAGGTAGGTCATGAACTTGTCGAGGATGTAGGGGGACTTCGGAGGCGGAGTCGGAAGCCCGAGTTGGTACGCGCGCCAGTATTCGGGATTGCTCTGGCTCTTCAGCGTGGAGACGTCCTTGAGGAAGTGGGTGGACCCGCCTCCGAGGAGCGCGTAGAGTTCCCCGGTCCCGATGTTCTGGGCGCTCTCGCCGGAGACCTTGGCCGGCTGCTGCTCGCCCGTGTAGGGGCCGATCCCCTTCGCGGAGAACTTGTGGCGAACCTGGTGCTTGAGTTTGAAGAACGGGACCTGCCCGACGAAGACGTTCTCGATCGTCCGGTTCCCCACCGGATCGAAGACGTTCTCGGTGTCCTTCAGACCGTTCGCCTTCAGGTCGTTCTGAAGTTTCTTCAGCGAGGACTCGGACGAGAAGTTGTCGACGAGGTACTTCTTCCCGGTCTTCTCGGAGATCTTTCCGGCAGCGCCCTCGAAGAACTGACCGGGATTCACGCGGCCGCCGACGCTGGCCGGGTTGAAGAGCACGTCGATCACGTTGCCCTTCTCGTCCCGGTACATCTCGTTGTCGGGAATCAGCGCCACGACGATTCCCTTGCCGCCGGAGGACTGCGACAATTTGTCGCCGATCTGGAGAGCCTCGTCCGTCTTCACGAAGACCCTGACGAACTTCCCGGTCTTGACGACATCGATGACCTCGCCGGGGTAGTTCTCTTCCCAGTAGATCGACACGTCGCGGAACGGAGTCCTCAGGGACTTGTGGAGACGGGCGTAGGCCATCTCCTCGTCGATCTGAGCCTGTTCCACCGCGGGAATCACCGGGTCTCCCTTGGCCAGGATCGCGCCCTTCTTGACGATCCCGTCGGCGTCGTACTTGTCGGGCTTGATGATGTCCGCCCGGTCCGGGTAGTGGGCCAGCCAGATCTTGAGCCCGGTCTTCATCGTGGCGGTTTTGTCGAGCCTCAGGTCGTACTTGTGGGAGGACGTCAGCTTCTTGGCGGCGCCCTCCGAGATGACTATCCCATCTTCGAAATTCATTCCTTTGTACGGCATGTACGCCGTGTTATGGACGGCCAGCCCAGACTCGACTAAGAAGGTAGAGACCGGCGCCATGTCCAAGTCGTACACGTAATCTTCGAAATCCGTTGGGACAACACTGACCGCGACATCCCACCACACCGGTGCCTTGTACAACCGCTGGATCTCTTCAGGGAGTTTTTCGATGATCCCCTTAATCATGGGACGAGTAACGTAACCGACGTCATTCCTGATCTGTTTACCCAGAATCTTGTCGATCAACAAACGCTGTTGGTGCGTGATCGGAATGCGATCTCGGCTGAGGGACATGGGAAGAGATGCCAGCCTGACCACCCCCTTGTGTTTTCTAAGCAGGCTCAACTCGGGGAAGTTGCCAAGGGTCTCCTGGTAAGCCCGGATGTGCCAAGATGCCATGTGGGTGCCTTTTGCGGGCTCCATGCCGAGATGCGTTCGTACTCCGAGATGAGCCAGGAGCATCCGAAGGCCCACTGCCAGTATGTAAGAGGCCGTTGCGGCAGACACATTGCCCTTATTGGCCGAGCCGTCACCAGACCAGTACCCGTCGATGAATCCAATCTTGAACTCACGAGGGGCAGACCACAGAAGGTCAGGAATCCGCTTGTGCTGGGACAGATAACCGCATTTCTCATGAAGGAGATTTCGAAGGGCGGCACTGTAGATGACGATCATGGTGGGGGTCTCCTTGTAGCCCAATCCCCACTTCTTTGCGATCGCCACCAACTTTTCCCGGATCTCCGGCTCCGTCGCCGCCATCATGATCGCCCGACGCCCCGATCCCTCAGCAACATAGATGCCGAAGAGGAAACCAGCGTCTCGGTCGAGACGAAGCCTAATCGAGGCTGCTCCGCGCTTGGCATGACCCTCGGCCCATTCAATGTCCTCAGGCAACTCGAAGGAATGAGCCTGCGGAAGCAGGGTTATCCCTTCCTTCATTTCCTCTGGTTTAACCTTTATCAGATGGCCATCTTCACCGGCCGTAACGAAGCTGTGACTCTCCGTGGCCTTCACGATAGTTCCGGTATCCGTGATGATCTTGTACATCCCTCGATCGGTATAGTGCCCGATGAATGCCTTGATCGGGGAAGTCACGATCTTTCCATCGCTGCACATCGCCAACGATCGGACACCGGCACGAGCCGGAGCATCCTGGATCGGAGTGAAATGACCCCCCTTCTCATCGAACCAAAGGACATGGGTGTCTCCGGACACACTGGTGAGGCGCTTCGAGAAGGTCAGCGTCCCGTTCTTCGAGAAGTTGTTGTCGGCCAGGACCTGCCCCTTCTTCACCTTGTCTCCGACCTTCACGATGGGCGTGTCGTGAAGGAACGCATCGCCGTTCAGCGGGTAGTTGTTATGCAGGTAGACCGTCTTGACCTCGCCGCCCACCTTGACCTTGATCTCGTCCTTCGTGATCTTCGTGATCACGCCATCGTCGGGAGACCTGGCGTTGAACGATCTCCCGAAGAAGTCGTGGTAGCCGAGTTCACCCGCGTACCGGCTCTGCACGAGCGGCATGTCCGGGTCCTTCAGGGGCACGGACTGCTCGATGTGCCGGTCGGCCATGAGGACGCGGTTCGGAGAGTTGTTGTGGAGGAACGGGATCGCGTTCGTGACGATCGAGAAGAATCCCTTCGGATCTCGAAAGATGTACTGCACCGAAGCAGCGGGGACGATCTCGATCTTCGATCCGTTCTTGGCCTTCACCATGGGGGAGACCGGCTTCGGCTTCGCCTTGGTGAGGTCGTACTGGTCGTTGAATGCGATGACCGCCAGTTCGAGTTCCTGCGGAGTCTTGTGGACGGTCTCACCGGTCTTCGCGTCGGTCACGCGGATGACGAGATCGTTCCCCCGCTTCTCGGCGCCGAGCGCAAGGTGCCCAGTGATACCGATGCGGCTCCCTTCGGGACTATGACAGGGATCGAGGAACCCCATGTGGCTCGGGTGGACGAGACGGACCTCGTCCTTCACGGCATGAGTGGACTGGATGCCACCCTCGCCCATCGTCGTGGTGAGGTTCACGGTACCGGCCATGTCGACGGGATTGTTCTGCTCGGAGTACCGCGTGAACTCGCTGGTCTCGAACCAGGAGAGGACCGTGCCCGAGAACGTCGCCGGCGAGATGAGCGAGGTGATCTTCGGATCCCTGTCCATCTTGTAGGCGATCTCGCGGGTAATGAAGGGGACCGCCTTGACGATCTTCTCGGGGACGAAGTCCTCCACCGAGTGGATCGACTTGAACGCCAGAGACTCCGTGTCGTCGGACTTCGCGAAGCCATTCGCCAGGGCGACGGCCTTGCTCGCGGAGTCGAACAGCAGCCCAGGCTCGATCGCCTTGTACTCCTTGCCGAGCGTGATCTTCGAGATCCTCGGGTCGATCGCCTTCGACCGGAAGAACATGTCGACGGCGGTCTTGAGCTGCGTGCTGTCGGTCACCGGCTCCGAGAACTTCCGCATCGTGTGGTATAGCTTCTCCAGCGCCTTCGGATCGTCGTACTTCTTGTTGGCCTCGAACACCTCGCCGCCCCAGGCGTCGAGCATCGCCTTGTCGGTGATTCCGAGCCCGGCCAGGACCGGGTAGATGTCGATGTGAGACGTCCCGGACTTCAAGCGGAGACGCCCTGTCTCGCGCTCGAAGACGATCTTGTACCCGCCGCCGGCCGCGTTGATGAAGGTCTCGGTGTCGTTCGACGCCGTGTACCTGGTGTAGGGCCCGGGGCGCAGGCGGAGCTGGTTGACCGTCTGGACTTCGTGGCCGTTCACGATGTAGGAGGACCGGCACGTCACGTGGGGAAGCGTGAGCAGGACGAAGTGCTTCATCTTGTCGATCGACCGACCGCCCTTCTCCCGGATCTCGAGATCGGCGATCAGCTTGGCGGTCAGGGTCTTGTCCTTGGTCTTGTACTCCTTGTGGAGCGCGATGTTGTTGGTCACGTCGTCGCCGAGGTCCTCCCAGCGGAAGTTGGACGCCGAGAGGACGTGGTTCGTGGACGCGATGGGGAAGGCCTTGACGACGGCTTCCTCGCACCGCTTGACCATCTCGGGAAACTGTTTGGAGGCGTCGATCATGCCTTGTCCCGATCCTTCTTGTGGAACTTGAGATTGAGCATCGCCGCGGCGATACCCGAAGGAATCGAGCCAGCCGCGGCCCCCGTCAGGGCCCTGCGGAGCAGCGCCGGTTCCACGAACCGCGGCTTGTGGAGCAGATCATAGGCGAAATGCTGCGACGGATCGAGACCCTGGCGTCCCGCCTTCCACGAGGAGCGTTCCTTCAGGTGGCTCGAGGCGTGATGCCCGGCGCCAGCGAGACCTCCGGCGATTCCACCTACGAGGGCTGAGAGGGGCCAGGCGGCTTTGCCTTTTGCTTTTTTGCCAGGAGCTTCGGCTTGAAGCCCACGACCTTGGTTTTCGGCTTCTGCGATTTTGCCGATTTCTTCAAGGAAAGTTTCGAGGACACTGGAGGAACCTTCATCGGCTCGCATGCTGTCTTCCTCAGGTAACGGATCACCGTGAACACCGAAGATCGGCTCGTGTAATCGTCCTCCTGCACCACCTCGTACTTGTCCTTCTCGTTGTGGAGCGCCTCGTACAGCGCCACGTGGGACGATTCGCTTAAATCCAGCATCACGATGGACATACGGCCGAGGTTGAGCGCGTCGCGAAAGAAGGTAGCCAACGACCTGGGCTCGCCGAGACGCCTGATGATGGTCTGCGTCTGCTCGGCCGTTAGGCCGGTCCGGTTGTTCTTCATGGCTTCCTTGGTCCAGTGAATGGACCCAACCTCGATAGAATCCCCTGCTCCTGCCACAAAAAGTATAGTGTTTTTCGTCATAAGATGAAGTAGGGAAAGGTTACGGCCTTTTCTACACCCCGCCTCAAGCGGGGTAATCGACGGTTAAAAGTTTTTCCCTGAGGACTAAGCCACAAAGGGTCCTTACCCGACTGGCTGAATTCCTGGGCCGGGACGGAGCCGGAATCCCGCGACGCGTGCCAACGGAGGAGCACCGACATCGCCGTTAAGACATGAGACATGGGTCTCTTGCCGAGACTCCGATGGGCGCGCATCACCCCAAGTGCCAAGTTCAACGGACTGCGCTCTCGCTCTGGTTTAGGAGACACCTCTTCTCGGCGAGGGACCCGATGCCGAGACGGTTGACGGTTTCGTCACCGGCTGCTCGCACCAGCTTGGAACGGAAGTCGTCGAGAAAAGTTGGAGAAGGACGTTCGAGAACGGGCCACTCGGATCGTCCTTGGCCTCGGAGAGAATTCCTGTTGCCTTCATGGTAGAGGCGCCGACGTATGGTCGGCTGTACGGAGTTCAAACCGATTCGAAGGGAAGCGGATCTCCACGCCTAACGGACCGCTTCCGGGGCATCCCGATGGTGGAAGCCCTGCCTAATTGTCGCTGGCCGCGAAGCGAGAACGCCCGGTAGTTCGGGCAGAGAGGTGGTATGTATGCGCGCAGGCCCCCAACAAGGGCCGCCGGCAGTAGCCGGTTAGCGTATGCTAAACACCAAACATTGACCGTCAAAGGGATGCAGACAGAAACGTGGGCAGAGAAACCAAAGATTAGTCAATCGAATTTGTCAGTCCAGAAGAACGGTAGTTCAACCGCGCGGTCTGGCCTCGCATACTGGACCGCGCAAACCGGGGTGTAGCTCAGTAGACTTGAGCACCGGTAGTGAGCCGGTGGACGCAGGTTCAAGCCCTGCCACCCCGACCAGAGAAACAAGTCTTATTGGAGGAGGGATCATGCCGTCCGTCCGACGTAAGTTCCCGTGCGGCCACAAAGCCCACGGGAAGGAATGCCCGGTCTGCAAGGACATCGAACTTGGGTGCCTCGAGACGGTGAACGGACAGCTTCGGTCCGTCTCCGTCGTGGAACACAAGAAGAGAGAGGTGGAGAAGAAGGCGGCCGAGGATCTGGAGAAGCGGTCCGTCAAGATCAACGGCAAGGCCGTCGACACCGCGGAGATCCAGAAGGCCTTGACCTCCAAGGCCAAGACGAAGAAGATATAAAGGTGACCACCGCGTGTTTCGGGTATCCGGCTGAGCGGTGCGCGCGAGTCGATAAGCGGCGGCTCACGCCCACGTAACGCAGGCCGGAACGTAGCCGAAAGGGCCCGATCAAAGGTTGTCCTGGCGCTGTGACACCTACAACCAGGAGACCTACATTTGATCCGCAAGTGGGGTGGCAGCCGGGAGAGACCGGAGTGTTTTCTTAGGAGGACGGATGGGAGCCTGGTTCAAGAAGCATGGGGCCGAGATCATGGCCACCGTCTCCGGCGCCGTCGCCGGAGGAACAGCGGGGATGGCACTCGGCAGGAAGATCGGAATCGTTGCAGGACCCCTCGGCGCAGCGGCCGGTACGGTCGTGTGTGGGATCGCCGGTACGATCATCGGAGGCCTGGCGGGAAACCGCGCTGGTCACGGGATCGACGACTACCGGATGGTCAGGGTCGAGAGGTAACTGCGATGAGTGGCTCCCGCCCTTCGGGGCTGTGAGTGAAGCTGAACTGGGGGCTGCCGGGGGTTGCACCAGATTTGAGCGAGGCCGGTGTATGCCGGCAACCCCGGCTTCTTTTGAAATCATCGGGTGTGTAACCCGATGCGGCGGGGAACCTCTTGGGGGAGGGGAACCCCGCCAGTATGGGCCCGAAACGGATTCGACAGACAAGAGGAAGCGTCTCTGCGAGCCGTGGTTGGCCAGAGCCACGTTAAAAGCCGGCCACACTTTAAGTGCCAACATCAACAACTTCCGCAGCGCCATGGCGCCCGCCATGGCCGTGGCGTAACAGCCACCGGCCCGACCCGGTAGTTCGTCCTGGCGACCGGTCATCGGGACACAGCAGGGCTGGGAATGCGAGGGCGAACGGCCGACGCGTTCCGAGAAAAAGGTCGTTCTGACGGGGACCAAAGGCCCCTAAGTTGCCACCAGCCGAAAACAGGTGGATACGCTTGTAGCATGGGACGGGAAATCTTGGACTGGACGTCGGGTTCAACTCCCGACCGGGTCCACCAAAAACAATGGCCTCCGACTCGGACCCTCACCGGCTCCTGTGTCCGGCGGCGACCGAGGGTGTGGAGGCCTTACGCGGGAGTAGCTCAGTAGCATCCGCGGGTAGAGCAGGGGCCTGATCAGCCCTATGTCGTAGGTTCGAGCCCTACCTCCCGCACCAGTTAAGGGCGGAGGCCGTGGGTTCAAATCCCACCGTTGCCTCAGGAGAGGCACGTAGCTCAGGCTGGCAGAGCGCCGCCCCACGTCGCCGTAGTTCAAAGTAGAACATCCCCATAAACTACCGCCCAGGCGGTAGTACCGGGAAGGGTGGGGGTTCAAGACCCCCCGGCGACTCCAAGGATCAGTTCCCCGTAAGGAAGCGGCGCCTCGAGAGAGGTCTGGCCCAGGTAAGATCGCGAGGGGATTAAAGGCCCTGCGGTGCCCCGGTGGGGCGCTGGTCCTCCACAAACCAGGCAGCCATGCCAAGTGGCTGTCTCGGCACAAGGGGCCGCGTCTCACTCCGCGGCCCCCGCAAAGATGGTCGCCGTGGGCGACCTTACCCATTCGTTCG
>Ga0315286_10001715_pt1 | contig 19992 bp, 15 predicted proteins | sample YL17G10_0_MG_FD_205038 | JGI IMG/M metagenome (GOLD analysis project Ga0315286, IMG submission 205038) | Sediment microbial communities from Yellowstone Lake, YNP, Wyoming, USA - YL17G10_0 | ecosystem: Environmental > Aquatic > Freshwater > Lake > Sediment | place: USA: Wyoming | collected... | reverse complement strand
CTCAGCAGCAGGTCGGAAATGCTTCATATCTTCCCTGGTCAATTCACGAACTTCCCCGGATTTATCGGTTAGCGGTTTCATCTTCATAATGTCGAACCTCCCTTCTGTTTGCCTTGCGAAAACTGATAATCCTCACACCACCACCAATGGGCGTGAAGCTGATTACATGCAGCCGCACTCCCAGAAATCCCAAGGCGATGATTCTGGTTTCCGGGTAATCCACGCGCTCATCCTCGGAGTAGATAGCTGTCTCCCAATCAAATTCGACAGCCCTATCAAAAGACAGGGATCATGACTTGGCATTCCGCTCACTCTTTGCCAGGTCGAAGACGATTTTCATGGGCTAATCGTAACCACAAATAAACTGATAGTCAAGGACAAATTTCATCACCTGATGGCAGTCGGATATTTTTCGTGAAACACTCTAAAAAAGAGAATAACTGTTGGCCGGTTCTGTTGCCGTATGGTATTGAGCATGCTTTTTGCATGTTTGACACGTAGATATGGTTATTGTATAATGAGTAGAATTTCTACTCATAAAGAGGGTGCCTTTGGACAACCTGCTTTCAGGCCTCATTTCATCCAAGACCCGGGTGAAGCTTCTCATGCGCTTCTTCCTGAACCCGCAGACACGGTCCTACCTGCGCGAACTCGCCAAGGAGTTCGACATATCGACGAATGCCGTTCGTGAAGAATTGAATCAACTGACCAAGACCCATCTTCTTAAAAGCGAAAAAAAAGGCCGGCAAGTCCATTACAGCGCGAACACGGATCATGTTCTTTTCCCCGAGCTCAGGTCCATGGTCACCAAGGTGTTGGGAGTTGATCGTGTGATTGAAGGAATTGTTTCGAGGTTGGGGGAAGTGGAAAAGGCTTACCTGATCGATGATTATGCAGAAGGCAAAAACAGCGGTATAATTGATCTTGTTTTATTAGGAAACATCGATCAATACCACCTAAATGATTTGAGCAGAAAAACAGAAAAATATCTTAACCGAAAAATTCGAACGATCGTTTTGAGCCGAGAAGAATTCAAAAACTGGTTGCCTCAGCTGAAGACCCGGCCTCATTTCTTAATCTGGGATGCGACTATCAGAAAGCCATAGTGGGTCTTTAATGATTTTGCGCGAGCTACTTACTAAGGTTGCATAATAGTTTTGACGCCGACGTATAAGGAACATCCACCGATCTCTTCGTTCTTTTTGTGGAATGTCCAGACAACAATAGAAACATTAGTAAGTAAATTTCAAAGCTACCCGCTCTGCCGAATTTATTATTTAACAGCACCCCAGTTTGTTGGGGCTACCCATAAAAACCTGGATGGGGTTTATTGATTAACATTATCTTATTATCAATATTTTTAATTCACTAAGCTTAGAGTAATTATTTTCAACCGTCCATGCTTTTATGACCATCCTCGAAAGAAATATTAGTGCCAATTTTGCCGGAAGTATCTGGCAGGCCTTTATGGGATTGGTTTTCATCCCCCTTTATATTAAATTCATGGGAATTGAATCTTATGGTCTGATAGGCATGTTTGCTACACTTCAAATCATATTGGGACTTTTAGACGTAGGGTTGGGTAGTACTTTAACCCGTGAAATGGCGCGACTTTCTGCATTGCCGAGCAAGGGACAAGAAATGCGCAATCTTGTTCGTACGCTTGAGCTTCTATATTGGAGCATTGCTGTTTTTGTAGGAATTACAGTAGTTTCATTATCGACATTTTTTGCACATCACTGGATTAAAGCAGGGCAGTTGCCTTCCAAAACCATCGAACAGGCGCTTTTAATCATGGGCTTCGTAATGGCTCTCCAGATGCCTATCGGATTTTACTCTGGAGGGTTGATGGGTTTACAGAAACAGGTTCTGCTTAACATTATCAATGTTTGCATGAGTACATTACGTGGTGCCGGCGTCGTCCTGATTCTGTGGTTGATTTCTCCAACAATTCAGGCATATTTATTTTGGCAAATAGGTATCAGTATAATAAATGCCTTTCTTTTGGCGCTCTTTCTCTGGCGCAGGTTGCCACTTGGTGAAAAAAAGGCGGTTTTTCAAAAGCAACTCCTCAAAGGCATTTGGAGATTTGCTGCTGGTATGAGTGGAATATCTATTCTTGCGGTAATTCTTACTCAACTGGATAAGGTAATATTAAGCAAAATGCTCTCGCTGGAGATGTTTGGTTATTACATGCTGGCCAGTATGGTAGCGATGAGCCTTGCGCGTCTTTTTACTCCCGTTTTCTTAAGTGTTTATCCAAGATTTACACAATTAGTTTCTATCAATGACCAGGATGGATTAAAACAGCTTTATCATAAAAGTTGCCAATTTATTGCAGTTTTGATCCTGCCTGTCGCAATAGTTATCGCTATATTTTCCTACGAAGTTATTCTTCTCTGGACACAAAATCCGGAAACTGCCGAAAAAACTCATCTCATTTTAACCATTATGATTTGTGGTACGGCACTGAACGGTCTAATGAATCTTCCTTATGCACTGCAATTGGCATTTGGCTGGACGAGATTATCATTTTTTAAAACTTTGATTGCTGTGATTCTACTTGTACCACTAATTATTTACATGACGATGCACTATGGCGCCAAGGGTGCAGCTATCGTATGGCTTGTTTTAAACATGGGGATGTTTTTCTTTGAAATTCCAATAATGCACCGCCGATTATTGCGTAAAGAAAAATGGCGATGGTATTGGCAAGATGTATGTGTTCCGCTTGTTGCATGTGCATTTGTTGCCGGTATTGGTCGAATATTTTCAAGAGAGCCGATGTCGCAATATATGATGTTGCAATATTTAATTATCATTTCCGGCTTTACACTCGGAATAACAGCTATTGCAACCTCCGTAACGAGGTCATGGCTATATGGGCAGTTATTGAAAATAAAATTATTAAAATTTAATAGATAGAGGATGTATGTTAACTTCTACCAAATCTAACCTAAGACGCTATCCAAAAACTAAAAAAGTCTATGAGTCTTTGCGTTGGAAAAAACATATATGCTCTGATTGGCTTCATACATATATATTCAAAAAAACCACCCAGCATGATACGCCATTCGGCTTTAAGATGATTTCCAGGAATTATATTGCGAATCGTTCGATGATGGATGGTACTTTTGAAACAGATGAAATTGAATTAATTCAAAAGAATTTATTAAATGCGGACGTGTTTGTTGATGTCGGAGCAAACATTGGATTTTACACATGTCTTGCCCGTTCTCTCGGAAAATATGTTGTAGCTATAGAGCCCCAGTCTCAGAATCTAAATTGTTTGTATGCAAATTTAAAGAATAACAACTGGCAGGATACCGAAGTTTTTCCCTTAGGCTTAAGTAACAAGCCGGATTTGTTAACACTATATGGTGCTTCCGGACCAAGTGCATCTCTTGTGAGCGGCTGGGCTGGTTATTCCAAGCGATTCAAAAGGATAATTCCTGTCAACACACTGGATACGTTGTTGGGTGACAGATTTTCAGGCAAAAAACTTTTCATTAAAATTGATGTTGAAGGTGCAGAATACAATGTAATACGCGGGGCTTTAAAAACATTGTCTTTATCTTCAAGACCCACTTGGTTTATAGAGATATGTCTAAGCGAATTTCACCCTGGTGAGATGAACCCTAATTATGAAGCTACATTTAATTTGTTTTGGCAGCATGGTTATGAGGTAAGAATAGCAAATAAGGAAGTTACTCTGGTAACTCCTAACGATATAAGAAGTTGCGTTGCCAATAAATGTTCAATAATTAATAATTTCAACTATATATTTATCCCGAAGTAATAACACATGAATATTTTCACAGAGTTAGCCTCTCATAAAAAAAATGAATAACAACTTTTGTGTTAGGAAACAGTTTATTGAAATCCCACTGCCGATGTCGTGCAGCTTTTTTTACAGGCTGTGGACACGCCTGAAGGGAATCCTATTGTCGCCACTCTATCTTTTGATGGCGAACATTGCAGGAGCGCCGGGGATCGGCTTTCATTTGCGTTGCATAGCTACAGGTGCAAACCTGTTGTTTACAAGACGCGCATCATTGAAAACCTGTTATGAGTATCTTTTTTACCCCATGGACTCAACGCGTTATTTTGAGTTCCACGAAGTCTGGAAAAGCATTAAAGGTCTTGCCTTCAAACGCTACCTTGATGTCTCATCCCCACGACTCGTGCCACTCTTTCTCTTGAAAGTGACGCCAGGAGCAACCGCTGACCTAATTAATCCAGACACCACCGATCTGCGAGAGACAGAGCAGTTGGCAAATGCACTCGGGTTGAAATCTCGCTGTGAGTTTTACAATGGCATCCTTGATAAGACCGGATTTACTCCAGCATCCTTTGATCTTATCACCTGCATTTCCGTGTTGGAGCATATACCCCAGAATAAGGCTGTTATTGAAACTATGTGGGCGCTACTTAGTCCCGGTGGAAAACTTATCCTCACACTGCCTTGCATGGCCCAACCGCTGGAACAGTACATAAGCCATAACCACTACGGTATGCTGAATCCGGGAGATGACGGTTATACCTTCTGGCAGCGTTACTACGATCGTGTACAGATAGAATCTAAAATCTACAGTATAACCGGCATGCCGGCCCGCATCGCAGTCTACGGCGAAAAAAAGAACGGTTTTTTCTTCAGGAATGCCAGCATGAAGCGGCTTCTTGGTTCTCTTTATCCTTTCTGGCGTGAGCCCTACATGATGGCTACAGAATATCAGTTGTTCTCTTCCATGGATGAACTTCCGGGCGAGGGGGTCGTCATGCTCGAATTTTTCAAACCGTGAGAACACAGGTGAAAACACCCCTACTCTCCATCTGCATTGCAACATACAACCGTGCCGGTTACATTGGTGAAACTCTGGACAGTATTATTCCGCAGTTGGATGACGATGTTGAGTTATTGGTGGTAGACGGTGCTTCGACCGACAATACCGAAGATGTTGTTCGGAAATATTCTGAGAAAGAATCTTTTATCCGCTATGTTCGTCTTTCTACCAAGGGTGGAGTTGATCAGGATTATGACAAATCCGTTGAACTAGCCCATGGCGAATTTTGCTGGTTTTTCACGGATGACGACCTGCTCAAACCCGGAGCGGTCGCCGCGGTAAAAGCCGCTATCAACGAAGGCCATGATTTAATCGTTGTAAATGCTGAAGTCCGCAATCGTGAACTTTCAGTCATCTTGCAAAGTCGGCGAATTGTATTGCACGACAACAAAGTGTATGCTCCCACGGCCATGGAATGTCTTTTTGTGGATGCGTTGGATTACCTTTCCTTTATTGGAGCTGTAGTAATGCGCCGCAGCATCTGGTTAAGCCGCGAACGGGAATCATATTTCGGCACTGAATTTGCGCACGTAGGTGTTATCTTTCAAGAGCCTCTGCCGGGCACTGCTCTCATTATTTCCGAACCCTATATTAGCATCCGCTATGGTAAAGGTCAGTGGACATTTCGCGGCTTTGACATTTGGATGTTTAAATGGCCCAAGCTGGTCTGGTCGTTCGCACATATTTCCGACAAAGCCAAGCGATGCATTACCCGACAAGACCCTTGGCGAAGGCTAATAACTCTTATTTTGCAACGGGGTAGAGGTGCTTATACCACTCAGCACTATCTTGTACATTTATCTGCGCTACCTGCAGCGAGACTATGGAAAAGCAGCGCATGGCTGATATCACGACTGCCAGTTCATACTTTGGCTTGCCTCCTTTACTATTATGGACGTCTAACAAGGATCAAAGCTCTTATTCTTTTTGATTTCAAGCCCAAGGGCAAGGAATAATATTCATCTTTATTTCGTATTCAAGAAAAAGGAGAAGCCTTTTTATGCACCTTATTAAACGTAGAACCTGTCGCGTTTGTGGCTCCACGGCACTAACGCCGGTCATCAACCTGGGAGAACAGTACTTGCAAGGCTCTTTCGTTAAGCCGGGGAAGGAAATGCCGCCTACCCGTAAAATCTCAACTTCACTCGTTCGCTGTGACCCGATGCTTGACGAAAAAGCTTGCGGTCTTCTGCAGATGGAATACACGATCCCTCCAGAGGTGCTCTACTCGGCCTACTGGTATCGGTCCGGCACCAACAATACCATGCGGCATCACCTGCAGGGCATAGTCGAAGAAGCCATGGAGATGACCGGGAGGAAGGAGTTAGCCACAGTTCTTGATATTGGCTGCAACGATGGCACATTGCTGGGATTCTATCCCGCCAGTTTCACAAGCTTCGGGATAGACCCTTCTGACGTAGCCCAGGAAATCAAAGCCCCCGTCAACGTTGTTCAGGATATTTTCCCTTCGGAAGAGCTGATATCCAGACTTGGCAGCCGTACATTCGATATTATCACCTCAATCGCAATGTACTATGATCTGGAGGACCCCATTGCTTTCACTCGTGGAATCAAGCAGATTCTATCTCCAGAGGGCATCTGGGTATTCGAGATGTCCTATATGCCCACCATGCTTAAAATGACCTCCTACGACACCATTTGTCATGAACACATCGAGTATTACAGCCTTGCAGTCATTGAGTACATCCTTAAACAAACAGGGATGCAAGTAGTTAACGTCTCACGCAACGATATCAACGGTGGAAGCCTACGTTGCCAGGCCACCCACATCAACAACTTTACCTACAAGCGGGACGAATTCCAGAAGAACATCAAAACGATGCGACAAGAAGAATTCGACCTCGAACTTGACACCGATAAACCGTACCGGCATTTTCAGGACCGTGTCAACGTCCACAAAGAAGAACTCAACTCCCTCCTGAAGAAACTGAAAAAAGAAGGAAAAAAAATTCATATCTATGGTGCGTCCACAAAAGGGAACACTATTCTGCAATGGTGCGGGATCGATCATAAAATTATCGACTGTGCAGCCGAACGCAACCCTGACAAATACGGCGCCATGACGCTGGGGACAGATATTCCCATTGTCAGTGAAGAAGAATCCCGGTCCATGAATCCAGATTACTACCTTGTTTTACCGTGGCACTTCAAAGAAGAATTTTTAGAGCGCGAGCGTGAAACACTCGAAAGGGGAATCGGACTCATTTTCCCACTTCCAACAATTGAAATAATTCGCAAATAGGCAGGGCATGCAATCTGTTATTATATTCGGAGCTAACAGTCAGGATGGTTACTACCTGGCTGATTTATACCGGAGACAAGGGTGTGAGGTCCTGGGAATTTCCAGAACGGGATATTGGCTGCAAGGCGATGTTGCTTCGTTTGAGTTTGTGGAAGAGATAGTTCGAAGTCGTAAACCCGATGTAATATTTCATCTTGCAGCGAGATCAACAACGCGGCATGAAGCGCTCTTTGAAAACCACAAAGCCATAGGGTCGGGAACTCTAAATATCCTTGAATCAGTCTATCGTTGGCAACAGGGATGCAAGGTTTTTCTTGTCGGTAGCGGCTTACAGTTCGTGAACAGGGGCGAGCCAGTCCATGAAAGGGATCCTTTTGAGGCCCGCAGCGCCTACTCCGTAGAAAGGATACACTCGGTCTATTCGGCGCGTTATTTCAGGAACCTCGGCGTTAGAGTCTATGTAGGCTATCTTTTCCACCACGAAAGTCCTCTGCGAAGACCAACCCACGTAAGTCAGATGATTGTACAGGCGGTCAAGCGTATAGCTGCAGGAAGTGATGAAAAAATTGAACTCGGCGACATTTCTGTTGAAAAGGAATGGGCTTTTGCCGGCGATATTGCAGAGGGCATGGCAGCCCTTGTGGAGCAAGACCAAGTCTTCGAAGCCGTTATTGGCACCGGCAAGACGCATACCATTGAAGATTGGCTTAAGATATGTTTTGATTCTATTGGAAAAGATTGGTCAAACAATATAATACTACAGAATGGGTTTACCTCCGAATATAAACGATTGCTTTCCAATCCTGAAACCATGCATTCTCTTGGGTGGCGGCCGAAGGTCGACTTTGCTGAACTGGCAGAGCTTATGCTTCAATCTTGAAATAAATGTCGCGAACGGTCTCTAAACCGAACGAAGGGATATCTCTACGACCACCGCCCCCTCCCTGCTTTGTTTTTTCGATAAAGTCAGCATAGTCATTCACCATCGGATTTTTCTACATACTTGAGCAAACCATCGAGATACCCTGCAAGGAAAGCGCCTGCTATATCGATTCTCCTGCGCCACAATCCGTAAACCAGCATCGAAGGAATTTTCAACAACGTATTGAACAGCATAAAAAAAGCGAATTGATGTCTGGGTGCCCAACGTCGGGTCAGCCAGATGCGGTTCCGCGACAGAAAATAGACCTGCGCTCGGCTGTGTCGACCGATGGTGGAGGATTGAGCGTGCAATATCTGTGCTTGCGGCACCAGGATAACCGGCCAACCGCAGCAGATGAATCGTCTCGAATAATCTGTGTCCTCGAAGTAGAGAAAATACCGCTCATCCATAAGACCCACAGATTTCACGGCATCCAACCGAAGCAATAACGCACAACCAGATAAAAAAGGCACATCAATCGGCTCGTTGTAATCGTATTTGGCCTTTTTCCATCGCTGGATGGGACCTCCCAGCCACCAATTCAGACGCCCAATTCCTTGCCATGGGCGGCGTAGCTCGGCGTCCTCAAATATCAGGGGACCGGCCATCCCTGCATTAGGAATAGCTTCAAGAGCCGCAAGGAGCGGTGCTATGAAATCCTGCTCAAACCGTGTATCTGGATTCAACAGTAGAACATATCGATTTTTTTCCTGCATTGCGTGCCGCAGGCCGACATTGCACCCACCAGCAAAACCTAGATTCCTATTCGATCGGTGGATTAGAACATCCCTGTGTTTGGATTTTATCAAATCGGTATCCGGATGTTCGCTGTTGTCAACAATCAGGTATTCTAAATCTTTTCTCTGCAAATAGTTTAGGTGATTCAAACAGTCATTGACTAACGCCTGAGAGTGGTAGTTAATTATTACTACACAAATAGTATCTTCGCTCGACCGCAATTAAAGACCCCTTAAAAACAATGGATGATCTATCTTAGCCCATCTGCGGGACGCTCCGCGCTCCGAATTTATCTATACTTGTAGACAGGTGGCGAAGCGGCCACGATGCAATCGACAGGCACACACTTCCTTTTCGGTTCGATTATACCCGCGAGTACCATTCCAGGTCCGTCTTGATCATTTCTTCGATCATTTGTTCAAATCGGGTCTCGGGGTACCAACCCAGTTTCTTGTGAGCTTTTGATGCATCGCCTTGCAGAATGTGGACCTCGGAGGGGCGATACAGGTTCTCGTCGATCTCCAGGTAGTCGCGATAATCCAGTTTGACGTGTTTGAAGGCAGTGTCCAGGAACTCGCGGACGGTGAAGCACCTGCCGGTGGCAATGACAAAGTCCTCGGGGGTATCCTGCTGGAGCATCTTCCACATGGCGACCACGTAATCGCGGGCGTGACCCCAGTCGCGTTTGGCCTCGATATTGCCGAGCCTCACTTTCTTTTCCAAGCCCAGCTTAATTTTGACGGCGGAGGAGGTTATTTTGCGGGTGACGAATTCTAGCCCACGACGCGGGGATTCATGGTTGAAGAGGATCCCTGAGAGGGCAAACAACCCGTAGGCTTCGCGATAGTTCCGTGTGAGCTCGAAGCCCGCCATTTTGGAGATGCCATAGGGTGAACGCGGGTGGAACGGCGTGTCTTCAGTTTGAGGAGTTTCCTTGACGTGCCCGAACATTTCGCTGGACCCCGCGAAGTAGAATTTGCATTTAGGCACCTGCCGTTTGATCGATGACAGCACGTAATGCGTTCCGTTCAGGTTGGTGTTGATCGTCGAAAACTCGTCCTCGAAGGAGTAGGACACGTAACTTTGCGCCGCCAGGTGATAGCATTCGTCCGGCTTGACATCGTCGATGATGTTGAACAACGACGCATAGCTTTCAAGCGATGCACTGTGGATGTGGATCTTATCCAGAATGTTCCGCAGCCGCCACATGCGCGAGCGCGGGTCTTCCAGGGCGACCCGTCGCACGATTCCGTGAACTTCATAGCCCTTCTCAAGCAGCAACTCCGCCAGATAGCTCCCGTCCTGACCCGTGATTCCGGTGATGAGTGCTTTTTTCACGTTTTCCTCTGCCTTTGTTGAAACGGGTTATACGCATGCCGAATCCGAAGGTATTTCAGCCTCCGAGCAATTCCGGGGCGAGTTTGTCCATGACGGCTTCCCAACTGAAAAGCGACCGCACTTGCTTTAGCCCCTCTTCTACGAATTTGGCTCGCGTCGCTTCATCCCCTAGCAAGTCGACGACCCTGCGCGCCAGAGCTGCGGTGTCGCCGTAGTCGACCAGATAGCCACAGGTTCCGTCCCTGACAATCCGGCGAATGGAATCCACGCGCGTGCTGATGACGCTGGTACCGGCGGCCATGGCTTCGACCACCGTCAAGCCGAATCCTTCAAACACCGAGGGGGCGATCGCGCACTGTACTTGATTATACCATGTATTGAGCGAATTCTCGGGTATAAAACCAAGGAATTCCACGTTGCGTTCCAAGCTCTGCGCTCGAACAAAATTTTTCAGCAACGGCAGATCCTTGCCGGTACCGCCCACATACAACGTGACGTCTGGAATTTGGCGTGCGACTTCCGGCATGGCCCGGATCAGGAAATCGACGCCTTTGCGCCGATCGACCCGTCCAACGTAGAGAAGGCTGTTGCGGCGTTTCTTAATTTCCGGCATCGGGAAAAACTGGCGGGTGTCCACTCCGGGCGTGATGACCGCCAGCTTGTCCGGCGGAATGCGGTATTTTTTTGCAAGAATGTCCCGGCTGTCCTCCGAGATGCAGATGACGCGGTCTGCCCGCTGATAGGTCCGCTGCTCAAAAGGGATGAACACCCGTTTCCAGAATTGCGCCGGGATGTAGTGGGATTGCTGCCACCACGTGTGGTAGCAGGTGGCAACGACCGGCACCCGTATTTTTTTCAGCAGAAATATCCCGCCGGGCCCGCACTGGATGTTGATCCGCGTGAGGGCATACCGGTCGATGAGCCGGTCCACCGCCCGGTGCAGCCATATAGAGAAGCTGATGTTGTGCAGGGAATCATGGAACGCCGGTCTGACCTGGATGTGATTGGGGATGCGGTTGTCGCACGGCGAAAAGACCAGATGCCTGGCTTCCGGTAGACGCCGGGTGACTTCCACCAGGTAGCGGCCCATCCCGCCACTGAACGGCAGGAAGTCGTCGCTGAATATCCCAAGCGTCATAGGGTATGCCCGGTCGCTCCCCGATGGCCGAACCTGAAGGGTGTGAAAAGCAGCCGGCGGCTGTCAGGTGCCGGACGCTCCGGATGTCTCGAATAAAAAAGCATGGTAGCGCGACGCGATGTGCGGCCAGTTGAATCTTTGGTTGACGACGGAGCGGACCGTTTCGCGGTTGAATTGTGAGTGGCGGATTTTGTCCACGTACTGCAGGACGTTGCGCTCTTCGACGAGATGACCGGTGACCCCGTCGATGACGGCATCCCGCAGCCCCTCAATGTTGCTGGCGATCACCGGGAGCCCGGAGCTGCCGGCCTCCAGGGCGGCAATCCCAAAGCCTTCCATGTCTCCAGGAATCCGGATGTTGGGCATGATGAAAAGGTCCGCAAGGGCCATCAGCCGCTGACGCGTGGCGTTGGGCACCTTGCCCAGCAACGCCACCCGGTCCGCCAGCCCGTGGTCCTGAATCAGGCCCTGGATGGCGAAAAAATCCGGGCCGCTGCCGGCAATGATGTAGCCGTATCCCCTGTCCAGCTTGGGCATGACATGCGCGACAAACCACGCCACTCCTTTGCGAGGCACCAGCCGGCCTACAGTGAGAAGAATTTTCCGGCCTTTGAAGTCAATGCCCGCCAGCGCTTCGATGTCGCGCAGCCCGGATGGGTCCGGCGGCGGAAGCTCAAACTCGGCCGGGTCGATCCCGTAAGGCACGACGCGGCATTTTCCGAGAGGGATCCGCCGCTGGAGGCATTGCTCCAGGCCGTGCCGGCTGCCGCAAAATATCAGATCCAGGCGGGACAGGCACCGGGGAACGATCATCTGGTAGACCGCCCGCGGATACGTCACATCCAGCCCATGTACGCTCGCCGTAACCCGCGCGCCGGTGAGGTGCTTCAAGATCAACCCGATCGGCGCCAGCAGGCCGTCACATAAATGGATACAGCGGATGGGGTGCCTGCGGCAAAGCCAGACCGCCTTCATCAGGCAGAAGGGCAGAAACCAGAAAAGATGCCAGCGCGAGCGGCTGAGGGTGATCTTGAAAACCGTGCACGTCTTTTCGAACTGCCGGATGAGGTGGTAGCTGTAGATCTCAAGCCCCCCGACCTTGGGGGGATAGTTCCGGGTGATGAAAAGAATAAACGGCTTCATTCGACCGATCGGCTGTCTTCCTCGAACTTTTTCGCTGCCACCTCCCGCTGTCGCCGCTCGAACCGCATCTGGCTAACCTGCTCGGAAATCAAGCTCATCATGAAGACCAATACGCCGTTGGTGAAAAGAAGCGCGCTCATGTTGGTGAAGCGGCCCTGCGTGAAATACGTGAAGGCGTAATTGATGAGCCCAAGCAACATCATAGAAAAGCTTACGGGCAGAAAAACCCTCATCGGCGAATACAGGGTGCAGATCCGGATGATGATCATGAAAAACCGCACCCCGTCCCGGAACAGTTTGATCCCGCTGGTTCCTCGTTTTCGGGAGCGGGCCTGGATCGGTATATACTTGAGGCTCCTGCCCGTCCGCAGCACCCCGAGGGTCAAGGTGGTGGGGTAGGAATAGGTGTTGGGCAGCAGATACAGGAAGCCGTGGGCGATGTCCGCCTTCACCGCCCGGAAACCGGAGGTCAGGTCGTGGATCGGAAACTTGGCCACATAAGAGCCGAGCCAGTTGTAGATCTTGTTGCCGATGGCACGGCCGAGCGAGGCCTGGCCCGCAACCGAGCGTGCCCCGACGACCATGTCGTATTCGGGAAACAACTCCAGCAGTCGCGCCACGTCCGCAGGGCTGTGCTGGCCGTCGCCGTCCATGAAAACCAAGATGGCGCCGGAAGCCGCACGAATGCCGCTCTTGATCGCCGCGCCGTTGCCGATGTTGTAGGGGTGGCTGTAGACTTCCGCCCCCGCCTCATGCGCAACTTTGGCGGTTTCGTCCGTGGAACCGTCGTTGACCACGATGACTTCTGCTTCGGGATACAAGGAACGAATCTCCCGCACCAGAGTCCCGATGTTCTCGGCTTCATTGTGCGCCGGGATGATGATTGAAATTTTGGGGTTAAGCATGATTGTAGACATATTCGGTGATGGTAACGTTCTGCCGGGGAGGTGTTTTATCAACCAACTTGTCCGGTTCACGGCAAAAGGCTACTCAAGTCCGATGATGATTCCATTTTACCTCTAAGGAGCAGATTTATCAACAAGTTGTTTTAGGCCGATCCCCTAATTGGGTGATGGTTGACTTTTAAGGACCGACGACCGGTTCGGGGAACACGACATATCTGCGACCGATGAAGTGGAATCGATATCGGTCATCCGCCTCCTTTGGCGATGGTCCATGCAGACAAGAAGTGCTTCGGCAGAGGTCGCGCGTGGTGCCAAAAGAAGGCCGCCGAAAACATCGCCATGCCGTAAATGAAGGGCCTTAGCGGAATCGAGTAGCGAGGGAACGGCGCACCGACAACGTGCAGAGCAGTAAAATAAATCAGCAGTAAAGAAATGAACCTGACGACAGGCAGCGCTTCAGACCCCATCTTCCGGGTTGCGGCAGGCAGCCAGACCAGAACGCAGCCCAGCAGGCCGAGGCACACGAGAGGGAAATGGAGAAATTGCATGAGGCGATGGCTCCACACAAAGAGAGGGCGATCGTAAAAAGGGCTGTGTTCCACTGGGTATATGAAGACATCCCCCTGCCCCGCCACGATGTTCCATGACCAGAAGGCTACCGGTTTTTTGAGAAAAAACCAAATGGTGTATTCGAGCGGGGCGCGCCGAAACCGCTCAACTATCTCGGCTACGACGGTTCCCGTGTTCCTTCCAATCTCTGAAGACCGGGGATCGAATTGATAGGGGTATCCGTACGTCTGCCTTTGGTGGTCGTACATGAAATCAGGATAGATGCCATGGTGCAGAAACGCAACTTTTAGCGTATCGTCGGAAAGTTGGTGAAGCGTTGTCAGGTTGCGTACAAACCAGGGGGCAATCAACAACAGAAAACCCAGCAACAGCGCAGCGGCCCTCTTGGCGTTTTCACGGTTAGGAACTTCCGTGTAGAGGGACAATGCCAGCAGCAGTAAAAAATACTGAAGGCTGGGCCGTATCAGGGACGCGGCTGCCAGCAGGCCGCCCAGAACCCCAGCGGTTTTCCAAGACGCCCGCGATGACGTCAAGCTCACCCACCCGGCTGCGGAAACCAGAAAAAAGCAGAACAGGGTCTCGCTCAGCAAGTAGTTGTTGACGACGATCAGATGGGGGCTCAGCGCCGTCAGAAGGGCCGCGGAAGCAGCCCAGGGAAGATTCAAAAAACGGCGATACATCAAATAGGCCAACGCCACGGTCAGGGTGCTGATCAGAACCTGAATCAACAAGACGTGGGCAAGGATGCCGGAGATAGGTTGGTCCCCCATGAACAGGGTCAGGAACAACGGATAGCCAGGGCTTCTGACGGCATCCGGCAAAATGGAGCTGATTTTCGTTGCTTCGGATAATCCTCGATGGTCCCGGGAATAGATGCCGTGGTGGTACAAATTATAGGCATACATGAAGTAATCCCCAGCGTCAGCCCGTATCGCGGGAAGAACGACCACCGTCTGCCAAAGGGATTCACTCCGCAGGTAAAAACCGACCACCAGCAACATGCACAGAATGCATGTGGCCTTGCCCTTGCGCCAGGTCATGAAGAGCTCCCCCGCAACCTAAAAAGCCCGTAACCGCGGCTTTCAAAAACGGAATCCACCTCAGTCTGAAAGAAACCGGCAAGCCGTTTTCGAGCGCTCTCGTCGAAATCACCCCCGAACATGGTGAGGACGTCAAAGCGAACTAGGAGGTGCACCACCTCCATCCGTCTGAGCCGATGAGAGATATCGCCGGCGGATGCCGACTGCAGCAGCGCGGTCCTGAAATAGCCATCTCCCTGGAGCATGTCGTGATCGCTATAATAGATTCGGTTCCCCATGAATAGGCAGAATATTTTTTCGCCCGGCGGCAGGTGCGCGTTGGCATAGCGGATCACATCGTATTCCGCTCTGTATTTTTGGATATACTGATCGCGGCTGAGGGTCCCTGCGAGATAGCTCACGGGATCGATAACCCGGAACTGGTCCACCACGTAACTCAGATTCTGCCCCAGAAACCACACAAGGACAGCCCCAATCACTCCAAAGGCGAAGACGGCCCTCGCCCTCTGCTGCGCACGATTCTTGATCGCACGAATCAAATGGTGGATGCCCAAAGTGGAGAGGATCACCAACGGAGGAATGGCCGGCCCCACGAGGCGAATACGCATGTCCGTCTGGAAAAAAGCAAATAATATGTATAGAACGGAAAAGCCCAACAGGACAGTTCTTTCGATTCTTTCAAGCGGCCTTTTTATTTTTTTCCCAAGCAGGAACGCAAAAAAAGGAAAAATAATCAGGTATGGATTCAACCTGCCGTCGAACAGCCTGGGGTTGTCATCCTGGCCTTGGAAAAAAATCCGGATGGGAATCGTTAGCGTTTCGAGAAGCGATTCGTTGAACGCGAGCCTGCGTGCGACGAAATGGTTGATCCCCTCCTCCGCGCTGGGGTCATCGGCTCCTCCCGAAGCGGAAACATCGCCGGTTGCGGAAGGCCGCTGCGGTTGAATGGAACTGAAAACGCCTTGATAGAGGGGATAGAGGGGATTCCCGGTCCACAGGGCGTTGCGGATCATCCATGGCGAATAGACCAACAAGGCGACCGCGACGAAAAGGACGGCAAGGGAAATAGCCCTGAGCGCCCGGGCCGAACCGGTCCCGCCGCGATACGGCTGGACTCGCCCATGCAGGCTGCGGTCTTGTGAGAGTCCTTTCTCACCGCGGACATACAAGATCGGAACCAGGCTTGCCAACAAAAGCAGGCTGATCAAGGCGTTGTATTTAGTCCCTAAGGCGAGGCCGCAGAACACGCCGGATAGTATCAAATGGCGCGGCGGATATCCGTTTTCAGCCCATTTGAAAAGATACAAAAGAGAGCCGGTTGAGAAGAAAATAAGCCCCAAATCGACGTAGACCGTCACTGAGAGCTTGACGATCACGGGAAGCGACAGAAACATGAAGGCCCCGAGCAACCCCCAAACCGGTTTCTCAAGACGCTGGCGCAGGTAACCGTAGATCAGCCAGGCTGTCAGGAGCGCGAAAGCGAAATGGATAAACTTGGGAACGATGTCGTTGCCGAAATAAAGGGGGATGAGATACAGCAGCTCGAGATTCATCGGGTAGTAGGAAAAAGGAACCGAAGGAATCTCGACCATGCCGCCGTGCTTCAGGTAGAGCTTCGGGACAGCGAGATGATGGGTCAAGGCATCCCGATCCACAGGAGGCACGCTGGCCAGAATGACGATGCAGCCGGCCCACAGGGCGATGAGTGCCGCCAGCAGATACGCCGGGATCTGTGAGGGTTTCCCGTGCGCTCTCCGCGGAGCAGGTTCTTCGAAGGCCATGCCACTCCCGTTCATCATTCGACAATCCCCTTGAAGACTTCGGGAGGAATCGCCCCTTGATACACGTTCCCGTTGACCAGATAACTCGGGGTTACCGTCACCGCATTTTTCATTCCAAGACGAATATCAGCAGAGAGTTTCTCCCGCAATCTCCTATCCTGCAGCGCTTCAGCCAACTCCTGAGCCGACAGACCGGTCCGGGAAGCCAGCTCGTGCAGGTCGATTTCTTGGCGGTCGCCGCCCCACTGGTAGAGCAGGTCGTGTACGTCCCAGAATTTCCCTTCGGCGGTCGCATAGATGGCCAGAAGCGCCATTTTGCCCGACCCTATGTGAAAGGGCGTTTTCACCATGGGGTTGAACTCGTGATCCATGGGGGAGTGCACGTGTACCAGTCGGATTTTTTCAGGGTATTTCGCGACCAGGTCCCTGAGGTGGTAATACATTTTTTTACACTGAAAGCACTGATAGTCCGCAAACTCGATGATTTCCAATGCAGGGTTCTCAGCACCGATCCAGGGGCGACCTTCGGGAGTGACTCCAGTGGCAATCTGGGCCGGCAGCGGCGCTGGATTGAACAGCCAGTATGCCGGACAGCCCGCTTTGACCCCTACGAAGGCTGCCAGCAGCCCGGCTATAACGAGGGCGTTCAGGGGTCTCCTTGGCGAAAGATGGCGCAGGTCGTCACCAAGGGCGCGAAAAAAAGGCCCAGAGTTGAAGCGCCTGCGAACGATCCAGCTGAAAAACAGCAGCAGCAGGTTAACGGCGTATAACGCGATGCACAGGATGCAGTAGCTGCCGATCAGAAATGTCGAGATGGCGGCCAGTGCAAGGCTGTACCCGCTGAATCCAAGCGCCATGCTGAAGAGCAAGGTCCAGACCCGCTGATGACGCGCCGAACGACCCAGACTCAGCAGCAACATGAGAAGGAAAGCCAGATAACCGAGGACGCCCCACACGGCGATCGGAACCCCCCAGAGCACTGCATACGGCGATTGTGAGACGGTGTCGCAGTTGATGGATTTTGAAATGGCGCAGAAACTGCTATAGGCCGGGTCCGTGAACAGCCGATAATGGGAGACCGACAGTGAAACTGCGGCCGCCAACCCCAGCAGATTGATGGCCATGACCGTCCAGAAGTAGCAGGGAAACGGCAGGGGCGAACTTGTCTTCTTTGTCAACGACTCATTCATAAGCGCTCACGGCAATGTCGAGGCCGGTGCAGGACCGGCGAGCATGGCAGGGCTCGGATCCGTCAGCGCGGTTTTTCCCTGGCCCCTCTGAAGATCGAAAGAAAACTGCGCCCGCTCTTTAACCGCTTGCAGAAGCCGGTCGTCCGATGCGGGCATCAGGATTTTATCCTTATAGATCGAGCTTCGGCGGATCATCTCCAGCCATTCCAGCAACTCGTTCGTGCTCATCGAGGCCAGCAGCCGTCCGGACCAGCCTGAAGCGAGCGGCGTGTCCCCGCGCATCACAGCGTTTTTCAATCTCCAGAAAAAGGCCGGCACCATGAACTCCGAGCCTCTGGGTAAGGATGCCAGGAAGGCATCCGCTTTGTCATAATGGCCGGTGGCCACGAAAACGGCTCCGGCGTTTAGAAGCCCTGCACTGAATTCAGGCCCCGGCTTCATGACCTGCTTAAAATCACGGAGTGCGCTTTCGAAATCATTATTTTCGAAATACACCATGCCCCGGAGGTTCCTGACGGGAATGTGTTCGGGGTACTTGGCGATCAAGCGGTGAAGATGGCCGAGGGCTTCATCCCGCCGGCCTGCCTTGAAGATAGCCAGCGACAACCGGAAGCGGGCATCCGCATAATCGGGATTTTTTTCGAGCGCTTTTTCCCAATAGATAGCCGCTTGATTGAAATCGCCCGAGTCATAATAAAGGGCCGCCATGTTGTTGAAGATTTCAGGCTCAAGCTGTTTGTTGGTCTTGGTCCCTGAAAGGGCTGCTTCGTAAAGCCTCAGGGCGATATGGGTCCCGCCGGGAAACTCGGATTGAACCATGGCCAGATAAGCGAGGGCCCGGCCGGATGAGGGTGCCTTGCGGGCGGCATCCGTCCAGAGCGTTTCGGGAGATTCCCAGGCCATGTTGCGCACATACGCGCCGGTTCCGAGACAGAAGATCAACAGTATAATGAAGGTTGCGAAAACCGGATACATGCGCCGCCGTCGGAGTCGGCAGTAGTCCAGGATGGCGCATAAACCGCTCGCCAGCGGCACGAAAAGAAACATGGACGGAATATAGTTGCGATGCTCGAAGACAAGCTCCAGTGGAATGATGGAGGATTCGATGAGATGGTTGAGAAAGAAAAACAAAACACCAAAGCTAAGGTAAGGCCAGGATCTGTATTTCTTTATCGCGAGAGCGATCAAAAAGACAACAGCCAACATGCTCGGCAGCGTGGACCACGGATGAAAGGCGGAGGTGGACAGGGCGATGTCGTGCTCGATCGAAAGCCGAAACGGCACGGGGTAGAAAAGCTGGCTGAGATAGAACAGGAGAACCCGGGGCTGGGTCAACAGGCGCTCCCACAAGGTGAAGTATCTCGAATCATAGTTGAAGAGCGCAAGCGTGTCGCCGTTTGTTAAAAAGAAAACAGCCGTGAGGCCGATCACGCTCACAGCCGAAACGGCCAGCCACAGCAACCAGCGCCGGGTCGGGCGCTGCGGCCGGGCGTGTTGGAAAAAGACCATTTCAGCCAGCACCCATGCGAGGGGCAAGAGCACGGCATTTTCTTTGGATGCGACTCCCAGCAAAAAACTGACGAGGCATCCACACCACCACAGGTATCGCCTGCGCGTCGTACCGCTCAATCTGCCCTGGATGAAACAATACAGGCCGAAGATATAAAAAAGGCCGGCCAAGGCGGCCATGCGCTGAACGATATAGGTGACGGCCTGGGTTTGGATCGGATTGGCAGCCCACAAAAGGGCCGCGATGAGACTCACCGCATACGGATCAGGACTTCCGCTGCCGCCTCGCGGGGTGCGATGCAAGGCCCTAACGGTCAGGAAAATGAAAAATGCACAGAGAGCATGGATGGAGATGTTCAGCAGGTGATAGCCCCAGGTGTCCTTACCGCCCACATACCAGTTCAGGGCGAACGTCAGCCGGGCCAGAGGCCGGTCCAATCGTCCCCCGTCGAGCGACGAATGGATTGACTTCCACAGAGATTCACCGTCCAGGTTCTCCAGATGAACGGATGGGCGCATGAGGATGTTGTTAAAATCATCAAGGATCCAGGGGGACTGGAACGTGTTGCTGTATATCAGAAACACGAAAACCGTCAGCAGAAAAAACGGCC
>Ga0315286_10001714_pt1 | contig 19994 bp, 16 predicted proteins | sample YL17G10_0_MG_FD_205038 | JGI IMG/M metagenome (GOLD analysis project Ga0315286, IMG submission 205038) | Sediment microbial communities from Yellowstone Lake, YNP, Wyoming, USA - YL17G10_0 | ecosystem: Environmental > Aquatic > Freshwater > Lake > Sediment | place: USA: Wyoming | collected... | reverse complement strand
TCTGATCTGCCAGTTCTTGTTGACGATGCCCTCCAAGAGCCAGCCGAGAAAGGCAAAGGCGATCCCAAATTGAGCGGGCACGTGGGATATACCAATCGTCGCGGCGAACAACAACAGGCCAAATTCAGTTATCTTTGCAGGATATTTTGTTTTCATCATGCCATCAGCGAGTTTTTGGTGAATTCTTTCGTGTGCCCCAACGTGAATTCATGAAAGACTCAATTCCCTCGATGAGTTGGGGGGGCTCAATTGCAGACACAGGTTGATCTCTCGGTGCCTGAATAACCGCATAGTCAACCTTGTACGGTATCCATTCAGCCATGATCTGTAGCGGTGTAAAGAATCCAATGATTGGTGTGCCGACTGCCGAGGCAAAATGAACAATGGATGTATCCGGTGTAATCACGAAGGCCGCGCCTTCAAGGAGCGAGGCGATTTGATGAAGCGTTGCACTTCCGCTGCGAGGGAACGAAAGGCACTTTGCGGAATGAACCAGACGCACGACCTCGGTTCTTCGCCCCGTATCGACGGGCGCTGCGATGATCACCACTGTCATATTCTTGTTCCTGCTCACATATTTCCCAACTGCGACCGCTTGAGTCATTGTGATCTGTTTTGGCAATTCTCCGGCAGAAATATTGAATACACAATATGACTCTCCCGACGTCTCGCCTTGATTTTTTCGCCGCAGACCGTGCTCTCGTAGATATTGACTCACACTTTGCTCGGCAGCGTGGCCGGGAGAAAATGCGAGCCTGCGCTCATGGTCCTTTGCCGTCAGACCAAAGACAGATTCCACATAATCCAACAAAACGTCGAGCATGTGCTTACTCGATCGCCCCAGATCCATGAGTACATTGAAATAGAACCGGTATCGCTCAGCTCCCTGACCGACTTTCACACCCTTCGGCGAGACAAAATTAGAGATTAATGCTCCTGACGTCGTTCGATTGAAAATGAAATTCAGAACCACATCAAAATGCATCGCCCGCATCTGAACCAGCTCCGAAACAAGTTTCAGCGGATTCCGGTAGAGCACAAATCGGTTGTCGACCGCTGTCTCCCCATCCAGTACTCCGATGTTCGACTCACTCCCGAGAACAGCAAGCCGCACTCCGGGCATCCGATCTTTCAAGACGCGAACGACCGGAATCGTTACGACCATATCTCCGATCTTATCATAGCGCAATATCAGGATCGACCCTATCCTTGAGCGATCAAGGGGAAGTTCGACCCTTGCATTTCGGAAGACGAGGCGCAGGACCGGATAGACGACGATTCGGCGGAACATCAATTCCAACAATTCGAGGATTCTTCTCATGAACGAGCGGCAATAGAATTCGATTGCTCCAGCGTCCTGGTCCGATTCAGCAAGCGCTCAAACGCCTCGAACACCGAGCGAGGAGAAATGACTGTCAGGTCGTCCACGTCGGCGACCAGGACTTCGTGCGGCGAGCCGTACGGTTCCCAGATCCGCAGGTCTTTGTTGGATTGGACATACATGACGACGGCTGGAATTTGAAATGCGGCTGCGACATGTGCAGCGGACGTATCGGGCGTTATCAAAATCTGCAAATGCTTGATGAGGGCCGCAAATTCGTCAAATGATTTGGTAATTGGTGAAAGAAAGACGCCGGACAAACCGTCAGCAATGGATCGAGCCATCGAATCATGGGACGGCTTAGACAGAATGAGAATCCGATATCCGCTGAGATGTGACTGAATATGACCAATCAACGATCGGAAATTATCGACGCCCCAGAATCTCACCTCATCCCCCGCGGAGATGTTGATGCCGATGATTGGGGCACCTGGGGACCCAAAGTTGTCGAGAATTGTGCTCGCCCAACGCAATGATTCTTGCGAGACGAAGTAGCGGATTCGCAGATTCTCCTTTTCCGGCTGAATTCCGAACGGAAGAAGAAGACTTGCAATGCGGTCGACAATGTGCGTATCGCGCCGGGACATAAGCGGCACGACAATATCGTAGGCATAGGAATTGTCTTTTTCCAGTCCAACGGTCCATCGCGCGCGGGAGAGGAGGCAAATAACGGTTGAAGTCGCCGATGGATTGTCCATCAAATCAATCACAAAATCATATCGCTCGGCCCACAGTCCTGTAAGGATCTTCCATGCCGAAGACAGGTTCTTCTCATAGATCCAACGTTTCCGGATCAGGGGATCGTTGGCAAGAACAAAATGGTTGTTTGAACTCAATAGAACATCGATCGTTGCCTCGGGGTGACGAACTTTGAGAGCAGCAAACAGCGGTGAAGAGATTAGAACGTCACCGATTCGATCCTGCCGGACAAAGAGAAATTTGCAGCGATTGAAGTCGACAGCCACAGGAGGCCTTCGATGACTCCGGACGAGCGGGCGAAGGAATCGGATGAGGGCTCTTCTGAAGATGATTTCGATGCTCTTGAGAGACGCTTCCATCACAGACGGTTGGCTTGTGCCGGTGGTTCGTCGGAAAACTGCAGACTGTAGAGTCGTTTGTACAGGCCGGACTCGTTCGCCAGCAGTTCTTCGTGACTGCCTTGCTCAACAATTGAGCCGCGGTCCAGGACAAAGATACGATCACAGTGGAACACGGTGGAAAGGCGATGCGCGATGACGAACGAAGTCCGCCCCTGCATCAGTCTGTTCAAAGCGTCCTTGACCAGCATTTCTGATTCCGTATCCAGTGCGGATGTCGCTTCGTCCAGTAGAAGAATTCTCGGGTTCCTGAGTATTGCTCGGGCGATCGCGATTCGCTGCCGCTGCCCACCGGACAACTGAACGCCACGCTCTCCCACCTCCGTCTGATACCCTTTCTCCAGGCGCTCGATGAATTCGTGAGCGTTGGCGGAACGAGCGGCGTCGATTATTTCGTCTTCCGTGGCATCCAACTTGCCGTAGCGGATGTTGTCCCGAATTGAACCGCTGAACAGGACGACTTCCTGGGGAACGATGGCAATGTGCGAACGAAGATCATTGAGACCCAATTGCTGAATGTCGATACCATCGATGAGCACTGTGCCGTTCACAACGTCGTAGAATCGCGGAATAAGGTTGATCATTGTGCTTTTGCCGCTGCCACTTGGACCAACGAGCGCGATTTTTGTACCTTGGTCAACACGAAACGAGACGTTGTGAAGTGCGGGGATTTCGCCTGCATAGGTAAAGGAGACATTCTTGAATTCGATTTCACCGCGCAGATTCAAAGGGAGCTTCACTGAGCCCAGCGTCTTTTCGACCTCGAGATCAAGCATCTCAAAGATCAAACCGGCAGAAACCAGCGATTTCTGCACCCTTGCAACACTTTCGCCAAGCGCTTTGATTGGTTTCGCCAGATTGATCATGATGAAGAGAAAGAACGCCATCCTCTCGAATGTCATCGATCCCTGAATGAAGAGATACCCGGTGAAGAAGACGATGATGGCGGTAATGAACGTGTTGAATATTTCGTTCGTGGGACTCAGGAGGGCCATAATGCGAACGATTTTCATCGAATGATGATAATTGGCATCCACTTTCCGCTGGAATCCTTCACGCTCGAAATCCTCCCGCGTGAACGACTTGATGATGCGAATGGCAGAAATCTTCTCCTGAAGGAAGGCGGAGATTTCGGCGACGGTATCCGAGAGGTCGCGGCTCAATCGACGGATTCTGTCGCCAAACTTGCGGGAGATCTCCCCAAACACAGCAAAAACGACGATTGTGAAGACCGTCAACCGCCAGTCGGTGAAGATCAGGACCGTTGCAAAGACAGCGGCGAAGATGGCGTTTTGCGCGATTTCAACGAGCAATGACAGCGACTGTTCAACATTGTTGACGTCGTTGGTAATGCGGGACATCGTGTGGCCGGTTTTGTTCGAGTCGAAGTATTTGATGGGAAGCTGCGACACCGTAGCGAACAACTCCGTTCGAAACCGAACGAGGATTTTCTGCTGAACCGAGCTCATGACATATTCACGCACGTACACGAAGCACACCTTTACAAAGGTGATGATGAGAACGGCAAGGGCAAATTTCGCGATGAGCCACATCGCTTCCTCGTATCCATTCACGCCGAATTGCAGCACCACCCAGCTATATGCCTTCACCTCGAACGATGCCACGATGGGGAGTCCATCGCGGACTTTTTGCCCGATTGTTTGAAATACATCGATCAGTTTGGCAAGGAGAACGGAGGAGAAAACGTCTGCGATGCTCATCATCGCGACAGAGCAAAGGCCGGCAACAATGCGCCCTTTATAGCGCACAAAGTAGGTCAGTAAACGTCTGAAAATTGCGCGTGAAGTCATTCGGATGCAGGCTCCGACAAGCTCATGAGGAGGTCCCACGTGTAGATGCCCGTTTGGTGGCCGTCGCCCCACCGGATTTGAAGTGCGTACGATCCCACCTGCTCAGCACCCAGTAGCAGGTATTTGCCCGGGAGTTCGGGTTGCGGGGCTGGCTTGTACGTCCTGAGCAGGACAGTTTCACCCTGACAGGATGCGCATGGACAGTTGTCCCGAAGGTTCTTCAGCAATATTCTCGTCTCATTTCCGTCACTCCAAACGAGGCGGAGACGGTCTCCTTTTGAGAGCGAGATTTGTGTCGGAATCATTGTCGTTAGTCCGCGGCCATAGTCAAAACGCAATGAAGAAAAAAAGGACAACCGGCTATGATTGTCCTTTGCTTGCATGATTCTGTCATTGGCTTCCTGGTGGACCGTACCGGGATCGAACCGGTGACCTCCACAATGCCATTGTGGCGCTCTCCCATGCTGAGCTAACGGCCCATCGCTTTCAAACAAAGATACCCAATGAATGAAGGAAAGTCAATGAAGAATCTCGTTGCACTCGGCCGCAGTTTTCGGTAATTTTGTTCAGTTTCGATCCCTGAGCAGGGAGTCGAGGTAGTTTCCATTTGATCGTATGATTCTCTCAATGACACAGAAGCGGTTTCTTTCCAGAGCATTTCTCGTCACGATTCCTTTCGTCATCATTGGCGTGGTCGTCATGTCGTCCTGCGAAGACCAAATTCTCGGCGACGGAGGCGCCAGCATCGTCTTCCCGGATTCACTCGTCAGTTTTTCGCAACACGTCGAACCACTGTTCACACAGACATGCACGACTTCGCGGTGCCATGGCGGCAGTGCCCCTGCAAGAAATCTTAGCCTTGATCCCCCGTCGTACAGCAGCATCATAAATCACCCCGGGCTGGTCATTGCCGGCGAATCGTCCAACAGTCTGCTCGTGTGGCGACTTGAAGGAAAGCTCTTGTCCGTCATGCCTCCCAACCGGGATCCATTACCGCAGAATCAGATTAAGGGTATCAAGAAGTGGATTGATGAAGGGGCGAGGAACAACTGATGCCGCTTCCACTCAGTGAAATGTGTTTTTAAAATCGCTCGCATGGGAAGCAGGCAATACTGCCTTCTGTGAATAGGCAAGACGTGGAAGTGGGCCCAGAAGCACAGACGAAAACCCTCTTTTTGCCACCCCCGAAGGGGTCCCTTTGGGACAAGGCACCAAGTCCCAAAGAAAAAGGATTGAAAAAGCAGTGCTTTCACGCATGTTGGTGTCTTCGTGACTTGGCGGCGACACTTTCCGACCGTCTCTCTAGCTCTCCTGCTTTCGCACGTCTCTCTAGCTCTCCTGCTTTCGCACGTCTCTCGCCCAATGCAGTTTCCTGCGTAACAGATCGTAGTAATTCGTTCCTTCTCTTTTTACCAACCGCGCTTCGTAAGGAGCCTTCTTAACAGTGATCGAGACCGGAGATTTCAGTAGTTTCTCCAGTTGGCCATCCGCGGTGAGTTGGATGGGTGAAAAGGAAGAGAGAACCTTCAAGGTGACGACGGAGTCGTCCGGCACAATGACAGACCGCGCTGTCAAAGTATGAGGACAGATGGGACTGATTGTAATAGTCTTGTTCTGAGGTGTCACAATCGGGCCGCCGTTCGAAAGGGCGTATGCCGTTGACCCGGTGGGTGTAGAGATCACGATACCGTCCCCGGTGAATGTCGCAAGGAACTCACCGTTGACGTACGTCTCGATGTCCATCACCCGGGAGAAATTGTATTTCCCCACGACGATGTCGTTCAGTGCGGAAAACCTGGTTCTCATTGAATCGCTGGACGACTCCAACATCGTCCGCGATTCGATCTTGTAGCGCTGAAGAAGTATCTGTGTAAGACACTCGTCTAACTCATCGACCGAGACTTCCGCCAGAAAACCCAGCTTTCCCAGATTAATGCCCAGGACGGGCGTTTTTGACGCTGCAAGCAACCGAGCCATCCGGAGGATCGTGCCGTCTCCTCCCAGCGCGATCACCATATCGCAAGACTTACCGAGGTCTCGCTCCGCCACCAAACTATCCCGGGGAATCTTGACGGTCCGCAACATCGGTTTCACATAGTTTGCCAGCTCGGTGTGAACCGTAAATGGAATCTTTTCATCCTGGAATCTGCGCAGCAGCAGTTCGACAACCCGAGGCAGCTCCGCTTTGTCAAGATTTCCGGCTATTCCGAATTTCACTTTGATTCCTCCCCGGCAGTTTGAGATTTTGAAGCTTCGTCGACATAATTAAGCTTCAGTTCCTGGGCGAGGTTTGACAGGAATTTGTCCTCCTCTGGCGTTAGGTTCCCGTTTGTCTTTACTTTCAGCATATCGAACATATCAATCATCGATTGTGCCTGCTCCAGATTTCGTTCGATCTTGTCCGTCGCCGGATTTTTCAGCTTTCCCAGGCTTTGCATCGCGGCGGAATGAAACATGAGCAGTAGGCTTACAAAGAGCGCATTGTTCTTTTCTTCGTTTGTCATTGCACCATCTCCCATAGAGAGCCTACAGTTTTCGTTCCCAGAGTTTTGCGTATTTCGTGAATACGTAACACGATGAAAGGACACAGAGAATGAAGCCTTGAATGCCGTCCAGCATGCCCAGCTTCAGGAAATACATCCGTATGAAGACCCACACCGGCCGCACCGTGATTTGCAGCAGGCTGAACGACTGCCCTTGTTCGACCAGTTCCGCGGACGCAAGCGTTGTGTACTTATTGAATTTCTCAAGGTAGTGGTGAAGGTTTGGGTCGGTATAATGGAGCAGGTCCGACCTCAATGCTCCCGTGGTTCCCTTGATCTCCAATCGCTCATGAACCCTGGCTTCGGTGAAATGGCCTGCCACCTTGCGGAACAGCCGTATGACGCGCCCCGGATACCATCCGCAATGGAGAATCCATCGCCCCAGAAAATTCGCCTTGCGGGGCATCGTATAGGCGTCGAAAGCTCCGCCCTTCGCCTTGAGGACGGCTAGAATTTCTTCCTTCAACGATTCAGACACCCGCTCGTCGGCATCAAGCCACAGAATCCAGTCTGATGTTGCCTGATTCAACGCAAAATTCTTGGCAGCACCGTATCCTTCCCATGGCCGCACAAATATCCTTTTTGTAAATTTGCCAGCCTCGACAACGGTTCCATCGGTGCTCCCCGCGTCCACGACGATGATTTCTTCCGCCCAGGCAACCGTCGCAAGGCATTCGTGGATGTTGTCCTCTTCGTTCTTTGTTATGACGATGACCGAAAGTGAAGCCACGTGATAATTCCTCTACTTCACGTCTTTGACGACGAGGTTGACAAGTTTGTTCTTGACCACAATTGTTTTGACCAGCGCTTTCCCATCCACGTGTTTCTTCACATTTGCATCCTCCAGCGCCATTCGCTCCAAATCCTGTTCGGCCGTGTTCGCGGGAACAAGGACTTTGGATCGAAGTTTGCCGTTCACCTGGAAAACAACCTCTACCTCGGCCTCCTTTGTCTTTTCCAGATTATATCCGGGCCACCGTTCATAGGCCAACGACTGTGAGTGACCCAGCATTGACCACAATTCCTCGCACATGTGCGGTGCGAAAGGAGACAAGAGCAATACGAAGGATTCCATGAGCAGGCGCGGTCGTTGATCCAGCTTGGTTGCTTCATTGACGAAGATCATCATTTGCGAGATCGCCGTGTTGAAACGCAATCCGTCGATGTCCTCAGCAATTTTTTTGGCCGTCTGGTGATACAAGCGCTCAAATTCCGCAGAGGGCGGTGCTGCTGAGAGCGAGGCATCGAGCTTTCCATTCTCATCAACGAACAGACGCCATACTCTGTTGAGAAATCTGTAAACACCTTCGACTCCTTTTGTACTCCACGGCTTCATTTCCTCCAAGGGGCCCATGAACATCTCGAACAAGCGAAGCGAATCGGCTCCATACGATGCCACGATGTCATCCGGATTCACAACATTCCCCCTCGATTTCGACATTTTTCTTGAATCCTCGCCCAGGATTGTTCCCTGGTGCCGGAGTTTCATGAAAGGTTCTTTTGTGCCGACGTGCCCCAAGTCGTAGAGAACCTTATGCCAAAAACGGGCGTACATGAGATGCAGAACTGCATGTTCGGCTCCACCCACATAGAGATCGATCGGCATCCAGTATTTCTCTTTTTCTTTGCCGCAAAACGTCTTTTCGTTGTTCGGGTCGAGATAGCGCAAATAGTACCAGCATGATCCCGCCCACTGAGGCATCGTGTTGGTCTCACGCCGTCCTTTCAAGCCTGACTCTGTGTCGACGACGTTGACCCAATCGTGAGCCAACGCCAGCGGCGATTCGGTTGTGCCGCTCGGCTGGAATTTTTCCAGAATCGGAAGCTTCAGGGGCAGTTCCTCATCCTTCAACCCCTTCATCGTTCCATCTTCCAGATGAATGATCGGAATCGGCTCTCCCCAATAGCGCTGACGCGAAAAGAGCCAATCTCTCAATTTGTACTGAATGGCTGATTTTCCGATTCTTCGCCGTTCAAGCCATTCAATGATTCTTTTTTTGGCTTCGGGCGTCGTCAAACCATCGAGGCTAACTTCGTTGTTCAATGAGTTCGTGGCGATGCCATCGTCGACATAGACACTGCCATCGTCCGGACCACCTTTCACGACACAGGTAATCTCAAGTCCGAACGTCGTGGCAAATTCATGATCTCGTTCATCGTGGCCGGGGACTGCCATAATGGCGCCGGTCCCATATCCCATCAACACGTAGTCAGCAATCCAAATGGGGATGTCATGTCCGGTTGCAGGATTGACCGCGAAGGCACCTGTAGAAACCCCCGACTTCTCCTTTTCAGTGCCTCGCTCGAGGTCGCTTTTCAACGCACTCTTTTTCCGATACTCCAATACAGCGCTTCTTTGCCCTTCTGCCGTAATGCGGGTGACAAACGGATGTTCAGGAGCCAGGACCATATAGGTCGCGCCGAAGAGCGTGTCGGGACGAGTTGTGAATACACGCAGCCTTTCTTCTGCCCCTTTGATTTCAAAATCGATTTCAGCCCCTTCCGAGCGACCGATCCAATTTCGCTGCTGCTCCATCGTGGAGACCGGCCAGTCCAATTCTCGGGCGTCTTCCAGCAACCGCTCGGTATAAGCAGTAATGCGCATCATCCATTGGCGCATCGGTCTCCGCTCAACGGTATATCCTTTTTCGGTCCACTCGGCGACTTCCTCGTTTGCGAGGACTGTTCCGAGGGCTTCGCACCAGTTTACAGGTATCTCCGCCAGATAGGCAAGCCGGAACTGTGAGAGGACATCTTGCTTCTGTTTCTTCGTTTTCTTCTTCCATTCCTCAGCGGAGAATTGCGGCGTGAGTCCCACCCCGACAGATCCCTGAAGATTCAGTTCTGTCTCGAGCGTGCTGATGGGACGGGCCTTCTTCGCACGCGGATCAAACCAGGAATTGTAGACCTGCAGGAATATCCACTGGGTCCATTTGTAGTAGCGAGGATCCGTGGTGTTGACTTCCCGATCCCAGTCATAGGCAAGTCCAAGACTCTTGATTTGTCTCCGGAACGTGTTGATATTTTCTTCTGTTGTGATGCTCGGGTGGATGTTCGTCTGCATGGCATACCGTTCGGCCGGGAGACCGAACGCGTCCCAGCCCATCGGATGCATTACGTTGTGGCCGTTCATTCGCTTATAGCGGCTCAGAATATCTGTGGCCGTATATCCCTCAGGATGTCCGACATGGAGGCCTGCGCCCGAGGGATAGGGATACATGTCGAGGATGTATAGTTTTGGTTTTTTCTCATCCTCGGAGACCCGAAACGTCCGATGATCTTCCCAATAGCGCTGCCATTTCCTTTCAATATCCCGGAAATCGTACTTCATTCTGTCTTCGTTTCCTCTAGAATCATGTTGGTCTGGAGAACTGCCGCGGGATGAAATTTAGCAAATAAGGGGGCGATTAGCAACGCAGGGAGCAGGCGAGAAATCGATCAGAGAGCTTTCATGACCAGCATCGTAATGTCGTCGGATTGCGGCGATCCTTTTGTATGTACTTCGAGAGCTTCCTGAATCTTCGCAATTATTTCTTTCGCAGAACAATGTCGGGCCTCTTTGGTTACAGATTCAAGAGCTGCTTCGGAAAAATCGACATTCTCGGGATTCATCGCTTCGCTCACACCGTCGGTGTACATCAGCAGGATGTCACCGTGCTCAAATGTAACTACGCCTTCCTGGTAGGCCGGAATTGATTTCATGATGCCAAGAATCAATCCCCCTTCCTCCAGTTTTTCCAGCGACCCGTCCTTCCGGATCAGAAGGGGAGGATTGTGGCCGGCATTTACGTACCGCATCGTTCGCGAGTCAGTCTCAAGGACACCCCAGAAAAATGTGATGAACTTGCCGCCATGGGTGTTCATACAAATCAACTCATTCATCCTCCCCGTCGCCACTGGCATGGGGAGGTGAAGCGGTGCTATTGTTCGAAGCACTGCCTGAACGCCAGCCATGAGTAGCGAGGCCGGCGTCCCTTTTCCGGAGACATCTCCAATCGCGACCACAAAATCTTTCTCGGAATGTTGCAGGACATCGTAGTAATCGCCTCCGACTTGATAGGAAGGAACATTAATGCCGGCAATTTCAAAGCCCGGTACCGATGGGATTTCCGACGGGAGAAGTCCCTGCTGGATCTCGCGCGCAATATTCAGCTCATCTTCGAGCCGCTGTTTCTCGATGGCGTCTCGGAAGAGTCGGGCATTTTCGATGGAGATAATGGCAAGATTGCCGAGTGAATACAGGAACTCAAGATCTGCCTTTCGATACTCCCCGCCGCGAAGACGCGGACCGAGAAGGATAACGCCCTTTGTTTCATTCTGCAGGTGCATGGGGATAAGGACCGCGATACCCAATTGATGAAGTCCAACCGCAGCCCCCCGGAGCTTTCGCTGCTTGAGCAAATCCTGAACAAGCTCGGCCTTTTTGAGGTCACACAACGGCTTCAAAGACTCTGCGGCATCGATTTCACCTTCCAGGCGGGAAGCTATGATCTCCATCCCGTCTTTGCTCTTGAGGCAAATCGCATAGCGATTGACCCCGATTTGTCCCAGGAGGGCAAAGGTAATCAGACGCACCACCTTGGACACGTCGAGTCCCACATTGAACTCCTTGCTCAAATCGAACAAGGTATTGAGTTCCTGGAACTTGTGATCGAGATTGCGATTTGCGTCCTTCAACTGCTCGATGATCATTGCCTTCTCGATGGCCGATCCAGACAGGTTGACGAGGGATTGAATCAGCTGACGATCCCCCGGCGAGTAGGGCTTCTTGGAAAGGCGCCCGCCGAGTGAGATCAGCCCAACGACTTTCTGTTGGGACAATATCGGCACCAGCACCTCTTGATTGTGGGATCCGAAGAACTGAGCCCATGGTTTTTTCTTGTCGAGGAGTTTGTTGACAGGAGTGATGGCGCGAACGAGGCGCTGGATCTCGATTTCGTGACCCATGGAGACCTGGTCAAGACCCTTTTTGGCGATCACTTCGAACGTCCCACCTGGCTTCTTCAGCAAAACCAATCCTCTGGCGACAAGCATTTTGCCCATCACCGTGAGTAGAACGGTACTCAGAATGAAACTCAGGTCGAGTGAGGAGTTGACGACATTGCTGAATTCGAAGAGCGGAAGGAGATCAGAGGATGTCTTTCGGACGACTTCACTTGGTGGGGGTACGACCGGTGGACGCATAGACTGGCTTGCCAATTATTTTCGGACGGGCATCGATCGTTTCGTGAGGTATTTGGTCAGACTCACTTCATTCTTGCGTCCAGATGCAAAGTTGTATTCAACCTTGTCCATCAGTTTCTTCATCAAATAGACACCGAGCCCACCCCGACGGTGCTCCGATAGATTCTGTCGGAGATCGGGAGCGCGGAGCTCAGTCGGATTGAAATTCTTGCCTTCATCGATGATCTTGACCTCAAACGCACCATTGTTCCTGTGGATTGAGATGGAAATTTCCTTGTCCGGGGCATACTGATAGGCATGCTTGATTATGTTGGTGCACGCCTCATCTACCGCCAACACGATGTTGGCGACGTCTTCATCGGCGAACCCAAACTGCCGTGCTGCATCCGAGACAAATTCGCGCACTTCGAGCAAATTGTCCGTGCGGCTCAGAATCGTTTTGGTTATTTTCTTTGGGAAATGCTCCATCGTCTGCTGGAGACGTGCCTCGTTTGTGATCTGCTGAATTCTGGTCTTGTCACTATTTCTTCCCGTCCTTGAACTTGCCGATGGCTTCCTTCTCTTCTTTGTAGATTTCGTAGAGAATTGGGAATCCCAACAGGTCAAACACATTGTAGACCTTCGGCGACATGTTCGTCAGCTTGATATCGCCCTGGTTTTTCCGCACATCCTCGATGTACGCCATGAACACTCCAAGACCTGCGCTACTGATGTACGACAGGTCTTTAAAATTGACAACAATCCTGAAGTGTTTTTCGTTCAGCAATTTCTGAAAGGCGTTTTCAAGATCGGGAGCGGTGTGCGCATCAAGGTAGCCTTTCAGCTCGATGACGTTCACGCCCTCTCCTTCGCGGTGGTGGATTTTGAAATCGCTCATAGCATTTCTCCTTCTTGTAACACTCCGTTGTGCAACTGTTGACATAAACTCATAGTCTCAATGCCCGATCCATTTGAGCACGACGAGGGTCATATCATCTCCGTACGTCGCAGTGCCCGTAAATGCCCGAACGTCCTGAAGAATTGAATCCCTGATTTGTTCGGCGCTCGACTCCTTTGTCTTCACGGCAATTTCGATCAAACGATCGTAGCCGTATTCCTCGCCACTGGCTCTACGAGATTCCGTAATCCCGTCCGTGTAGAACACGCAAACGTCCCCTTCTGACATATTAATGGTTCTTTCTTCGGTCGACTCTTCGAACAACGCTCCGTTGGTCAGCCCGAGGCCCAGGCCGGTTGGTCTGACCATTTCGAATCCGTCTTTTGAAATATACGCAACAGGACAATGCCCTGCACGTGCTAAAACGAGCGATGCCTTCCTGATATCGACAATGGCGTAGATGAGGCTAATAAAGGCGTTTTTTTCCAGACTATCCATAAGCGTATGGTTTGCCCTGACCAGCAATTCCCGGGGGGAGGCGCAGATTTTGCTCAAGGAAAGGAAAATCCCCTTCACTTCCGCCATGTAGAACGCCGCCGACACCCCCTTGCCGGAGACATCGCCGACCACAATGCCCAGTCGATCATCGTTCAACTTCACGAAGTCGTAATAATCCCCCCCCACTTCGTACGAGGATTCCGAAATTGCAGAAATATCCAATGCGCCGATATTAGGAACGCTTTGCGGGAGCAACCGTTGTTGCATTCGCTGCGCCACCATGATTTCCTGATGTAATCGTTCCCGCTCCAGAGACCTGGCTATCAACTTCGAATTTTCGATCGCAATCGTGACATGGTCCGCAAAGGTGGTGAGTACGTCGATATCGTCCTGGTCGAATCCGTATTCCATGTCTTTGGTCGCATGCAGGATGCCAATAAGCTCGTTGTGGGAAATCAGCGGAACGCTGAGCAAACAACCTTTGACAGGGTTCACCCCCATGGCGCCCTTGGTTCTCTTGTCCCCGGCGATATCGTCCACGACCAATACTTTTTTCGACTCGGCCATGAGTTGACGGATGGAAAAACCATTCCCTTTCATGAGTTCGTCGATCTGATCATTGTTGATATTGCGCTGCGCAACAAGTTCAACCGAAACCCCTCCTCCGTCCGGTGACGATTGGACCAACTCCAGCCACGAGGTTGTGGCACCGATAACCTCGAGCGTCATTTGTGTGACGGTATTGACAAGATCATTGAAATCGAATACCTGTGTGACGAGACGACTAAGATTATGGAGGGACGTGAGTTCCGACTGTTTCCGTTCAAACACTTCCGCCGTCGGGAGATGAAAGAGCGTGCTGACGAACGCCATACCAAAGTAGACGGCACCGAAGACGGCGTTCAGCTGAACAAACGAATGCAGAGACTGACTGAACGATGAAATAAGCCTGTTCGGGACCGAATCGTTGGAAAGCAACACGCTCAGGAACATGTTCGTAAAAAACAGAAGCGCGCTGTAGACAATGCAGTAGATTTTTTCACGTCTCGAGAGATAGACAATCCAACTCTGACGGAACGAATTTAGTACAAGGAGAATGACCGTGAGCACGTAAAGACCGGAGACCGCGAGTCGATCGGTGGCTCGAAGGAATGGCAGGCTCAGGGCACATCCGGCAATCAGCGCCACCAGATAGAAAGCGAAATTTCGTTTTGTCCCTTTCTTCCGTTTATAAAAAATGAGTTCGCGGACCGTGATCAACATAATGATCGATAAAGCTCCCATCACGACGGACGTCAGCACCGAAAGAAAGACACCCATCACCCCCTGGGGAACAAGCAAAGCTCCTTTTTCAACAAAGACAATTTGCCTCATCAGCGAAATTATCCCCGCGAGGACGAGCACTGAGAAGGTGATGACGAGGAGTTTCCCGATTTCCCGCGGAATACCCTTCTTGACTCTTGTCTTCTTCCCGTTGACGTAGTAGTAAAGCGAGAAAAACGACATCAGGATTGCGATTTCCCTGACAAACGCGATGGATGGTACGTCAAGGTCAACGGTAGATCGAATGACGTCGTAGAAGAAAACGGCAGGAAACAGGACGAGAGGAATGACGACAGATATGATTCGCTTGAATCGGGACATCCAGGGTTTTCGGTCTGTTTTCTCAGAGTGGCTCGGGTTAAACAGGCGCTGTGTGATTTTGTGCCTCGAAACCCTTCCTAATCTTCGACAATATTCGATAAAAGTTGCAAAAAAAGGGCGCTGTTTCTTGACATAAAGGAAGCGCCGCCAAACGAAACGGTTCAAAACTGTGTTGAACGCTGCGCGGCGGCGCCTACGATTACGGGGAAAGCTTCAGATACTATCCGAGCGTCCCAAATTCTACATAATAACGTTCGATATCTCGCGCGTATGCTGAGGTCGGAAATTCCTTTTTCAAATTTCGCAGAACTTCCGTGGCCTTTGCCTTCTTGCCCGCCGCGGAAAAGTTGCTGGCAGCCTTGAAGAGATTGTCAGGACCCTGAAGACCGGTCATATACCTCGAAGCGGCTTTCTCAAAGAGGATGCCCGCCTCTTCATGGTTTCCCAGAGCTTCATAACAGGAAGCCGCACCCGCGAGTGCCGCACTTGACAAGAGTTTATCCTTGACATCGACGTCGTTGTACGCTTTGAGCGCCTTCTCAAAATTGCCAGTATTAAAATACGAATTCGCAAGATAGAGTTTTGCCATTTCGCCGGAAGGCGTGCTTCCGTATTCGTCGACGATGGACTGCAACCCGCGTATGTTCTCCTGCGGAATCCCGTCAATCGCGAGCTGGAATTGTCCCTGGTCATAAAGCTGATACACCTTTGCCAAGTCCGTCGTGGCCCGTTCATTGCTTTGGCGCCGGTTGTTGTCGACGAACCACCAGATGGCAATCAGAACCGCCACGGTAGAGGCGACGTAGCTGACGAGCCTCCTATTTTCTTCAATCCACTTGCGGGAATTGAAGTACGTCGTGACCAGTTTGTCCTGCTTGATTTCCCTTTTCGAAATTCCCTTTTTCGGTTTCAGCATGCTTGCTTCCTTCGAGACTTAGGATAATATATCATTGAGTGGTGGTGCGCCTGAGGCGATTCGAACGCCTGACCTACAGCTCCGGAGGCTGTCGCTCTATCCAGCTGAGCTACAGGCGCAAGGCCGTTCACGACAGTTGATCGGTCGAGGGATTTCCCGTGTTTTTGCAAAATCCCTCTCTTCCGGCAGAAGCAAATATACGAAATGAATGGGGTGAAGGCAACCTGCAGGATGGGAAAAAAGTAGAAACAACCGCCTAATCATGGATTATTCAGGCGTCAGATATCCCAGTCATAACAAACGATTCCCCGTCGGACTCCATCTTTCCAGTTGTTCGATCTCAAACTGACTGGAGTCTTCTGGGAGGTTGAAGAAAAACCATTCTTGGCAAGTCAATGCGAGCAAAGCAATCTCATTCTCGTTTCCATTGAGAAAGAGAGATTGTCCCCTTTCTCAGGATTCCCTGCCTGCGACAGGCAGACGGATGACTGCAGGATCCAGAGAGCGCTACTTCGCTTTGTCTACCGCTCCACCGGAGAGCCGTTTGAAGATGACAAAGGAATCCCCGAACTGAAGAGGCTCCGTAAATTCGTTCTCGCCAAGCCTTTTCAGATGAGCGCGGATGCGGGAAGGATAAACGCGAATGTCAATATCTCCGATGAGTCCATCCTTGGAACGCGATGACGCCTCGGACAATGCGGCGACCACCGATTTGAAGTCGCGTCCCGCTGAAAGGAGCGCAAAAGCAGAATCCGCGAGAGCTTTCTCACGGCATGCGATTTCGGCAAGACGATAGACTGTTGGTTCCATCCAGTGGACACGGAGTGGAAGACGGATCCAGAGCGGAAACATTGTATCGGCCAAATGAGACGCAGAAAACCGCCATTGCAGCATTTCGGCCGCCGCCTGGGCATCCCAGCCCTTATCCCCCGTCGGACTGAGGAGCCGCGTTTCGAGAACAGTGCCATCTTTGGCGATACGGAAGAGAACGGAGAGTTTCATTTCCGAGTCCGAAATGGTCTTTGGCATCGCGGGCAACGGAGTCTGATAGACAAGTTCCGGAAAGCCATCGCTTCTCTCCATTTCCGCCAGGTTTGCGCAACCGACGAGGAAGACTGCAAGAATCACAAGCTTCCCGCAACTGCTCGCGGTCAGGAGAAACATATGTGTTCTTAGGTGTTCCATTGTAGAATTTGATCTTTCAACGGCAAATCTGCGGAGAGTCCTACAACTCCCGATCCAACGTTCGCTTCACTTCAGCCTTCGAGCGAAGGGCTTAGGCGAGGACGACGATGTGCGGCAAGCCCCTTGCCCACCGGTTCCGAGTGCGACACGATTTCGCTCATTCTGACTTGTACATCTGTAATTCCTGTTCTTCGGGCTCGTAGAACACCGGGTGCCCCAGTTCTTTGAACGAAAACTCACTGTAGATATGATGGCCATCATAGTCAAGGACTCGCAAGTCGTCTTCCTGCTTAATGTCCCTCATAGTTGTGTCATAATGTGTTCCATATTTTTCGCGGGCCCCCTCCTCTGTGACTTCGTACGCGATGAACTTCTTGATTCCTTTGGCGGAGAGTTTCGTCACCAGGTCGGGACTTGTCAACGAATCGTACGATGTCAGGATCAGAATTGGTCCGGAGCCGGTAAAAAAGATACCTGCTTTCATGGTTCATCCTCCTTTCGATGACTTAATAGCGGTTGGGGCAGGCATAACTATCTCGAGCATTGCGGGAAATCCATGCAGACTTGGTTTGCGCCAACTATCGCCTGGATGTCCGAACGGACGAGTTCTTGGCCGACAACCGAGATTAAAATGCGGAGTGGTTCTCAATACTTCTTTGTGGGGACATGATCGAAGCATGGTACCTCCAGAGGTAGAGGATCAACGACTGCCTCGGGACGAAGCGCTTTTGCGTCTGTAACTTAGATAAACCACGAACGAAAGTCAACTCTGGCCCCGATGACAAATTCGTGTCAACCTTCAAATTTGACAATAATCTTGGGCACACATGAAGATATTGACCTTGTGGCTTTTCTTTCCAAACTTCTATTGTCACAGCAAGAACTGGAACCGAACAATGAATCCATCAGAACGACTGACATTGCGCCGCGTCCTCGAGCACAGCGTCGAACGATACCCGCATCGCCCTGCCCTCGCTTCCGTCGGCGGCGAGACAATCACCTATGCTACCCTCCATGAACAAGTTCGTGCAGTCGCCCAACTGCTGAAGGATCAGGGAGTCATCACTGGCGACAGAGTTTCAATCCTGAGCGAGAATCGACCTCATTGGGGGATCGCGTATTTTGCCATTACCACGATGGGGGCCATTGCGGTTCCCATTCTCCCCGACTTCCACACAACTGAAGTGCACCACATTGTCCGGCACTCGGAATGCAAAGCGATTTTCGTTTCGAGCAAGCTCTACGGCAAACTTGAAGACGTCGACTCACCCTCCTTATCACGGATCATTCTGATCGATGATTTTCGTGTAGTTCCCCCCAGGACAAGACGGGACAAGTTGAAGGATGCGCTGGAGGGCGGCAGCCGTGAATTTGCGAAGTTGAAAGAACGGGCGCTCAAATTCGTGGGTAAGTTTTCTGAGACCGTTGAAGAAGACGACCTTGCCGCGATCGTGTATACGTCCGGAACGACCGGGCATTCCAAAGGAGTCATGCTTACGCACAAGAACATCGTCTCGGATGCCGTCGCGACAAAGGAGATGGTTTCGGTCGAATCCGAGGACCGAATGCTCTCGATACTTCCGCTCTCGCACATGTACGAATGCACGCTTGGGCTTGTGACACCCATTATGTCCGGAGCAGCAGTCTACTACCTTGACAAACCTCCGTCTGCCGGCGTGCTGCTCCCTGCACTCGCCGAAGTAAAACCGACGATCATGCTTTCCGTTCCCCTCGTGATTGAAAAGATGTTCAAGACACGGATCCACCCACAGCTGACAAGGTCGGCTCTCATGCGAACATTGTATGGGATCGCTCTCGTGCGGAAGCGGCTTCACGTGATTGCCGGCAAGAAGCTTATGAAGTCCTTCGGCGGCTTCCTGAAGATGTTTTGCATTGGCGGTGCTCCTCTCGCCCCCGAGGTTGAGATGTTTCTGCGCGAGGCCAGATTCCCATATGCCATCGGATACGGATTAACGGAGACATCACCCCTGGTGGCTGGGACCGGACCGGCAGGCACAAAATTTCATTCAACTGGAAGACCCCTCCCGGGCGTGCGGATTCGCATCGACAATCCGGATCCGTCGAACGGTGAAGGAGAGATTCTCGTTCAAGGTCCACCGGTGATGAAGGGCTACTACAAAGACCGCGGCCGCACCAACGATGTCATGACGAAAGACGGGTGGTTCCGGACGGGAGATCTGGGTGTCTTCGACAGCGACGGGTATTTGTACATCAAAGGGCGACTGAAGAATATGATTCTTGGACCGAATGGAAAGAACATCTATCCGGAGGAGATTGAGTCGATTATCAACGAATTCGATATGGTGCTGGAGTCGCTGGTTTTCGAGCAGCAGCACCAGCTTGCAGCACGAGTTTACTTGAATTACGAGGAGTTGGACCGAAGATTTGCTGACGAGGGGTTGAACGAAGACCAGAGTCGTGAACGCATCAAAGCTCTCCTGGAAGGTCTGCGCCGTGACATCAACGCAAGGCTCTCATCGTTTTCAAGAGTTCAGACCATCATCGAGCAACGTGAGCCATTCGAAAAGACGCCCACGCAGAAGATCAAGCGGCATTTATACGTGTGAGCCAACCCAATTTTGCCTGACATTCCGAACAACAAGACTATTTTCGACAAAGCAACCCCGTTAGGGGTGATATGTTTTTAGTCTTGAAAATAGACCGATGGAGAACTCCGAAGGAGTGATATATTCTCGGAACTCTTAGCAGGGCGGGAATGCGATTTGATCGATTCCACTCCTGACGGAGTTCAAAACACATTCTTTGACCTTGTCTAGAAACATTCCCCTCCTAACGGAGGGGGAAAAAACGAGTCTGACAGATTTCATGTCTGATGG
>Ga0315286_10001713_pt1 | contig 20007 bp, 18 predicted proteins | sample YL17G10_0_MG_FD_205038 | JGI IMG/M metagenome (GOLD analysis project Ga0315286, IMG submission 205038) | Sediment microbial communities from Yellowstone Lake, YNP, Wyoming, USA - YL17G10_0 | ecosystem: Environmental > Aquatic > Freshwater > Lake > Sediment | place: USA: Wyoming | collected... | reverse complement strand
GGAGCGAGGAACCGACCGCGCGGGCACCCACCGCAGGTGGGTCCAGCCCATCGGCGTTCTCAGACACAGCCTAGCCCGGCGGCCGCCGCCGCGCGTGGATCGCGCGGTCCAGCGCCTGCAGGAAGTTCGAGCGATCTCGCGGATCGAACGGCGGCGGCCCGCCCGATTCGATCCCGGCGCTCCGCATCTCGGAGAGCAGGTTCCGCGTCGCCAGCGCATCTCCGATGTTGGCCTCGGTGAAGGGCCGGCCGGTCGGGCCCAGCACGTACGCGCCAGCGGCGAGGCAGCGGGCGGCGAGCGGGATGTCCGCCGTGATCACGATGTCATCGGGCGCGACCCGCGCGACGATCCAGTCGTCCGCGGCGTCGAAACCCTGGTCCACGACCTCGAGGACGATGTCCGAACCGCCCGGGATCCGCATCCAGGAACCCGCCACCAGGGTCACGCCGAGGCCGTAGCGCTGCGCGACCCGATAGACTTCCTGCTTCACCGGACAGGCGTCAGCGTCAACGTAGATGCGCAGGTGCGGGCCCTCCTGGGATCATGGTCCGCCCGCCGCACGTCCACCGAAGCGCTCCCGCATCCGTCACCCCGGCCGCCCGAGCGACCCGGCCGCCTCGCGCAGCACCTCGGCCGAATGCAGCAGGTCAGCCCGTTCCGCGGCCGTCATTTCGGGCTCCAGCACCTGCTCCGCCCCCGCCGGGCTCAACACCGTCGGCAGCGACAGGGCCACGCCGGTGAGTCCGAGCGCGCCCTCCTGGACCCGCGACACCGTCAGCACGCGCCGGGCGCCGCGCAGCATCCACTTGAGCAGCGTCGCGGTGACCAGTCCGATGGCGTGCGTGGTCGCCCCCTTGCGCCGGATGATCTCGAGGCCCGCGCCGCGGACCTCCTCGGTCACGCGTGCCTGGCGCGCCTCGTCCCAGCCGGACCAGTCGCGCAGCGGCAGTCCTCCCACCCGCACACCCGACCACAGCACCACCTCCGAGGCCCCGTGCTCGCCGATGACCTGGCCATGGATCGAGCGGGGGTCGAGATCGAGTTCGCGCCCCAGCACCTGCCGCAGCCGGGCGGAGTCGAGCATCGTGCCGGTGCCGATCACGCGGGCGGGCGGGAAACCCGAGGCCTGCGTCATCACCAGCGTCATGACGTCCACCGGGTTCGTGACTATGACCACGATGCACCGCCCGCCCCGAAGTTGCCGGCCGATCTCGGTCACGATCCCCGCGTTGGTCGCCAGCAACTGGAGCCGCGACTGCCCGGGGGCGCGGCCGACGCCCGCGGTGACCACCACCGCATCGCAGTCACGCATCTCCTCGATCGTGCCGGCGCGCACGCGCGCCGTGGGGTAGAACGCCGAGCCCTGGAGGAGGTCCATGGCCTCGCCCTCGGCGACGTCCGGCCGCGCATCGTTGAGGATCAATTCGCCCGCCGCCCCGAAGTGGAGCAGCGAAAGGGCGGTGCTCATGCCGACCCCGCCGGTGCCGATGATGCCGATCTTCACGCGCATGAGTGGATCCCCGATTCGGTTGAGGTGTGCGGACGGACGTGGCGGGGAACATAGCGCAGAATGACGGTCTTGCCGACCGGCGCACAGGCGTGGCCGGGTGGCACACCATGCCGACGGCTCCGGGCGCGGGCGAAACGAAGCGGGCCCCGCGAAGCAGTGCGCCCGCCGCCCCCTCGGCGTGACTGGGACGCCGGTGGGCGGCGGGCGCTTCACCGCGGCATCAGTGGAGAAGCAGCATCTTCCGCTGTTGAACGACCATCCCGACCTGCAGCCGGCAGAAGTACACGCCGCTGGAGAGCCCCTTCACGCTGAGGTCGACCCGGTAGCGCCCCGCGGCCTGCGGCTGGTCCACGAGCTTCTGCACCTCGCGGCCCTGCAGGTCATACATCCTGAGTGACACCCGCTGCGCCACGGGGATCGCGTACTCGATGCTGGTGGAGTTGCGGAACGGGTTCGGGAAGTTCTGCGCGAGCATCACCGCGCGCGGGGCGTTCAGGTCGATCTGCTCGACGTCGGTCACCTGCACGGGGTCGGTCCCGCCGAACTGGGTGTAGCGGGCCGCGAACTCCTGCAGGTACTGGTTGGCGATGTCGGGGTCGTGGAGGATGAAGGTGTTCTCGTTGTTCGAGTTCTCCGCCGACGCCGACCAGTTGTGCGAGCCGGTGAGGGTCAGGCCGTCCCAGGTCGGGTTGTCCGCGTCCACCAGGAGGTACTTGTGGTGCAGCAGGCCCGAGCCGGTCTTCAGGTGCACGTCCACGCCGGCCGCGACGAGATTGGCGTACTCCGAGCCGGAGTCGGTGCCGTTGTCCAGGTCTCCGCGGACCTTGAGCCCCGCCGTCTTCTGCGCGATCAGGGCGTTGGCGATGTCCGCCCGCGTCAGCGTCAGCACCTCGAAGCCGACCGAGTGCTGGGCCGCGTTGATCGCCGAGACGATCTGCCAGTTCGCGCCGTCCGAGGGGCTGAAGTAGCACGACGCGTCGTGCCCGCCGATCACGAACTTGTGCGGCGTGTCGTCCAGTTTGCGGGCGCCGAAACGCGAGTTCGAGGCGTTCGGGGTGTCGGTGCTGCTGCCCCACATCTCGTTGAACTCGAGTCCGTACACGTTGGCGAGCGCCTGGTCCTGGATCTCGATGGAGTTCTGGTAGTCGTCATTGGTGCCGGGATCGGTCAGGTTCCACGACCCGGTCCACACCCAGGCGCTGTCGGGGGCGCCGCCGCGCCCATCGATGACCATGAACTTGTCGTGCATCAGCCCGGCGCCGTTGTTGATCGGATCGTAGCGGTCGTCGATCAGCGGGATCCCGCTGGCGGCGACCGTATTGAACGCGGTGGTATTTCGATTGTCGGCCTCGCAGATGACGCGCACCTTCACGCCCCGGTTCTTGGCGCTGACCAGGGCGCTGGCGATCGTGCCGCCCACCGTGCCGCTCATGCTGTAGATGGCGCCGTCGATCGAGCGCTTCGCGTTGTTGATGCGCGTGACGAGACGGGCCGGCAGGTCCTGGTTGCCGTTGGCCGGATGCTGCCAGGCCAGGCTCGTGTTCACGCCCTGGTTGAAGTAGGCGTTGATCTCGCCCGTGGTCTGCGGGGGCGAGGCGGTGCTGAACAGGCGCGTGGTCGAGAAGTTGGTGCCGTTCACGTCCTCCGAACCGACGCTGTAGTAGTAGACGGTCGCCGACGCGAGCCCGGGGACGGTCACGTCATGCGCGGTCACCGGGTTCGTGTCGACCACGTCGTCGCCGAGCGCCGGGGTGAGCCCGTAGTGGACGATGCTGGTCGAGGCCACGTCCGTGGTCCAGTGCAGCTGCACCGACGCCGGCTGGATGTGATCCTCGTAGGGCCCGGTGAGGATGATCGGCCCCGGGTGCGGGATGATGTCGTCGGGCGTGCGCGGGGAGATTTCGTAGTCAGCCAGGTACGGCGGGCCGGGCGCGGGGGTGCCGGGCTTGTACTGCTTGAGGATGCCGATCACGTCGAACACGCTCGGTGTCGGCGGATAGCTGCCCGGGATGTAGATGTCCGTCGTGCCGGAGGCGTCGGTGATCGTGGAAGTCACCTCGTCGTACGTGACCCCGTTGATCCGGATCAGCCGGCCCTCGTTCGGCTCCGTGCCGTCCACGTGGAACGTGGCATTGACGTCCGCGCAGGTCAGGACCAGGGGCTCCGGAGCCGGCCGGCCCGTGGCCAGCACCTGGAATGACGAGTAGTCGATCTGGACCTCGGTGAGGCCACGGAATTGCAGGATCGATCCGGAGACGAGGACGCTGTCGCCGGCCTGGAGCGCTACCGGAGGCATCACGCCGAACAAGAAACAGTCGATGCCTGCCGTGCCGTCCTGCACGTAGAAGTCGGAGTTGTTGTACGTCCCCCCGCTCCAGTTCACGGTGACGGTCCCCGACACGGTCACCTCCGAGCCGACGCCGAACGGCGCCGTCGGCACCCCGGTGGTGGGGTCGTTCACGTGGACGCTCACGATCGGGACCAGTTTCAGCACGCTGACCTTCGGCTGACGGACGACCTGGGTCAGCGTCCCGGACGCGACTGCGCTCCGCAGCGTGAAAGTCCAGGTCCCGCTGCTGGCCGGCGCGGTGAAGTTCGAGACGGTCACGAGGCCGCTGTCCGCCGAGGTGACCTCGGCGCCGGAGACGAAGATCGTGTCATCGACGATCGAGGGCGTGGCGCTGGCGAAGGCGTCTCCCGACAGGGCGACGTCCGCCAGCAGGTGCGACCACGTCCAGTCCGACGGGATCAGGATCGCCAGGTCCGTCAGCGTGTAGGCCGAATCCTGGGCGACGGAGAATGCCAGCGACGGGACGTCGCGCTCGGTGAAGACCGTGGCAGGCGTAGCGCTGCCGCGGCCCGTTCCGTTTCCGCCCGAGGCGAAGGCGGGCTCGGGAAGGTTGCTGCTGTTCTGGGGTTTGCGGCCGACACTGGTCTGCAAGACGAAGTCACTGCCGTTGACGTTCGTGTCCTGCCCGTTCCCTGCCAACTCCTCCGCGCCACCCGGTGCGAGAGAAGCCGCGGTGGAGCCTGCGGATGCTTTGCGTTCGATGCTGGCGGATGTGGTCGGCGCGGGGGCGGGCACCCCGCCCTCCGCCGCAGTGGCGGTCCCCCATCCCACCCGGTCGACCTCGGCAGAGGACGCGTCCAGGAAGCGCACGTGACCCCCAGCGGCCGCGAGGCCGCTGGGGAACGTCGCGTCCGGAGTCGTCGTGCCGGTGTAGCCAGTGGCGGGGGGGCCGGGAGCATAAGTGGCGGCGAGCAGGAAGAACCCGTGGGCCGGGATGGTCGCCCCCGCCGACAGCGTGGTCTTGGGGACGACGGTCCCGCCGGCAGAGATGTAATCCATCTTCCAGCCCGACAGGCTGATGGCGCTGGACGTGGGGTTGTAGAGCTCCACGAATTCATCGGTACCGCTGGACCACCCCGTCGTGAGCTCGCTGATGACGACGTGCGTGGCAACAGCCCGAGCCTGGGGAACCGCGACCGTGATCGAAACGAGGATCGCGAGGCTGGCGAGAGCGCTGAAGGACCGAGGCAAGTGGCGCATGAAGGCTCCGCTGCAAGGGTGGGAAAGGCATCCGCTTGTGCCTAAAGGATAGCACGCGGGGGGGGTCACGGCACGCCCCCCCGCGCCCCGCGCCAGCCTGCCTGCTCGCGGGCTCGCGTCGGGGCCCCCGCCCCGTCCCAAGGGCCCCGCGCCCCCGTCTACCGCACGCCCGCCAGCCTCGCCCCCACGCCCCGCAGCTCCACCGTCACCTCGTCCATCTCCGCCAGGTCGGGCGCCACGCCGTGCGCGCCGTGCTCCAGCGCGTAGTGCACCCCCTCCTCGAGGCTGCACAACCCGCCCGCCCGCATCTCGGTGGCGACGAGCGGCACTCCGCCGCGCCCGAGTTCCGCCAGCGTCTCCACGGGACGCGGCTTCATTCCCAGGCCACGCGGGTTCACCGGGCCCACGATGAAATCGGGCGCCGCGCCCCATTCGCGCAGACGCTGCAGCAGCAGGCCGGGGTTGCGCGTCTCGAAGCCCGCGACGGCGTGGAAGCGCGCACGCACGAACCGCGGCAGCGACTCGAAGAAGGCGCGGTGGTCCCCGGCCAGCGCGGCGTCGGTGAGCGGCGCCGCGATGACGACGCCGGCCAGGCCCCGGCGCGGCAGCAGGCGAGCCCCGGCCTCGAGCAGCACGGGCGCCCGCGCGGCGAAGTCGCCACGGCGGAACGCCGAGAACCGCAGGAACCCGGTCAGGTTCATGCGCAGGCGCGCGGCGAGGCCCGCCTCCCGGCGCGCGCGTGCGATCAGAGGCTCCACACCGGGCTCGAGCATGCGGTAGGCCTGCGGGCTCAGCGCGGGCAGGACCGCGTAGATCGGCACGACGCGCTCCAGTTCGGCGAGCGCGGTGCGCAGCGCTGGCGAAGGCGAGCCCAGCACGCCGGCGGCGCCCGCGTCCACGGCCTTCACGAGGGTCACGGCCAGCGACTCGGGCTCGCGGAAGCGATTCTGGATCTCGAGCAGGCGCTCGCGCGGGGCGCGCGTCACGCCGTCGAGCGAGCGGACCGAGAGCAGCAGGCGCGGCGCGGCGTACGTGCGCTTCATGTCGCCACCTTCGCGCGGGTGCCGCCGGCCGCGGCCGAGCGATAGAGCGCATCCATCACGCGGTGGGCGTCGAGCGCGGCGAAGGCCTCGTTGGCCGGCACCGCGCCGCCGGCCACCCAGTCGAGGAACGCGGCATCGTGGGACCAGAGCGCTTCGCCGCCGAAGTCGAAGCGCGCGGGCGCGTCGAAGTCGGCGTCACGCAGGCGTGAGTAGCCGGAAGGGAAGCCGGCGCCCGCGCGCTTGAGATCCAGCTCCAGCGCCTCGTCCGAGGCCAGCAGCTTGCCGTCCGGGCCGTCCAGCTCGATGACGGTCGAGGCACGCGAGTAGCCGGGCACGCTCCAGGAGCAGTCGAACCCGACCTCGGCGCCATCGGCCAGTGTCATCATGCCGTGCAACTCGTCCTCGACCGCGCCGTAGAGCAGGTTCCACTCGGCGCGGACTTCGACCGGCACGCCCAGCATCCGCACCAGCACGAACAGCAGGTCCGAGCCGAGATGGGCCGCCACGCCGCCGGCCACGCGGCGCGGGTCGAGCCGGCCGGGGCCGCGGCGCGGGCGCGGCGCGAAGATGCGCGAGACGAACATGGCCGAGCGGGCGTGCTCCACGGGACCGAGCACGCCCTCGCGCACCACCTCGTGGACGCGCGCGAAGACGGGCTCGAAGGCGAGCGGGTGGCTCACGGCGAGCGGGATGCGGCGCTTCGACGCCAGCAGGACGAGAGCCTCGGCCTCCTCGAGCGTGCGCGCCATGGGCCGCTCGACCAGCACGGGGATGCCGGCCTCCAGCACGAGCCGCGCGACGCGGGCGCGCTCGTGCTGCGCGGCGCAGACCACCACCGCATCGGGGCGGACCCTGTCGAGCAGGCGCTCGACGCGGGCGAAGGCGGGCACCTTGAAGCCCATGCCGCGCAGCGCGGCGCGCGCGCTGGAGCGCGGGTCGGCGACGGCGGCGAGTTCGCAGCCGGGGACGTGGGCGAGCATGACCGCGTGCGCGACACCGGCGCGCCCGAGGCCGACCACGGCCACGCGCTGGGTGACGAGCGGAAGCGCAACGGGACCGTCGGATGGGCCAGCCTTGGCGCTCATGCTCCTCCTGTGCCGCGTGCCGGATGGCGCGACGGTGGCCGGGCGCCGGCCTGCGGAATCCATTCCCGGATGACGACGCCCACAGGCTACACGCGCGCCACCGCAGTGGCAATGCGGCAGTGGAGGTGCAGCAGTGGACGCGGAGGCGCGCGGGGCGATCGGCGATTCCCGCGCGGTCGCCGGCGGCGCGGGCACAAGCCGCGGCAAAGCCACGCGATACGCCACGGCCCCCGGAACGCGAGTCCCGGGGGCCGTGGTCGTCGGTGCGATCGGTCATCGCCCGCCGCGTAGTCGAATCGGGCCAGGTCGAGCAGAGGCACCATGCGCCTGCCGCGTAGTCACATCGGCCCAAGGCGAGCAGAGGCACCATGCGCTCACCCTGGGCCGATGTGACTACGCTCGTATCTCAGGCCTTCGCCGTCTCCGGCGTGCGGCCGGCGAGCAACTCCTCGGCGTACTCGCGGCCCTTCTCGAAGGCCTTCATGTTCAACTCCTCGGTCCCGCCCGGCACCGACAGCCGCAGCGCCTCACGCATGGCATCCATCGGCACCAGCCGGGTGATCGCCGAGAAGAAGCCCAGCATCACCACGTTCTGCACCAGCGCCCGGCCCAGCGACTCGGCGATCTGGGTGGAGGGAATGCCGTAGGCGCGCTGCGTGGGCTTGACGACCGGATGGACCAGGTTCGCCTCGTAGACCACCACGCCGCCGTCCTTCAACTCGTTCTTGTACAGCTCGAAGCCCTCGGACGACATGGCCACCAGGACGTCGGGATGGCGCACGTACGGGTAGAGCACTTCGGTCTCCGACATCGCCAGCGTGGCGCTGCAAGCGGAGCCGCGGGCCTCGGGACCGAAGCTCTGGATCATGGCGGCGTGCTTACCGGCGTGCACGGCCCAGGCCCGCCCGATCACCGTACTGATGAGCACCACGCCCTGCCCGCCGTAGCCGGTGACACGGACCTCAGTCCTGTCCATGGAGCATCCCCCCCTCAGGCGGCATCGGCACGTACTTGTCCCCGAGCGCGTCCCGATAGTGCGCCTCCATCGCCTCGAGGAACGTGGGCCGCTCCTCGTCCACGAACTTCCCGCAGATGATCTTGCTCTGGAAGTCGAGGTCCAGCTCGCGCGTGTCGGCCTTGTTCTTGATCTCGAAGTTGTCGCGGTAGTAGGTCATCAGGTCCAGGCCGGTGCCGAGCTTGTTGAGGCGCGCGTACAGGGTCGAGCAGGGGGCGATCACCTCGATGAAGCGGAAGCCCTTGCGCTTCAGCGCCTCGGTGAAGGTCCGGGTCATCTGGGCGGTGTGCATGCTGGTCCAGCGCGCCACATAGGCGGCCCCGCAGGTGGCAGCCAGGTGCGGCAGGTTGAACGGGCGCTCGAAGTTTCCCAGCGGCATGGTCGAGGAGCGCGCACCCAGCGGCGTGGTGGGCGCGTTCTGTCCGCCGGTCATGCCGTAGATGAAGTTGTTCACCAGGATCACCAGCAGGTCCATGTTGCGCCGCGCCGCGTGGATGAAGTGATTTCCGCCGATGCCGATCAGGTCCCCATCGCCGGAGAACACCGTGACGTTCAGCTCGGGCCGTCCCAGCTTGAGCCCGGTCGCGAAGGGCAGCGCGCGACCGTGGGTCGAGTGGAAGCTGTCCATCTTCACGTAGCCCGCCACGCGCCCGGTGCAGCCGATGCCGGAGACCACGCTCACCTTGTCGAGGTCCAGCTTGGAGCGGCCCAGTGCCGTCCCGTAGCACTTCAGCACCGTGCCGATGCCGCAGGTCGGGCACCAGATGTGGGGCATCCGGTCCATGCGGATGTAGGGGGTGATCGGATGTTCCGGCGTCTCGGTCGTGCCCAGCTGGATCAGCGGGCTCATCGTGCGGCTCCCAGGATGGCCCGGCAGACCTCTTCGGGATCGTGGACCCCGCCGCCGGCGTGCGGGACCCCGATGGTGGCGGCCTGGCCGGCCGCGCAACGCTCCACCTCCAGCGACATCTGCCCGAAATTGATCTCGGGGACCACGAAGGCCTTGATCCCGCGGGCCAGCTCGCGGATGCGCGCCTCCGGGAAGGGCCAGCACACCACCAACCGCAGAGTGCCCACCTTCGCCCCCTGCTGGCGCGCCAGCTCCACACCCAGCTGCGCGACGCGCGAGGTGATGCCGTAGCTCACCACCACCACGTCGGCGCCGGCGGTCTGGTCCTCCTCGACGCGGATGATCTTGTCCGCGTTCAATCGGAGCTTGTCCACCAGGCGCCGCACCAGGACCTGCTGGGTCTCGATGGTCATCGCCGGGTAGCCGCGCTCGTCGTGGGTGAGGCCGGTGGTGTGGAAGCGGTAGCCGTCGCCGGCCCGGATCATCTCGGGCACCAGGCTCTCGCCGGCACGGTAGGGCCGATACTCCGCCGGGCTCAGCTTCGTCAGCCGGCGCGGCACGACCTCGATCTGGTCGGCCGGCGGGATGACGACTTTCTCGGTCATGTGGCCGACGCACTCGTCCATCATCAACAGCACCGGCACGCGATAGAGTTCGGCGAGATTGAAGGCGTCGATGGTCAGGTCGAAGGCCTCCTGCGGCGAGCGCGGGCTGAGCGCGATCACGCCGTAGTCCCCGTGCGAGCCCCAGCGGGCCTGCATCATATCGCCCTGTCCCACCATGGTGGGCAATCCGGTCGAGGGCCCGGCCCGCTGCACGTCCACGACCACGACCGGGGTCTCCATCATCGCGGCCAGGCCGATGTTCTCCATCATCAGGCTGAAGCCGGGGCCGCTGGTCACGGTCATGCACTTCGTGCCCGTCCACGAGCCGCCGACGACCGCGGCCATGCTGGCCAGCTCGTCCTCCATCTGGATGAAGATGCCGCCCACCGTCGGAAAGCGGCGCCCGATGCGCTCGACGACCTCGGTGGAGGGCGTGATCGGATAGCCGGCGACGAAACGGCAGCCGGCAGCCATGGCGCCCTCACCACAGGCGAAATCACCGTCCAGGTAGTGCGTGCCGGCGAGGACTCCGCGGGGATCGGCCTTCACCGGGCGGACCCCGGAGGCTTCGAGGTAGTGCGCGCGTGTCACTTGGCCCCCCCGCTCTCTTCGTCCGGCACGGCCTCGGGCACACCCACGGTGAAGATGGCGAAGTCGGGACAGATCATCTCGCACAGGTCGCAGTTCTTGCAGCTCTCGGGATTCACGACCTTCGGCGGGTGGTAGCCCTTCCGGTTGAACGCCTCGGAGGAGACGAGCACGTGCCGGGGACAGAACTCGACACAGAAGCCACAGCCCTTGCACCAGTCCGGGATGATGCACAACTCACCGTCCGGCACGGGAACGCGCTCGACGTCCGGCACCTTGCTCTGGGGTTCGTGCTCGATCCCCTCGATCGGCTTCATCCGCTCCCCCCGCGATCCTCTCGTCCCGTGAACCGTGGCGCCCGCGGGGCCAGAGCCACAGCGGGACCGCCCGGCAGCAGGACCTGCCGGCAGCTCGACGGGTGCAGCCATGCAAAATGCAGGCCCCCCTCAGGTGCTCGTCCGAGGCCCATCCGATGCGCGGATGCGCCGGGGCCAACGGCTTGGGGAGAGCGGGTTTGGGGTGGGCTTCGAACCAGGCCAATCGCTGCGGAGCGGACCGGACCGCGGGGCGCTGGCCTGTCATGCGACAGCCCGGGGCTGTGACATGGCAGGAACGCCGCGCGGCCCCCGCCGGGGAGCCACCTGGAGCCGCGCGCGCCGCTCGAAGGCCGGGGCGGGTCAGCCCGCCATGGCGAACTTGATCTCGACGTCCTCGCGGTCTTCCGCCGTCACGTGGAACAGCTCTGCCGGGGTGAAGGCGAGCCAGCCCGCCACCCACTTGTCGGGGATCTGGCCGAGCCGCGTGTTGAAGGTGGCGACCGTGTCGTTGTAGTACTCGCGCCGGTCCGCGATCTGGCTCTCGACCTCGCTGATGCGCGTCTGCAGCTGCAGGAAGCCCTGGTTGGCCTTGAGGTCGGGGTAGGCCTCGGCCACCGCGAAGATCCCGCCCAGCGCCTTCGTCAGCAGGTTCTCGGCCTCGGCGCGCTGCCCCACGCTCTGCGCCCGGAGCAGCGCCCCGCGCGCCTCGCTCAGCTTGTCGAAGACGGCGCGCTCGTGCTGCATGTAGCCTTCGCAGGTCTTCACCAGCTTGGGCAGCTCGTCGTGCCGCTGCTTCAGGAGCACGTCGATGTTGGCCCACGAGCGCGCGATGGCGTTCTTGAGGGCGACCAGGCTGTTGTAGATGGAGAACCACGCGCCAGCCAGCGCCACGACGCCGAACAGCACCGCGGCCGTACCAAGGATCTCACCGGGATGCATCCGCTGCCTCCTGGAAGTTGCCGGCGGGGCCGCCGGACGGGGTTATCGGAACCACCGGCTCGCGCTCAGCACGTGAAGCCAGTAGGCGAGACCGAACAGCGCAAGCGCGGGCCCGCCGACCAGCTCGGCCGTGGCCCGCAACCCCAGCTGCATCGTCAGTTCACGCTCGGACTGCTGGGAAATGATGTAGGTGCTCTCGTTCTCGCCGCGCCGGATGACCGCCTGCGTCTCGTGATCGAGGCGGTGCAGCCGGCGGGCGCGACGGTCGTCGGTGCCGGTCGCCTCGAGCTCGTCGTCCATCGAGATCGCGACCGACTGCGGCCGTGGCGTGGCGGTGCCCAGCACATAGATGCGCTGGCCCGCCTCCAGCACGCGCTCACGGAAGCGCAGACTACCCAGGCGCCACAGCGCGCCCGCGGCGGGGCGCTGCTCCTCCAGGTACCGGGCGTAGACGTCGGGGAGCGAGATCCCCAGGCACTCCTCCTCGACCTGGAAGTTGAGCCGCACCGTGGCGTCCTTCGGGTAGACCAGCGCCACGCCGGTCTCGTCGCGCAGGAAGAAGGGATTCCCCGAGGCGTTGCGGTGGACGACGGTCCAGCCGCTGCGCCGCGAGCGCGTGGCGATGTCCACCTGCCAGCAGACGCACGGCCGGCCGGAAAAGGGCGCCGTGAGCTCGCTGCGCGGGCTCGCCTCGCCGTTGATCTCGACGAGTCCCATGGGCATCGAGCGGATGCGCGAGGTGGGCGTGTTCTGGATGAGCCGCTGCATGCGCAGGTCGCGGAAGCTGCGCCAGAAGAGGACGGGCCCCATGCCCAGCGCCAGCGAAGCCCAGAACGGCAGCTCGAAGCCGTGCACCGTCATCGCCGTTTCCTAGAAGCGCCCCAGCGTGCGCAGATGGTCGGCCGCGGCGGCCAGGTAGAGCAGGCCGAGCAGGCTCAGGGCCGGCCCGGCGATCGCGCCCAGCGCTCGCCACGCCGGAACGGCAAGGTCACGGGCCGCTGGCGCCCGGTCGGAAACGAAGAGGAAGTCGAGGAACTCGCCCGGGCCCAGCCACAGCTCGGGCGGCACCGCCGTGGCACTCGCAAGGGCCACCGCGAGCGCGCCATCCGTGCCGGTGCGCTCCAGCTCGAGACCCGCCAGGTGATCGAGCGAATGCGCGCGCCGCGCGAAGCCCACGACGTGACAGGACGAGCCGGCCAGCAACGCCCGTTCGACCAGGCGCAGCCGGCCCCCCGCCCGGCGCCACCACAGCGCCTCGGGAACCTGATCGAGCAGCCGGGACAGGTTTCGGGGCAGGGGCTCGTCAGCCGCGACCTCGCGCTCCGCGGTGCCGGAGAGCGACCAGCGGCCAGCGGTCGATTCCAGGCGTGCCGAGGCCTCGCGACCCGCCAGGCGGAAGGGACGGCGCTCCTCGACGGTCTTCACGATGGGCACCCCGACGGTGTGCACTTCGAGCTGGAAGGCCGCGCAGGGAACAACCGAGAGCGGCGTGAACATGGGGCTGTCGAGCGTCACGGTGCCGTTGACGTGCACGAAGCCCGCGAGACCGTCGGCGAGCGGCGTTTCGGCGAGCTCGGCGAAGCGGCTCCGAAGCCGCAATGAACGCAGGCCATCGCTGAAGAGCGGCGCCCCGGCCACGACGGCGCCGACGGCGCACGCGAGCCCCCCGGCGGTCGGATGTACGAGCTGGGCAAGGTCCATCACCAGGGGTTATCGGCGCGCCGGAAGCACGACATCAGCCGGAAATCGCGGCCCGGAAGGGTGCTGCGGGACGGTCCCTCCCGGGATGCTGCGGACTAGCGCATCCGGACGACCTTGCGGGTGGCGGCCTCCGCGCCCGTCTCGATGCGCACCCAGTAGATGCCCATGGCCACCCGGTTCCCCTGCTCGTCGCGACCGTTCCAGGTCACGTCGTGCGGGCCGGCGTCGAGCGGCCCCGACAGGAGCCGGCGCACGCGGCGGCCCTGCGGATCCAGCACCTCGACCCGGACCGCCCCGGCGCGGGGCAGCGAGAAGCGCAGCGCCGTGGAGGCGTCGAACGGGTTCGGCCGGGCCAGGGCCAGTTCCAGGCGTGCGGGCGGCGCGGGCGGGCCGTCCACGGCGACCGGCGCCGCGTATTCGCCGAAGTAGTTCAGGAGCATGGACTCGACGTTCGCGGCGAGATCCGCGTGGTTCCAGCGATAGGGCCGTCCGGAGAGGAAGATGAAGCGCCCGCCGTCCGGGCGATGAGCACCACCTTCCACCGGCTGCCGGATGAAGCCGATCCCGCGGTTGGGCGCGTAGTTCGAGACCACCTTGTAGAGCAGCTGGGTGTCCGTGCGCGTCCTGACGGTGTCGAACACCGCACAGTAGTCCTGCGTGCCGAGCCGCGCGATCGCGCCCAGACCCGGGCGCGTGGCGACGCAGTCGTAGAGCGTCGTGCCGGCCGCGAGGTTGACGCCGAGGTAGTCGCGCAGCAAGTCGCCGAGGAACCGGTCGCCGTACCGCGACATGAGCAGCACGTTCCCGCCCGCGCGCAGGTACGAGAGGACCGGGCTGCTCTGCCACGAGGCCAGGTCGCCGTTGTAGTCGTTGCCGACCCAGATCACGACCCGGTAGCGCCCCATCACCTCGGGGGGGACCGCGCCGTGCCCGAGCGGCGCCGGCAGCACCGCCGGGTAGCCGCCGGGCGGCGTCGCGAAGTTGTCCCAGAAGTCGAACGCGTAGCCGCCCGAGAAGGCGTGGTCGGTGTAGGCGCTCGTGATCTCGGTGCCGTAGGAGGCCCAGTCCACACCGTTGACCAGCAGCACATGGCGGTCCAGCGGCGGATCCACGACCGGCGACTCGAGGATCTTGAGCACCCAGTCGTCCCGGTCCACGGCCACGGCCGTCGGCGCGGCGTCCACGTGCAGGGTGAAGGTCTGCATGGCCAGCGAGTCCGCGATCACGAAGGCCTGCTCTCCTGCCGCCGTCGTGACCGTCACGTCGAGCGGCATGTTGAAGAGTTGCCAGCTCTGGACCTGGTCGAGCCTGAGCGTCACGTCGTAGCCGTCCGCCGCCGCCGCGGAGGTCCAGCTGGAGACGTAGTGCGGGTAGTACTCGCCGTAGATCCACTGCTGGAAGAAGGCGTGCAGGTTCCGCCCCGAGACCGCCTCGCAGACGTCGCGGAAGTCCTCGGTGGTGGCGGTCGAATACCCGTACTGGACGTAGAACTGGCGCAGCGCGGCGAAGAAGACCGGATCCCCGAGCACGCGGCGCAGCATGTGCAGGACCCACGAGACCTTGTCGTACGAGAGGTTCGAATCGAAGATCCGGTTCTCGTCGCTCAGGTCGGGGACGTAGATCGTGCCCGGGCCGAAGTACTTGTTGAAGCCCAGGTCCTCGTGGTACGCGGCCGCGCCGGACACCGCCTCGGCCCACAGCGCCTCACAGTAGGTGGCGAAGCCCTCGTTCACCCAGATGTGGTGGAAGTCGCGGCAGGTGACCAGGTCGCCCCACCACTGGTGCGCCAGCTCGTGGGCCACGACGTACTCGATGAAGACCCCCAGGCCGGTGCAGGTCTGGTGCTCCATCCCGCCGCCGAAGAGGAACTGGGCGTGGCCGTACTTCTCGGCGATGAACGGGTACTCGCCGAAGACGTCCGCATAGGCGGCGATCATGTCCTTCACCTTCGCCTGGACCGCGGCGGCCCCGGCCACCGACTCGGGGAAGTTGAAGAACTGGATCGGCATCGAGTCCGTGGGCGAGTAGCGGTAGTGGTCGGTGGTGACCGTGTACGGATAGCTCGCCAGCGACACCAGGTAGGTGGCGATCGGGTAGCGCTCGCGCCAGCGCGTGACGGCGACCGTGCCGTTGTCGGTCGCCTCGACGCGGGTGCCGTTCGACGCGGTGATCATGCCGGTGGGCACGGTGACGCGGATGTCCACCGAGTCGGCCTTGTCCTCGGGCGCGTCCTTGCAGGGCCACCACGAGCGCGCACCGAACGGTTCGGAGAGGCTCCAGATGAGGGTGCGATTGTTCGGAGGGGTGGTGTTGAAGCCGAAGTAGCCGGAGACGCCCGGGGACCCGTGATAGGCCACGACCACGTCCAGCAGCTCGCCGGTTGCGTAGTCCTTGTCGAGGTTGACGGTCAGGACGTTGCCGCTGCGGGAAGAGGTCGCGGCGACGCCACCTGAAGTGACGGCGTCCACCGTCAGGTTGGCGTAGAAGTCGAGCTCCACGGTGGTCAGCGGCCCGCTCACCACCGAGGCCTTCATCCGCACCGTGCCCGTGAGCACCGCCGTCGCGGGATTGGGCGTCAGGTCCAGGTCGTAGTAGTGGACGTCGTATGCCTGCTGGTTCGCGGTCGCCGGCGCCGCGAGCATCCGCGCACGCTGGAGGCCCGCGGCCTTCCAGGCCGCCAGGAACGGCGCGACGGCGCGCTCGTCGCGCACCTGGCCCGGCTCGCCGTCCGGCGTGGCGGGAAACAGGTACGGAGCCGCGTGGAGTTCGCCGGTCACCAGCGCGAGCAGCGCGACCAGGATGGTCACGAGGTGGAGGAGCGGAAGCGGGATGCGGGAAGCAGGCCTCGGGCGCAGCATCGGGGTTCTCCGGCGGCAGGTGGCGGCGGCAAGACCCTCAGACATTCGTGGGAATCGTGATGAACCGCCGACGCCGGCGCGGGAACCGCCCGCGAGGGCCGGAAGTGAGCATTGATTGTAGCACCCCGAGGCGTACCGGGGCGGCGGGGAACCAACCCTGCGCCCTGCGCGCACCCCTCGTGCCGCTCTGCCCGCTGCCCTGCCCATCGCTCAGCGCGCGCTCTGCAGCTGCCGGCTCCCATCGAAGGGGATCGCCGCTCCCGTGATCCAGGCGGCCGCGTCGCTCGGCAGGAACACCGCCAGCGCGGCGATCGCTTTCGCGCCCTCGGCCCGCAGCGCGAGCGCACACGCCCGGCGATCTAGCGCTTCCCCTGCTCCAGTTCGCGGGTGCGCTGGTCGCGGCGCTCGTCGGTGCGACCCCGGCGGTAGGCCCACGCCCAGACGAACCACACGGTCACGACGTGCAGCAGCCACCAGCCGGCCCGCGGGAACTTGAGTCCTTCGGGTAGAGCCATCGTCCCCTTCCGTGTTACCGGATGCCTTCCCGTTCGGCCTTCACCAGCACGGCCAGGAATCCGCGGTCCGCCTCCAGTACCTCCGCCGGATCGACCTCGGAGGGCCGGTCCCAGCGCACCTCGTGGGCCTCGGGGTTGGGCGTGAAGTCGAGCGACTCCAGCTCGCAGCGCACGAAGTGCAGTTCGACCACGAGGCCCTGGGCGTACTCGTGCGTCTCCACGGCCAGCGTGCCTCGCGGCACCGAGCCCACCCCCAACTCCTCGCGCAGCTCGCGCACCAGGGCCTGCTCGACCTTCTCGCCGGGCTCGAGCTTGCCGCCGGGGAACTCCCACCTGAGCCCGAGCGGCCCGCCCGGCGGGCGGCGCGTCATGAGCACGCGCCCGTCGCGCCAGACGACCGCGGCGGCGACCTTGATCAGGTGGGGCCTGTCATCAGCCACGGCGCGGCCCCTTCCCCAGCGCCGCTCGCACCTCGCGCTCGAAGAGCAGGAGGTAGCGCCGCTCGCCCGACTCCCGCGCAGCGATGGCCCGGCGTGCCGCCTGGCAGAGGAAGGCCGCCTGCCCGGGATCGAGCCGGCGGCAGCGGCGCAGCGACCCGGGCAGGCTCAGGTAGCTCGGCGGCGCGTCGATGAGCAGCGGCGAGCGCGCGAGAGCCCACAGGTCGCAGGCGCGCTCGCCGCGCGGCACCAGGCGGCGGGCCTGCAGGAGGTGGGTGAACTCGTGCGCGATGGTGAAATGCGAGAGCCGGCGCGGCCGCACCCACACTCCCGGGCGTTCGGGGTCGAGCGAGCCCCAGCCGAGCACGCCGCGCTTCTGGGCCAGCCCGATGCGCACGGTGCCGTCGGCCAGCTCGGGGAAGAAGCGCCGCACGAACTCCAGGCGTTCGAGGATGCGCGGCCGGTGGGGCGAGCGCTCGACCAGCCGCGAGAGATCCCAGCGGGGACGCGGCGGGCCGACGTCCATCGCGAGTTGTTCGAGCGGCACGATGCGGCCGCGGCGACGCACGGTTCGCGGCTGCGAAGCGACGGAGGAGGCGGGCATTACGGCACCTTCTAGCACAGGGGGCGGAACTGGCAAAGGGCGGAGGACGGAGCTTGCCGGGCGGGGATGCAGACACGGGCAGGGGCAGGGGGCGGACGAGAGGAGTCCTCCGCGAGGACGGACCCACCTGCGGTGGGTACCCCGCGCCGCCATCCTGGCGGTGCTCGCTCCCCGGCCACCCCCTGGCCACCACATCCTGTGGTGACCGGGGCCGGGACCCTCGCTGCGGGCTCCTCTCGCCCGCCCCCTGCTGTGCGTTCCCTGTAGTCCTCCCCGAGCACCCGCTGGCCCGGCGGGGCGCCTTCTGCCATGCTCGGCGCGCTCATGAGCGAACCGACCCAGTCGCCCGAGATCTCCGTCGTCATCCCGGCCTACAACGAGGCCGAGAACCTCCCCATCCTGCTCGCCGAGTTGCGCCCCGCGCTCGCCGCGACCGGGCGGACGTGGGAGATCGTGCTGGTGGACGACGGCAGCACCGACGGCACCGCCGAGCGCATCCGCGCCGAGGCCGCAGCCGAGCCGCGCATCCGGCCCGTGCTGCTCGTGGCCAATGGCGGGCAGAGCGCCGCGCTGGCCGCCGGCTTCGCGCAGGTGCGCGGGCGCGTCGTCGTGACGCTCGACGCCGACCTGCAGAACGACCCCGCCGACCTGCCGCGGCTGCTGGCCGCACTCGAGCAGGCCGATGTGGTCTCGGGTATCCGCGCGAACCGGCAGGACTCGGCCGTGCGCCTGATCTCCTCGCGCATCGCGAACGGCTTCCGCCGCCGGGTGCTGGGCGACCGGGTCACCGACATCGGCTGCTCGTTCAAGGCCTACCGGCGCGAGGCGCTCGAGGGCCTGCCCATGTTCGTGGGAGTGCACCGCTTCCTGCCCGCGCTCTGCCAGTTCCGGGGCGCGCGGCTGGCCGAGGTCCGACTCTCGCACCGCCCCCGGCGCCATGGCGTGTCGAAGTACGGCGTCGGTAACCGGCTGTGGCGCGGCCTGCACGACCTCGTGGGCGTGCGCTGGCTCAGGTCACGGCTGGTGCGCTACCGCGTGCGCGACGACTCTCGCTGAGGCACGCCCCCCGGCGGACGGCGGCGGGTTCAGCCGGACCGCGCCGGCGTCGAAATCAGTGGCGCCCCGGCCTGCGACGGGTCTATAGTGCCGGCACGGCAGCTCCCCCCGAACATGGAACGTTGGCCCCGAGGATGGATCCTCAAGGAGCCCCGCATGCGCATCGTTCTCCGCTTCTGTTTCGTCACCCTCCTGCTGCTCGTCTCCGCCGCGCTCGCCCGTGCCCAGGTCTTCTCCAGCGTGGGCGTGATGACCTCCACCGTGATGCAGCAGCACCAGAGCTCGTTCTCGGGCCTCAGCGCCCGCGTGGGGCTGCGGTCGGCGCGCATCATCGAGGGCTTCGAGCTCCTGCCCTACGTCGAGTACTGGCGCAACAGCGCACGGATCGAGGTCCGCGACCACACCATCACCCACACCATCACCAGCGCCCGCAAGGACGCGACCCTGGGCGCCGACGCACGCTATACGTTCCAGCGCGCGGGCTGGCGGCCCTACGTGGGAGCCGGCCTCGGGGTCCACTTCCTCTCGACCGAGGTGGACGCGCCCTCGCTGGGCCTGGATCACGCGAACGACTCGGTCATCAAGGGCGGTCTCTCGGCGCTCGCCGGGATCACGTTCCCGCTCACCAGGCACCTCGACAACTTCATGGAGCTCAAGTACCACCACCTCCGGGGCGACAGCCAGCTCAAGATCAACATGGGGATCGCCTGGAAGTTGTAGGGCGCTGAGAGGCGTCGGGCGACGCCGGGCACGGCACGCCGGAGTCCCCCGGCCGGTCACGATCGAGGCCGGCTTCCCGGAGCAGCACCGGGAGGCCGGCCTCACGACCACGTTGCTGGAGCCCGCCCCCCACCGCGCTCCGCGGCCCGGTAACGTCCACCCCTTCGCGACGTAGTCCCCACGGAGGGTCGCAGATGCTGACGTTCCAGGAACTGTACGAGACCCATGCGGCCGCCGTGCATCGCTCCACACTCTCGCTGACGCGCGACCGACACCAGGCGGAGGACATCACCTCCGGGACGTTCGTGCGCGCCTGGGCGAGGAACGACCGCATCCGCACCGAGACCCTCCGGGGCCATCTGTTCACGATCGCCCGCAACCTCTTCCTGGACGGGCGCCGGGGCAGCAGGCGGCAGGCCCCCCTGGATGAGACGCTCGTGGACCTCGCCCCTGGTCCGGCCGAGCGCGCGGCGGCTGGAGTCGCGCTGGAACGGGCGGACCGGGTGCTGTGCACCCTGCCCGAAGCCGACCGCTCGGCCTTCCTGCTGCGCGTCCAGCAGGACCTGCCCTCTGCCGAGGTCGCGCGCGTCCTCGGCATCTCGCTGGTCGCCGCC
>Ga0315286_10001711_pt1 | contig 20014 bp, 27 predicted proteins | sample YL17G10_0_MG_FD_205038 | JGI IMG/M metagenome (GOLD analysis project Ga0315286, IMG submission 205038) | Sediment microbial communities from Yellowstone Lake, YNP, Wyoming, USA - YL17G10_0 | ecosystem: Environmental > Aquatic > Freshwater > Lake > Sediment | place: USA: Wyoming | collected... | reverse complement strand
AAGCATGGTCTGAGCTTGCTGAAACACACTGTTTGAGAGACCAATAGCATTCTTCATGCTGGGGCCCCGACCCTCCTTGAAGGTTAAACCCTCTCTTGCATATCCTTCAACATTCTTCTTGTGGGTGTTCATGCGCTTCTTACTAATCTCATTCTCAGAAGCAATTCTTCTCTTCTCAGATCTGCTAGCTAGTGCGGTCTCCGCCTTCTCCTTTTTGATATAGGATTGCTTGAGATCATGGGTCTGTTTTGCTATGAGCTTCTCTGTGGCTTTTAGCTGTTTAGCTATGTCAGCTGGGTTAACACTCCTGATGTCAAAGCTGACATCAAGAGAACCTTTCTTCCTAGTGGCCACCTTTCTCACCCACCAAACCTTTGTTCACAGCATAGGCTAGGAGGTCTCCTTCTCTCAGTTTGAGAACGTCGTATAGTGACATTAGCAACTCCATGTCTGGGGCACTCATGTCCTCCTCAATCTGCTTAGTAGTAAGCCTAGTGAGGAGGAGGGCCCTGACAAACAGCTCCTGTTGCTGTTTGTCATTTATGGCGGTCTTGTGCTCTATGGCGAATTTGAGCTTCCTTAGGACTAGCTCTCCTCCCTTTGTACTAAAGGGCGGTTGAGCTCGTCCCCGGCTTCAGCTATCCGTGCAACGATCTCCCAATCAAGGCCTGCTAGTTCATCGACCTTGAATGGTCCACCTTTGTAGTATGCCTTAGCGGCAATAAGGGCGGTATCCCCAGGTTGAAGGTCACCGACTACCTCGGTTCCCTTCATCTTAATGCTGTTGACCTCAGTCAAAGCATTGTCCAGGTCCCTCTTTTCCCCCGCTGACAGTCTTTTTACAAGCGCTGGTTGCTCAAACCCGAATTGCTTCAGGTCTACTGACTTCTCCTTTTCGAACATCTTGCTCACCATATCGGTTCTGCTGTTGCCGAGGAAACCGACACCATCATTGACGTTAGGATGAGTGTGGCTTCCTCCATTATGTCCTCTCCAACCTTCTCAGGTTGAGACACTTTCACGACATACCCGTCTGTGAATGTGAAGGTATAGGTGTCTGCTACCTGTCCTGCGATCTCTGGAGTCAACGTGACTATCCAAGCTTTCTTAGGCCCTGGACCCTGTTCTGTGGGTCCTGCCGCAGCTCCCCAGTGTTCATCAAAGAAGACTGAGGGTAACTGATAGTAGTGGAGTGTGGTCATCTCATACTCCCTGTCCCCAAACCTGGCTCTCGTAGGGAACCTAGATCCGAGATATGTCTTCATCACAGAGTTCTGTCCACCCTTGACTGATACATTCTCTATGAATGTTTGCGCAGCTCCAGCTTTCTTAAGCTCACCTTGCGTAAACATCAAGGGTGTATTCGTCGGGAATATAGGTGCTTGAACTGTTGCTGCATCTACAACCTTCGCAAAGGCAATATTCAGAGTGACCGAAACTGGCTCATCTCCTACAGCGATATCTATCGTGTAGTCAGTCACTATGCACCCTAGGAATGTCCTCAAGGTATCAGCCCCACCATCAATGTTGTCTATGTAGTTTTTGATGGTGAATGAAGGCAGTGTCTGTGCTTCCGCAAAGTCATAGACGAATGGCCCTACACCTGACTTTGCATATCCACCAGTCATGACTCTGAAGATGAAAGGGTCTACGAGGTCAAACTTCAATGACATCGAACCCTTAAACTCTCCATACGCCATAGCTTGTAGATTCCTGTTCCCAAGCCCCCGTCTAGGGGATGGACTGCTATCGAAGTCCAAAGCTGTGATTTCCACAGCATACCCGAAGACTTTGTTCAAGTTCGTTGCTTCCGTCGCAAATGTGGTTTCAAGGCCCCATTTGAGATTTGCTAAGGCACCCGTTGCCATACCTACTCACTTCCTTTTATATGCCTACCGGTCTCCTTATCTGCCAGACGGTAACTTCTACAGTCCACCAATAGAACCCACTGTAACCGGCAAGTTGGGTTCCATCATTGAACTCTATCATGTCGTACCCTATGAAGGGAGCCCGCCTATATCTCCCTAGCACCCTGATAACTTCATTCACAGCGTTGAATACTCCCTGGTTGTCTCTGCCTTTAATGTCAACTATGACTGTGTGTGCTATCTTCCTTTGTCCATAGCCCAAGCCTACCATATCTACTTCGGTAGTGGGAGTATATACCTTGATGATTGGCTTAAACCCCTGAAGTTCCCTGGGTTCGTCGTCCCAATATACCACAGGGGTAATAGGCTGAGTGTACACTTGTCTTATTAGCTGCCCAACGAGTCCCCTCAATCCTTCAGCATAGTTGAAGGTAGGACCAGCCCAGTAGAATACTGCATCTGAGAATTTATTAAATGAGCTTCTGCGGGTGAAATATGAGTTTGATAGCTCATTGAAAGATTGATGCTTAAGGAACCTAGTATCTGAGAGCTCGTTGAATGACTGTGTTTTTCTAAATCTTGAGTCAGTAGCCTTAGTGAAACTCATAGACTTCTTGAAAGCCACATCTGAGGCCTTGGTAAAGGTGCCAGTCTTCATGAATCTAGAGTTTGAGTTTAAGACAAGGGACATGGCCTTCTTGAATGCCGTATTTGAAAACTTCGTAAGGCTACTGGTCTTCAAGAACCTAGAGTCAGATGACTTAGTAAGAGACATGGTTTTCTTGAATGCGGTGTTTGCATACTTGATGAAGGAGTAAGTAAACACTCCACCAGCTTGGAAAACAGCATCTGAAAGCCTAGTGAAGCTCATAGTCTTCTTGAAAGCTACATCAGAGTACTTGGTGAATATAGTGGGCTTGAGGTAACGTGAATCAGCGGACTTAGTGAAACTCTGCGTCTTCTTGAACCGAGTATCTGATGGCTGAGTAAAAGTCTGCGTCTTCTTGAATCTTGAGTCTGAGGATTTTGTAATAGACATGACTTTCTTGAAGGCTACGTCAGATGCTTTAGTGAGCGTCATGGTCTTCTTGAAAGCAACATTTGACAATAGGTTGAAGGACCTAGTTGTAACACCACCTGCAATAAATGCGGCATCTGATAGCAGGTTGAAGAATGAGGTCTTCTTGAACGCTGTATCCGCTAGTTTAGTGATAGACTGGGTCTTCTTGAATCTTGAGTCTGAGGTCTTTGTGAAAGAGTAAGTATTTGCAACTAGTACAGAGCCATTAACCAATTTGGCTAGTGTTCCACTAGGTGTTACATAACCAGCACAGAGAACTCTACCTATCCTGTTATTGACATCACTAACGTTTGTACCATCCTGATACAAGAATATAGGAGTCTGAGTTGGTTGTCTCTTGCAGTTACGCCAGTAGTCAGAGCTGTCTGGGTATTGTAACTCACTCACAGTTACGAAGTCTGTCCCCTGTGTCCAAGCATGTGTAGTCCAGTTGTAATACCAGTCTTCGATTGGTCCGCTGTTCCCATCATGCAGGGCATGAGTTACCCCACTTAGCACAAAGAGCGCGTTATTAACCCAGGTCAACCTATCCACAGTGCAAATTGTAGCTTGGTTAACCCACGCTGAGCCATTCCACTCTAAGGATGCCAAGCGATAAAGGCCGGCTGAATACTCATAGTGAAACACTGCTAATGTCCCATCTGGAGTAATTATCGTGCCACCATTGTAACTAGCCAAGGTGCCGGAGTCAAATATCTTACAGTTGTTTTCCATCTCAGTATAGCTTACCTGTGGGCCTAGGTTAGTTCCAGCCATGTTATATACATCAAGAGTGCTTAGATTAATCTTGGCTATGTATTGGTCACGTCTCTTGCCTATAGCTGTGTCATGTAGGTCCCAGTGGATATACAAGTAACTTGTACCGCCCTCATTGACTATATAGTGCAACCTGTCAACAAGATATGGAAGATGGGTACTTCCATCAGTTATCAACCAGGTGGTTGGAGTTTGTGTCCAAGTAGTTCCATTATCAGTAGAGGAGATGAAGTCTTGTGAATACTGGTTTCCATTTCTGAAGAACAAAAAGAGCTTATTCGTCAATGGGTCTATGATTGGAAGAGGGTATGTACCATTACCCCAAGGCGTTGATATACGGGTAGTTACATCAGTCCAACCTGTAACGTCATTAGGATTCATAGACTGGTAGTATTTCACAGGACCATCATGTGCACCAAAGAATACGTGAAGATACCCATCTGCACTACGAACTATTGCTGGTGCCCTATGTCCATCTTCTGGTAGAATTTCAACAGCAAATCTAGTTGGTAGACCCCATACTCCACCTGTATACTTCACAGCAAAGTATGCAAAACTGCAACCCTGGTAGACCACATACAGGTCGTTACCAACTTGGACGCAGTTGTTATAAAACCCGGGGGTGTCAATCATATCTTCTGCGAATTGGAATGTCGTCTTGAGTTTAATGTCCATTGAGAACTCAAGGTAGCTGTCATACCAACCAGCATCTGCACCTTGTAGAGTTGGACCGTTAAAGTCGAACCCATGCTCATAAGCCGAAGTTTTAGTACTCTTGTCACACCAAGCAATCTCAACGACTATTACGTCCCCCTCTGACACTGCTAGGCTAGAAATGGCTTGTGCAGTCCAGAAAGTCTGTTTAGACATCCTAGTTGTATCTGCTTCTACTGCTGACTCTCCGGTGGGAGTAACTCCATCAGCAAATAAGTAGCCTCTAACTCCAGAATCATCAGACTTCCACACGTAGATGTTCAGATGTGGATACATATTCTGTACTACAGAACCTTCTTCAAAATCTGCAACGAATGTGAAGGTTCCACTTATAGTCTGAGCAGCAAGTGGACGAGATACAAATGCTTTACACCAGCCGTAATGTGTAGCTCCTGGCTCAGTAAATGTCTGATAATTCACCCTACCAGCAGTGCCATGGTTACCTACCATCTTAAGTGGGTAAATTGCATCACTTCCATCCTGACCCCCATCTGTGTTTGTAAGCCACTGAGTAATAGAGTAGTCTGCCTCTTGTCTAGTGTTAGGCTTAGGTTCTATAGCAGGAGCAGTTCTGAGATAAAGACGCATTGCCATCAGCAAACCTCCTGTACAGGTGCATAAATCTCTAAACTCTCTTTGTCCTTATAACCCAAGACCTCTTCTCCTGTTTCTAAGTCATAGAAGTGGTAAGCACAGTAGTCTGGTCTTTCAAATGGGTGTGGAGGCCAATTCCTACAACCTTCACCTCTAGTCTCATAGATAGAGCAATCTGGGGCAACGAAGTTATTACACCCTTCGCAGCAACGACCGCATCTATCACAGGTGCCAAATCTTACCAAGAGTCTCATAGCTTAGTCACAACCTCTCGCTTTACTATCTGACCCTGGACTGTAGAAATCTTATGTAGCCTTTTATCGTGGTTGGTTTCTACACCGACATAGTAGTCCCACTCGAATGGTTCTCCAGTATCTCCATCCACCCTTACCCTACGCAGCATGAAGGCCTTCTCATTCTTTCTCACGGGGAATGTTATAGCCTTCTTGTCCCCTGGCATGAGGAAAAAGAACCATGAAGCCTGAGCCTTAAGCTCTTCATTCGGGAAACTGTCTTCCCCACTAAAAACCCGACCGTCTTTAGTGCGTAAGGCCCAGGCGTGGTATTCCAATTGCTCAGCTCTCGTCGTACTGGAACGTAAGAGTCTTTTGGTTGGCGTTGCCAGGTGGCGTTGATCCAGTTGTCTGCAGTTGAGACACCATGTAGTCACTGTAACCTTGTGCAGTCAACTCTCCAGACAAAACTCCAGCTATACCTAGGTTTGCTGAGCCAGGAGCTGCAATTGGCATAACCTGGTTGGTATAGGTTGTCTTTGTAGGAGTCACATAGGTTGTGTTGACATACCCAGATGTTCTCAAGTTGGTCTGAATTCCTTCACCTGTTACGTAAGCTCCAACAGATTTCCAAATCTGAAGGTTGGCTATCTTGTTAGAGCCGCCCAATGCATCTAGCTTGATCCTCCACCATTTGGTGTAAGAGTTTTCCGACACCGGTATAGGCCAGGTTGCCGGAACAAGCTGAAACGCATCCGTGTTCCCGTAGTTGCAATTGGTGATATTGTCCGTTACTGTTGGACCAGCACCATTTGACTCACTTAGATAGACTGTTGCTACCACTTACTCACTTCCTTATATTGCTACCGGCTTCCTTATCTGCCAGGATATGACCTCGATGATCCACCAGTAGAATCCACTATAGCCGGCTTTTTGGGTTCCCTGGGTATACTCCATTACGTCGCAATCTGCAAATGGTCCCTTCCGCTTATCTCCTAAGACCCTAGCTATTTCTTCCTTTGCAAGCTGAGCTTTAGCATTGTCTCTGCATTTGATATCAATGGTCAACTGGGTCTTTATCTTCCTCCACCCATAACCAAAGCCTTTCATAGTAGCTGTAGAAGTAACCTGATAGACTTTAACCACAGGGGTAAAGCCTTGCAGTTCTCTGAACTCGTCGTCCCAGAATACTACTGGCATCGGTAATATATGTGCATCCAGAGTTGCATCCCCGTAGAAATAAGCAAGTGTCGTAGTAGTTGGGTCAAGTGTGAAATCTTGACTAGGTGGATCACCTCGCATGTAGTTTTTACCCACCCCATTTATCCATGCTACTACAAGCCAAATCCCAGGATTATAAGTGTTACAGAACCATGAAGCTGTTTTTGCAGGCCAGGTTAATGGGTAATGATTAAAACTGGTAGTCCCGCCATTAATAACATGGATAGTACCATAGTCACTTGAGATAAGGTTACCTAGTGATCCCCTCAATCCGACTATTGGTTGCGTCATCACATTCCCAGCATTTGTTGTGGCAGTCTCTGATGCCTGTTCAGTATATCCTTGGCTTCTGCTTCCCACTTGTCAGCGGTTTCTTCTCTATGAGTTGTAAAGCCTCCACCCTGGCCCATTATCACAGCATACATCTCAGACCTGAGTACGTCAGCTGCTGCAAGGTTAGAGCAGGCTCTCTTGATATCATTGGGTACAGTTGAATTTCCCCAGCGATACTTAACCATTACCTGGTGTTCACCATACTGTGGTCTGGTCTTGTAGAAGTGAAGAATGCCTGTGTCATATTCCACCCAGAAGTCCTGCCCTATACCCTCTGTATGGTTGACATCCAACAGGTCAGTCCAAGTGTCTCCTCTGCGTAGCTTCAAGACATCTCCAGCAGCAGCACTAAAGGTTTGAAGCTTCCAGCCCCTTACCCAGCAATACTGCTCATGGGGGAACCAACCAGGCCAGAGGTTATCTGATGAGTAGTATTCCAAGTCTGAAGCTTTAATCCTCCACTGGTCCCTAGTGTATTGGTCAATGTAATCCTCAAAGGCATTGATCCTTGCCTCAACTTCTAGTGCAGTTGGATTGGAATTAGTATCCAAGACCCTTCTTACACCAGTTGCTGGGTCAAGCATCATCAGTCTGGCTACTACTTCTGCTACTGTGCAATATGTCGTTGTCATGGCCAAGCTCTCCATTCTACCAAACGGTTAGCTGTAACTACAGCTGGTAAGTTAATAACAAAGGTAGTTGCCGTCTTGTCTGTTATCCAACTAGTCTTTGTCTCTGTATCACTGCCCTCAATATAGATGAGAGATGGAATTACACCTAGTGGATGAGTAACTGTTACAGTACTAGCGCCATTAGGAATTAGGGCTGTCCCACTTGCAGTTCCATAGGTTCCAATCCGTCTATCTGTAACATCGATGATACTGATGTTATTTCCGGTAGGCCTCAACCACACTTCGCAAAGTGTGATATCATTGGCAGTTAGAACACTGCTACCTGAGAAATCCGGTGGGACTGGTTCAGTTGCCAATCTCCCTATGGATGATATTGGTACTGCTGATGCAGCTGCTCCAGCTACTGCTTTAACAAGGAAATCTACGGCATCTACGTAGAGGATTACTTTACGTGGATAATTCGCGTCCTGTAAACTTGTCAAGTCTACGGAGCCAGCCGCTATAGAAAGTAAATGACCATGTCCAAGTTGTACTTTTCCAGCAGTCCAACTGACAATAGTATTAGTTCCTGGAGTAGAACAAATACAGCCTGATTGTACTCCAATACCCTGCAGAGCTAATAGCAATGAATCTGCATCGGTGTCAAAGAGCCTATACCCATCTGAGTAGTTTCTGATGGTAGTTGGTAACCCAAGATCTGTGTGGTCAGTCAAGAACTTAAGTTCACCATGAGCATCTACGACTATCATGACCTGGGATGCGCCAGTAGTACTCATGCAAGGTCCAGCTTCTGAAGCTATAATCATAGGGTTATCAGTGGGTTGAACGTGAAGATTCCACCAGTAGTTTGTACCACCATGAGGAGCAGCAGCCATCGTAAGTATGTCGGGTAGATTAGTCCAGGTCTTAGCAGTCCAATCATACTCCCAGACTAAGATGTCAGCCTCATTCTCATATGTTAAACCGAGAATGCGAGTACCACACATGATAAGTGCAACTACTTCCCACTGAGCTCTTGGTGGTGTACCAAAAGTCCTCATATTTGTCCATGTTGACCCATTCCATTCAAGCGAACCGAAACGGTAAAGTCCTGTGGAGTATTCATACGGAAACGCGGCTAGTACACCAAAAGGAGTCCTAAGTGTTGACCCATTAAAACAGGCTAACGCAGCTGAGTCAAATACCTTGCAGTCCGTCTCATCACTAGTACCGGTGATGGTTGTACCTAGGTCAGTCCCAGAGATATTGTAGAAATGGTTATCTGTGAAGTCAAACTCTATGTAGTAGAGGTTTCTTCTGTTAGGAGACTGGTAGTGGTCATAAGTAAGACAAAGTCTCCAGTGATCTGGTGTTACTTCTCTAAGATATTGGCAACGGTCTACCATGTAAATCATCTTGCCAGTTCCACTCCACCACTGTTGTACAGTACCCCAAGTTACCCCGTTGTCTGTTGACTTCCTGTAGCAGTAATAATAGTTGTCGAGTGGTCTATAGAAGAGGTAGAGAGCCTTACTGTAAGGATCCATGAATGGAAGGGGGTATGTACCGTAGAGAGTACCTATGCGTGAATCTACATTAGTCCATGCACTGATATCATCCGGTGCATTTGAAACAGCATAATGAATACGTGCTGAATCATGGGCACCATAGAAGACATGCAAATAACCATCGTTGCTTCTCACTATAGCAGCAACTTTGTGACCATCCCAAGGTGTGTCTACATTAGCTATTAACACGGGGGCTGACCAGTGTACACCGTCGTATTTCAGTGCGTAATAATTCCCGTTGTAACCACATAGGGCTACGTAAAGAACATTGCCATACTGTACGACGTTATTGAAAAACCCCGGAGTATTCTTACATCCATAGTTTAGGTCCGTGTCATAGAATTGGAATGGTGCAGGCATGTATTTACCTCAGGAGTATGTCGATGATTATGATGGCTGTTGGTATGGCCCCAACGAGGAGTGTAAAGTAAGTAGAGTGACGGTCTGTAAGCGTCTCCACATTGTCTACTCTTGTGCAAAGACCAGGTCCACCATTACCTCCAAGAACCTCTTGTACATGGTCCATTCTAACCAAGAGTTCCGTGAGCTTGTCATGGTCATCCATGTTAGCGTATCTCTGTCGTATCTTATGGTCATCAACGGGTGGTATAGTATCACTTCCTGAAAGGGAAGGGTGGGGTGTTAGCCCCTTTCGTCCATTAGTCTTTGCTCTAGGACACTTGCAGGTACAAGCAGAGTCACTATTAGTGCCATCCACGCGGGAAGATTGAAAGTCGTCCCGTCGTAAAGTGTTACTGCTCCGCTGACTACTGCTAATCCCGCTAGTGGTAAGCTCAGAAGTAGATGGTCTCTAAGCTTAGTTGGGTCGCCTCTCCAGTCTGATGGCGGCATCAGCCAGATGCCTACGCTCGCGGCGATACCAGCGCCGAATGCGATACCTAGTTCTATTAGGTCCCCTTGGGATGCACCTATTGCGAACATCGCAATCAACACCACTACAGCAAGTATCCTTGCTACGGTTCCTTGTTCCATACTATTCATCTCCATGAGAGGGAAATAAAGGCTGAAAAGGTTTAGACGCTCCTGTACGAAAGTACTATTCGTACTCTGTGCATGCCGCCGTCAAGAGTGACTATAACATCACTGCCTGCCGCTGGCGCTGGTGAGAGCGCTGCGATAGCAGTGTTGATGTCCGTAGTCATCTTCTCGATGTCTTCTGAACTCTCGAGTATCTTGACTAGCCAGGCCATGCTTACACCCCGACTACGCGGATGTAGAACACACCCACGTTTACTGCGGCAGTTACCTGTGTGCCTGTTGCTGTCGCCAGAGCTAGCTTGTTGGTTGCCTTGACCCAATTCCACAGGTACCACGCTGTGGCACCCTCGTGGGTGACTCCGACTGAGTCAAGAGACCCTAGCTGGTCTGTCAGGTCACTCAGATCCTCTCCCCCGGTTGTATAGGAGGAGATGGTAACCACGGCCTCTATGGCCCTTTGGCTACCTTGGTTGGTATGCTTAGTCACTACTGTCGTGTGAGTCATTGACTCACCTCACACGATGGACATGACTTTCCCGTGGCAACCAAACTTCCAGGCCGCAATCTCAAGGACTGCGTGGAATATACCTCTCTTCGCAAGGTATCCAGTTGCAAGGTACTCCTTGCTTTCCTGATACTCAAGCGGCTGACCAACAGCTACTTCCATGTAGTTGTCGTCAATGAGGTAGACCTTTGACAGACCCGTCAAAGTACCTGCGTAGGTGCCGTCCGTGTACTTGTCAGGTACGATCGGCATGTTGTCGTACTTGCTGACGAAGCTCATACCAGTCTGTCCTGGCAGAGTTCTTACTCCACCAACTGTGTATGATGCCGGGGCGGTCTCAAGCTTCCCGCGGAACTGAACCATGTGGAGCTGTTGGATCCTTGCGGATGTGTCCACACCAGTTACGAAGTGCTTGTTGTCGAATGATCCATCGTCCCAATATGGCTGGCACGATGCTACCATGTCGTCGAGATGCTTCAGAGCGAGCGTGGTTGGTGATCCACTGAAGTGTTTCACGTACGCATCATACTCTGACGCTGCTGATGCCCTAGTCTTGCCACAGTACGTCATGGATCCAGAAACTGGTGATTCTCCACCATTTGTGTATTCATCGTACGAAGCAATGATCCTGTCGATTGTCTCCATGTTGAGGTTAGTCAACCCAGAGGTCTTCGCACAGTACTTCAAGCTGGATCTGTCCCAGCCGGACATCATGATCTTTCGTCTCGCATCCACCAGTTCTGCCCACTTCGCGACATCGTCTCGTCCTTCCATTGCAAGCTCTGCAGTGGATATGTCGAGCACGTTGCTGAGCGTCTTTGGGTTCAGCTCTAGGTAGTCGAGTGTATCCTGGGTAGACGACGGAATCGCGCCTCCCTGAGTCACTCCATCACCTGGGGCAGAAGCAAAGTACGGCGACGTGACAGTCCTGTACCCAGACTTCCTCCACGGAGCATCTCTGAGCGCACCCAATGAGTTCGCCGTAGTGACGAATATTGTGGTGAGCCATGCACCGTAGATGATGTTTCTGACGCCCGTTGTGGTCGTCAGGTAGGGTGCCTCAACCTTGTTTCCGAAGATGCTCATGGGGTCTACACCAAAGTAGGCCTCAAACATCTCGTTCCAATTGTCGAAGTACCCCTTGTTCGAAAACGCGTCTACGTTCATAGTTCTCCCTTCGCATACTTGCTGACAAACCTCTCGATGTCCATAGCAGACATCTTCCGAAGCTTCTCAGTGTCATCGAGCAGTGCGGTCAGCGCGTCTTTCTTAGGACTAGCGCCCTGATCCTGAGCTGCCGATTCTGGTCTTGGCGTTGTTGCGCCTTCCTTTTCAGCCATTTTCTTACGCTCCTGTAGAGCAGCGACATCCTCGAGATCCTTCTTCAGGACCGGGGTTTCCGCACTCTCTGTCATCCCAACGGGATGAATGTCATCTGGTGAAGCCGGACTTGTCGGAGGCATAGGAGGAACAATTGCATTGCTCTTGTCAGCTACTTCCACAGCAGCCTTGTTAGCATTCTTGTCATCCTTGTCCTTTTCCGGCTCGTCTCCCTTCTTTTCCCCCGCGGGAGTAGGGGCATTCTGACTTGGTTCTTGCTTCTGCGAAGGATCAGATGTTTCTCCTGGTGCTCCTTCAGCAGACTCTTCAGAGGTGATATGAGAGCTAAGCTTTGCGTCAAGGTCTGCAAGTCTCTTATTGCCTTCAGAGACCAACATGATGATCTTCTGCAGAGCTTCAACGCCGGCGTCTCCCAAACCGAGGGTGTCTTTGTTGGCTAGTTTGCCGACATCGTCGTGGCACTTCTCCTCGACTTGTGGAGCCGTTGGTAGCTGAGCTATCGTATCGCCCTCGCCTGGGTTGGATTTATTCTCCATCTTCGCTTCACTCTCCATCTTTGCTAACCGAGTGTAATAATCATGGATCTCATTGAGATGGGCCTGAGCAATCTTTGCAGTCATCACAGGGTCGTCATTAGTGATGTTGGTCTCTGGATTAACTGTCCCGTGCTCAAGTTCTACTTTCATACCCATCGCCAACTCCTCTTTGTAACCCTTGGCCCCAAAGTTGATGTCATCCATCTTAGTCCCTGGACAAGAGCCTCGCGGAACAATGCTACCCTCAAATACTTGCAACTGGTCGACTTGTTTCCAACATTGATGTGCATCACACTGGAACTTAGGGTCAATCTTCATGATGCCTATCGAGAGGTGGCCCATCTTCTTACCCTTCACTTGGTCCCAGAACTCATCATAGTATGGTAAACCCTTGTTAACCATACCAAATGCCCTAACTTGCCTGATGCCATTAACTTCTTCAAGAGCAGCATCAAACCATACTCCCACAGGACGATTACTGTGCAAGTCGTGCATTGGAACCCCTGTGGTTTTAAACATCTTGTTGAGCTCACTGTAAACTGTATCTTGGTTAAGCTTCTCCCTCTGGTCATCAATTACTTCTCTTGAGAGCGGCCCGCTAACAAACCGTGAGTCTGCTTTCTTCGCAACAAAGTGCCAAGCCATCTTGTTGGAATAATCTGGGTCGTGGCTTTGTTCAAGGTGATGGTTATACGACTTCATCCAGCAGATCTGCGCTGCTTCATCTAAGGCAGCTTTAACCTGGGTAGGCAACTCTGCTATGGAGTCATACATCGTCTCTCACCTCGAATGATATGGATTCAGCTATGTCTTGCTTACCATACTTAGCCAAGTGCTTCTTTAAGAGCTCTTTGAACTTAGCAAGGACTTTATCAGTGCCACCCATCTCATAGAGCTTCTCAACCTGCGGCTCAAGTTCTGCTATTGCTGGCCTCACAAAGGGCCTTGCGGGTTGATCTACAGTGCCATACTCCATGATCTCAGCTAGAGGATGGTCTATGATTAACCTGTAGTGTTCATCCCCTAACATCGTTCTTCATCTCCTTCTGGTTCTTCTCTTTGAGACGCTTCTGAACCTGAGCTCCAGTCTTCTTATCGGCGTCTTTGTCTGGGATTGGTTGATTCATCCCAGCGTAAGAAGCCTGAGCTTCGATTATAGCCTGTTCATCTGGGGTTGGCCTTACTGGTCTATCGCTGTGCTTATACTCACCCTCATAGCTCCATATCTCAAAGCCCATATCCTGCAAATTCATTGCATGCTGGTCTTTAAGCAACTGAAGCTCTGCATCATCCTTCTCGTCTGCTTGTTCAGACTTAGTAAGGTGCAAACGCCAGTCTGTAATCCTAAGCTGCCTCATCATCCAGATAAAGGCTTTGTCATTCCAGATAGCCTGACCTTTAGTAATTGCACGGTTGAGGATTGTTATCTGGTGACCCTGGTTGTTGAACCCTGATGCACCAGAAACATCTGCCATGAATAGAGGAGATACGTTGAAGAATGAGCAAATAGCTCTTCGAACCTCATTCTTGACATTCATCATCTGGTCAGATGGATCTTGCATGAATGGCACATACTCAATAGCCTTCCCTACCTTACTCTGACCTGTTGAGACTGGCATCCATGGCAACACATTGGGGTCCTTGGCCATCTGGGCATTAACCTTACGAATGTTCTCATCAACAGCTTGTGGATTGTCAGTAGTTATGGAGATTATGCCTGGTGGCCTTCCCTTTTCGTAGTAGTTCTTGATTCTGGCCTCGATGTAGAGATAGGCGAAGACATCCATTCTGAGTTTGAAAGCAGGTGGCGTACCATATAGGGGATGCGGATAAAACTTGGTGAGATGAATAATCTCGTCTTCGATGAAGTATGCCATTCTGTCGGTAGAGGCATAATATCTGGCAATGATGTCATGAGTGCGTAGCCCGCACTTAGGGCATCTAGTCGTCTTGATGTCCAAAAGGTCATCCCTGTGCCGTAGGCAGATTCTATTATGTCCGCCCGGCTTACCACCCTTGTCGAAGATTTTTTCGAGGAACCTCGGGTCAAGTGCAATAAACTCTCTAACAAATGAGTCACTTACATCACCTGGAACTTTTCCTTCTGGAATGAAGTCGTCTCCAATCTTGTAGAATAGGTAATCTTTGATGGCGACGATGTATGCGTTATCTGCGGTGTTAATGTGCAAGTCCACTTGAGTACAAAACTCTGCCATGTTCTGTCCATTGTCATTCACCCTCTCCAACCATGAGAACCCATCAGGTCTCTTCATCATAAGCTGTTGAGCTTGTCTCGGCTCCCTTAATGCCTTACTACCACAGGAGGTACAAGTCGCTTGTTTCTCTTTCATCTCATAGCCGCAAGATTCACACCTTACTGCAAACTTAGGCTCTGTGGTGATTCCAGCTCTAAATGTCTCTTGTGTGAGTGTTTGAGCAATATCTGAGAGAAGTGAACAGTTCTCAGCGAGTGTATATGCATTTCGAAGTACAGGCTGAACAAACCCGAAGTTAATCATGTCTATGGCATTTAAGCCAGGTCTCTCTGTGGATGCCATCCTAGACAAATCGCCGGGTGAAGCTGGAGGAGCTCTATTAGGGAAGAAGCTTGCCATCCATGTGAATACTGACTTCATGGAGAATTTATCGTTGACTTTTACCAGGATGGGTTCTTCAGCCATTTTAAGCCCTCAGGTTTACTAATCTCCTCACTATGAGGCTTGGATACCCGCAGGAGGGGCATTTGTCCGGTGGTAGGCCCATAAATGCACGGGCCCCACATTTATCACATACCCAAGGTGCACCATACTCGTGGTGAACTCCTGCTTGCTCCATGAGTATCTTTTCAAGTGGGACACTCGATGGAACATCCATGAGTGATTGCTTACCTAGGTGGCGCCATTTGGCCTTTGGTGTATCGCTAAGATGAGAACGAGCCATTTGTCTAGCTCTATCATCAATCTCTTTGAGCTCATCCTTACGCTTAGCACTTCTAAACATACGCCAGAAGTCATCTACCACAACTTTTCTGCCTGACATAGACTTCTCATACATGTGGTCCCAATCTTGCTCGGTTATCAAAAGCTCATTCCTCCTATGTCTGATAGCTCCCCTAGTGTTGCTGGATCATCAGGAAGCAGGTATGAAGTCTGTAGGTCCATAAATGCCCCTGACAAAGCATCTACTATATCGTCGTGAGATCCACCTGGGAATGAGCACAGTTCATCTAACATGTGCTTGATATCCCAATTTCCCTCGACGATGAATACATTGCCACACTCAGCTGCAGCAGCCAATGGTGCCGCTCTATCAGCTTTGCTCCCTGTGGTCTTAACTCCCCTGAAGTCATACCCATCGAGAACTTCTCTCGCGTAGTGGTCAATTGTATTGATTCCAGAGCTGCCGGGCTCTTGTTCCATCCTAACCATCACAGGGCCCTTGTTAGAATCATTGATGGCCATGACTTTGACTGTGTTTTCCACTTCTAGTGGTGTCCCGCGAAGGTGTCTTACATGTATAATGTAATATTGGCCTCGCCACTTGCCCATTAATGCGCCGGCTGTGTAGTCAGGATCAGTTTTCATGCTCTCGAGGGGCTTACTGGCAGCTAGATCCCAGCGCCTGACTAGCTTTGCACCATTGGGAACCTCTTTAACCATCTTACCCTTGAACCAATCCCTCATGAAGAGTGGGACCTCACCCTCATCAAGAAACTCACACATGTACTCTCTTCGAAACACCCTGGTGCCTAACTCCCTTTGTTCCGCATCTAAGAACTTCTGTGTGATCCTCGGACAAGCTGTAGCAGGGACAGCAATACGTTGCCAATCAGGGTAGGTTATCTCATCTCGCCATATCTCATAGAAGTGGCCAGATTTTTTATCCGGGGAGGACATCAGAATATGCCTACCCTGACTGACAGCAAGCATGGGTTTAACTGCGGCATTCAGTTCATCGGGGACTCTTGCCGCTTCATCCTCGATTATCAACGATACTGCTGAATATCCTCTGATCGTTGCCTCAGAGGCAGGTAGTGATATTACGCGCCCACCGCCCTCAATCCCTAGAGAGGAGGCAGACTCTTCGGATGTCTTTGGGCGGTGGGGAAGGTCTTGAAAAGTTTGATACACTTTGTCGTAGAGTTCTAGTGATTGCCTCTGCGACGGTGAAATAAGGATAACCGTGCTTCCCGGCCTATACAACGCGAAGTGGAGGGCGAGAATAGAGGATGTAGTGCTTTTTCCAACTTGTCGTGAGCAATTGAGGATGCTGTTCCTTCTCTTCTCTATGAGTAACTCCCTTTGCCACGGGTCGGGCCGGAAATGTAATACCTTCTCGGCGAACAAAGCTGGGTTGAGAGCATATGCCAACTCACTCTTCATCGTTCTCACTCAACTTGTCAAGAAACTCAGAGAGCTCTATTTGCTTCTCTGGAGGCATAGTTGCCACTATCATTCTCACAAGCTCAGTAAACTCAGGACTCTTACGGAGGTCCAGTACCTGTGCCTGAAGTTCCACAGGTGCTTTGCCCCAATCATCCTTAAAGCGCTTCTGAAGGAAGGCTTCAATGCCTTTCCAGCCTCCTTCAACCTCTTCAAGCGCTTTTGTCCACTTTCTAACCAACCGAGACTCTAAATCAGCCTCAGCTGCCTGAAGGGCTAGGTAGAAGGCGCTGTAGCAAGTGTCTGCACCCATAGAATCATCCACAGCACCTTGGTCTCTCCACCTACGGGCCAGTTTTGAGCTGACACCCACCCCTGCCGCGGCCCATTTTAGTGCGCTACCTAATCGCACTGCGTCAGCTATTCGTCTAGTTATTTCAGGAGTACATCGAGTACCAGGTGGAGGGTCTTCATGTACCATAGTAACAGTCTATACTATGGAAGTAGACCTATATAAACTTTGTTCGGTACCGACTCGTAGGTGCCCCAATTTATGCTGGTCGTTGCAAAACCGCCTACCATGAAGGTGTATAGGATGAATCCTACAACTGGGAAAACTATATGCGCAGGAGATGTGAACGATATGAAGAAGAATGATATGTACGCAGCACCGCAAGATGAGGAGTGGATAAGAATGAATGCAAGCAAGGTAGTAGCTGTAGATGTAGATGGTACGCTTACTGTGCCTGGTAAGTGGATTGGTGAGCATACCTTCTATGCTATAGCTAATGGAGCAAGAGATGCTATGATAAGACTGAAGAGGGATGGATACATCATTGTGATCCATACCGTTAGGAAGAGGAAGGATCTTGTAGCTGAATGGCTGCATGCCAATGCTATACCATTCGACTACATTGAGTCCAAGACTTACGCTCGATTCTACATCGACGATAGAGCCATCACCTTCCAGAGCTGGAAGGAGACGATGGAGGAGGTGAAGAGAAATGAAGACTGAGCGCATACTCAGATACTGCCACTTCTGCAGACAGTTCACTGCAAAGGCAGTAGAGAGGGACGCAGGTATGCCCGCCTGTGCATTCTGCCACAGAGCATACTAATCCCACTCGCAAACACTTTACTCCTTTATGTCAGTGTAGGCTTTCAAGAGCTAACACTGACGTCGACTATGGTGAGAACCATGGAGACAACAAGCAGAGTGTGGCTGCACACAGGCAGAATACAGTTACTAATCACAGCCACACAAACCCCAGAAAACCTCTTACCTACAGCCATATACTTACACAGGAGGTGACCACATGCGGTGCACACAGTGCGGTGATGGCATGACCATGCGCGAGCTTGCCATCCACAGAAGCCGACTCTATGGAGTCTGGCGGTGTGATGACTGTGCAGCGAAGAAGCTTGTCGCTGCCCACATCACGCTCTAAACCTCTTACATCCTTTATGTCAGTGCAGACTTCAACGTTTGCACTGGCGCTAGTATGGTGAGAACCATGCAAGCAATACTCCGAGCTGGGAAGAACCAGCAGCCGACCCAGGCCTCGTATGGGAACAGCGTGAGGAACGTAAGCGTAGAGGAGGTCCACGAGATGATTGGACAGATCATCTTTGCGGACGCGATATACAACAGGAGGCGAAGCAGATGAAACTGCAGTACAGAGAAGTGAGCCTGAGAGCCAAGAAGGACGAGAAGCCTATCACTACGATAGGTGGCAGAGTCTGGAAGGAGCTTGTCTTCTTCCTCGATGGAGAGGAGAAGATAGGTCTGACAGCCAAGGACTGGCTGTACTTTGAGCAGGGAGGCCAGTGGTACAAGCTGGACCTCAGAGTCCTGCAGCCAGACAAGAGTCAGGAGATAGAGCTCCAGACCAGAGTCATAGCCAAGCAGACTCTCGAGGACAAGAGGTCCAGAAGGCAGGCTCGCAGAAGAGACAGGAGACTCCAGAAGAAGCTAGCCAACAGTCAGGCAGCAGTAGACTACTCGGAGGAACTCCAGTAAACTCCCACAAACCCCTTCCAAACCTTTTAACACAGGAGGTACACACATGGGAAACATACGCCTGGTAGTGTCAATACCAGAGAATGTGGACTGGATGTATGGAGAGTACTTCATCATACCATTGCCACCGATGAGCAGGGAAGAGCGGACTGAACTGAAGTCTAAGTACAAGGGCTTCAGAGGAGACATAGTAAGCTCAGAGAGAACTGAGAAGGCATACTACGAGAAGTGAGAACATGACACCACATGAAAAAGCAATGAAGAGATTCATTGAAGACGTCAAGGAGTATGAAAGCTACGATGACTGGAACCACGCAGATGTAGCTCAGATGACTGTGGATGAGTACCATAGGCTCCAAGCAGAATGGGCCAAGCCAGACTTCTTTGAGAGACTTGAAGAAGCTGCGCTGTACATAGTACTCATGTCCACATATCTAAGGACATACGACCAGTAGGAGAGGAAACTATGAAGCTGTTGAACAAGAAGGAAACCAAGATAGTGCTAGACGCACTGTGGGAATGGATAGACATAGCTGAGTACGAACAAGAAGACAGCGCAGACTGGACTCTAGAAGAGCACCAGAACCTTGCAGACAGCAAGAAGCTGTATGCCAGACTAGGAGGTAAGTAAGTGAAGTACGTAGGGTATGTAGCAGTACCAGAGAAAGCCATAGAACTGTGGAGGACGCAGATCTGGAGAAGCTACCAGAAGTGCATGGCTCAGTGGCCCGATGCCTATGGGGGTAAGACCTACACCCAGAAGCAGATAGGCACGCATGGAGCCAGCGGGGTATGGAGGTTCTGCCAGAAGCAGATCAGAGAGCAGCTGAAGATACCTCACAGTGAGGTTATCTACAAAGTCCATCAGAGACGGCTTGTCAAGAAGATAGGCAATGTCTGGTGGATGAAAGTAGAGACGAGGCCACGCAAGAAGTAAACTCCTTTCAGCCTCTTTTTACCTAAGCACTAGGTTAAACTCCTAGGCTCGGGATAACTTGGTCCGTCGCCCGGGGCAGGGGGACATGGTCGTCCGGGAATCGGCCTATGCCTCCACAGGCTGGGATGCTGCTCGGCACCCGGAACTAAGGAGGATACCATCGTACCCAGAGCCGACCCACTCAGCCCCAGGTCGCAGGGTGGGTTTTAAATGTTCGGAGCCCCCTACCGAAGCCCGCAAGTATTTGGCCGCTGGGGGGGCGCAGGTATAAATACCTTCCACAACGATTGGTCCATATCGACTATTTATATTCAT
>Ga0315286_10001710_pt1 | contig 20014 bp, 21 predicted proteins | sample YL17G10_0_MG_FD_205038 | JGI IMG/M metagenome (GOLD analysis project Ga0315286, IMG submission 205038) | Sediment microbial communities from Yellowstone Lake, YNP, Wyoming, USA - YL17G10_0 | ecosystem: Environmental > Aquatic > Freshwater > Lake > Sediment | place: USA: Wyoming | collected... | reverse complement strand
GTTTAGACTGGTGCGTGCGCCGATTTCGTTGCGCACCACCTTTTATGATAAGAAGATTAGAAAAAACTTACGGAGGCATAGGCTACCATTGCCCTAAAGGGCAAGGTATCCTTTATTTGTAATGAAACAAGCCAATATGAACCAAACGATTTTTGCATTAATAGCAATGCTAGTTGTGATGCTATATATACCAAGCGCACATGCCGTTCTGGACAATACAGCATCTATATCACTCAGCCTGATAAATCAGGATCCCGACCCTGCGATTACAGGAGACACAGTGGAAGTCAGGATCGGAATCCAGAACATAGGAGGGAATGCTGTAGAAGGCTTGACCATGGAGCTTGTCCCATCGTATCCTTTCACGCTCTTGTCTGATGAAAGCGGAGTGCAAGAGATTGGCACAATCCAAGGATATCAGGGCTATTATGAGACTTCAAGCATGAAAACTGTCAAGTATACTGTCATGATTGACAAGGATGCAATAGCAGGCAGCTACAACCTAAAGATAAAATATTATGGAGATGGATTAGGCAATGCTGTTGAGAAGAGCATTCCTATTGATATAAGCAGCAGGCAGAGCGCGGAAATAATTCACATAGACAAGACCACACTTGTGCCAGGCCACCAGAGCAGCTTGAAGTTCAGCATCAACAACGTTGGAAACGCCCCATTGAGAGACCTAACATTTTCCTGGGAGAATGATGAAGGCATAATCCTTCCTGTAGGAAGCGATAACACCAGGTACATAAAATACATTGATGTGGGAGAGAGCGCTGAGATTGAGTACCAGGTAATAGCTGATACCAATGCTGATGCAGGATTATACAAGCTCGACTTGTATCTTAATTATGAGAATTCATTGAATAGCAGCACTAGCAGGATGTCCACCATTGCAGGAATCTATGTAGGTGGAGGCACAGATTTTGACATCACCTATTCTGAAAGCTCAGGAACCGATATCTCTTTTACAATAGCAAATATTGGCAGCAACCCGGCAACGTCAGTATCAATCATCATACCAGAGCAAAGCAGATGGAAAACCACTGGTGCCAGCTCAACAATAATCGGAAACCTTGACACGGGCGATTACACAGTGGCTACCTTTACTTTGCAGTCCACGCAGGCACAAACAGGATTTACACCCGGCCAAGGTTACACTAGGCCTGGCCAGCAAAGGAACCTAACCCAAGGCGCAACAGTGCCACAGGTGAATAATACCCAGTCCCAAAGCAATTTGAAAGTCCAGATTGCATACACTGATACCATGGGCACCAGGCAGCTTGTTGAGAAACAAGTATCAATGAGCCAAAGCTCATCAAGCGGAAATTCCACTAGCACAACAGCAGGATTTACAGCAGGAGGGACGAACTTCAGGTTCCAAAGGCAAGAAAGCTTCTTATCAAAATACAAATGGTACATCGCGGGGTTAGTAGTTTTGGTCATTGTCGGCAGTGTTTTCATCAAATACAGGAAAGAAAAGCTTCTCAACCCGAGCTACAAGCTAAAAGATGTCTTCAGGAAAAGAGACAAGGCCCAAAAAGAAGTCTTTGCTGCAAGAAAGAGATAAAATAAGTTAGAGAAAGAAAGCTGAGAGCTACAAAATGAAACTTCGCAAATGCCTAAAGCACGCCTTTGAGATGGTGCTGCACAGCAAGCTGAGAAGCTGGCTGACTATACTTGGAATCGTGATTGGCGTAGCTTCAGTCATAGCCATCATGTCCATAAGCGGAGGCATGGAAGCGCAGATGAACCAGCAGATGGGCGGCCTTGGCGCAGACATCCTAACTCTAAGTGCAGGATCCTCCAGAGGGTTCAGGACATTTGGTCCTGGAGGAGGGAGCGATGACCGTTTTGGAGGAGGCGGTGGCTCAACAGCAACTGATGAAGAGCCTGTACTTGACAATTCAGATATCCAGGCATTGAAGTCAATACCTGAGATTGAATTGATTAATCCTGTGATTAGTGGGAGTGTAAAGGCTGCTTATCTTGGAAAATCAGGCTCTGTGACACTGACAGGAGTTGACCAGGCAGTATGGGCAAGGATAACCACTGAAACAATAGACGAAGGAAGGATGCTTGACTCTGCTGACCAGAACGTCATCGTGATAGGTGGAAGGCTTGCCTCATCATATTTTGACAAGCCAGTAGGCATCAACCAGAAGCTTACTATCACTTATCAGAACAAGAGCAATGTCTTTCGGGTTGTAGGAACCCTTGATGGTAACAGCAATACAATATACATGCCCATCCAGATGGCTTTCCAGGTGCTCTCTGACAAGACAAGGAATGAGTATGATTCAATAACCATAAAGATCAAGGATGCTGACCAACTTGATGATACCATGTCCAAGATTGAAAACAAGCTTATGCTATTAAGGCACGTCACTAATAAGACCAAGGATTTCTCTCTCAGCTCAAGCGCCAAGATGCAGGAGACCATGTCATCAATGAGGCAAACTATGAGCTCATTCCTGTTAGCCATAGCAGCTGTATCGTTGATTGTCGGCGCAGTAGGCATTGCCAATACCATGTTCACTTCAGTGCTTGAAAGGACAAAGGAGATAGGTATCATGAAGGCCATAGGCGCAAGGAACAAGGACATCATGAGCATCTTCCTGCTTCATGCAGCCCTCATTGGCCTGGTTGGAGGGTTGCTTGGCATCATCTTTGGGGGCATACTCTCAGGATTATTGCCTGTGCTCATGGGTGAGACTGGCATGTTAAGAGGAGGGACCTTTGTATCGCTGAATTCGGTGATTATAGCATTATCTGTGTCTATATTCATAGGCATAGCTTCAGGGATAATACCGGCATACAAAGGCTCAAAGCTCAAGCCAGTGGATGCCTTGCGCTATGAATAGCGCGAGGCTCAAAACAGTAATTTTTGTTGCTTTGCGTTACGAGTAAATTTTTATAATAGCTAAGCTTATCTTTTGTTACATATGGGGTGCAGGCACTAAAATGAGCATATTCTACAAGACTGAACAAAAAACCAGGGAGAATGGGGAGCAATACGCAGAAAGGCAAATGCGTGGCTGGGCTAAATGGGCCGCTTACATCGGAACTGCTGCCGCCATAGGCATCGGTATCAACCATTTCACTGGCGATCCTTCTGGACTTGAGAAGATGGTTGGTGTGAAGCAGGAAAGCCAGGTTGATTCCAGATACAAGAACATGGACTTAGGAAACCTTCTCAAAACTGAACTCCTAAAGCAAAAGAAGCTTTACCTGGTTCAATTGATATGGAACGGCCAGGATTACCTAGCTGGCGCCCAGCTCAAACAACCAGTGGTCGCTGACACTTCTTACACTGCAGTCGAAAAATTCTATTTCCTGGACTTAAGCGGATTTCCTCCAAAGGTTGAGACTTATGAGCCTCCTGAAGCCTTCAAGAAAGACCTTGAGGAGAAAAAAGTTCAGATTGTAACAGCCTATGCAACTGGAACCCAGCGCACGACCCAGCAAACTGGGCAGAATCCTTTACAGAGCATGACGCGTATGCTTCGGTCTCCTTGAGCAAATAAAAAAGAAGGGCTTTTTAGCCCATGTAATGAGGCCTTTCAGCAACCACCACTGCTTCTTTCTTGCTCTGCTTCTTAGCCTCCTTCTCAGCCTTGGCCATTGATGCAGGCTTTTTTATCTTGCCAAACTTCTTCTCATAACGCTCCATGTTCTCTTTGAGAATCTTCATGAATTCTTTGGCTGTGTGAGGGTCCAATATGACCACTCTATGATTCACTACCTGTATTGGCTTGTTGTCTGGAGTGAACTGCGGATGGATGTTCTTGAAGTCCAGTATGACTTTGTCTGGCTGGTGCGCGATGGTCTGCGTATTGGAGAAGAATGGGTTATGGTCGATGTTGTTTACGCCTTTAATCTCTTGTTCCATGATTATCACCTTATGATTTATTTATTCTAAGAAGAATAGCCTGTTGGTTTAAATGTTTATTGCAGCTCAAGGTTTCTTTTCAAGCTTCCACAAGCCCACTCTTATCCGCTCAATCCTTTTCCTGTGCTGGGGCATGGTCTGTTTCAATGGAAAATCATACTCCTGGTAGTGCGCAGTCTTGAATCTGCTTTCACTAATCATCCTGTCGATGTAATCTTTTGTGCTGGCCTTATGAAAAGTATAAATTATTCTGGCCAGGTCCATGGCTTTGAGCAAAAAGACAGTGTCAATGTTCTGGTTCTTGGTGCCAAAAGGAGGGTTCATGATGACAACATCAACTTTCTCATCAAACATGCTTATGTCTCCTGCTGAAAAAACAGCCTCAAGCTTCCTTTCCAGCTTCTCTTCAAGAAATTCTTTGTTCTCCATGGCCAGTTCCATGGCTTTGGTGTCAATATCAACAAGAAAAGCTTTTTTTGCCCCTAGTGCAAGCGCTCCAAGGCCAAGTATTCCAGTGCCAGAGCCGAGGTCAGCAATTACCTTGCCTTCTACATCTCCTTGCATGAATGCAAGCCAGAGAGCGTCAGCTGCCACTTCTGAGTCTGTAGTATATTGCTCTAGCTTCATTGCAGGCTCATCAAAGGCTTTGAGCTTTGACAGCACCACTGCAAGTTCTTTTTTGCTCATAGAAAAGAGGTAAAGGCACTGGTTTAAAAAGTTATTTCATAGAAAACTTTCATTAAAAAATAAATATTGCATAACAACAAACTATTTAAATGGATTATTACTTTATGATTTTTCACGTCGAGGGGGGTGAACGGCGATCTTAAAGGTTTTTAGTAGCAAGAATGCAGCTAGAGAGCTCAACAGGCTTGCCGAAGGCATAAGAAAGGCTTTCAAGGCTGTGAAGAATGAGCTTGATGACCATTTGGATGCTATTAATCAAAACACTTCTGAGATACAGGCCAATCAATGCTTGGTAAGAGAGCTTGAGTCCAAGCTTGAGAAGGTTTCTGAGCGCTTGGATGAGCTTGAGCTGATGATGAACCCTGATAGGGCAAGAAAGCTTGATATACAGCTTACCCACAGGGAGCAGGAAGTGTTCATGACTCTTTATCTTAACAAGGAGCTTTCGCTAAAGGACTTGGCAAGGCGCCTCGGGTTCACTGAGGACATGGTTAACATGTACCTTCTAAACATCCTAGCGAAAGGAGTGCCTATCAAACGCGAGCTTGTGGATGACCTATTGGTTTTTTCCCTGGACTCTGAGTTCAAGGACCTCCAAGCCAGGCGGAATGTGCTTGAAATCAATCCGCGCATCGCAGGACAGCTCGCCACGAGCAAAGCAGGCATTTTCTGAGAGGTTTTAGCGTAAAAATACATGAAAATTTGGCATCTAATTATCATAAGCATTGCCACTAATATCTAGAACTATGCTAAAATATATGTCATGGAATATAAATATTATATCTAATCATTGATTAAAATATTTAATATTGCTTAACCTATATATTGCTTAAACAATAATATAAATTATAATTAAAGACTAAAATATCTAGATAACATAATTTATGATAAAAAACTAAATGTTTTAGATAAGAAGAAAGCCTAAGGCATCATAAATCGTCGAGAGGGCTCTTGACGTTGCGCAAGTGCTCTTTTGACACCCTGGTGTAAATCTGGGTTGTCTGCAGGTTAGAATGACCAAGCAGTTCCTGGATAACTCTTATGCTGACACCAGAGTCAAGCAAGTGGGTAGCAAAGCTATGCCTGAGCTTGTGCGGAGTGACAATTTTCCTGATGCCAGCGCGCTTGGCAGCGCCAGAGACTATCTTTTGAACGTTCCTGGCAGTGACTGAGTCACCTGCCTTGTTGCAGAATATCAAGCCAGAAGAAATCCCTTCTTTTGCCATATAATCCTTGAGGCTTTCTGCAAGAGCATTAGAGAACAAGGTCGCCCTATCTTTTTTGCCTTTTCCCTGCTTTACTAGGCATATCTTCTCATTAAAATCCATATCCTCAACACGGAGATGAAGGCATTCACTCACCCTAAGGCCAGAGGAGTAAAGCAGCTGCACCATAAGCCTGCTCTTATCATTTACACAAGCATCAATAAGCCTCTTTACCTCATCCTTAGAGAGCACTGCAGGAGGGTTACGAGTGATTTTGGGGGTTTTTATGCCTGCAAAACCCTTTGCTAAGACTTGATTGTAGAAGAACAAGAGTGCGGAACGGACAAGGGCGACTGAGCTTGATGAGAGCTTCTTATCTGACATAAGATAAGCCAGATAGGACTTCAGGTCATCTTCAGACACAGAATCAGAGGCTTTCTTGATGAAACCCAAGAAATCAGCATTATGCCGCGTATAAGCCTTAACTGTCTCCTGGCTAAATCCCCTTATCTTGAGCTCTGTCTCAAGCTTTTTCAAATACTTGTCCTGCTCCATACTCGATTACCTAGTCTTTACCTAGAAAAGCCCTCTGGAATGCCACTTGAACCTCCAGAGCTTGTAGGCCGTTATCCAGAGGATTAGACCTGCAATCACCAAAATGATGTCTGCAATGGAATGGGTTATATCAAGACTTATAATGGGTTTTATTGTCTTCGCCTTCTGCAAATAAAAGAAATACAGATTATAAGCACCAATGGCAATGGCTGCTAACCCTACCAAGAACTCCTTGGTTATGACCATGCTGCTTTTCTGCCCGCTGGGGGAATGTGGTTGCGTTGGCATGTAAATCACCTCAGTTTGCTATTTTACCCTTTCTTTTGTCCTGTCAGCCAGGTTTTTTCCTGTTTTATGCTCTTTCTTGCACACAAAGTACGTATAATGTATATTATGCGAACTATAATTATTTAAATGTTTGCATCCGACTAAAAGGCTCAACCCTTCGACTCTATCTTCTCCTCATAATACTCTTTCCTTAATTGCGGCAAAATAGCCACAATCATGAGCTTCAACTTCTGATTAAGGAACTCAAATCGCTTCTTATGCTGTTCTAGTTCGCTGAAAGTCCCAAGCGCCCTATTGAGCTTCTTATACATCTTGGCGCTTAACCTTGCCATCTTCTTGTACTTGACCTGCTTCCATGACTTCTTCTCATCAGCATGCTCCTCGGCCTTGAGCATCTTGACATCATAGTGCTCCTCAAACCATTTCTTGGTCTGGATTGTCCACTTAAAGAAGTCATCAAGCCCCTCAAGGTTCTTTTTGATGTGCCTCATCTCATCCATCTCAGTAGTGATAGCCTCAAGAGTCTGCTTCATCTCCTCAATCTTCTGAACCTCGTACTCAATCAAGGCATCTATCTCCATATCATAGCCTGCTTTCTCGTTTCCAAACATGTTTTCACCCTATATTTTCTTATCAAACCTTCTTTAAACCCTTAATCAGGGAACATACCGGGTGTAGGCCCCTGCCCTGCTCAATTCTTCCCCCTCTATCATCTCACTGCCTAGCTCCCGTTCGCATTTCATGTAGATTTGGTTAAGATAATCATATGCGAGCCTGTAAAGCCGGCAAAGCCCTGCTGCCTCTTTATAGAGCTCTTTTAGGTCTTCCATCATTGACCTGAGGCTCTTCAATTCCTCACGGGAAAGCTTCACCTTGACCTCAGTCTGATTCTGAACCTTAAGCATGAGCCGCTCTATGTCCTCGTAGCGCTCTTCCCTTAAGAGCTGCTTAATCTCTTCCATGGTATTTATCAGCTTGGCTTCTCGTTTCCGCCTTTCCAATAAGTCGTCTTTTTGTATGAGCTCATCAATTTGCTTTAATCTTTTCTGCAATTCAGCTATCTTATCAGTGGCCTGAAATGCCTTTTTAAGCTGTTCTGCAACGAGGAGTATGTTATCTTCCTGGTACTTGATGTCCTCAAGCTGTTCCGCAACAATGTTGGCTGTCGGGCCGAACAGCTCAGACCTGCTTTTTTTCATCTCTAGGTCTTGTTCATCAGAAGAAATATCCTCGCCAACAGGAAGACTATCTTCCTGCTCTACAGGCGTCAACTTTCCTGGCCTAGGGGATGATGAGAATGTATGATGACTTTTCCTCAACATCATCCTTTTTTTTAGCTCGAGCATTTTTAAAAAACCTCTTCTAAAAGTTTTAAGCAAAAAATAAAATATTTATACTATGATTTAGTTGATGTAGGCCTCTTTCTAATTGGCTTTCTAAATATCTTATTCTTCAGGCCGTAAAAATAATTGCTGAAAAGGGCATAAAGCCTATCTAGCTCGCTTTTTCCCGTAACTGTCAAGAAGTAGACCTTTTTCCTGCCTTGTCGACGGTAAATAATGAGCTTTTTCTTTCTCAGCCGCTTCAAGGCAGGATAAATGGTCCCGGGGGTTAAAGGTCCTTTCTTGCGTTGACCTATTCTGGTAGAAAGTTCGTCTCCACACAAATTCTTAAGGCTTAATTCGTGCAAAATTAAAAATGACAAAAAACCTTTCAACTCAATGTAGTCTGAGCCAATCTCGTCATCATTGCCTTTCTTAGCCACTCTATAAAACAAGAAAAAATGCATTTATATATTTATTGGTTATAAAATATATATGTTGAACGATATATATCTTGAACAATTAATAGCTTAAGCAATTAATAGTATGCACTATATATTGTATGAGCAATAATATTAAACAAATTTTTGAAAAAATTTGCAGAAAAATGTTCCGATAAAACAGGATGAGTGTCTTAAAAAAACCAAGGCCTACTAAAAAGGCGGTTTTGAGCAAAAAAATCAGCTTAAAGCCATCAAAAACCACGATGTACAGGAAAATGAGCCTGAAAGGGATAGCTTGGGCGCAAAAAACAAGGTCTAAAGAAAAAAACTATAAAAGCCATGAAAAAAAGCCAAAAGCAGCAATGAGCAAGGCTGAAAGCCCGATACAAGCGCAAAAACCACGAGGTCAATGGCAGAGCCAAGAAAAGATGGCTAAAAAAAAAATTGAAACATGGCGCTGAAGGGAAAAAAAGGAAAAAGCTAAAAAAAACAGGTTTTCAATGAAAAAAATACAAAAACCACTAGGTCCAAAGCGGAAAATCTCGCAATGCCTAATTAGAAAAAAAAATTCAAAAGACCAAGGCTAAAAAAATGACCAAAAAAAGATTAAAAAAAGCAAAAAAAGACCAAAAACCACGAAATCAATCGGAAGTTAAATAAAATCCATAAAAAAAATTTCTAGGGATTTTAATAGCCACCAGCTTTTCAATAATCGTACGAAAAGTTTATAAATCTCAAGCACATAGGGTAAAGATTGAGTATAATGGTAAGAAAAAATAACACGGTGAGGTACTTATTCTTATCTCTATTATTGATAGTATTAGCACCAAATGTATTTGGATATTCAATAAGAACCGGTATAAGCCCGTTGAACAAAGCCATAGAAGTGATAGCTAACCTGTTCAACATAGAAGTCCTAAGGACAAATGAGGCAGTGCAGATTGGCTTTCTCAAATTCATGATATTCGTTGTTTTATTCGCAGTCTCTAATTTCTCTCTGACAAAAATAAAAGGCATATTCGATGAAGCACAAGGGAAAAAGACCGCGGGAATCATCTCTTTTGCCTTCAGCATGATAGGCACCTTCATGATGCCCATCGCTTGGCTGCAAGCAACAGGGGGGCTTATCACAGTCATCATGAGCTCCATCATCTTCCTAGGATTCTTCTGGGGGCTGGCAATAGTGGCAGTCTTTGTGCTAAGGAAGAAAGATGAAGAAGACAAGATGGGCTGGATAAAGAACCTGTTAGGATTATTGCTGCTCTTTCTTCTGATATTCTTAGTGGATGAATGGGGACAGGTAGTGGGCTTACCCTTAATATTCGCAATAAACGAGAATACACTAAAACGCTTATTCAAGAAATAATTGACTTAACATGGCAGCAGAACAATTCATACAAAACGCGTACGGAGCAATCGTAAGCTGGACTTATATACTTCTGACCATACTCTTAATTGTAAAGATAATACAGTTCTTCACAGGTGGCGGAGGCCTTTTTGGCGGCAAGGGCGGTGGAGGAGAAGGAAGCGGAGGCTCTGGCGGCGGAGGCAGAAACAATCCTGACAGGGTTTCGCCTGAAGAAGAGAAGACAATTAAAAAGAAGAAAAAACTAGGAGAGCCTGAAGGGCTTGATGTTGAGAACCCTGGGTTTGTCAAAGTCATTGTGCTGGATACTGATGACAACCCAATACAAGGAGCAAAAGTAAGGATAACCCCTGCCAATATGCGCAAGAGGAGATGGTTCAGGACCAAGAGGGACTGGAGAGAATACGGAGGCTTAACAGGTCCTGATGGAGTTTGGCCTAGCGGAGGAAGGTTTGAGTCAGTAGGTTCTGGCTCAGTTATAATATCAGTCACCAAGACAAACTGGTATAATATCACCTTCACCTGGTTCAACAGGGATCGATTCTATGAAAAGAAATATTACGAGATAATACCTGGCCAGCAACATGAGATTACTGTGATAATGGACAGGAAAGGCGAAAAGGCAGAAGCGTTCGAGCCCAAGATATGGGAAGTTGCGCCTGTTGATGACAAGACTATGAAAGTGAAAGGCATAATAAACGTAGCGGAATAAGCTAAAATGGCATTAGATGAGAAACTGGTTACAGAAGCGCTGGGAAAGCTGAAAGAAGTAATAGTCAAAATCATGGAAGAAAGGGTCACATTCCTTAATGATTCAGAGTTCCAGAAATTATTCAGTGATAATGCTGAGCTTGTGGATAAGGCCCAGCTAACAGATGAGGAGCTAGATGAGCTAATCAAGATTTTGCGCAAAAATAATCCTGCAGTTGACAAGGACAGGTTCCAAGAGGCTATGAAGGAATTAGAGGGAAAGCACTTAGGCAGGCTGCGCGAGCTGAACGCATTGACTGAAGAGGCTATAAAAAAGCAAAAAGAAGAAGAAAAAGGCATAAAAAAACTCATAGGCAAGGCTGCCCAAGATGCTGCAGGCATTGTCGATCAAGTTGTCGAAGAAGACATGCAAACAAAAGAATATGATGAGCAGAAGAAAAAGAGCAAGATACTCTACTATTACGTATGGTGGCTGCTTGACAGCGAAGAAGACTACCAAACCTTGGTCAGCAACCCCCACAACTATCCCAGGGATAGGGGAACTCTTAAAGTCCATTACAAGGAGCTAGGTAACAAGAATATTGACGAAGCGCTGGCAGGAGTTAAGCACTCTGGAAAAGTAGCTGGCGAATTCCTTGGGGCGCTAGGCCTTATAGGGAAGAACGAGTATTTTGAGAACATAGTTCCGAGGGTTAACCTCAAGCCAGGCCAGTTGATAGCACTCGGGGCTGCCCGCGCCAAGAGATGGGATTGGAGAACAAGGGAAATCCGAGGCTTGAACAATGACAGGCTAGGAAGGGCTGACCCTGAAAGGTTCATATGGAAATGGAACCGCTTCAACCCTTCAGATGAAGGAAAAGGCACAATCAAGGGAAGAGTAATTGAGCCAGAAGACTTTGAAGCCCATAAAAACGACATAAATTATCTCATGAATCCTGCCAATGATATTGGTATTGCTGAAGCAGATGCCTGGGCTGAGAGTGGCGGCAAAAACCTTGTCGGCACCAAGAAGGCAGACGAAAACGGCTTCTTCACGTTGGAAGGCATCCCGCTCAATATCGCTGTAACAGTGAAGGCAAAGCTTGATGGCTCAGAATATAATCCAGGAGAGCACAAGATACCTAATGCTCCTATCGTCCTCAGCGCTGAGAAGCGGGTGCAAGAAGGTGTAATTGTTCCGCTCAAGCCAAAGACTTCACCCGGCGAGCCTGAATTCCATATTAAGCTTTACAATTATGATGCTGGGCATAACGAGCCGCTAAATCCTCCCTTTGGGAATAAAGAAGCATTTGAGATTAACAAGGTCAACAAGGATTTCAGGTCTTTCAAAGTAACTAAAAATAAAGGTTCGCGTAAAGTTGCAAATGCTTGGTATTACTTCTATGCTCAGAAAATGCGTGGACTTGAGCTGGACGAGCATAACAAGGATGCAGCTGTGCCTGACAAAGCAATGATTCCTATTGAAGGGCAAATAACCAGACGTAAAGGCGATAAAGCTATATCATTTAAATTTGGTAAGCTTCATCACAGAGTATTCAGATATGGAGCTGTTGAAGAAACACTCGAAGTCACCTTCTCACTTCCTACAGCATCAGATAACGGCAAATATCGAATTTGGTGCCTGTTGCTAAAAAGCGAAGCCATCGATTTAAGAAACTGCTTGGACTTCAATTACTTTGAGTTTTATGTAGGCCCAGTGCATAAAGGAGAGAAGAAAGAGATAGAGTGGCGGCTGGAAAAAATTGACGAAAACACGAAAAAATTCATCAGGGAATGGGAGGGCGGCGCTTCTAAATGGCATAAAGAAAAAGATGCTGAGAAACTACAGGATATATTAAATAAAATCCAAGAGTTTGAAAAGAAGTATCCACAATTCTTCCAGAATGAAATGGTTAAAAAAAGGTACTTTGATGCTGTCGAGGCTTTATCTATCACAGTCAATGCATGGGAAAGCGGGAATATGAATGGACTGGATGAAGATAAACTGCGCGCCGATTATTTAAAGCCATTAATGAAAGAGATAGTATGGATTGAAGAGACAATTAAACACTTGAATGAAAACCCATTCAGTCCAACCCCATAATAATAGTCAATAAACCAACAAAAGGTGAACGCAAATGGTAACAACACAAATTGATTTCATGCATCTGAGGACAACGGCTGGGCTTGCCCAGCAGGTCAGAAGAGTGGCTAGGAGGCTTGTACGCCATAACATCCCTGGTGACCTCAAGAAGCAGCAGCTGAAGCTGGAAGAGGATATCAAGAAGGGAGAGATTGACAGCGTGATGACATCTTTTAAGAAGATTCTCGAGGATGAAGCAAAAGAGGAGCATTATCTTTTTATTATTGAGAAAGACGAGCTCATCCTGCTCAATGAAGAGGAGAAAGTCGCCTTTAAGGAGAAAGACATTGAGAACCAGCTCAAGCCTTTCATTGCCCAGCTCCAGGACGAGAAGCTGATGGCTGAATTCATGGACAAGATTGATAGGCCCTTAGCTGAGATTTGCACTAAGATTCACTTGAGGACTGAGGACATAAGGCAAACCCTTGCCTTTCTCAAGGAAGAGAATGTAGGCGGGATTAGCAGGAAGGATTTCATGAGCCGACTAATGTCAGAGAAGAACATTGAAAGGACTATCAAGTACGAAGCCAGGTATGAGAAAAAATATGCCAAGGGAGAAAAAAGTGGCATTGAGAAGCTGTACGGCCTTTTCAAGGAGATAGTGGATGATATTAAGAAAGGCAAAAGAGAACCGGCCATCAAGAAGCTTGAGGAATTCATGAAACAAGACAAGAAGATTTTCGATGAGATGAAAGCTGAGGCTGATTACATCTATGACATAATCCTCAAGGGAACTTACCTATACCTAAAACTTCTTGAGCTAGTAAAGGACATATTGCCTCAAAAATTAAAGCAATTGCAGGACGAAAAGTTCCCAGAGACTGAGAGGGCAAAGCTTCAGAAGGAAGTTGATGACTGGTTCAAGGAGTTTTGGAACCACCTCAATAACATCTATTCACTGGCCCGTTATCAGGAGATCCGTGCCAGGTAAGATTCTCTTATTTTTGTTTTTTTGTTGTTCATCCCTTTTCTAATATGCTCTAGTGCCATTGCTATTTGGATTATACTCTATCTTAAGAATAAGCTAAGAAAAAGTTTAATAAAAAAATTTGAAAATCAGCTTAACAGATCTTTAAGCTTCCCAAAGGAATGATTCCTTTGCATATCAGCCACATGAGAAGCAGTCCTACTACAAATCCCACACAGATGGCTACAACCGGATGATGAAGATATCCTTTCTTGTTCATTAAAAATCACCTCGCTTATTTTATTACTTTTTGTTCTCTGGTTATATAAATATTTCTATTTTAGCGAGTTTGCCGCATTAAAAATTGTTTTGAGCAACCTCAGGCTTGTCCTGAGATTGTGCCTTAATGCTAGCATTAAGGTGTCGAGTCTTCTAGTGTGCTCTAGTCTAGCGTGAGTGATCATTAGTCCTGCGTTTGTTGCTCCTCCAAAAACAGTTTCTACGATTCCGGGTTTTTTTAAAGAGAAATATATTTAAATAATTCTTAGTTTTTCCGATGAAGTCTGAGATGTGGGCTCATAGCTCAGCCTGGTAGAAAAGCTATGGGAACATACTTTGCCATAAGCACTCGACTCTTAACAAAACCTACGTTTTGTGTTTTTCAGACGGCGGTTTGAAAGATATCGAGTGGTCGGGGGTTCGAAACCCCCTGGGCCCACTTTTTTATTAATTGCAGGAGCAACTGAGCACTCTTGCAACATATTATTTTCAAGTGCCCCTGCAGTATGATAGCGTAGCTAGCATACGCAGAACGTTCATGTTCTGCAGTATGATGGCGCAGCCAGCATGCTCAGGATGGGAACCGTCCCTGTAGTGTAGTCCGGTAAGCCTTTGCGAAAGCCTTAAGGGAAACAAGTTAAGGAGGACATTAACTTTGTTACAACAAAAATCCTTAGGATTTTTGGGTACCAAAAACTCAAAGTTTTTGTTAAGTCCTCCGAACTAAGAAAGATTTCGCAAACTTGGGCAATCAATCACACTGCCCTCTCACGGTTGAGAAAAACAATTGAAGAAAGGCAGTAACCTGGGTTCAAATCCCAGCGGGGGATCGAGTGAAACGAGATGCAACCGGCGGCTCAGAAATAATCAAGTATTCTTGTCTGCCGACGGGGGCATTTATTTATTCTCGTTCTAAAGAAAGCACTGAGAAATTGTACGGAAAAAACAAAACAGGACTTAAAAACAAAAGATTCCATTACAGGAGCCATGATTAAAGTCTTTCCCGTGCTGGTTTCTGATTCATACACGGATCCTGAGCCTATTTTATGTTCAATCCGATTGTGCTGCCTATGAAGTCATCCATCCTTTTTGTTATTGAGAGGAGGTATTCTAGCACGATCTGTTCAGTCTCGTTCTTTGTCGGGTGTATTGAGCGGATTCTTTTTATCAGCCTCTCACGCTCTTCATAGACCTTGCTCATATCTTCTGGATTGTATGAGTAATATGTTTTGTAGAATGATTCGACAAGGGCATTGACGCTTTCGTATATCTTCATTGTCTCGTTGCTGATTGAAAGCGGCGAATTCTTTCTCTCAATGAGGTATGCGCATAGGTCCCTATAGTCGTCTCCAAGTTTGTCAAGTACCCATAGAATCACATAAATGAAATGGTTTTTTGTGCTTGGGAGGATGTGGTTATTGATGATTATTCGGCAGCATAGGGAGTAGAACTTGTCCGCAGTCTCTTTCATGACCAGAAGCTCTCCCAGGCTTGCGACATCTTTTTCCTTTATTCTTTCAAGGCTTGTTTTTGCTGAGGAGAGCACTATCAGGAAGATCCTTCTTAGGATTGTGTGAAACTCTGATTCTATGATGTTGCTGACATTCTTTACTATGCACGAGTTCTTGTGTTGTTCGATGATTTCATACCCTAATAGGCGAGTCTTTATTATATTCTGGATTAGGTCGAATGTTTTTGTGTCGCCAAACAGGATCTCTATCTCGTCGTAGCCTGCTTTGTATGCTATGACTAGGTGCCCTTCGATAATCCTGTAGCTCATATTTTTTAGGTCCAGGGTTAGTACACGCTTGGTGGTTTCTCCTTTTGATGTCACTACCAATCCAAATTCGCTTTCGTTTATGTCAAGCTCATCTCCCGGGCTGATCCTGTTCTCTTCCACCCACCTGCTTGGTAGGGTTATTGTCAGGGTGTTGTGTCCTTGCTTGATTACTCGTCGTTTCATTGTGGCACCTCTAGCATTCCTGCTTTGTTCATCACACTCCCAGTATAGTTATCACTATTTCGGAACCGGTTTCACTATTTAAACATATCCATTATTGAGAAATATATTCACAAGGGTTTCACTAGTGAGTTCTTATATCCCATGCCACTATACAGTGGTAGAGAACACTATTGACAATATTAAAATCCTGGGAGCTAAACCTGCAGGATGTGGGACTAGAACAATCTAAACTGGTAAAATTAAACCTCGGATGCGGAAATCGTGTTTACGACGGATATGTGAATGTAGACAAAGAAATGCTCCCCGGGGTTGACCTTGTGCATGACCTTGAAAGGACCCCGCTGCCTTTTTCAGATAACAGTGTTGACATTATCCGCTGCGAACATGTGCTTGAGCATGTGCAGAACTACCTGCCTCTTCTTGAGGACATGTATCGCATATCAAAGCCTTGCGCAAGGATTATAGTGAGAGTGCCTTATTTCAAGTATGAAGGCGCTTTTCGCGACCCTACGCACGTGCGTTTCTTCACCGAGCACTCATTTGACTATTTCTCCGACAGCTGCAATTATTCATATTACAGCAAAATCAGGTTCCGGGTTAAGAAAGCAGAAAAAATAGTGAGATTCCTCTCTTCAATCCCAGATATAAAGAAGAAGATAATACCACACATACCATTCAAGCGCGTGTTTGATCTTTTCTTCTGGAATGTTTATTCAGAGATTTATTTTGAACTGGAGGTGGTAAAATAAGAATCGCCGGAATACACATAGTTGAGAAAAAGCTTGACCCGAAAATACAGCATGTCGGCTCAGAGCCTTATGGTCTTGAGAGGATACTGGCTGTCGCAGAAAGCAAAGGGCAAGAGGCATCCCTGTTCTTGGCAGGACTTGAAGAGGATGGAAGAATCGACGAAGAGATAATTGAGAGAATTGCTGATTTCAAGCCTTATATTGCAGCCTTCTCTTTATATACCTGCCAATATAATTATGGGAGGGCGATTGCCAAAAAACTAAAAAAAATGATTCCGGAAATAGTCACGATCGCAGGAAGCAGATATCCGACATTTTTGAATGATAAGATCGAGTACCCTTTTGACATTTTTGTCATCAAGGAAGGCGAGGCAACTTTCAAAGAATTGATTGAAGCATTAGAGTATAAAAAGCTGCTTTCTGAAGTGAAAGGAATCGCCTATCGCGAGAATGGAAGAGCGGTCTTCACAGGCTTGCGGGAGAGAATTTCCAACATCGACGAATACCCTTTTGCTCTGAGGTTTAGCGAGATTTACAGCCAGCCTTACAGGGGCATTAGCATACCCTCCTGGTCTAATAATCCGAAATCAGCCATAATTGAGTATAGCAGGTGCTGCTACAATAACTGCTCTTTTTGCGATAATGCTGGATTTTGGGGCAATAAAACAATCTATCGTGAAGTGCCAAATGTAATCAAGGAGATGAAGCAGCTCAAAGAGAAAGGGATTGACATATTCTATTTCATGGATCTGAATTTTACTGCGGACGAAGAGAAGGCAAAAGAGCTCTGTCAGGCCATGATATCAGAGAAGTTGAACGCATCATGGTACTGCATGAGCAACGTTAGCACCACTGACCGTAAGAGAGAGATGCTGGAGCTCATGAAGAAGGCAGGATGCTATAAGATCGCTTTCGGGGTCGAGTCCACCAGTGATAATGCGCTTTTGATGATGAACAAGAAGGTCGGGAATGAGCTGACGACCAATGACCAGGCCAATCGCGTTCTTATGATGACTCATAATATGGGCTTTGTCAACCAGGGATTCTATATAATCGGTTTTCCTTGGGAGACTAGTGAGAGCATACTGGCTGATGCAAAGCAGCTTGTGAACATGCCATTGCATCAATTGAACATAGGGATTTTTACTCCTATCCCGCTAAGCAGGTTTCATAAAAAAATGATGGAAGAAGGATACATTTTGGATCCTAACCTTGAGAGGCATGACAGGAACCATCTTATCTACAATCACAAGAGCATAAACGCTGATGAAATGAAGGAGATGCAGGAGCTAATGTATAGAGAGTTTTATCAGAGCAAAGAGTATAAGAAAAGAATTATTGAAAGCTGTGAATACAATCCAGATCTGAGAAAGGCATTTTCTGATTATTTCGAACACAGCGACATAAAGGTGGAATTATGAATTTGAAAACAGCAGTCATCACAGGCGCGAGCAGAGGAATTGGAAGGTCTATCGCAGAAGAATTCGCAAGGGAAGGCTATAATGTTGCGTTGATAGGGCGAGACCAGGCCATGCTTGATGAAGTTGTGAGAGGCATAAGGGAAGAATGCCCTGTTGCGGCAGCCTCGTATAGGTGCGATATTCGGAATAAATCTGAATTGGTAGAGACTTTTTCAAAGATTTTTCATGATAGCGGATCAATCGACGTCCTTGTAAACAATGCAGGAATGAATTCAAGGAAAAGCATTGATTGCAGAGAAGACATGATTGATGCGCTTGATGAGAACCTTGCAGGGTTCTGCGATGAGATTGCAACAAACCTCACAGGTAGCTATGTCGCATCCTATGTCGCCTCTTCATACATGATACGGTCAGGCGGAGGGTCAATCATAAATATATCCTCAATAAAAGGCATTGAGCCAACGACAAGCCTGGGCTATGGGGCTTCAAAGGCAGGGTTGGTGAAGATGACAAAGGACTTTGCTAAGGCTCTTGCAGCAAGAAATATACGGGTAAACTGCATAGCCCCTGGTTTCATAGATGCAGGCTTAACGCAGGAGCTTCCAAGGGATAGGCAGGATGCTTACAAGAGAATGATTCCGCAGGGCAAGTTCGGGGAGCCTAAAGACATCGCTTGCGCTTGCGCTTTCCTTGCGAGCGAAAAAGCGAAATATATAACTGGGGTAACCCTCTGTATCAGCGGCGGTTATCTTATGCAATGAGGTGAACAATATGATACGAGTAGAACTGAATAACGCAAACCTGGATTTAGGATTTAAGGAGTTTGAAAAAGAGATTGATCTTGTGATGAACCTTAAGACTCCTGACTTTGCAAGGGTCGCTGTCGACACAAGATTAATAAAAAGAATCGCTAAGAAATATTCTCATTATAAAAACCTGATTATCATTGGGAATGGGGGGGCAATAAACAGCTTCAGGGCATTTTACGAGGCGCTTGCAAAGCAGGCTGGCAAAAAGAATGTGTTCATCCTGAACACACCCGAGCCTGATTATATTAATTACCTTAATAAAAACCTTTCTAAGAAAAAAACTCTTGTTCTATCAATCAGCAAATCAGGAACAAACATCACTAACCTTGAAGCGACTGCAGCATTCATGGAATACCCTGTTCTTGCCATAACAACAAAGGATTCCGGAGCTCTTTTTGAAATTGCAAAAAAGAAAGGATGGGATATAATATACTATCCGCCTTATGAAGAGTATCCTGATCTGGATGATAGGTTCACAGGGGCAACCGCCTCTGGTCTAGGGCCTGCAGCCATCTGCGGAATAAATATTGACAAGATCACTTCTGGAATAAAAGAGGCTCACGCCGTATGCGCACCGAAAGTTGGGATTAAAGACAATCCTGCCTTGGCTTTGGCCTGCGCCCTGTACAGCTTAGACCTGAAAGGATATGGTGAAATCTTTTGCCTGATATACTCCACCAAACTAGTTGGATTTTTACCGCTTGTTGTGCAGCTGATGCACGAGACGATATGCAAAGATGGAAAAGGTCAGACAGTATATGGAGATCTTGCCCCTGAATGCCAGCATCACACAAACCAGAGATTCTTTGGCGGAAAGAAAAATGCTATTGGACTATTTATTGATGTTAAGTGCGAGGATAAAGATAGTAAAGTGCTGTTTCCTGAGGATTATGCTGATATAAAACTGCGTAACAGCCGCTTAAAGGATATAATCGGGATCTCTTATGCGAAATCACTCGCGTTTGAGATGCAAGGAACTTATCAGGATGCAGTCAACAAAAAGATCCCGGTTGTTAAGATAAGCATAGGGCGGGTAGATGAGAGGTCTGTTGGCCAGTTTCTTGGGTTTTTGCAGTATCTGGCAGTGTACTCTGGAATCATCAGGAATGTCAATCCCTACGGCCAGCCTCAGGTTGAATCAAGCAAAGAGATAAGCTTTATGCTTAGGAAAAAGTATAAAAAAGAATAGCCTTAAAAATCAGCAATTAAATACAAATGACATGTAGCCCAAAATGGAATGTATTACTTTTTAGATATCTGAAAGCGAGGTAAGGACATGGAAAGGGAAAAATGAA
>Ga0315286_10001709_pt1 | contig 20026 bp, 20 predicted proteins | sample YL17G10_0_MG_FD_205038 | JGI IMG/M metagenome (GOLD analysis project Ga0315286, IMG submission 205038) | Sediment microbial communities from Yellowstone Lake, YNP, Wyoming, USA - YL17G10_0 | ecosystem: Environmental > Aquatic > Freshwater > Lake > Sediment | place: USA: Wyoming | collected... | reverse complement strand
AGCAGCGCGAGCGCGCACTCGCGCACCTGCGAGACCGAGCCCGGGCCGCCCTCGAGATCGGCGCGCGCCAGCGTCTGGATGGAGTCCGCCACCAGCACGTCGGGCTGCACCTGCGCGGCCGCCTCGAGCACCGCCTCGAGGTCGGTCTCGGCCAGGATGAGCAGCGACTCGGGGATCGGGCCCAGCCGGCCGGCGCGCAGGCGCACCTGCTCCACGCTCTCCTCGCCCGAGACGTAGAGCACCCGGCGGCCCGCCGCGGCGAGCGTCTCCGCCAGTTGCAGCATCAGCGTGCTCTTGCCGATCCCCGGGTCCCCGCCCACCAGCACGAGCGAGCCCGGCATCACGCCTCCGCCCAGCACGCGGTCGAGCTCGCGCAGGCCCGAGGGCCAGCGGTGCGTGGCCGAGACCTCGACGTGAGCGAGCGGCCGCGGCCCCGGACCTGCCCCGGGCGGGCCGCCCGCAGCCCCCGGCCTCGGCGCCCAGCGCGCGCGCGGCCCGCGGCCGGCCGCCGCGCTCGCGGCCGCCGCGGCCGTCGGCGCCTCGGACGCCGTGTTCCACGCCCCGCACGAGGGACAGCGGCCGAACCAGCGCGTCTCCTCGTTGCCGCACGCGCTGCAGAAGAAGTGTGGCTTGTCCGCCTTCGCCATCTTCGTCGCCTTCGGCATCAGAACACCGAGAACTTGAAGTACTTCCGTGGATTCGCCTTGAGGTCGGCGATCAGCGCGCGCAGATCGCGCACCGAGGCCTCGAGGTCAGCGTAGAGCCGTTCATCCTTCACGAGCCTGCCGAGCGTGCCCTCGCCCCGGTCCAGCCGCGATGCCGCACCCTGCAGCGAGGCGCGCAGCGAATCGAGCTTCCCCGAGACCCGGTCCAGGTTCCCGGCCGCCGAGACGAAGTGATCGAGCGCCGCATCGAGACTCTCCTGGCGGTCCACGACCAGCTCCTTCGCCGACGTCGAGGTGGCCGAGAAGTTGGCCATGGTGGTGCGCAGCGCCGCGCGATTCTCCGCCACCGCCACCGCCAGCTCCTCGCTGGTTCGCCGGAAGTTCTCGATCGACGCGGTCAGCCCGCCCCCCCGGTTCACGGCCACGGCCAGGCTGTCGAGCTGCCGCGCGATGGCCGCCACGCCGCCCGACGCCCGGCCCACGTCCGCCATCACCTCGGGCAGCCCCTTCTCGTAGACGCCCGGGATCGTGTCGCGCGCGCTCCAGGGCTCGCCCGTGCCGCTGTAGTCCACCGCGATCACCTTGTCGCCCATCATGCTGACGCTGCGGATCACCACCTTGCTGTCGCGCGTCAGCTCGATGTTCCTCGCCAGCGCGAGGTCCACGATCACCCGGTCGCCCACCAGCCGCAGGGACGTCACCACGCCCTTGCGCACGCCGTTCACCTGCGCCTCGTTGCCCTCGGCCAGCCCACCGCCCTGCGGGAAGCTCACGTGCCAGGTGCGCTGGATGCGCGCCCTCGCGAGCGTGCTCAGCCAGGCGACGCCCCACAGCAGGATGGCGATCGCCACGAGCACCGTGATGCCGACCTGGATCTCCGTCTTCCGGCTCATGTCCGCGGTCTCCCCCCTGCCCCGCCCGGCCCCGATCCGCCCGGCCCGGAGGATGGATGACCCGCTGCTGCGAACGCGGGTCATGGATCGTCCAGGCTAGACCGGTTGGATCGGGCCCCGGCTCGAGCCCTCGATGAACTGCCGCATCATCGCATCGTCGGTGCGTCGTGTCTCCTCGGCCGTGCCATCGAACCTTACCCGGCCCTGGTAGAGCAGCACGATCCGGTCGGCCACCGCGTAGGCGCTCTTGATGTCGTGCGTGACCACGACCGAGGTCACGTGGAGCCGCTTCTGCATCTCGCGGATCAGCTGGTTGATGACGTCCGCGGTGATCGGGTCGAGCCCGGTCGTGGGCTCGTCGTAGAGGACGTACTCCGGATCCATCGCCAGCGCCCGGGCCAGCCCCGCCCGCTTGCGCATGCCGCCCGAGAGCGCGGCCGGCTTCAGCGCCACCGCGTCCTGGAGCCCCACCCATTCGAGCCGCGCGATCACCCGCCGGCTGACCTCCCCCTCGTCCAGGTCGCGCGCGTGCTCCTGCATCGCCAGCGCCACGTTCTCGCCCACCGTCAGCGAGTCGAGCAGGGCCGCGCCCTGGAACAGCATCCCGAAACGCCTGCGCACCGGGTTCAGTTGCTCCTCGCTCAGACCCACGATCTCCCCACCGTCGATGCGGATCGAGCCCGCGTCGGGCTGCATCAGCCCGATGATGTGCTTCAGGAGCACGCTCTTGCCGGTGCCGCTCGGCCCCAGGATCACCAGCGTCTCGCCCGCGCGCACGTCCAGGTCGAGATCCTGGAGGATCTGCCTGCGGCCGAGCCGCTTCGCGAGTCCGCGGATCTCGATCATGCGAAGATGATCCGGAACAGCACGGACGCCAGGATGTAGTCCAGGACGAGGACCAGCACGCAGGAGCTCACCACCGCCATGGTCGTGGCCCGGCCCACGCCCTCGGCGCCGCCCTCGGTCTGGAAGCCGTGGTAGCAGCCCATCATGCCGATGATGTTGCCGAAGAACACCGCCTTCACCAGCCCGGAGAGCAGGTCCTTCATCTGGAAGAACTCGCGCAGGCCCTGCAGGTAGATCGGCGAGGGCACGTTCACGACCACCACCGCCACCACGTACCCGCCGAAGACGGCGATCGCGTCGGCGTAGATGGTGAGCACCGGCAGCATGATGACCGCCGCCAGCACGCGCGGCGCCACCAGGTGGCGCATCGGGCTGATGCCCATCGCGCGCAGCGCGTCGATCTGCTCGGTGACCTTCATGGTGCCCAGCTCGGCCGCGAGCGAGGCGCCGACGCGCCCGCCGATCACGAGCGCGGTGAGCACCGGGCCCAGCTCGATCACCACCGAGCGCAGGATGACGCCGCTCAGGTACTTGAGCGGCACCACCGAGGTGAGCTGGTAGGCGGCCTGCACCGCGGCCACCGCGCCCGTGAACAGGCTCACCAGGATGACCAGCCAGAGCGAGTCCACGCCGATGGCGCTCATCTGCTGCGCGATCAGCCGGGCCGCGGGCAGGCGCCGCAGGCTCACCTGCGTGGCCTCCAGCATCATGGTCGTCGCGCGGCCGATCCCGGCGAGCCAGTCACCCAGCCGCCCGCTCGCGTAGCGGACGCCCTTGAGCGCGATGTCGTCGGGGGTCACGCCGCTCGCCATGTCCTAGAACTCCGGCCGGGTCTCGCCCTCGAACGTCTGGGAGTACGGGATGAACTTGGTGCTCTCGCGCAGGAAGGTGAGCTTCACCTTGCCGGTCGGGCCGTTCCGCTGCTTGGCGATCAGGAGCTCCGCCTTGTTCGGCTCCGCCTCCTCGTTGTAGAGGATCTCGCGGTAGACGAAGATCACGAGATCCGCATCCTGCTCGATCGATCCCGATTCCCTCAGGTCCGAGAGCTGGGGGCGGCCGGTCTTGTCGCGGGTCTCGACGGCGCGCGAGAGCTGCGACAGCGCCAGGATGGGGATGTTGAGCTCCTTGGCCAGGCCCTTCAGGCCGCGGGTGATCTCGGAGATCTCCTGCACGCGGTTCTCGGCCTTCGTGCTCGAACGGATGAGCTGCAGGTAGTCGATGATCAGCAGCCCGAGCCGGTTCTCCGCACGCAGGCGGCGGCACTTCGCGCGGATCTCCATCAGGGTCGCGGCGGGCGCGTCGTCGATCAGGATGGGCGCGTCGTTGAGCAACCCGGCGGCGGTCGTGAGCCGGGGCCAGTCCTCGTTCGTGAGCCGCCCGCTGCGCACGCGGTGCAGGTTGATGCCGCCCTGCGAGCAGAGCAGGCGCTGCGCGAGCTGCTCCTTGCTCATCTCGAGCGAGAAGACCGCGACCGGCACGCGCTCGTGCTTGCCCGTCGGGATGGCCGCGTTCTCGGCGAAGTTGAGCGCCAGCGCGCTCTTCCCCGCGCCCGGCCGCCCCGCGATGATCACCAGGTCGCTGTTCTGGAACCCGGCGGTCAGCTCGTCGAGTTCGCTGTAGCCCGTGGGCACGCCGGTCACCAGCGCCTGGCGCTCGAACATCCGCTGGATGTGCTCGAACGAGGGCTTGAGCAGGTCGCGCACCAGCACGAACCCGGCGCGCACGCGCTGGTCGGTGATGGCGAAGATCTTCTGCTCGGCGCGGTCGAGGATGGCGGGCGTCTCGTCACCGCCGGCGAAGGCCTCCTGCTGGATCTCGGTCGAGGCCCTGATGAGCTGCCGCAGGATGGACTTCGAGTGGACGATGCGGATGTGGTGGTCGAGGTTCGCGGTGGTGGTCGCGTACTCGAGGATCTGCGAGAGCGCGGGCGGCCCGCCCACGGCCTCGAGTTCGCCGCGCTTGCGCAACTCCTCGCAGAGCGTGACCAGATCGGGCTTCTCGTTGCGCTCGTAGAGCGCGATGATGGCCTCGTAGATCTTCTGGTGCGAGGTGCGGTAGAAGACCTTCGGTTCGATCGTCTCGACCGCGCGGGCGATGGCCTCGGCGTCCAGCAGCAGCGCCGCCAGCACGGAGCGCTCGGCATCGAGGGCCTGCGGCGGGGTCAGGGCTTCGCTGAAGGACACGGGGCCCGGCATCGCGTCACTCATGGCTGCTCCTCAACGGGCGCGGGCGACGGCCTCGCGCCTCCGGGCGGGGGCGTCAATCCGTCAGGTACTCGCGCGCCAGCATCTGCATGTCCTCCCACACCGGGCGCTTGAACTCGGGGTTCCGCAGCACCGCCGCGGGGTGGTAGGTCACGATCAGCTTGGCGCCGTGGAAGCGGTGGACCTGGTTGCGCATGCTCGCGAGCGTCGTCCTGGCGCCGAGCAGGTGCTCGCCCGCGGTCTTGCCCAGGCAGCAGACGATGCGCGGACGGAGCGCGTCGAGCTGCCGGTGCAGGTAGGGCGACGACTGCTCGACCTCGTGCGGCAGCGGCACGCGGTTCTCGGGCGGGCGGCAGTGGATCACGTTGCCGATGAACACGGTCCGGCGGTTGAGCGGAACGCCCGGGATGAGCAGCGCGTCGTCCATCGCCTTGATGATCCTGTCGAGCAGTTGCCCGCCCCGGCCCACGAAGGGCTCGCCCAGGCGGTCTTCATCCGCGCCCGGCGCCTCGCCCACGAAGGCGATGCCGGAGAGCGCCGTCCCCACGCCGGGCACCGCCTGGCTGCGCGTCTCGCACAACCCGCAGCGTCGGCAGGCCCGCACCTCGGCGGCGATCTGCTCGAGCACCGGTACTGCCGCCGCCGCGATGGCCCGCCGCGCGACCGGGTCGAGCGACGGCAGCAGGAGACCGGCGGGTGGCAGCGGGCGGGCTACGGGCGGCGGCGCCGCTTCGGGCGGCGCGGCGGACGGGGCCGGCAGCGCCGCGCGCGCCGCCTTCACCCGCGCGATCAATTCCACGTTGCCCGCGGCCCGCTCACGCTCGAGATGGCGGCGCACGCCGCGGACGAGGGCCGCAGCCTCCCTCCTGGGATCGTCGCTCATCGAGCCTTTCCGCTCCCCTTCGGCTGCGCCGCCGCCGGCTTCGGCTGCGCGGCCGCCTTCTGCCGCGCCGCGCGCAGCTCCAGCACGCGGTCGAGGATCGCCTCGGCCACCTCGCGCTTGCTCTGCTCGGGCAGCCTGAGCGCCGTGCGCGCCTCGACCAGCGTCACCACGCTGGTCTCGCCCCCGATGCCCTTCGCCGGCGCGTTGAGCGCGACCAGGTCGAGCCCCTTCGCCGCGAGCTTGGCGCGCGCCCGCTCGAGGCCGCGCGAGGTCTCGAGCGCGAAGCCCACGAACACCTGTCCCGGCCGGCGCGTCGCGGCGAGCCCGGCGAGGATGTCGGGATTCGGCTCGAGCGCCAGCGTCAGCGGCGCCGGGCCGCGCTTGAGCTTCTCGCGCGCCGCGCGACGCGGCCGGTAGTCCGCCACCGCCGCCGCCATCAGCACCACGTCCGCGCCGGCCACCGCGCGCTGCAGCGCGCGCTCCATCCCGGCCGCGGTCGTCACGCTCACCAGCACCACGCCCAGCGGCGGCTCGACGCTCGCCGGCCCCGCCACCAGCGTAACCTCGGCCCCGCGATCGCGCGCGGCCTCGGCCAGCGCGAAGCCCATGCGCCCGCTCGAGCGGTTGGTCAGCACCCGCACCGGGTCGAGCGGCTCCTCGGTGCGCCCCGCCCCGATCAGCACGCGCGTGCCCGCCAGGCTCGCGCGCCGCGCGGCCGCCTGCTCGACCGCCGCGCCGATCTCCTCGACGTCGGCCAACCGGCCCGGGCCCATCAGCCCCGAGGCCAGTTCGCCTCTCGCCGGGCCCACGATGACCGCACCGCGGCGCCGCAGCACCCGCACGTTCTCCTGCGTGGCCGCCTGGCGCCACATGCCGAAGTCCATGGACGGGGCGACCACCAGGCGCGCCCGGCTCGCCAGCACGATGGTGGTGAGCACGTCGGGCGCCTCGCCGTGCACCAGCCGCGCGATCAGGTCCGCGGTCGCCGGCGCCAGCACCATCACGTCGGCGGCCTCGGCCAGGTCGATGTGCCCGACCTTGCCGGTCGTCCGGCGGCGGGCCTCGTCCGGCAGCACCAGGTCGTGCTTCTGCTCACCCCACAGCGAGGTGATGACCGGGTTGCCCGAGAGCGCCTCGAAGGTGAGTGGCGTGACGAAACGCTCGGCCGCCGGGGTCATCACCACGACCACCGCGGCCTCGCGGCGTCTCAGCCAGCGCACCAGCTCGCAGGTCTTGTAGGCGGCGATGCCGCCCGAGACCCCGACCAGGACGGTACGGCCGCGCAGCACGGCGGGCCTACGCCTCGGGCAACGGAGCGTCCTCGTAGAGGAACGGGACCTCCTGGCGGATGGCGCGCTCGAGCGCGGTGGCCGTGACCTTGCCGATGATGTTCTCGCCGGTGCGGTGCGACCAGTCGTTCAACCGGCGCGCCTCGCGCGAGGCGATGATGCAGAGCTCGTACTTGTTCGAGCCCCGGGGCGGGATGAGCGCTGCGAGTTTCGTCATGGGAGGCGTTTCTCCTCGTTCAGGGTCGTGGGTCTCGGGAAGACGGCTGCAGGCGCCGCACGCGGACGCGCTCGGCGTCCACGATCGCGGTCAGGCGGGCGACCGCCTGCTCCAGGTCGTCGTTCAGCACCAGGTAGTCGTATTCGCGCCACTCGGCCAGCTCGCCGGGGGCGTTCTTGAGCCGCGTCTCGACCACGTCGGGCCCGTCGGTGGCGCGCTTGAGCAGCCGCTGCCGCAGCGCGTCGATCGAGGGCGGGTAGACGAACACCGAGACTGCGTCCTTGCGCGCGCGGCGCACGCTGGCGCCGCCCTGCACGTCCACGTCGAGCACCACCACGCGGCCCGCGCGCACCTGCTCGTCCACGAACTTCGCGGGCGTGGCGTAGAGCTGGTCGTGGACCTCGGCCCACTCGAGGAAGTGCCCCGCCGAGCGGCGGCGCTCGAACTCGTCCTTCGTCACGAACTCGTACTGCACGCCTTCCGCCTCGGTCGAGCGACGCGGGCGCGTCGTGGCCGAGATCGAGAAGACGCACTCCGGCCGCGCGGCCACCAGCCGGTCCACCAGCGTGCCCTTGCCCGCACCGCTCGGGCCCGAGAGCACCAGCAGGAATCCGCCCGGCTTGAAGCGGAACGGGACGGCGTCCGCCGGCCCCGCCGGAGCGGGCCGCGTGCCTGCGATATCGGGACCCGGTGCCGGCACGCTCACTCCACGTTCTGCACCTGCTCGCGCAGGCGCTCGATCTCTTCCTTCATCACGATCACCGCGCGCGCCACCTCGACGTCGTTGGCCTTCGAGCCGATGGTGTTGGCCTCGCGGTTCATCTCCTGCAGCAGGAAGTTGAGCTTGCGGCCCGCCTGCTCGGGGCCCTCGATCAGCGAGTGGAACTGGTCCAGGTGCGCCGACAGCCGCACGCACTCCTCGGTGAAGTCGAGGCGGTCGGCCAGCATCGCGACTTCCTGCGCGATGCGCACCGGGTCCATCTCGACGTCCGCGAGCAGCGCCTTGAGCCGCGCCATCAGGCGCTCCTTGGCCTCGAGCGGGCGCTGCGGCCCGCGCTCGGCCACCAGGTCGAGCTGCTCGCGCACCAGCTTGAGCCGCTGCACCGAGTCCTTCGCCAGCGCCTGGCCCTCGCGCGCCTTCATCACGTCCAGGCTGTCGCAGGCGCGGGTCACCAGGTCCTTCACCAGGCTCCAGGTCTCCTCGTCCGAGAACGAGGTGTGCTCCCAGGCGAAGACGTCGGGCAGCGCCGCGAGCGTGCGCAGATCGAGCCCGCTGTCCAGTTGATAGCGCAGGCGCAGCTTCTCGAGCAGCGCGACGTAGCGGTCGGCCACCAGCTCGTTGACCTTGAGCTCCTCGCCGGTCTCGCCCGCGCCCGACCAGGTGATGGTCAGGTTGAACTTGCCGCGCGAGAAGCGGTCGGCGATCAACTGGCGGATGCGGTCCTCGAACAGGCTCACGACCTTGGGCGAACGCAGCGAGACTTCGCAGAAACGGTGGTTCACCGACCGGATCTCGGCCGTCAGGCTGAGGCCGTCCCGGTCCAGTTCGGCCGAGCCGTACCCGGTCATGCTGCGGATCATGGGAACCTCCTGCGGGGAACGGCCAAAGTAGGCCACCGGGGCCCGAAAAGTCAAAGCAGCGGCGCGATTTGCGGGAGGAACCCGCGAAGTCCGGCCGCGCGGCGGTTGCCCACCGGGTCTCCACTGGGCGCTGGGGAAAGACCGACACGGCCCTGCGGCCGCTGGAGGTAGGACCGATCAGCCGGGTCAGCCCGCCTTCCTGGCGCTCCGGCGGGCGGGACGCGAGCGGCGCCGGGCCTGACGCTGGGTGGGCCTCGCCCGATCCGCGACCAGGGCCTTGCGGATGGTCTCGTGCTGGCGTTTGTCCAGAAGCCAGCCCGGTCGGGGATTGGCATCCGCCGGTGCGAAGCGGACCACGACCTTCATGCCCACGGCCTCTGCGATCCGCCTCAGCATCGCGAGCGAGTGACCTGTGTATTCCGCGTTCTCCAGTCGGGAGATGGCCGAGGCGGTCGTCCCCACGTGTCTGGCAAGTCCGGTCTGCGTGAGACCCGCAGCGGTCCGGAGCGCGTAGACCATCATGGACACGTCCGCATCTGCGTCGCTCCCTGCAAGCTCGGCCCAGAACTCTGGGGTGTCCAGGCCGAAGTGCTTGATCGTGTAGTCGAGCGCATCTCCGTAGTGGTGGCGTCTGGGCGTCATCGCTCGGTCCCCTCTGCGAATGCGTGCGCTTCAGGATCGGACTCGTAGCGCAGCTTGCGATCAAGAGCTCGGCGTATCTCCCCGTAGGGGATCGCGGCGGCGGACTTGGCGAACCCGTGGCTCACGACCACCACTGCTCGCCCGTGGAAGAAGTACCGCATCCGGTAGTGAGTCCTGAGGTGTCTCGCTCTGAGTTCGAAGATCCCTGCGACGACATGATCAGCCACCGGCCGCCTGAGCGCGTGCCCTTCGGCACGCAGCCGTTCCAGGCGCAACTGGCATCGTCGGCGGGCATCGGCCTCCAGAGATTCCAACCACTCCACCATCGGGACCCTGCCGCCCTCCCGGTAGTAGAGGACTCTCGTTTCCGGCACCGCAGCACCCTCATTTTCGCAGAATTGCGAGAATCATCAAGGAGGCTCTCAGGTCGACTACCGGGCAGCAAGGGGCGCCCATGCCGGGATTCCGCTCCGAGGCTGGGGTTCCGGCAGGCGGCGCCCCGCGCCGTGTCCACGCCGTGGTCAGCCGCCGGCGCCCGGGGCTGGCGCTCACTCCGCGCCTACTCGTCGTCCTCGTCGGGCGCGGGTTTGCCGAAGAGGCCTTCGAGCTTCCTGCGCGCGTCGCTCGGGCGGGTCGCGCCCGGCGCGATGGGGCCACCGAACAGGCTCTCGAGCCGGGCGCGGGCCTCGACCTCGCGCGGGTTCTCGCCCTTGCCAGCCACGAACGAGCGGCGGTTGAACGAGAAGAACTCGCAGAAGTTACGGCGCGCCTTGTCCTCGACCAGCTCGGCCTCGGTCTCGCGGCAGGAATTGTTGCGCGAGTCGTCGTGGTGCCGGCAGTTCACGCAGCTGCGCAGGTCCCGATGGCAGCCCTCGCATTCGCTGTCGCGCGGGATCGGCTCGTCGCAGGGCACCGCCTTGCCGCAGGCCTGGCACTGGAGCGTAGGCATGGCCGAAGCCTGCCCCCGGGCGGTGGGCGAGTCAAGGGGCATCCGGTCGACAGGCATGCGGCACGCGCGGTGGTCTCCGCGGCCGGCCAGGGGGCGCCGCACAGCACGTTCCGGTGGAGTCCGGGCCCCGGTCGGGCCGCAGGGGGCGCGACGACCGGGACCCGGCGCGACCAGCGCCCGGACGCTTCAGCGTCTCATCACCGCCGGCTGCCCCACCACCTGGTAGATCTCCCTGCTGCCCGAGACGTACAGGTCGGTGTAGCCCTTCATGCGGTCGCGGATGTCCGACTTCTCCATGTATTCCTTCATCCGGCGACCATGCTCCTCGAGGTTCTCGACCTCGGTCTCCATCACCACCGTGTTGAATGGACCGACGAAGTCCGTCAGCACCCGTGCGTTCATCTGATTCTGGTCGGACATGGTCTCGCTGAGCAGTCTGGCGAGCTTCGAAGCCATGCCGGGCTTCGCCGTGAACGTTTCGCGGATGACGTACATGGGGGACTTCTCCTCTCACCATTGCGGCGGCGCCAGCACGTGCCGTCCGCGACCGTCTCGAACTCGCGACCGTGAACCCATGGGCCCAGCCGCCGGGGCGGAAGCGGAGGAGCCTCAGTCGATGGCAATTGGGATGATGCGGCGGCAGAAAGGAAGCGCACGAGTTCGCAAGGGAACCGCGAATCGGGCAGGACTCTGATGCACACGGGCGGCGGCGCCCGTGCAGGGGCTCCGTTCCGCGTTCAGGCGTCACGAACCGTGCTGATCCGGGCGCCGCGGCCGCGAGGGAGCGCGAGCGTTTCGCACATGCCTTGCGCTGCGAGGATCCAGTGAGCCCCCGCCGTTCATGGGCGTAGCCTGGGGAGCGGGCTGAGCCTCTCAGCGCCCCGGCCGCGTCCCCGTCCGGCGCAGCGTGCCCGCGACGTAGCGGGTCAACTCGCCGCCTGGCGGAGCGGTGAAGAACCCGACCTCGAGTCCGCCGCCCACCTGGGCTTCGTAGGTAAGGCGGAAGCGAGGTCCCGCCCCGGGCCCCTCGCTGTCGAAGACCAGGCGGCCGCCCGTCGCCGGCGCCACGACGGTGTAGGGGATCACGTGCCCCTCGTTGTCGAAGTAGATCGCGCGGAAGAGCGAATCGCAGGCACCCGGATAGACGATGAGCAGGTCACGGTGCGAGACCGCCGGGCGATCGGGCTGGGCCGGGTAGTCGGCGCGGTTGTGGCGCACCAGGATCCTCCCGTCCAGCTCCAACGCGAACTTCGAGCCACCGCTCCCCACGCCCGGGCCCCCCGCGCCCGTGTCCGTCCATTCGCCCAGGAGGAAGCGCCAGCGCGCCCACGGGTCGGGGGGTTCGCCACGCGCGGTCAACGGCAGCGCGAGTGACAGCGCGAGCGTCAGGATCAGGCCGATGGGACGCTTCATGCGGGGGTTCTCCTCCGTGGGTCTGATGCCGGGGAAGACGGTGCTCTTCCCGGCCGCGCGTCGCAACGTGGACGTCCACTTCATCATGGCCGCAGAACCGGCGAGCATCAAGCCCCGGCGTGGCAGCCAGTGGTTGCTAGGCTGCGGCCGCTGCACTACGTTCGCCACATCATGGAGCCTCGCCACCCGGCCCCCGACGACCTCGCCCGCTTCGCCCTGGCCGTGCGCGCGCTGCGCAAGTACCGTGGTCGCGTGGCGCGCAAGCTCGAGGCGCTGCAGAGCGACCTGGCCGAGGCCGAGCGCGCCCCGCAGTTCCGGCGCTTCGGCGAGACCCTGCTCGCGTACCTCAAGCAGGTCCCCGCGCGCGCCGAGAGCGTGGCGCTGCCCGATCCGGGCGAGCCCGCCGTGACGCACGAGATCCCGCTCGAGCCCCGGCTCAACGCGCAGGGCAACGCCGCGCGCTACTTCAAGCGCGCCGCCAAGTCCCAGCGCGGACTCAAGGCCGTGCCGCCGCGGCTCGGCGCCGTCGAGGCCGAGTTGCACGCGCTCGAGGTGCTGATCGAGCGGGCGCGGCCCGCGCTGGAGCTGGCCGCCGAGGGATCGGCGCCCGCCCTCGACCACGCGCTGGCGCGCGCTGTCGAGGCGGCACTCGCGAGACTGCCCGAGACCGTGCGCGACAGCATCGGCGCGCCCGAGGTGGCGAAGGCCCCCGGTGCCGCCGGCCCGCGCGGACGCAACGCCGAACCGCGCCCCGCCGCCGTCGCCGCCGGCGAGGAGCGCGCGCCGTCGGCCCGGCTGCAGCCACGGCGGCTCAGGACCGCGGAGGGCTGGGACGTGCTGATCGGCCGCACCAGCGAGGGCAACGACTACCTGACGCACCATCTGGCGCGCCCCGAGGACTACTGGTTCCACGTCAGCGGGGCGAGCGGCTCGCACGTGGTGCTCAGGCGCGGCAAGGGCAAGAACGAGCCGTCGAAGCAGACCCTCGAGGAGGTCGCCGCCTGGGCCGCGTTCTACTCCCAGGCCCGCACCGCAGGACGAGTACCCGTCATCGTCACGCAGAAGAAGTACGTGCGGAAGCCGCGCAAGGCGAAGCCGGGACTCGCCTACTGCGAGCGCGAGAAGACGCTGATGGTGAGGCCGAGCGAGCCGGGGGATGGGGCGATGGGGGTGGACTGACTCAGACGTGGGGCTACGCGGCGTTCCGGAAGGCAGTCTAGGTCTACCCCCTCCCCCCCTTCTTCCGCTCATCCCCCGCGCGCACCGTCCAGCCGACCCGGTCGCAGTGCTCCAGCAACGGCACCGCGTACTTCCTGCTCACGCTGGCCATCTCCTTGAACTCGGCCATGGTGAGCACTGCCTTCTTCGCGAAGTGGTCCGCCAGCTTCGCCCGCAGGACCTTCATCTGGTGTGACGTGTAGATCAACTCCTGGTTCACGCGCACCAGCCGCTCCAGGAACAGGCCGAGCGCGGCGACCTCCGAGGCTTCGGAGCCGAGCTTGCCCTGCCAGATGAGCGCGTCGGGCACGCTCATCCCGGTGGCATCGAGTTCCGCCTCCAGCTTCCTGAGCGCCTCCATCGTCGCGGCGGGCGGCTCCCAGGGCGAGTCGGCGGGCCGCACGCGCTGGCTGCGCACCTCGAGGCGGCCCTCCTCCTCCAGCGCGTGGAACGCGATGTCGAAGAGCGTGCCCTCCATCGCCACCTTGAGCCCGCTCTTCAGCTCGCCCTTGGGGTAGCCGAAGCGCGAGGGGTACCTGTCGGCGTAGCCGCGCACCTCGCGCTCGATGGTCTCGAGCGCGGCGTGCCACTTCTTCAGAGCGAGCCAGCGGTCGGGCAGCGGCATCGCGACTTCGTGCTCCTCGAGCAGGCGCGCGAGCGCGGCCTGCGTCACGGTCTGGCTCTCCCCCACGACCTGCGCGAGTCGCGAAGTCGAGACGGGCGCCACCTCGGCCTCGACCAGCTGCAGCAGCCGGGCTTCGAGCGAGCCGCTCTCGCGCACCTCGAGCGCGTCGAGCGCGCCGTGGCGGCGGCGCTTGGCGGCGACGGGCTCGATGACGCTGCCGCCGCCGATGGTGTGCGAGGGCGAATACTGGCGGATCACGAACCGGTCGCCGCGCGCGGCCACGGTGGGCCGCTCGAGGCGCACCTGTGCGAGCGCGCTCGCGCCGGGAGCCACGCTCTCGCCTTCGAGCAGCACGAGCCGGCCGATGATCTCGCTCGCGCCCAGGTGGAAGCGCACGCGCGTGTTGGCGGGCCACTCCTTCTCCAGGTCGTCGACCGGCTCGAAACGCACGTCCAGGATGCTCGAGGGCCGCAGCGAGCCGGCCACCAGCAGCCAGTCGCCACGCTCGACCTGCTCGCGCTCGACGCCGTGCAGCGCCACGGCGGTGCGCTGTCCGGCGCGCGCCTCCTCGACGGTCTGCCCGTGCACCTGCACGCGCCGCACGCGCACGGGCAGGCCGCTCGGCTGCAGCTCGAGGGTGTCGCCGGTGCGGACGCGGCCGCGCCACAGCGTGCCCGTCACGACGGTGCCGAAGCCCTCGACGGTGAACACGCGGTCCACCGGCAGCCGCGCGGGCTCGTCGGCGGGCCGCAGCGCCAGGCCCGCGAGCTGAGCGTCCATCGCGGCGAACAGCTCGGCGGTGCCGGCTCCGGTCACGGCCGAGAACTCGACCACGGGCGTCGTGGCGAACGGCGTGCCGGCGAGCAGTGCGGCGACGTCGCGCCGGATCTCCTCGACCCAGGCGGCCTCGACTAGGTCGCGCTTGGTGAGCACGATGACGCCGCGCGTCACGCCGAGCAGCCGCACGATGGCGAGGTGCTCGCGGGTCTGGGGCATCACGCCCTCGTCGGCGGCGATGACCAGCAGCACCAGGTCCACACCGCCCACGCCGGCGAGCATGTTCTTGACGAAGCGCTCGTGCCCGGGCACGTCCACGATGCCGAGGTGCACGCCGCCGGGTGTGACGAGCGGCGCGAAGCCGAGGTCAATTGAGATGCCGCGCTTCTTCTCTTCGGGCAGCCGGTCGGTGTCCACACCGGTCAGGCGGTGCACGAGCGCGGTCTTGCCGTGGTCGATGTGCCCGGCGGTGCCGACGATGGCCAAGCGGGTACTGGGGGCTTCGGGGGCCATGCGCGGCAGTGTAGACGATGCCGGGCCCGGCCAGCAGCCGGGGCCCGGGCCCTCGCATTGTCGTTGTCGGGACGTCCCGCCCGCGCCTATGCTCCCCCGGTTCGCCCCAACCCCGGGAGGCACACGATGCTGCGATCATTCATCATCTGCGCCCTCGCAGGTCTACTGCTCGCGGCGGGCGCCACACTCGCGACCGCCGCTGCGCCCGCCGAGCCCGACTCGTTTCTCACGTACCATCCGGGCCCGACCACGCCGTCGCTCCAGTGGATCCTGCGGTTCCAGATGGGGCAGGGCATCGTTCGCGGGGGCGCCGGGGTCGCAGGCGCGGCCCTCAACGACCACCGTGAAGGCGACCACTCGAACCTGGTAATGGCCGTGTCCGGCCTGCGGGCGTTGAACTGGCACAGCGCGGCGGGCCTGGAGGGCCGGGTCGAGACCAACTCCCTGGCCCTCGGGCGCCAGAGCTTCGGCCTCAGCTCGTGGGACCTCCTGCTCCAGTACGAGTTGGGCCAGACCGCCGTGGCGCGCGGCCCCGGCTCGCTCACGCCCTACGTGCAACTGGGCGCCGGCTGGTCGTTCCACGCGGCCGAGGCGTCGCAGGTCTGGGTGGGGACGGCGGGCGGCGGTCCGCCGGGCACGGCGGTCTCGATGAAGGTCAGCTCCGGCCCGGCGCTGGAGGGCGCGCTCGGCCTCGACGTGCAGGCCAACCGGGCGATCGCGCTGAACCTCCAGGCCGGCTACCGGCGCGACGAGCCGCGCTACCGGATCGCGGTCAGCGGCGAGCCCGAGCGGTCCGGCACGCTGCACCTGTCCGAGGTGTGCATCCGCGGCGGCGTCAAGTTCCTGTTGGGCCGCGTGGGCGGGAACGTGCGATGAGCCTCCGTCGGCCCGCCGCCCTCGCCGCGCTGGTCGCGCTCGCGGGAGTCGTCGCCTCCTGCTCGCCCGAGTACGCGCTCTATCCCCGGCTCAAGCAGCACAAGCCGGCGCTGGGCCCGGTCGAGGTCATCAGCGTGGCGTCCTTCGTCCCCGACGGACGGGACGTGGATCCGCTGCGCAGCCGCGAGGTCGCGCAGGCGGTGCTGCGCCGCAGCATGGAGGGCCTGGCGCACAGGGGCTACGCCACGGCCAACGACACCGGGGCCGCGATCCCGTGCTTCCACGATGACCAGGCACGGTACCTCGTCGGCACTCCGTACGGCGCGGGCGGCTACTTCCCCGATTTCGTGGACGCGGGCGCCTCCTGCATCGCCGGCAACGCCGCGCTGGCCGACGCGCAGCGCGCGGCCGCCCTACGACGGTTGCTGCGGGCGCTTCGCCTGCCGGGCGACAACGGGCAGATCCCCGATGATTCGTTGCGGCAGGCGATCGCCTTCCACCAGGCCACCGGTTCGGGCCGGGTGCTCGTGACCGAGACCTACGTGCGGACGGTGAGCCGGGGCAAGCAGATCGCGCAGGGGGTCGCCACCGGGATTCTCACGCTGGGCCACGCCCTCGCGTGGGAGAAGTCCCTGACCATCGTCAACGTCTACCTGATCGACTGCCCGAGCGGGAACGTGATCTGGTACGACGCGGGCCTGCTGGAGACCGGGGGCGAATCGGCGGCGCTCGCCGCGCTGCTGGCCGGGGTCCTCGAGCGCCTCCCCTGAGGCCGGGCGAGCCCTGCCCGCCTCCCCCCTACGCCCCGCTCTTCGCCTCGCCCACGCGCTCGAAGCGCGCCGAGCCGGTCGTGCTCGCGCCGGTGGCCAGGTCGCGCACCTTCACGTCCAGCCGGTAGTGGCCGGGCTTGAGCGACTGCACCGGTACGGTGATGAACTGCCGCCGCAGCGGGCCGAAGTTCACCTCCTCGCTGCGCACGACGTAGTGCGGATCGCGCCTGACGAAGGGCAGCACGCGCTGGTACCAGGGGCGCGCGTCCCGCTCCTCGGACTCGACGGAGTACTCGTATTCGAAACGCGCCTGGCCGTCTGCGCCAGGGGTCATGCGGTAGATCTCGAAGTAGGCGATGAGCGGCCCCTCGCCGGCCACGCGCGACTTGAGGTTGGGGCCGAGCCGGATCTCGGGCGCGCCCCGCACGATGTCGATCGGACCGCAGGTGACCACGACGTCGCTCATCGAGAGCCCGGCGGGGACGGCCACAACCTGCTGCGTGGTCCGCGCCACGCCGCGCGCGCCGTGACCGTCGCGCACCGAGAACGCCACGCGGTAGACGCCGGGCGGGACGTCGAAGGTGAAGTCCCCGGTGCGCAGCGTGGTGGGGTCGCAGCCCGAGGGCGAGAGCGTGCGCGCCAGCCGGGCAACCACGTGCTCGCTCGAGTCCACGAGCACGCACTGGGCCCAGAGACTGTCCACCGGCGTGCCCGGCGTCTCGATCTGCGCCAGGAGCTTGGTGCCCTGCACACCCTCGAAGCGGGCGACGCAGCCCTCGACCCGGAGCGGCTTCACGCCGGGCGGGAGCGCCGGGAAGACCGCGCGGCCGCCCGCGGTGGCGAGCAGGTTGCTTTGCGCGAGCGCGCGTGGATCGGGCACGGGATCGGTGCTCCTGAAGCGTCCGCGCGGCAGCTCGTACCGGCTCGAGAGCAGCAGGTCCTGCAGCAGGACGGTCATGCCCAGCCCGGGGTAGTTCCAGACCTGCGAGTGCATCGGGTACCACATCGGCTCCCCGATGCGGCGCAGGTTGCCGTAGCGGTCGCGATGGAACTGGTCGAACTTGTTCGGCCGCTGCGCCGGCGGAAGTCCGGCGAGTTCGTAGATGGCCTGCTCCGGGGCGCCGTAGCGCACGTAGAGCTCGGCCCGCGCGTCCCAGCGCGCCTGGGTCGGGTCGAGGAACACCAGGCTCGCGTGCGCGATCCGCGTCCAGTACTCGAGCCGGGCCTCGTTCTCGGGGGTGGCGGCGTCGGGGTCGGCCTCGCTCCAGAAGCGCCGCACGAACTCGTCCGCCATCCGCGGCGACATCTCCGCCAACGCCTCGCCATCCTCGGGGGTCAGGAGCGGCGCGAGGTCCGCGAAGCGCGCCCGCAGCAACGGCGGCAGGCCGGGGATCGCGAGCGTGAACAGGCTCTCGGCGCGGGTCACCTGGCCGGCGCGGTAGGCCAGGTAGGCCCCGGCCAGCCGCACATCGGCGCGGCCCGGGAAGAGCTCACAGGCGCGCGTGGCGGCCGCGCGCGCGCCGGCCGCCTCACCGTGCTCGTAGAGCAGCGGCGCGAGCAGGATCCAGGCGTCGCACAGCCCCGGGTCGCGTTCCACCGCGGCCGACAGGTGCTTGATCGAGCGTTCGAGGGATGAAGGCTCCAGGAACAGGAGCCAGTCGCGCTTCCACACCTGCCCGAGCCCCAGGCGCGCCGAACCGTCGCGCGGATCGAGCGCCGCGGCGCGTTCGAAGCTGCCGCGCGCCTGCTGGTCGAAGCCGGCCTCGAGGCACAGGCGCCCGTACGCGAGGCGGTGGCGCGGCTCGTCCGGGGCGAGCAGGACGGCTTCCTGCAGTTCGCGCAGCGCGACGCGACGCTCGTCGATGCCGCCCCTGGCGAGGCGCGCGGTGGCGGCGCGGTGCAGGGAATCGGCGCGGGCGGGGCGCGTGGATGGAACAGAGGCCGGAGCTCGGCTGGCTGGCTCCCCGGCGTAGCCGGGAGCGGGCACGGCGAGCACTCCGATCACGAGCAGGACACCACTGAGGGCCAGACCACGCTCCATCTCGTTCCTCCCCGCCCGGGTCCGGGGAGTATGGCGCGGGGCTCGGGGCCGGTTCAATAGCCGAATCCCGCCGAGGAGCCGGGAGTGCGCGGGGCCGGCACAAGCGCCATTCGCAGGTCCCTGCCGTCATGGCAGGAGCGAAGGCGAGCGGCGCTCGTAGGAAGCGGCCGGCGAGCCCGGCTCTCTACGGCCGCCCGGGCTCCCGCCCCCGCTCGAAGACGGTCACCCCGGGGGCGAAGTCCCCGCGCACGAAGCCATAGAGCCCGCAGTGCACCAGCCCGGCCGCGTGGAACTGGCGGTCGTAGAACGCGGGGCTGCGGCGCTTCATCTCGTGGAAGTCGCCGGCGATCGAGTCGGTGCGGGTGAAGAGCTCGATCCAGGCCATGCCCTCGAGCAGGCCTGCGAGCACGCTCAGGCCGCGGCGCAAATCGCCCGCGGGCACGTAATGCAGGACGTCGGAGCAGACGATCAGGTCGAAGGGGCCCTCGAGACCGAGCGCGCCCAGCCCCCCGAAGGTGCCGAGCCGCAGGTTGCGCCGGCGCCCGTAACGCCGCACCGCGTACTCGCTCGAGTCCACGCCGATGTAGCGCAGGCCGGGCCGCAGCCCCGCGAGGATGGGCTGCCACGGGCCCTCGCCGCAGCCGACGTCGAGCACCCGGCGCACCGGGCGCTGGATCAGGTACTCGGCGGCCGCGAGCGCGAGGCGCACCTTGCGCTCGACCATGACGCCCACGTGGATGCGGGTGGTCGGCTCGCGATACCAGCGCTCGAAGTAGTCGCGGTCGTAGCGCTTGGGCGTCATGGCGGGCGGGGGCGCGGGGCGGCGGGCCGCGCGGCCTGCGGAGACCGGGGCCGCGCGGCGCGACTACGCCCCGGGCTCCTTGATGCGCGACACGTCCGCCCCGAGCGCCGCGAGCTTCCGCTCGATGGCTTCGTAGCCGCGATCGAGGTGATAGATGCGCGAGATCCTGGTCTCGCCCTCGGCGACCAGGGCCGCGATCACGAGCGCGGCGCTGGCGCGGATATCGGTCGCCATGACGGGTGCGCCCGACAGGCGCTCGACCCCCCTCACGATGGCGACGTTGTTCTGCATGCGCACGTCGGCCCCGAGCCGCACGAGCTCCGGCACGTGGCTGAAGCGGTCCAGGTAGATGCTGTCGGTGATGGTGCTGGTGCCGTCGGCGACCGCGCACAGGGCCATGATCTGCGCCTGCATGTCGGTGGGGAAGCCGGGGAACGGCTCGGTCACGACATTGAGCGCGGCGGGCCGCACGGGCCCGCGGATCGTGACCTCGCGCTCGCCGGGAAGCACCTCGCAGCCGGCCTGCTCCAGCATCCGCATCGTGGCGCCCAGGTGCGCGGGCTCGCAGTTCCCGACCGCCAGGCTGCTGCCGGTGATGGCGGCGGCCGCGAGGAACGTGGCGCCCTCGACGCGGTCGGGGATGATGGCGGTCTCGATCGGCCACAGGTGCTTCACGCCGCGGATGGTCAGTTGCCGCGAGCCGATGCCCTCGATCTCGGCGCCGCACTGCACCAGCACCTCGGCGAGCGCGGTGATGTCGGGCTCGATGGCCACGTTGTCGAGCGCGGTGACGCCCTCGGCGAGCACCGCAGCCATCATCAA
>Ga0315286_10001707_pt1 | contig 20032 bp, 11 predicted proteins | sample YL17G10_0_MG_FD_205038 | JGI IMG/M metagenome (GOLD analysis project Ga0315286, IMG submission 205038) | Sediment microbial communities from Yellowstone Lake, YNP, Wyoming, USA - YL17G10_0 | ecosystem: Environmental > Aquatic > Freshwater > Lake > Sediment | place: USA: Wyoming | collected... | reverse complement strand
TGCGCTGGCCGTGATCATGTATGAGATGACGACGGGCCGCCTGCCCTTCGCCGGGGACACGCCTCTCTCCATCGGAGTGAAGCAGCGGACCGAAATCCCCCCTGAGCCGAAAACCGTGAATCCCCAGATTCCGGAAAACCTCAATCGGCTGATCATGACCTGCCTGGAAAAAGACCGGGTGAAAAGATTTCCGACCGTCGCGGCCCTCCTCTCGGCGTTAGATGAGATTGAGAAAGATATCCCGACCTCGGGCTTGGACGAAACGGCTTGGAACGCCCGCCATGACTCCGCGAAAATCCGATGGAAGCGCTTGCGGTTCATCGGGATTCCCGTTCTCTCGCTCCTCCTCCTCCTCGCCGGATACATGATCAAACAGCTCATCCGCAAAACCCAGACGACGGCGGAGACTCCGGCGTTCGTCGCTCCTCCCGCCGCCGAACTGATCGCGATCCTGCCTTTCGATGACATCAGCCCGGGGAAGGACAACGCCTATTTCAGCGACGGCTTGACGGACGAAATCATCGGCGACCTATCCAAAATCGGAAGCCTCCGCGTTTTTTCCCGGACGTCGGCCATGGTTCTGAAGAGCATCAAGAAAGATGTCCAATCCATGGGCAAGGAATTCGGCATCCGCTACGTCCTGGAAGGGAGCGTCAGAAAAGCGGACAAGGACATCCGGGTCACCGTCCAGATGACCAACGCCTCGACCGGCGTCCAGCTCTGGACCGAAAGATACGACGGGACGATGGACGACGTCTTCAAAATTCAGGAAAGCCTGTCGCGGGCGATCGTCGCTACGCTCAAATTGAAACTCACTCCGGAGGAGACGGCGGTCATCACCTCCCGCCCGATCAACAACGTCCTGGCCTATGATTTATATCTGAAGGCCAGACAGGAAATTTGGCGCTGGAGCGGGGACGCCTTGGAGCGCGCCCTCAAATATCTTCAGAACGGGCTGGATATCGTCGGGCCGAACGTCCTTCTTTATGCCGGTATCGGATATGTCCACTGGCAATTCTATAATTCCGGGATACGCTGGGATGAAAACACCCTTCGTCAGGTCGAAGAAGACGCCCGGAAGATCTTTCTATTGGAGCCGGATTCCCCCTACGGGCATTTCCTTCTCGGCCTTTTTTATACCTACGGAAACAATCAAAAGAGCGTCCAGAGCCTTAAGCGCGTCTTGGCCAAAGACCCCAACAACCCCGACGCTCTTTTTTGGCTCACCGCCGTGTATGGTCATGTTGGAAAAACGGAGGCCGCCGTCCCGCTGGTCGAGCGTCTGCTCATGATCGATCCTTTCAATCCGATCAATCACTCCCTGCCCGGCTGGCTCCGTTTTTTCAACGGCCAATTCGCGGAAGCCCTGCCTTTTTTCCAGAAAATGTACGATATGACGCCCGACAACCCGGCCGGCCGCGGGCTCCTGGCCGCGACGCTCATCTATGACCAGCAGTTCGACAAGGCCATCGCCTTGATCGACCAACTCGTCAAGGACGAACCCAAACATATCTTCACCCAACTCGGCCTTTTCCTGAAATACGCTCTTCAGCAAAAAAGACGAGAGGCTCTCTCAGCCGTGACAGAGGAGCTGGCATTGGTGGCCGGGCGCGACATTACCTTCTCCTGGCTTGTCGCCGCGGGATATGCCATTCTCGGCGAGAAGGAAACGGCCATGGACTGGCTCGAACGGGCGGTGAACCTGGGTTTCATCAATTATCCGTTTCTTTCCAAGCACGACCCTTTTTTCAAAAATATCCGCGGGGACAAACGCTTCCTTCGCCTCATGAATCGGGTCCGCTCGGAATGGGAGCGGTTCGAGATTTAATCGAAAGCCCGAGATTTTTCCTGTCGAGATCCGGCGCCGCCGAGGCTCCGGATCAGCCGCGGAGACTATTCGCGATTTGAAAGAGGTTGTGAAGAAGCATGAAATCCACGCCCGGAAACGACATTCCGGCGTAATAACTCTGCCCTTCCTCCTGAGCCTCCCGTCCGAAAAGAAATCTGTGAGACGCCTTCCAACCGGGAGGCGACCCGTCATAAGATAAGCCTCCCTCCGGCGCGCTCCGGAGCATCGGCCCGGCCCATTCTCTCAAAGCCGGGATCCAAGGCTTTTTCCAGGGGCGCACATCTCCCCACATAACGACATTGAGCAAAGGATAGACAGGCCAATCGAATTTGCGGGAGAGGCGAATGAGGAATCTGAGGGAATTCCGGCTCCACGAGTCGCTGAGGCTGGCCAGGGTCAGGATGAGATGGAGATTGGTGGCGTTGGATGCGCGTCCGAGATTATGTTTAAGGACATATTTCCACAGGATCTTGAACAAGAGGCAAACCGTCGGCTTGAGCTCCGAAGCCCGGCCATCGACGCGCTCGAGCAGCTTGATAATGGGATGAGAGAACAGGACCGCATACGGACCGCGATCGACTTTTTTCAAATCGAGGTAAGGATTTCTTATGACCCATCGCGTCCGGGACGGCCAGGCGCAAATCTCGTAGGCGAGACGCTGCGACAACGCTATGAGGTTTTTTCCGAGAACTGCCGTCTCAGCGGGGATGAACCTTCGGACCAGCGACAATCCCAACAGGAGATGGATGAGCTGGTCCTGGCTTTCTTCATTTTGAGTCTTCACGGCCGCCTGATAATCCGAAACGACCCGGGTGACGCCCCGGAAATGGAATCTGATCTCTTGCGGAACGTCGTCACGAATGAAAAAGCCTTGGTTTAAAACAGGCTGACTCTGCGCCAGGGGATTGAAATAGCCGGGAGCGGTTTGAATCAAACGATCCAAGGCTTTTAGGGCGAAAAAGAGCTCTCTCAGCGTCTTCCGCGGATGGAGCGTTCCGGACGGCATTAGACCGTTCGAAAGGAGATAATATTCTGTGGCAAGTACGCCCATATACCAGCCGAGAAAAACGGCGGCGTCTCCGAAATGCATGGACGTCGCATTCCGGGCATCGGCCGGAAGGGCATGGCCCGGCTTTCCGCCGACGACGAGAAAACCGGTCTTCAGGATATTCCGGTAGGCCTGGTATTTAAGGATCACGTCCATCCCTCCGCCTCCCTCCTTTAAATCTCGCCGATAGAAAACAGGGGGCTTCCGTTCGGTTCGATCATGGCCCCTGACCTCCGCCGATACCGTTTAAGCGGGATGGAAGATCGGACGCGGAGCCCTGCGGAGCTTTCAAGATCTCAGCCTCCTCGGCTATTATAGACGAAACCGGAAGAAAAACCTGAATGCGGTTTTTCAATTATGATACAATAAAATCCTTGAGGCGAAGCCCGGAACGAGAGGCAATGTCACGAGATAAAATTTCCCTTACGCGCTTATCGTTCACTCTCCCCCTGTTCCTGTCGTTGACGATAATCTCTTCTTCGACTCCGGCATCCTTTCCCCAGGAAAAACCCGGACTCAACCTTCTCCTTGTCACCGTCGATACGCTCCGGGCGGACGGATTGAGCTGCTACGATCCCCGCCGCGTTATAACGCCGAATATCGATAAAGTCGCCGGCTCGGGATGGATCTTCACCCGGGCTTTCGCCCATAACCCTTTGACCCTTCCTTCCCACGCCAATATCCTGCTCGGAACCACGCCTCTCTATCACGGTGTCCATGACAACGAGAATTTCATCGTCCGCGAGGAATGGCTGACCTTGGCCGAGCTTCTGAAAAGCCATGGCTACGCCACGGGGGCCTTCATCGGCGGATTTCCTCTGGATGCCCGATTCGGACTGAACCAGGGCTTCGACGTCTACGACGATGACTTCAAGCCCAAGGGCGCTCCGAAATATTCGTTCGGGGAGCGAAAAGCCGAAGACGTGGTCCGAAAAGCCGGCCCCTGGATCAAGGACAGGGCTTCACCCTGGTTTGCCTGGCTTCACCTCTACGATCCGCACGCCGACTACATCCCCCCCGAGCCTTATCTTTCCCAGCACAAGTCTCAGCCTTACTACGGAGAAGCGGCGTACGTCGACTTCGCCCTGGGAAAACTTTTTCAGTTCATGGAAGAAAACGCCCTGTTCGAGAAAACCGTCGTCATCCTCACCTCGGACCACGGAGAATCCCTCGGCCAGCACGGCGAAGAAACCCACGGGGTCTATGTTTATAATCCGACCCTTTGGATTCCCCTGATCATCCGCGTCCCCGCCGGAAAACCGGCTAAAATCAACCAGCTCGTTTCCCACGTGGATATCTTTCCCACCGTCTGCGACATCCTGAACATCCCCGCGCCCGCGTTTCTCCAGGGGATTTCTCTCCTTCCGGCAACCAGGGGAAAATATTTAGCTCCGCGCACTCTCTATTTCGAGGCGCTCGACGCCTATGACAATTACGGCTGGGCTCCGGTGCGCGGTATGCTCTCTCAAAATCTGAAATTCACCGAATCCCCCATCCCGGAGCTCTATGACTTGGACAAGGATTTCGACGAAACGCAGAACCTGGCCGGCCGGAGGCCGCTGGGCGAGTTCCGCTCGGAATTGGCCAAAACCATGGAAAACCTTTCTCATCCGGAAAGCTCCAAGGCCTCCCGCCAACCCGATCGCGAAACGGTCGAAATCCTCAAAAGCCTGGGGTATGTCAGCGGCCCGGGAACGCCGCCCAGGGGTCCGTTCGGACCTTCCGACGACGTTAAATCACTCCTGCCCCTCTACGTCGAAGTCGAATTCCTTTTGAATAAAGCAAAGCCTGAGGCAGCGATGCCCCGCTTGAAGGAAATCATCAGCCGGAATCCCAGAATCTATCAACCCCATCTCGCCCTGGCCCAGCTCCTCATCAAAGGGGGCAAAAACGCCGAGGCCCTCGAAGTCCTGACCGCGGGATTTCAGAAATACCCCGCAAGCTACGAGATCTTCGCCCTCTATTGTGAATCTCTCCAGGCCGCCGGACGGCATGCCGCCGTCGTCGAGACGTTCACCTCAAAGGATTACATCCAAAAAGGACGCGAACCCAAGACCTGGATCATCCTGGCGAATGCCCTGCTTAAGCAAAACCGGGTCCCGGAGGCAATTCAAGCCCTGGAGAAGGCTGCTTCCATGGATGACGGGTACGCGGACATTTTTCTGAACCTCGGCTCTGCTTGTTTTTCCCAGTTCACTGCCGCCCGGGATGAACGATTATACGCCCGGGCCGTGCAGAATCTGGAAAAAGCGATCCGGTTGAATCCCGACCTCGCCGAGGCTTATAACACTCTCGGCGCGGCTTACCTCGTGAAGGGAAAATTGAAGGAGGCCATCGCCGCCTGGGAGCGCGTGGTTAAAATCAGCCCCAAGTTCCCGAAAGCCCATTACTATCTCGGATTGGCCTATTACGGCGTCAACGACACGGACAGCGCCTTGAAGAGCTTCTTGAGATACAAAGAACTGTCCTATGTCTCGCTCACTCCTGAAGAAAAAAGCAAATTGGATAATTACATCGCCGCGGCCCGAGCGAAACGGAGCCAAGCAACTCAGACGCGAACGATCGTCATGATTCCCAATCATCCATCATCAGGCCCGCGATGAAATCAACCCATTTGACTCCCCGGGCTGAAGCCCGGGGTATGCTCAGGGTTAATACTGAGCGGCGCTTTTTACCCCGATTTAAAAATCGGGGTTTGGCGCCGTCGAACGTATCAACGAACTTCAATGAAAACCGGCTTCGCCTGATCGCCGACATTTTCTTCATCGCCGTTATTTTTCCTTACCTTTCTCCGTTCAAGACCCCCTTCGACACGCAACCCTGGGCTCTCCTCATCGCCGCAGTGTTTGCCCTTATGTTTTTCGATATCCCCCGTCCTCTCGCTCCCCTGTTCGTCACCGCCTGTTATGCTTCCTTGATATTCGCCATCGGCCTCCTCCGCCGGACGTCCGTGCCTCTGGAGAGTATCCGTTCTTTCGCCGTCTACCTCTCCGTCTTCGTCATCGCCTATGCCGCCTATCGTCTTTATCATTATCTCTCGGTCAAAATTTTCCTGGCGGGAGTCGGCGTCTGGCTGGCCGCTGCCATTCTCCAGATTATCATCGATCCCCAAATGTTCGGATGGATTGTTCCGCGAACATCGCCCTTGGGCTATCGCGGATTCACCTCTCTCGCACCCGAACCCGCTTACTACGCGAAAGTCGTGATCGGGCTTTTTGTCTTGAACGAAATCTTCCACAAGGAAAGGAAATACGGGCACCGTCTCTACCTCGCGGTCGCCGCCGCGCTCATCGTCCAGCTCGTCCTGTCGTTTGCCGCTATCGGCATGGTCTATATTGCCGCCGGAGCGGCAGCTAAGGCGATCGCCTTGGTCTGGGAGCGGTCGCGCAAGGAAAGGCTGGTCTCGTGCGCCGTCATCGTCCTCTTCATTTCAGCTCTCGCCGCTTTCCAATTCGTTCCGGGCTTGAACGCGACGCGGGCGGGCGACATCCTCAAAAAGACCATCAGCGAAGGGCAGCGGACCGTATTCCCGGCGAAAAAACGGCCATGGGGAAGCAGGACGTCCCGAAAAACCGCCTATCAGCAGGAGTCCTTTATTAAAAGAGATCCCAGCATTATGACGAGAGCCGGCAATCTCGTTTTGGGTTTTTATGGAGGGATGGTCGAAACGCGGGGGATGGGATTCGGACTCGGCTCGAAACCCAGGGGCGAAATTCCCTCCTGGCTTACCCGCATTCTCGGGGCAACCCGCCCGTGGGGCGGACGAATCGGAGGCGGCCTCGTTCAGGGCGTTTACGAATTGGGCGCCGTCGGGCTTCTCTTCTTTTTTGTCCCGCTCTGGATCATCGTCATGAGTTGCGTCAGAAACCGCGGCTTGCGAAGCGCCCTCTGGATGACCCTTTGCCTGATGTATCCCGCGGCCGCGATCTCCGAATCTCCGGCCTTTCCGCTGTTTGGATGTCTCCTCGGAATCCATGCTTTCCTCGGATGGAAGAAGACGAAAGGACTGAATCCGGCGGGGGCTCCCGAGCCAAAGGCGGCGAGCGGTCTCCGGGAAAACACGGAGGAAAAAACCCGGTGAATATTCTCATGCTCAGCGCCTATTTCCCGCCTGAGATCGGATCGGCCGCTCATCTGTTTCATGATTTGGGACGCGCTTTCGTCGAGCGAGGCAATGCCGTGACGGTCCTGACGGGTTTCCCTTCGTATCACGTCGATAAAGAAAAAGATGGGCGGCGGTCTCGTTCCGTTCTCTGGCGCCGCGAAACCATGAACGGCCTGCGCGTCCTCCGGGTGCGGTCATTTCGTTTGCCCCGGCGGATTCCGCTTTTGCGCGGCCTCGACCAAGTCTTTTTTTCCGGTGCCCTGGCCTTGTTGGGGAGTTCGCTCCTGCCTGGATCCTATGACCTCATCCTCACCTATTCCCCTCCGCTTTTTCTGGGATTGTCCGCCCAAATCCTGCGGCGGTTCAAAAAAGCCAAGACGATTCTCAACGTTCAGGATCTCTTCCCGCAGAGCGCTATAGATCTCGGCGTTTTAAACAACAAAGCGCTCATCGGTCTTTTTCGAGCGGTCGAAGCCCACCTCTATAAAAAAAGCGACGCGGTGACGGTCCATTCCGCAGGAAATCGAAGTCATGTCCTCCGCCATGGCGGAGACGGCCGCCGAACCAGGATTATTCCGAACTTCGTCGATACCCGGGAGATCCGGCCCGGAGCCCGGTATAATACATTTCGAAAGCGTCACGGCATTGGGGAAGAGGAATACCTTGTGTCCTTCGCCGGGGTAATCGGCCTGTCCCAGGATATCGATGTCATCCTCGAGGCCGCGGCGCGTTTGAAAGCTCTGGACCATATGACGTTTCTGATCGTGGGCGATGGATTGGAGAAACCGCGCCTCGTGGGAAAGGCATCCGGGATGACGAATGTGAGATTCCTTCCGATGCTCTCCAAAGAAGAATATGCCGATCTCCTTCCGGCCTCGGACATCTCCCTGGTCACCCTGCGGAAAGAGGTGCGGACGCCGGTTGTCCCCTCGAAGATCATGAGCATCATGGCCGCGGGGCGGCCGGTCGTAGCCAGCCTGCCGCTTGCCGGAGATTCCCCGAAGCTCATTGACGAAGCGAAATCAGGGATCTGCGTTCCCCCCGAAAGTCCGGACCGTCTTGCCCAAGCCATCCTTCGCCTCCATGAGGATTCCGCGCTGGCCGAAGAGCTCGGCCGGAACGGTCGGTCCTACGTGGAAGAACATTTTTCGATCGACATCTGCGCCGGAGCATACGAAAAAATGTTCCGGGAGCTGTTGCCAGGAGGGCATTTCAAGGAGTGACGATCATGGATTATCTGGCGGCCTACAAAGGCAAAAAAATCCTGGTGACGGGCGGCGCCGGGGCCATCGGCTCGAATCTCGTCCGGAAGCTCTGCGCTCTGGAAGCGGCCGAGGTCCTTGTCCTGGACGATTTGTCATCGGGGCATCGCTGGACCCTGCCCCAGGCGTCGAATCTTCTTTTTGTCGAGGGGAGCATTCTCGACGAGGTCAAACTCAAGCGGGTCTTCTTCGAAGAGCCGCAGATCGTGATCCATCTCGCCGCATTCTTTGCCAATCAGAACAGCATCGATCATCCCGAGTCGGATCTCCTGACAAACGGACTCGGTACGCTCCGGATGCTCGAATATTCCCGGATGACGAAGGTCGGGAGGTTCGTCTACGCCTCTTCGGGCTGTTCGATTTATGGCAGCTCCGCGCCGCTTCCCCTCAAGGAAGACCTCATGTCGCTCCATCTGAGCACGCCCTACCAGATCACAAAAATGCTCGGAGAGCTCTACGTTAATTTTTTCCATAACGCCTTTGGCCTGCCGGTGGTGAAAACCCGATTCTTCAATTCCTACGGCCCCGGCGAAGTCCCGGGCCAGTACCGGAATGTCATCCCCAACTTCATCTACTGGGCCCTTCAAGGAAAACCCCTGCCCTTGACGGGGACGGGGGAAGAAACGAGGGACTTCACCTTCGTTGAAGATATCGTCGACGGGATTTTGCGGGCGGGTTCTATCGAACGGGCGATCGGCCGGGAGATGAACCTGGCCTCAGGAGTGGAAACGAACATCGCCGCCATGGCAAAGATGATCAACGAAATGACCGGAAATCCTTCCGGAATCATCTGGAGCAAGCGGCGGCCGTGGGACACGAAAAGCCGCTTGCTCGCCTCCATCGATCGAGCCAAGGATCTCTTGGGGTATGAGCCGAAAACGGCGTTTGTCGACGGCCTGGGGGCAACGATCGCCTGGTTTCGGGAGCATTGGGAAAACATCACGGCCGCGGCGAGCTTCCCTCCCGGCATGTCTTCGGCGCTCCGCGAAATCCCGGGGCGGCGCGAGCCGGAGTCAGACTAGGGAACGGCCACGGCCGGGCTTTTCTGAGCAGACATTACTGTCCGGCCTCGGTTTTGGGAATCTCCCGGGGGAGAACGATGATGAATTCGGTGAACTCGCCGTCCTTGGTCTCCACCCGGATTTTCCCTTTGTGAACGCTGGTGATGATGTCGAAGGACAAATACAGCCCCAATCCCGTCCCTGATCCAGGCGGTTTGGTCGTGAAAAACGGATTGTAGATTTTATCCAGGACGGATTCGGGGATACCGGGGCCGTTGTCCCAGACCCGGATTTCGACCGCGTCTCCCAGGTTTTTCGTCCGGACTTTCACCCTGGCCGTGAACCCCGCCGCCGCCGTCTTCGTTTTTTCGCTGGCCGCGTAGCAGGCGTTGTTGACGATGTTCAAAAAGGCCCGGCTGATGTCCTGGGGCACGACGTCGACCATTCCCATGTTCGGGTCGAACTCGGTTTCGATCTTGACGTTGAAGGATTGGTTCCTAGCCCGCATGCCGTGATAGGCCAGTGTCGTGTACTCGGCGATGAGGGCGTTCAGGTCGGTCGATTGCCGTTCGCCCGGCTTGCCCCGGGAGTGAAGAAGCATGCCCCGGACGATGCTGTCCGCCCTTTTGCCGTGTTCTGCGATTTTGGCCATGTTCTGTTCGAGGGTGCCCAGAATTTCTTGAGTGGCCCGGACCGCCTCGGCCTCGAGTCGGGGCCGGGCTTTCTCCATCTCCTGGTGAAGTTCATCGACCAGGCTCAACGAAAGTTCGGCGAAGTTGTTGACGAAATTGAGCGGATTCTTGATTTCGTGGGCGATACCCGCCGTGAGCTGGCCGAGGGAGGCCAATCGTTCGGCCTGAATCAGCTGCTGCTGGGTGTCTTTCAAGTCCTGGTGCGCCCTCTGGAGCTCGTGCGACTTCTGGAGCTCGATCTCCTTGCGCTCGTTCTCGGATTTCAAGGCTCGCGCTTCGGCCTCCATCGCCTGGGTCCGGAGTTCCATCTCCTGCAACCGGGAACGCGCTGTCTCTTTCTTGAGGCGGCGTTCCTGGCGGATGCGACTGACATTCATCCGGTAGCGGCCGATCCCGATGATCAGCGCCGCCGACCCGAGGACATAAAGGACATACGCCCACCAGGTCTTCCAGAGCGGCGGCTTGATGACGATCTTGAGCGACGCCCCCTGTTCGTTCCAGACTCCGTCGTTGTTCGAGGCCTTGACCTTGAAGAGGTAGGTTCCCCCGCCGAGCTTGGTGTAAGTCGCCGAGCGGCGGCCGGCGTCGTTATAGATCCAATCGCGATCTGCGCCCTCGAGTTTGTAAGCGTAGAGGCTTTTTTCCGGAACGCTGAAATTCAACGCGGCGAAATCGAGGGAAAAAACGGAGTCCCGGTAAGATAAGGTCATCGTCTTGGTTTCCAGAATCGATTCAGTCAGGATGTCCCGGCCGTCCACGCCTTTGCCGATGGGCACGGATTTGTTGAAAATCTTGAGGTCGGTGATAAAGACCGGGGGAACAAAGGGGTCGTCCTTGATCTCGTCGGGATAAAACGCGTTGAATCCGTCCATCCCCCCGAAAAACATTTCGCCGGTGCGGCTCTTGGACCAGGCCCGGTTGAATTCGTTTCCCTGGACCCCGTCGCGCGTATCGTAATTCTTGAAAGTCTCCTTGACCGGATTGAACTTGGATAGGCCTGAGTTCGTGCTCATCCAGAAATTTCCCCCCGCGTCCTCCAGAATCCCATACACGACGTCGTTGGGAAGGCCGTCCTTCTCCCGATAGCATCTGACCTTGCCCGTCGCAAGGTCGAGCTTATTGAGTCCGCCTCCGAAGGTGCAGATCCAGAGGATGCCCGGCGTCGAGGGCGATTCATAAAGAGAACAAATGTCGTCGGAGCTGAGCCCGTCCTGATTTTTCGGATCATGGAGAAAGCGACGGAATGTCCCTTGCCGACGGTCCATCAGGTTGAGCCCCTTTTGCGTTCCCACCCAGAACCGCCCGGCCGAATCTTCATAAAGGCACATGATGAGATCGGAGCTCAGGCTGTCGGGATTCCGAGGATCGTGCCGGTAACAGGAGAAGTGGCCCGTGGCCCGGTCGAGCTGACAGAGTCCTCGCGGCGCGCCCACCCAGAGAGTCCCGGTCCGGTCTTCAAAAATTCTCATCATCCCGCTGTAGGTCCCGGTGAAAGGCCCCAGGCCGGCCGGGCCGGGGAAATAGCGCCTGAATCGCCTCGCCCGCGGATCCCATGCGTTGAGCTCGGTCACGGTTCCGACCCACATCGTCCCCGCCGCGTCTTCCAGAATAGAGGTCACCCAGTTGCTGCTTAAGCTGCCGGGATTGTTCGGGTCGCTGAGATAGTGAACGAATTTCCCCGTTCTCCGGTCGAAACGATTGAGACCTCCGAAATTCGTCCCGACCCAGAGGACGCCGGCGCGGTCTTCGTAGAGAGCCTTGACGATATTGCTGTTTAAGCTGTCCGGATCGCTCGGGTCATTCCGGAAAAGAGCGAATTGGTTTCTCTGCCGGTCGTACTTGTTGATCCCCTGAGTATAAGTACCGATCCAGATGATGCCGGTCCGGTCCGTATACAGTGACGCCACCGAATTGTAGCTCAAACTGTCGGAGTTGTGCGGTTCGTTTTGAAAATGGTCGAACGTCCTCTTCTGCCGGTCGAAACGGTTGAGGCCGCCGTCAAACGTCCCGATCCAGATCATTCCGGCCGCGTCTTCAACGAGAGCCCTGACAAGATTGCTGCTCAAACTCGAGAAATCGCCCGGGATATTTCGGTAAGCCTCAAAACGCCCGGCGGAAGGATTCAAAAAATTGAGGCCGCCGTCCGTTCCGATCCAGAGATTTCCGGCGCGATCCTCCAAGAGAGCATTAACATAATTGCTGCTGAGACTCCCCGCGGTTTTCGGGTCATGAACATAGCGCCGCATTTGACCGGTGCCCGGATCCAGCCGGTTCAAGCCCCCCTCCGTCCCGATCCAAACAATGCCGGAGAGATCCTCCCAAACCGCCCGGACGAACCCCGCGCCGAGACTGTTCGGATCGTTCGGGTCATGCCGATATCTCGTCGCTTGTCCGGAGCCGATGTCGAAGCGGTTGAGGCCGCCGCCTTCCGTCCCCAGCCAGAGAATCGAGGTGTTTTTCCGCGAGGGACAGATGGCGATGACCCTGTCTTCGCTCAAGCTCCGCGGGTCGGAGGGATCATTCTGGAAACGGAACATGCGCTCCGTCGTCCGGTCGAATTTGTTGAGCCCTCCGCCGTTGGTCCCCACCCAGAGCATGCCGGTTTGGTCGACGGCGAGACTGGCGACCACGTTATGGCTCAAGCTGAAAGGACTGTCCGGATCGTGCCGGTATTTATGAAACGTATAGCCGTCATAGCGGTTCAATCCGTCCGATGTTCCGAACCAGATGAACCCGCGGCTGTCCTGGATGATGCATTTAACCGTGTTCTGTGAAAGGCCGTCTTTGACAGAGAGCCGCTGGAAGCGCAGATTTTCCTTCAGGGCCAACCCTTCGCGAGGCAAAGACAAGAGGATGAGGACGGCCGCGGCGGCCCCGAAAACGGGCTTTGACCGTGTTCCGACGTGCGGCGGCCATTGACCCCGTTCAGGCGCGCCCTTCAGTTCTTCCCTTTCCGATCCGGAAGCTTCCCGGGAATCGACCGGCCTAGGTTTTCGCATATTTAATAGTCAGAATCGTCAGGTCGTCCGACTGAGGCGCTCCTCCGGCAAATCGTTCGACATCCGCTATGGTCCCGTTCACGATATTCTCGAGCGGCGTTCGTCCTAAGAGGGTCAGGCTTTCCCGCAACAGCGCTTCATCGAACATCCGGCCGCCGGGGTCCCGCGCCTCGGTGACGCCGTCCGTATACAAAAAGAGCGCGTCGCCCTTCCGGAGCATGAATTTTCCGGTATCGTATTCATTGTCGTCGAGCATCCCGACGATCGGGCCTCCGACCGCGGGCAACGGCTCCGGGAGTCCGCCGGGCCTGAGAAGATAAGGCGAAAGATGTCCGCCGTTGGAGTAATGCAGCGTGCCCATCTTCGTATTGAGAACGCCGAAAAAGAGCGTGACGAACATCGCCTGGCGCCGCTCGGCGAGCAGGGCGTTGTTGAGCTTCCGGAGGCATTCGCCCGGATTGATCACCTGACAGGCGATGTTCTTGAGCAGGGCCTTGCTCACGGTCATGTAGAGCGCGGCCGGGATCCCCTTCCCCGACACGTCGCCGATGACAAAGGCCAGCCTGTCGGCGTCGATGAAATAGAAATCGTAGAAATCGCCCCCGACTTCCCTGGCCGGAAGGATGCGGGCGAAGATTTCCACCTCCGGCCTCTCCGGGAAAGGCGGAAAGGTCCGCGGCAGCATGGACAATTGGATGTCGGCGGCAATGCTCAAGTCGCGTTCGACCAGGGATAATTTTTTTTGGCTGGCGATGGCACCTTGGATGAAATTGATATGACGCAGCGTCTTGAAAATCGTCGCGTCGAGGTCCTCGAAATCGAACGGTTTGATCAGAAAATCGAACGCTCCGCGGTTCATCGCCGTCCGGATATTCGTCATGTCGCCGTAGGCCGAGACGATGACCGAGATGCATTCCGGGCGGTTCAGCTCGTTGAGCCTGGTCAGGAAGGTCAGCCCGTCCATTTCGGGCATGTTGATATCGGTCAGGATCAAGCTGACGTCGGGAAACTCGCGAAGCCTCTCCAAGGCCTGGACGCCGTTTCCGGCGAAGACGAAATCGAGCTCCTTGTTCCGAACCTGGTTCTTATATCTCTGGCGGATCAGGAGTTCGATATCCGGTTCGTCATCGACGACCAGAATTCTATGGTTCATGCCTCGTTTCCGATTTCTCGCTCAATTTTTAACAGAAGATCTTCGGACTGTCAAACGCCGCGATCTGAGTTTCTTCCACGTACCGGGTCAAGCGATGGACCGAGCCTCCGTCCGCTCAGAACCCAGGGCGGGGAGCGTCGGGATTGAAAGCTTTTCGCGGGAGCTTTTCGTCGCGCATCGCCGCATTGTAGACAAACGAGGCCATGATCGTGGCCGCCTGCATCAGGTCGCCTCGCGAGGCATGGTCATAGACATCCATGTTCGAATGGTGGGTCAGCGTGTCGTATTCCAGGTCATCCTGGATAAACTGAAATCCGGGAAGGCCGGCGCCGTCGAACGAAAGGTGGTCCGTGCCGCTCGTGTTGCGGCTCGTGACGGTCGTCGCCCCCAAGTCGTGGAACGGCTTCAGCCACTCCTCGAAGATCGGCATGGCGGCGATGTTGCCCTGGGCATAGACGCCGCGGATCTTGCCGCTGCCGTTGTCGAAGTTGAAGTAGGCCGCGAAGCGATCGTATTCCGGTCTCTTTTCCTTCTTCACCCGGTCGTAGAAATGGTTCTTGACATATTCGCGGGAACCGATAAGCCCCTGCTCCTCGGCGTCCCAAAACGCGATGCGGATCGTGCGGCGGGGCTGAATGCCAAGGGCCTTGATGATCCTGACCGCTTCCATGGCCACGGCGCAGCCGGCGCCGTCGTCCGTGGCCCCCGTCCCGGAATGCCAGGTGTCGAAGTGGCCGCCGAGCATGACGATCTCATCCTTGAGTTTCTTGTCAGTTCCGGGGATCTCGGCCACGACGTTATAGCCCTGGAGGTCGCCCTCGGTGAACTCCGCCTGGACCTCGATTTCCACGGTCACCGGAAGATTTTTCTGGAGGATCCGGACCATGCGGTTGTACTGCTCGACGGAGACGACGACCGCGGGCGGAGGCGGCACGGCTCCGGCCATCTGCGACCCTCCGCTCTGGACAAAGATCGTCCCGTCCGTTCCCCGGCTGGGCTCGAGGACGACGGCCGCGCCCTCATCCTTGATGAGCTTGGTCACGGCCTGTTGGAGCTGCTGGCGGGCCATCATTTCCTGCATCCGGTCGGCATACGGCGACCTCGCGCCCGGCTCGGAGGCCATGGCCAGGTCCTTCAGTTCCTGCTCGGAGAGGCGTGAGGCGTCCGCCGCGAACTTGAGGGGAACCGTCTGTTCTCCCTGGCTCAGAACGATCGCTCCCTTGAGCTTGCCTTTATATTTTTCGAGTTCCGGCGCGGTCCGAACGTTTAAAAGGACGGCGTCGCCTTTGACAGTGCCGTTCGTTCCCAGCGTCCAAGCCTTGGGGAAAGCGATGAGCGGCAGGTACTGCGGAGCGACCATCGCCGCGTAGAATTTCTTGAGCTGCCAGCCGCGGCCGAACATGCCCCATGGCTCCATTTTGGCGTTGACGAGACCCAGGTCGGTGAGCGTCTTCACGGCCCACTCGCCCGCTTTGCGATACTGCGGGGATTCGGACAGCCGCGGAGCGTGGACATCGCAGAGCCAGCTCATATACTCCATGACCTTCGACCCTGTTTCGAGGCCTTCCTTGCGGATACGCTGGATGACCGACAGGTCGACTTTCTCCTGGGCGGCCGTCTGGAACGCGAATGATAAAACGATCAAGACGGCCAGAAGCCACCGTCCGTTCCGGATCTTGTTCATGGGAATCTCCTTTCAGTGAAGAGTCGACTTTAATTCAAAACCAAAGAACGTGTCAATTTCGAGAAGAGTTCGAGAAGATAGAGGCATCAGCCCCGGCGGAAGAGCTGGCGAAGAGCTCCGGGCTTAAGGGAAAAAAGATTCTTCCTCTCGTTGAGATAGGCGGCCCAGCAGTCCCCGCAGTCGTGGTTCCGGACATGTTTGAGGGCTTCCCTCATCCCGTCCCGAATGATATTTTTAGGGGTCAGGCTGGCTCCATGTTGGATGCAGGGGACGACATCGCCATTGGCCTCGATATGGATATAATCCTTTCCGCAAACGCACCGCGAATTTCCCTTGCTCCTGACTGTCAGGACTTCGTGATCGTTCCAGGCGATGGCCGGTTTATAGGCTCCCCGGGAAAACATCAAACTTCGTCCTTGCTTTTTCCAGGCGACGATCCTCTCGTGCATGGACCGGATCTGGCCGCCGGTCAGGGCCAGGTTTCTCGCCTCGTCCCGGTAGTAGATCCGGCCGAACTTCACCGGCTGCGCGTTCAGAGATATCCCTTTCGCCTCGCAGAATTCGAGCATCGCTTCGATCCCGTCGTAGTTGTCCCGGCAGACGGTCATATTGACATAGGTCTTCAGACCAGCTTCCTTCGCCCGGTCGATGGCCTGGACGGCACCGATGAACGCGCCGTCGCCCCGAAGCCGGTCGTTGATTTTCCGGTCGGTGGAATCCAGACTGATGACGACCTCGTCCAGGAAGTCAAGCAACTCCGGCCGGGAGGCGATGTGGGCACCGTGAGTGACGACGGCGGTGATCATCCCCGCCTTCTTTGCCTCGGCCGCGATCTCCCGGAAATCCGGCCGGAGAGTCGGCTCTCCGCCCTGGAATTTGACCCGGATTGTCCCCAGGCGGGCAAGTGCCCGGAGGATGTCGCGCCATTGGGCCGCCGACAAGAAAGGATTTTCCACCTCGGGACAGCGGCAAAACACGCAACGCCGGTCGCAAGCGTTTAAAAGCTGGGCTTGGACCTCATACGGATGATAGGCATTGAAACGATGGCGGAGATATCGCCAACCGCTCTTCACCTGTCGCGATGTAATCATGGCTTTCCTCCTCGGGGAACCTGGAGAGTGGGATGTCGGCTCAGGGTCAGCATCGAAACCAAGGTCAGGATCCCGAACGGCAATGTCGCCAGCCCGAGTTTGAGGCAGCCGGATCGATTTCCTTCTTGGCGATTCAAGAAAAAAACGAGAGAGAACGCGGAAATGAGAAGCAGTCCGAGGGCCAGCAGCACATAGAGTCTGTGTCCGGTAAAGGCGAGGATTCCTCCTAAAACTATCGCCGAAACCATCGTCCACGGCACAAGGCAGAATTGACTGATGCGAACCCATCGGGCTAGACGCCAAAGGAGCGGCGAGGAGGGGCGCGGCCGCGCACGCAGGAGTTCAGCCAGGTATCCCGAACCGCGGCGCCGTCGATACTCGAAAAGGTCTTTGGCGGTCTTCGGCGCCCTCAATTCCGAAACCCGGGCTGGCCGACATATCCGGACTCTCCAGCCTCTCGCCCGAGCGGCTAAAGCGAGGGAGATATCCTCCGTCAGGGCTTCCGCCGGAATGGGCGCAAGAACTTTTCTCCGGACGGCATAGCAGACTCCCGAAAAACCGGCCGAGACAAAAACCTCGCCTTCGAGCCACCATATCAAATTCATCAGCCTCCAATGGATTCGTTCCTCAACAAGCGGCGTTTGGGGGACGACAGAGGCGCCGACGATGGCCAATCGGGGATCACCCATCATGAGCGCAACGAGCCGCTTGATGCAGCTTGGTTCCAGCCGGGCATCGGCATCGGTGAAGACCAGAATGTCGTGGGGAAGCATTTCCATAGCCCGATTGACCTGATCGATTTTTTTTATAGGACCTTTCAGGCAAACCAGCCGGATGGGATGTCCCTTGTCGATTTCGTTCCGGACAAGGTCGGCGGTGAGATCCGCCGAGCCGCCGTCGACGACAACGATCTCGACCCGGTCCTTCGGATAATCGATCTTCCTCAGATCCTCGAGCTTGTCGAGGATCAAAGCCTCTTCGTTCAAGGTGGGAACGACGATCGCAATCCCAGGCCATCGCGGCGACGGGGAGATCGTTTTCTTCTTGAGCGCGGCCGCGACGGAGAGGGCGAGGATATATCCGAAAACGAGGAACCACACGAGTGCGGTCGCGGCGCTAAAGGCGACGAACAGGATCCTTATCGCGGTGTCCAAATTCAGCCGAACCTTCCCAGATGCCTTCTCGCGAACCCGGCAAGGACGCGCAGATTGAACGAAAACAGAAAATTGAGCTCCACGAGACATGGTGAGAAACACACCAGGCAACGGTGCTCGTGCAACGCCCGCCAACAGGCTTCGACCCCATCCTTCACGACATTTCCGCCGGAAATCTTGGCCTTGGTCGTCACGCACGGACTAGCCGTCCCGTCGGGAGCAATGCTGAAATAGCTGCGGCCGGCCCGGCACTTAGGCCCCTTCGTCAGAAGGAGATCGGTCGAGTCCAGTTCTCCGGCTTCATATCTGTCATCAGAATAATTTCTCCAGCGGGAGGCATAACGAAAGCTGGAGGGAGACAGGAGAATCCGCCGGTTGCGTTTCGCCCGCGCGGCAATATCAAGGAGCAATCTCCGTATCTCCTGATCCTCGGCTTTGATGGTTCCGGCTTCCCGCCACAGATTTGAATCGCCGGAACGGACGACGTTGATGGTCAGGCCTAGATCGCGATCGTCGACAAATCGGAGCAAGTTGTCGAGTTCGGGAGCGGTTCTGGCGGAAAGGACGGCGTTGATTTTCAGCGGGATTTTGGCTTGTCGGGCGGCGCCGATTGCGGCCTTGACGGCATCGTAAACACCTTTTCCCCGGACCTCGTCGTTCGCCGGGCCGGCCGCGTCGAGGCTGATGACGAGGGTCTGAAGCGGTCGCAACGCTTTAATTCTCTCCGGGACGAGCAGTCCATTCGTGCTCACGACACAGGAAATTCCGCGCCGCCGGGCATAGCTCAGGAGGTCGGGCAGGTCCGGACGGAGGAGCGGCTCTCCGCCGAGAAAGGTGACCCGGCGGCAACCGAGCCCGGCAAGCTGATCGAGCACGTCGGTCCACTGACTCGTGGTCAGCTCAAGAGTTTTCAAAAAAGGAAAATTACAGTAGAGGCAACGGAGGTTGCAGCGATGGGTGAGATAGAGGAAGCATTGAAAGAGGGCCGCTCTCCGCAAAATCAGGTTCTGCCAGAACCATGATCCATAAGAATAGGCGCTTCTGATCAGCACGGCGATTTCTTCCGCTCAGAAGGGATTAAATAGACCACTCTTGAGGCATAAACCATCAGAAGAGGCAGAAGGGGGACGGAGAGGCGCGCCATCGGGGCAAAAGATAAATGGAGGAGCCAGAAGAAGATGACGATAAAAACGGCCAGCCGATGTCCGGCCTGTCCTCCACGGAGACCCATAAATGCGGCCCAAACGAAAAGAACCAGGATCGGTAATCGGAGAAGCAGCAAGACCGCGGTCTTGGCCGGAGTGTCGCCAAGAAACCAAAACATCGTGCCCGCCGTCGCGGCTTTTCTGAGAAGAAGAGACGGATCTTGGCGGATATCCCGCAGAGCGCTGGCTTTCATCAAACTGTCGATTTCGAACTCCCGTTCAAGCCGGGTCCCTTGGACGGATTTCTTGATCCGGTTCATCTCGGGATCCGTGATTTCATTGAGATCTCTGTAGGAAAACGGATGGCGTAGAAATTTCCCGGCGATGAGGTTCCCTCTCTTCAGGTTGCCGCCCATTCCCGTGTGGACGGGGATGAATTTTCCAGTCAGCCGATAGTTCCGCACGCTCCAAGGAGCGATAAGGATCAAGGCGACAAAAATGAGAAGAAAGACGTACTTCAGGGTTCTCCGCGAGCCGATGACGGTGAGTACGCCTGGGATAAAAACGATGAACGGAAGGAAAATAGCCTTGGTCAAGCACAAAGAAGCCAATACGATCCCCATTCCGATCGCCTTGGCCGGAGAAGGCTTCTCCAGGAACGTCAAGCCCAGAAAAAGAAGACACATCATAAGAAACGATAGCAGGATTTCGTTCCAAAACCTCGGGACGTGCCACAGAATGCCGGGATACAGGGCATAGGCGAAAGCGCCGGCAAAAGCCGCTCGACGGTTCCAGAGTTTCCCGGAGACGAAGAAGACCATCAAACACGTCAGGCCATGAAGAAGGCTT
>Ga0315286_10001706_pt1 | contig 20036 bp, 25 predicted proteins | sample YL17G10_0_MG_FD_205038 | JGI IMG/M metagenome (GOLD analysis project Ga0315286, IMG submission 205038) | Sediment microbial communities from Yellowstone Lake, YNP, Wyoming, USA - YL17G10_0 | ecosystem: Environmental > Aquatic > Freshwater > Lake > Sediment | place: USA: Wyoming | collected... | reverse complement strand
AGAGGGGGAGGAACTTGTCGATGGCGCTGACGCCCTCGGTCCTCAGGCTCGCGTGGGCCGCCTTGCCTTGGACGGTGACCCTGAAGGCCATGACGCCCGCGTGAGCGGGCACGGCGCACAACTCGCTCGGCTCGGGCACAATCGCGGCGTCGGCACGGTAGCCCCTGAGGACAGCGTCGAGGGCACCGACGCCTCCGTCCTCCTCACCGATGACGGTCTCAAGCATCACCCTGCCCCGGAGGGGGACGCCGGAGTCGACGATGGCCTTGACGGCGTAGAGGGCTGCGACTATCCCCCCCTTCATGTCGGCGGAGCCGCGCCCGTAGACCCTACCGTCAGATAGGGTCCCCCTCCAGGGCGGGTGCCTCCACTTCGACTCGTCCCCGGGGGAGACGACGTCCATGTGACCGTTGATTATCAGGCTCTTCCCTTTTACCTCCCCATATGAGCCGACGACTCCTATACCTTCCCTCCGCTCGATGGGCATGCTGAAGGCGGGGTGGCCCCGGATCTTCTCGAAGTCGACGTCCCACGTCTCGACGCCGAGGCCAAGCCCCCTCATCGTCGCCGCGATGTTTCTCTGCGCGGGGGACTCCTGCCCGCCCACGCTGGGGAACGAGATCAACTCACACAGGTACTCGACGAGGCCGTCGACATCGATCGCGTCGAGCACCCACCTCTCAGCGTCCCTCATAGCCTTCCAGAGAAAAAGCGCCGCATCAGCATTAGAGCGTTGCCCGCCGGGGAAGCGTTAAAACCCCCGCCGGGACCCTAGCAAGGTAAAGGTGCCAGCGATGCGAGCAGTCGTCAAACGCAAGCCGGAGCCCGGCGTAGAGTTCGCTGAGGTCCCCCAGCCGAAGATCGCCCCCGACGAGGTCCTGATCGAGGTCAAGGCGGCCGCCATCTGCGGCAGCGACCTCGGAATCTACGACTACACCCCCGCGTACTCGAAGATGAGGCTGCCCGTCGTCATGGGCCACGAGTTCTCGGGCAGGGTCGCCGAGGCCGGCCCGCAGGTGAAGGGCTACGCCGTCGGCGACAGGGTCCTCGCCGAGTCCGTCAAGGCCTGCGGCGCATGCGCCTACTGCCGCTCGGGGCAACAGAACCTCTGCGACGCCTCCACCCTCTTCGGCATCCACACCGACGGCGGCATGGCCGAGTACATAGCCGTCCCCTACAAGCTCCTGCACAGGCTCCCAGACGAACTCAGCTACGAGGTCGGCGCCCTCATAGAGCCGCTCAGCAACGCCCTCCACTTCGTCAAGGACTGCACCCCCATCAAACTCGGCGACTTCGTCGTCGTCCAGGGCTGCGGGCCAATAGGCATCTTCAGCGCCCAGCTGTTCCGCCTCGCCGGGGCCGAGGTCCTCGTCACAGGCGTCAACGTCGACGCGGAGCGCTTCAAGATAGCAGAGGGCCTCGGGCTGGAGACGGTGAACGTCGAGAAGGAGGACCTCGCCGCACTCGTCTTGGAGAGGACGGGCGGCCGAGGCGCGGACACCGCCTTCGTCGCCACTGGTGCGCCCCCCGCCGTCGCCCAGGCCACCCAGATAGTCAAGAAGCGTGGCCGGGTCACCGTCATAGGAATCTTCGGCCGCCCCGTCGAGGTCCCCATGACCCAGGTCGTCCGCCGCGAGATCACCATGAGCGGCGCCTACGACGCCAAGCCCGAGAACTTCGACCAATCCATCAAGCTCGCGAGGAGCGGCGCCGTCAAGGTGGAGGCGCTACTCACCCACCGGCTCCCCCTCGAGAAGGCATCGGAGGCCTTCGAGGCCGCGAAGAGCCGCGTCGGCTGCAAGGTCGAGTTCATCCCCTGAGGCGCGGGTAAGAGCCTTTAAAGGAGATAGCCCCGGCTCGGGCTCCGGAGGCCTCAACAGTGCCTCGGCCCCCTACCACTTGGCAGGGCTGAACACCCTCGGCTACATCACGAACCCCGCCTACTTCCTCTTCACCATCGAAGGGGGGCACAAGGGTGAAGACCGCGGGGCGGTACTCCATGACGCTATTCTTCAGGGCTATGTTCGGCTAGGTGGCGATGACGATGACTTCAAGGTGAAGATACTAGACTCGATAGAGTTCACCAACCACCTAGTCAACATAGCCCCCTCGGTCCCACCTAAACGCGACCTTCACGGTTTCGATGCGAGCATCAGCCTTTGGAAAACCTTTATAATTATAGACGTGATGTAGGCAGGGTGCATCAGGCAGCCTGAGCCGATGAATAGGTTGAAGAAGCGATGAGCACAAGGACAATCATAGACGCCGACGGCCTCATTCTTGGTAGGATGGCCAGCGTCATAGCCAAGAGGCTCCTAACCGGCGAAACAATAGAGCTAGTGAACGCGCAGAACGTCGTCATCTCCGGCAATAGAAAAAAGCTGATAGATGAATGGAAGGAGTTCATACACGTTGGTGGCTTCGGCAAGGGCCCCATCCATCACAGGAGGCCCCACGAGATCGTCCGCCGAACCGTCCGCGGGATGCTCCCCTACAGGATACCGAAGGGCGCAGCCGCCTACAAGAGGCTGCACGTCCACATCGGCGTCCCCGACGAGTTCGCGAAGGCGGAGAAGCAGAGCCTGCCAGAGTGCCACAGCAGCAAACTCAACCACAGGTCGGTGACCGTCGGCGAACTCGCCGAGAGCATCGGCTGGAACAAGAAGGGAGTAGAGTAAATTGTCAGCCCCCACAGTGACGAAGAAGAAGCCGATCCTCGCAACCGGTAAACGCAAGACCGCCAAGGCACGCGTAACCGTCACGGAGGGTAAGGGCAGGGTCAGGATCAACAACATCCCCGTCCACCTCCACCAACCCCGCATGGCCCAGGAGATGATTCTGGAGCCCGTCCTCATCGCCGGAGACATCGCAGCCAAGGTCGACGTAGACATACAGGTCGCGGGCGGCGGCTCCCTCGGTCAGGCAGAGGCTGCACGCATGGGCCTAGCCCAAGGACTAGTAAAGTACACAAAGAGCAAGAGACTCAAGAGCACGTTCCTCGAGCACGACCGCACCATGCTCAGCGGCGACGCGCGTAGGAAGGAGCCTAAGAAGTTCGGTGGTCCAGGAGCACGCAGGCGCAAGCAGAAGAGCTACAGGTGACCACGATGTCCCACTTCATCTCACCAATGGTCTTCCGCCCCGACACCATCAGGGAGGGCCGCGGCTTCAGCGTCGCCGAGATACAGGCGGCTGGCTTAAACCCGGGCGAGGCAAGGATCCTCGGAATCCCCGTCGACCTCCGCAGGAAGTCGACCCACGAGGAGAACGTCGAGATCCTGAAGGAGTTTATCACCTCCGCCAAGGAGAACAAGATAAAGGTACCCCAACCGAAGCAGACCTCCAAGGGTCAGAGGGGCAGAGCCGCCCGCAGCGTCACGAAGGCGGGTCATAAGTCCAGGGGCCTCGTCAAGGGCACCCGCAAGAACTAGCCCCTCCGAAGCTCTTCGACACACATATTCTGAAACCTAGCACCATCCAGGGCCTAATTGTTTAGTTAAATGAAAAATGGGAGCCGACAGTCGGCTCTACTTCTTCTTGACGGTCTTTAGGGCCTTCTCGATCCTGTCGAGGGCCTCGTTCAGGATGGACTCGCTCGTCGCGATGGTCATCCTCATGTGCATCTCCCCCTCGGGGCCGAACTCCGTGCCAGTGCCGAGGCCGACCTTCGCCTTCTCCTGCATGAGCTTGGCGAGCTCCTCGTGGGTCATCTTGGCGTTGAACCTGGGGAACATGAGGTAGGTGCCCTGTAGTTCGGGTACGGTGCAGCCCATCTCGGTGAACCTCTTGGTTGCGATGCCCCTGATCGTGTGGAGGTGCTTCATGATGTCCCTGATCCAGTATTCGCTGTGCCTGTCGAGGGTGGCCTGGGCGGCGGCGAGGCTCAGCGTCGTCGTGCCACGCAGCACGCCCTTCGCGAGCTTCTGGCAGTTCGTCATCATCTCCTTGTTGGTCACGCCCATGTAGCCGCACTGGAGGCCGGGTAGGCCCCATGTCTTGCTTATGCCCCAGCTGGTGATGGTTAGGTCAGCGATCTCCGGGCTCAGGGTGGCTAGGCTGATGTGTTTCCTGTCGTCGAAGACGATGTCATCCCAGAGCTCGTCGACCATGACGTTGATCTTGTGGTCGACGGCGACGTCGGCGATGCCCTTCAGCTCCTCCCTTGTCATTACGCGGCCGGTGGGGTTGTGGGGGTTGCAGACGAAGATGAGCTTGGTCTTCTTGTTTACGACCTTCTTGAGTGCCTCGATGTCGAACTTGTAGCCATCCTCCTCGTGGAGCTTCCAGTAGGCGGGTTTCATGTGGCAGGTCTGGACGGCGGTGAAGAATGGGTAGTACATGGGGTCGTTGACGACGATCTCGTCCCCCGGCTTCGCGCCGCTGTTCTGGATGGCGAGCCACATCGCGGGGATGACTCCCTGGGTGACGTATATGTCGTCCTTTGTGAGCTTGAAGCCGTTCTTCTTGTTGACCCTTTCCACCATGGCCTCCTTGGCCTTCACGTCGGTGTTGTACAGCAGATCCTCGTCCTGGACGGCGTTGATGAGCGCCTTCTTGATGAAGGGGGCCGTCGGGAAGTCCGGGTCAGCCAGCCACATGCCGATGACGTCTGGGGGGTCGCGGTGCCACTTTATGCCCGGCGCCGCGAGCATGCCCTCAATAGTGGCTGAGTTGAGAACACCTTCGTTGTACATAATCAATCACTTAGACAAGTGAAGGGTCTGCACGCCGGTAATAATAGTTTTGATGAGGTTCCGGGCTCCCTTGAGCGAAGGAAAACGATAACGATATAAGAGTAATGGCAAACGCTTACGGGAGACTGACGATGAAGATATTCCTCTACTTCGACTGGGTGGGTAGCAGGAAGGAGCTGAAGGAGCAAGACAAGCGGATGCAGAAGGCGTGTGAGGAGACGGGTGTCGAGTACATGGGCATCCACGGATCCATGAATCAGAAGTGGAACTACTGCTGGCTATTCGACGCCCGCAGCTACGACCACTTCATGGAGATGACCGCCAAGGTGCCACGCCCTCCGCAGATGATCCACTACATAACCGAACTCCTGATACCTGTTCAGCTTCCTATCGAGGATCCCTCCCTGTAAAGGCGACGCGTTTCTTATGGGCTTTTAGACGTTATCTTTGCACCATCTTCGTCGATCCCGACTATTACGGCCTCACATCCGGGGAAGGACTCCTCGATAAGTTTCGCGGCCTCCACTGCCCTGCCCTTCTCCAGGACGCTGAAGGCGACTTCGCCGAACATCGCCATGGTGAAGGTGTAGCTGGCAGCGTCCATCTTGTCGAAGACCGCCCTGAGCCGGGGGGTGATCAGGCCGACGTGCTCTGTGAACTGGCGGCTGAACCTCATGAACCTCTCGGGTGTGGGTCTCCGGCTCAGCTCGTCGACGAAGTGACCCCCCAACTCGTTTATCTTCGTCCTCAGGGTGGGGTTGGAGAGGGCTTCCCTCGTCGGGATGGGGCCGAAGTGGAGGTAGACGACGCGCAGGCTCTCCCGGTCGGGGTAGGAGACGGCGTCGCCGATGCCGGGGGCGCCGGGCTTGATCAGTACGCCGAAGCCCCCCCGAACCGCGGCGAAGACGCTGCCGAGGCCGGTCTTGCATTCGATCTCCGCCACGTGGGCGATCTGGGCTGCCTCAACGTCGGTGAGGCCAGCACCGGCTGCCTCGTTCAACGCCAGGGCGAGGCTCAGGGCCCCCCCGCCGCTGCTGCCGAAGCCGGCGACTACGGGGGTCTCGACGTGGTGCTCCACGGAGATGGCGTGCGGGGCTATGCGTCTGGAGAACTTCGACAGGACGTTCTCCGATACGAAGGCCTCGCCCGTCTGTTTTCCGTTGATCTTTATGCTCCACTTTGTGGCGTCGGCGGGTTCGGCGGTGACCCTCGTGTAGACGCCTATGTCGAGGCTGACGCCCGAGCCGCGTGCCCCCCTCTGCAGGGGGTCCGCGGACTGGTCACATATCTGGAAGAGCCCGGTTAGGTGCCCCGGTGCGAAGACCGTTGCCGTGCCCATGGCGAATCGCGTCAGGGGTGTGGCTTGGTCGGGATAAGCGTTGCTACTTGAGGGAGTTATAGTCGAAGGGCTTCTTCGGGTCGGCGACGGGGGCGTTGACCGTGAAGAGGTCGGTGTACTTGAGCCCCGAGCCGGTGTTGAAGAGGACGACCCGCTCGTCCCTGTCGACGTGTCCTTCGTTCACCATCTTCCTGAGCGCCGAGATGGTGGCGGCGCCCTCGGGGCAGGCGAAGATGCCCTCGAGCCGGCTGACCAGGCGGACATCAGCCATGAGCTCCTCGTCGCTGACCGCGATGGCCTCGCCGCCGCTCTCCCTAACCGCCTTGAGTATGAGGAAGTCACCGAGGGCCTTGGGGACGCGGAGACCCGCGGCGACCGTGTTCGCGCCGTCGAAGAACTGGCTCTCCTCCTTCCCCTCCCTGTAGGCCTTCACAATGGGGCTGCAGCCCTCGGCCTGCACGCTGATCATCCTCGGGCGCTCGCCGCCTATCCAGCCCATCTCCTCGAGCTCGTCGAAGACCTTCCACATGCCTATGATTCCGGTGCCGCCGCCGGTGGGGTAGATTATGACGTCGGGGAGCTTCCAGTCGAGTTGTTCCGCGACCTCGAGGCCCATCGTCTTCTTTCCCTCGACCCTGTAGGGCTCGCCGAGGGTGGCGACGCTGAACCACCCCATCTCCGGGATGCCGTCCTTAACGAGTTTCCCCGCGTCGCTGATGAGTCCCTTGACGTAGACGACCTTGGCGCCGACGACGTCGGATTCGACGGCGTTTACCTTGGGGGCGTCCTCGGGCATGAAGACGTAGACCTCAAGGCCCGCGCGTGCGCCGTAGGCCGCCATGGCCCCCGCGGCGTTACCAGCCGAGGGGAGGGCGACGCGCTTGACGCCGAGCTCCTTCGCCCTGCTGATGGCGACGGATAGGCCCCTCGCCTTGAAGCTGCCCGTCGGGATTATCCCCTCGTCCTTCACGAGTAGGTTGCGGAGTCCGAGCGTCTCCCCGAGGCGCGGCGTAGGCGTGAGGGGGGTCCAGCCCTCCCCAAGCGTGACTATGTTCTCGGCCCTCCTGACGGGGAGCATCTCCCTGTACCTCCACATCGATGAGACCCTACCCACCAGCCCCCGCTTGGTGAGTGTCTCCTTCGCCGCCTCCAAGTCGTACCTCGGGAAGAGGGGCTTCCCACACTTCTCGCAGACATTCTGAACCTCGTCGGCCTCGTGGCGTTCTCCGCACTTCGAGCACTCCAGGTGTGTAAGATGGCTCATGGGCTCAACACTTGGTTGTTTACCACCGCGGCGGGTGTTAAGGGTAACGCAGCCCCGTCGTGTGTATTGTAATTATTTCTCACAAACCTTTTATTCGGAGCCGCCGTTCTTCTCCCTACATACCGTTTGGAGATTGGTGTCATGGGGTATCGCTTTATCATGGCCGCCGAGTGGAGGGTGGCGTAGATGGGGTATCGCTTTATCCGGTAGACTGACCCCGAAGGATTCCCAAACCGATTGTTGGTATCGTTTCTCAGGTAAGGACCCTGCCTCGGCTTGGCTGGGCCCCCGTTTCGATTTGTTGGAGGCTTCTGTGTATGGTTGAGATGGCTGGCACTAAGGCATTCGTCAAGTCCCTCGAGTTGGAGGGCGTAAAGCACGTCTTCGGGCTCCCCGGCGGGGTGGTCATCCCGCTCTGCGACGAGATACTGAACGGGGACTTCCGGTTCATCCTTGCCCGGCACGAGCAGGGGGCCGCCCACATGGCGGACGGCTACGCCCGGGCGACGGGGGGCGTCGGTGTCTGCCTCGCCACGAGTGGGCCGGGGGCGACAAACCTCGTCACCGGCGTCGCCACCGCGAACATCGACTCCAGCGCCGTCGTCGCCTTCACGGGGCAGGTCACACGCGCGGTGATAGGCACCGACGCCTTCCAGGAGGTCGACATCATCGGGTGCAGCGCCTCCGTAACGAAGTACAACATGCAGGTGCGGAAGGCCTCGGAGATACCGCGGGCGGTGAAGGCTGCCTTCCAGATAGCCTCGACGGGGAGGAAGGGCGCCGTCCTCGTGGATCTCCCCAAGGACGTCACCACCGACGTGGAGGACGTAAACTTCCCCGAGACCGTAAAACTCAGGGGGTATCGCCCTAACTATCAGCCCGACCCTCGCGAGGTGGAGTGGGCCGCGACGCTCCTCGCGAAGGCCCAGAGGCCGGTCGTGGTCGCGGGCGGCGGCGTCATCAACTCGGGGGCGACGCGGGAGCTCGTGGCCCTCAGCGAGTACCTGATGGCGCCGACTGCGACGACCCTCATGGGTAAGGGTGCGTTCCCCGCCGACCACCCTCTCAGCCTCGGCCTATGCGGCGTGCATGGCACGCAGGCGGCGAACAACATCGTCCCCGAGGCCGACGTCCTCCTCATCGTAGGGGCGCGCCTCAGCGACAGGACGACGGGGGCGGTGAAAAGTTTCGCACCAAACGCGAAGGTCATCCACCTCGACATCGACAGGAGCGAGATAGACAAGAACGTCGAGACAGTGACTCGGGTTGTGGGGGATGCCGGTCTCGCTCTGCGTGGCCTCCTCTACAACGTGAGCAAGCTGCGTGTCGGTGGCGACGCGAGTAACCGGTGGGGGAAGAGGGTGGCGGAGTTCAGGTGCCAGGTGAACGGGAACGGCAACGGGCACAAGTCCGAGTACCTCAGGGCGCCCGACGTCGTCAGGGCGCTGCGGAAGGCGCTGCCACGCGAGGCGGTAGTCACCACAGAGGTGGGGCAGTGCCAGATGTGGGCGGCCCTACACTACGACGCCTACGACCCGCGTACATTCTTCACGAGCGGCGGCCTGGGCACGATGGGCTGGGGCTTCCCCGCCGCCATAGGCGTCAAGGCGGCGAGGCCGGACGTCCCCGTCGTCGACATCGCGGGGGACGGCAGCTTCGGCATGACGGAGAACAGCATGGCGACGAGCGTCGAGGAGGAGCTGCCAGTCGTCGTCGTGGTGCTAAACAACAAGATGCTCGGCATGGTGGCCCAGTGGCAGCGCCTCTTCTTCGAGCACCGCTACTCGGCGGTGAAGCTGAATGGTAACCCGGACATGGTGAAGCTCGCCGAGGCATACGGCGCCGAGGGGGTCAGGGTCGACACCATTGAGGCCTTCGAGGCCGCCGTCAGGCGGGCGATCAAGAGCGACGTCTCTACGGTGATAGACGTCCCCATAGACCCGGAGGAGAACGTGTACCCGATAGTCCCGCCGGGCGCGGGGCTGAGGGACGCGCTCCTGGAGGCATAGACATGAGCGAGATGCATGTAGTCGCGTTCCTCGTCGAGAACAGGCCGGGTGTGCTGTTCAACATAAGCAACCTGTTCCGGCGGAAGAACTTCAACATCCACAGCATCACTGCTGGGACGGTCCTCGATGACGACACGGTCCGTATAACCATCGTCGTGCAGGCGGACGCACGCGGCGTCAACCAGGTCGTGCAGCAGCTCGACAAGATGGTTGATGTGGTCGAGGTGAAGCGCCTCGACCCACTCCGTACCGTGAACAGGGAGTTGGCGCTGGTCAAGCTGACGACCACCGACCCCATGGCGCGTGAGGAGGCGCTCAAGCTGGTGAACGACTACCATGGGCTGATCCTGAACATAGAGCCGGACAACCTTATAGCCGAGGTCACGGGTGAGTCTGAGGAGATAGACACGTTCCTCGAGGCAGTCAAGCCCATAGGGGTGGAGGAGGTCTCCCGGACGGGCGTCACCGCCATAGAGAAGGGGCGGCTCAGGCTGGAGAAGGGTGAGTACTGATGGTGAAGGTATACCACGATAAGGACATAGACGACAAGGTTCTGAAGGGGAAGACCGTGGCCGTCATCGGCTACGGCAGCCAGGGGAGGGCGCAGGCCCTCAATATGAAGGACAGCGGAGTCGACATCATAGTTGGTCTACGCCCCGGTGGGAAGAGCTGGAAGCGGGCCGAGGCCGACGGCGTCAGGGTGACGACGGTCCTCGAGGCCGCGCAGAAGGGCGACGTCGTCCTCATGCTCGTCCCCGACATGGCGCAGCCCACGGTGTGGAAGGAGGAGGTCGCCCTCGCGATGAAGAAGGGTAAGACCCTCCAGTTTGCCCACGGGTTCAACATACTCTACGGCGCCATCAATCCGCCGGAGGACATCGACGTCATCATGGTCGCCCCGAAGAGCCCGGGTGCCGAGCTCCGCCGCCAGTACGAGGCGGGCTTCGGCGTCCCCGCCCTCGTCAGCGTCCACCAGGACGCCTCGGGGAAGGCTCTGCAGACGGCGCTGGCCCTAGCGAAGGCGCTTGGCAGCGGCAAGGCCGGGGTGTTGGAGACCTCGTTCAAGGACGAGACGGAGGAGGACCTGTTCGGTGAGCAGGCCGTCCTCTGCGGTGGAGCCGACCAGCTGATCAGGCGGGGCTTCAAGGTCCTCGTCGAGGCGGGGTACCCGCCGGAGCTGGCCTACTTCGAGGTCTGCAACGAGCTGAAGCTGATAGTGGATCTGATCTACAAGGCAGGGATAGGTGGGATGTACCGCGCCGTGAGTGACACGGCGAAGTGGGGCGGCCTCACAGTCGGCCCCGTCATCGTCGACGACCGCGTCGAGGAGAACATGAGGAAGGTGCTGAAGGATGTCCAGAGCGGCAGGTTCGCCAAGGAGTGGATGGCCGAGTACAAGGATGGCTCCAAGCACTTCAAGGCCCTCATGGACGAGGTCGACGCGCTGGAGATCGAGAAGGTCGGCAGGCAGATCCGGAAGATGAGTGGGCTCGAGGAGTAGCCCCCCTTCTTCTGAGGCTCGTTTTCTTACGCACGGCGATGCTTATGAAATAAAATTTTTTCCCCCCCCTTTTCCGGGTATCAGTTATATTGCGCTGGGGCTCGTGGTGTATCCATGCCTGAGAGGGGTCTCCACGCCGAGTTGAAGGAGTGGCTCAGGAGGCCGGGGGACCTCGTTGAGGGGACCATCTGGGGTTACAGGGCGGACCTGATCCGGGGGGACCTTCTCATCGAGATTCAGACGGGGAACTTCCCCCAGATCAGGGCGAAGCTGGCGAAGCTGCTGAAGGGGTACAGGGTCAGGCTCGTGCACCCGGTCTCCGAGAGGCGCTGGGTCATCAGGGAGGTCGAGGGGAAGCGGCAGCGCCGCGTCTCCCCCCGCGTGGGGCGGGTCGAGGATGTCTTCAACGAACTCGTCTACTGCCCGACGCTGCCGCTGGACCCGAATTTCTCGCTTGAGGTGTTGCTCGTCCACTCGGAGGAGGCGCAGGCAGTCAGGTGGAGGGGGAGGCGGAGGACCCGGTACACGGTGACGGAGAGGCACCTCGTTAAGGTGGTGGGCAGCACCGTCTTCGAGAAGCCGGAGGACTACCTGAAGCTGGTCCCCGACATGCACAGCGCGTTCACGGCCCGCCAGCTCAGCAAGGCGGCGGGGCTCAGGATCACCCTCGCCCGGCGGATGGTCTACTGCCTCGCCAAGATGGGGCTGCTGGAAGAGGTGGGGAGCGTGGCCCGCGCCAAGCTCTACAGGGTGAAGGGCTAACGCGGCAGGCTAAGAGAGTCGGTGGGTGCCTCGTAGGGGCCCGCGCCGCTCTTCTGTTTGACGAGCACGGTCTTGTTGAGGTCCTTAGGATGCTTTCCGTCGAGCTCGTCGCGTAGCCAGTCGGCTATGTAGGGGTAGATCTCGATGCCGCCGATGCCCTCGCGGAGGCTTATGCGGTGGAACTCGTTCTCGAGCACCCAGAGCTCCTTGGGGCAGTTTAGCTCGTCGAAGAAGTCGACGGCGGCCTCGAGGTGGCAGAGGGGGTCGTACTCCCCCATGGTGAGTAAGGTGGGGCACCCGATCCTCTCGGCGTAGCCGGCGGTGTCCATCCTCTCCGCCATGGCGTCGAACTCGTCCTCGTCGCTCAGCCCCGCCATGTACATGAACATATGCTTGAAGCGGGGGGACGCCTCGCCGAAGATGGCCTTCTTGGGGCCGACGACGGCGTAGGTGGTGGCGAGGGCCCTGACGCGCCTATCGATAGCCGCCGTGCGGACGCCCCAGTGGCAGCCGAAGCTTATGCCCGAGATGACGATCTGCGTCGGGTCCACCTCGGGCCTACCCACGAGCCAGTCGATGGCCGCCATCGCGGCCCTCTCGTAGTTATCGTCGCTGACCCGAATCTTCCGGATGTTGCTTATGCCCTGCCCGGGGCCGTCGATGGAGAGCACGTGCATGCCCCGGCGGAGGAAGGGGTTGGCGAGGGGGTTGGGGAACGCCTCCTTCGTCATGTCCATCCCGGGGAGGAATAGGACCACGGGGGCCTTGCGCCTGTCCCTGAGGAGGTGGAAGCGTCCCTGGATCTGGGCGCCCTCCCAGGGGATCTCAACCTTCTCTACGGGATAGTCGGCGTAGCCCGCCACCTTGTCGTAGCACTCGATGTGCTTACCGTGGAGGAATATCTTCTCCTTGTTGTCGTCCTCGAATATGCTGTGCTGGGCCTCGTGGTAGACCTGGCTCGCGCGGCGGTAGAGCTGGCGCGCCGTGTCAGTGTGGCCCGCCGCCTCCGCGGCCTTCGCTATCGTCTCGATGTGGCGGGCCTCCTTGTAGAGGACCCTCGGGATCATCCTGTACGACTTGACCTCCGGGGGGAGGTCGCACTCGTCGTTGGCGAAGTTCTGGACCCGCCCCGTTGTCTTCACCAGCCAGTCGAGGACCCACTGCTGGTCGTCCCTCTTCATCCTGCTCCTCGTCACCGTAGACACCTTCGGCTGGGCTGAATATGCCCGGTTGGGAGTATAAGAATTAACATAAGACTGGGCGTAGCCCCATCCGGGACATTAAAGCCCTATTTTAATACAAACATGTCGTAAGGGATAATAAAGGCCCGCCTCCGAGGGGAAGATACTATGGTAAACAGGTACAGCGCCGCCATCGTCCAGTACATGAGGGTGAACCCCGACGAGGTCCCCGACATCAACGAGCGCAAGAAGATCAACCTCGCCAAGGTCCTCGCCAGCTTCCAGAGCCTCGAGACGTGGCAGGAGACCATCCCGGTGAAGCTCACGGTCTTCCCCGAGAACATACTCCGCCACGAATACGACGAGGCGGACCCCAAACAGGACCAGAAGGCGAGGGTCGCCTCTGCGATAGAGATGCCGGGGCCGGAGACGGACGCCATCGCGGGGAAGGCGAAGCAGTGGGGCACATATGTCTCTGCCTCGCTGCACGAGAGGGACCCCGAGTTCCCCGACTACTACTTCAACACCGCCTTCATAATGAACCCGAAGGGCAAGATAATCCTCAAGTACCGCAAGGTCAACCCGTGGATACCCCTAGAACTCACAACGAGTCCCCACGACGTCCTCGACACCTACAAGGCGCCCCTCTTCCCCGTGGCGAAGACTGAGCTGGGGAACCTCGCCTGCATGGTCTGCTACGACCAGTTCTTCCCCGAGGTCGCCAGGCAGCTCGCCTTCAACGGCGCCGAGGTCATCCTCAAGCCCACCGTCTTCCCACCGTACCCCCAGGAGCTGATGTTCGACCCCTACGACTGGTACACGACTGTGAACAAGATGCGGAGCATAGAGAACATGGTCTACGGCGTCAACGCGAACGAGGCGAAGTACGGGAACAGCATGATAGTGGACTTCATGGGGAGGCCCATCGCGGTGGCGGCGAAGGGGCGCCAGATGACCATAGGGGCCGTCATCGACATCGGGGAGCTGCGCGAGTACAGGAAGACGACGAGGCTCCACAACGCACTACAGCAGAGCCGCAGCGAGTGCTACACGTACCTCCAGAAGCCGATGTGGCCGAAGAACAAGCCGCTCCTCAGGAAGGTGGACTACCCCGCGTGGGCCCCGAAGCCCGACTTCTACGAGTAGGCGGCGCAGGTTAGATAAACCGAGGGCGCCGTCTACCCATCCATGGCAGACGTCCTCCCCCGGGTCGAATGGGGCGCCTCCGCCCGCAGCCTGCTCGCCGACGCGGCGGGCCTTGAGCCGGGTATGCCGGCGATAATCCACATACGGCACACGGAGCGCCCCAAGGTCACGGGGCCAAACAGCGGCTCCCTCCTCTCCACGCCGGCGGGGAGGGCGGCGGCCATCGAGTTTGGTGAGGGCCTGCCCGTCGACAGGAGTTACCGCCTCTTCCATACGGTGGTGGATCGTTCCCGGGAGACCGCCGAGTCCATAGGGGAGGGCATCAAGAGACGTGGGGGCCGGGCGGAGGTGGCGGGGGTCTTCCCCCTCCGCACCTCATTCGACCCCCAGGCCATGGACGACTACATAGACCGCGTCATAAGGAAGTGCGGCGACGAGGACGTGGCCGTGGCGGAGATGATGAACCGCTGGCTCGCGGGCCTCACCCCCTCGGAGGTCTTCCGCCCCTCCGGGGAGTTCGCCCGGATGATCGCGGAGTACACCCTCGCCCGGCTGGGGACGGCGGCGCCTGATGCCCTCGACGTCTACGTGACCCACGACACCTGGGTGGGGTGCACCCTCTTCCACTGGTTCGGCCTACCCATGCCCCTCGACGGCGTAAGGTTCCTCGACGGCTTCCTCCTCCAGCCGCTTGAGGATGAGATGGCGGTCTGGTTCAGGGGGAAGGCGATGAGGGTCGATTACCCACACTGGTGGGAGAGTTAAACCAGAGTCTAACCTACCCGCGGGCGGGCTCCTCTTTCTTCTTGAAGAGGAGCCACTCCTTCTCCCCCGCCTTCCTGAATCGGAAGAGTTCGTAGGAGCCGCTGAGCTGCTCACCGCGTATCCTGATCTCAATCTTCTCCTCCGTCCACTTCAGGGCCTCGTATGTGCCCCTGTCCCATATCTGGACGGTGCCCGCCCCGTACTCGCCCTCGGGGATGACGCCCTCGAAGCCGGCGTAGTCCAGGGGGTGATCCTCCACGGCGATGGCGAGGCGCCTCTCCCCCGGCTTCACGGGGGGTCCCCTCGGCACCGCCCAGCTCTTCAACACGCCGCCTCTCTCCAGCCTGAAGTCCCAGTGGAGGTGGCTCGCGTGGTGCTCCTGCACGACGTAGATGTTGCCAGCGGGCTCCACCCCTCCGCCAGTCGGCTCGGGGCTCTCAGAAAAGTTCCTCTTCGCCTTATACTCACTAGGGACCACAGGGCTCACCTCGCTTTTCTTCTTGCTAACGTTCCCCCTAGGCGAACTCCCCCTGTTCCCCAAGTAGAATCCCCAGATTTAACGTCTGAAGCCCTTGCCTTAATACTTTCACAGCCCCAGCCACGAGAACGCTCGGAAGAGCCACCCCGTGACCACCGAGAGAATGACGAGCCCCGAGAGGATGACGGCTATAACATCAATCAGAGTCTGATATTTCGAATCCAACCTGCTCAAGTATCTCCCCCAGACGAAGGAAAACACCGCAAGCACAACCAATACAAAGATCGACAAGAAGCCGACATCAATCGCCACGAAGTCGCTCAAACTGAATACTCAAATCGAGTCTTTACAGTTCGGGGGTTTAACCCTTTCACAGAATGGATTGATTATGCGCCGATAAATTGCATGAAACCCAAAATAGAGCCGCATCGACATCTCCCCAAGTTAGACCCGGATCTCTAGCCATTATCTCGTCAATCGAGTCCCCCTCTTCTAATAATTTCATTATTTCATCAAATTCGATTAGAAGTGTCGCCGCTCAACACCAGAGACGGGTCGCCGTCGCACCCTAGAGGATGCTGATCTCGGGCTCGAGGCTCACCTCGGCCTTGATCGACTGCCAGACGAGGCTGTACTTCTCCGCCAGCTCTAGGGCGCGCCTTATCTTCTCCTCCGTGCAGCCCCTCGCAACGATCCTCGGCCTGAGCGTTACCCTGTCGAAGGTCGAGGTCCTGTCCAGGAACTCCTCGACGTGCCCCTCGGCCTCGCAGGTGTAGCTGACGAGGTCGATCCTGAGCCTCTCCACGCTCCAGATGAACATGAGGGCGTAGCAGGTGTTCAGGGCGGCGACGAAGGCGTCCTCTGGGGTGAGGACCCCCTCCACGCCCTGTAGGGCGGCGGGGGCGGAGAAGGGGAGGACGGGGCCGTTGCTCAGCCGAACCTCCCCGCTGTGGCCACCTCTCCACTCGGCGGTTGTCTTGTATGTGGCCAACTAGGAGGCCCCCTGTATATCATCCACCTTGCCGGCGAGTAGCTCGGCTAGGCGCCTCGCCGCCTTCAAGCCGTCGCCGTCGAGGGTCCTCCTGTCCCCGGGCGCCTCGACGCCCCACTCCACCAGCAGGGCCTCAACGTCGACCCCCGCAGCGGGCTCCTTGCTATACTTGGTGATGGCCTTGTATGCGCACCTCTTGCCGCACCCGTCCACGGATACGGTCGGGTAATCCTTGGCGAAGCTGTGCTCCTCCGCCTCCCCGGCCAGGAAGAGGGGGAGGCAGATGGTCACCGTCTCGTCGGGCCTAAGCTCCTCGAGGACGAGGCGCGTCGCCACCCGGCTCAGGGTGCCGAGGCCGCAGCACTCGCCGCTGCATGAAACCACGCCTATCTTTGGCTTTATCTTCATCAGGATTCCCCCCAGAGTTCGTCGACCTTCGCGGCGATCTTCTCGGCGAGGATCGCCGAGAGCTTCTCACCGTCCTCGTCGAGGAACGTGACCTCCCGTGGCTTGAGGCCCCTGTTCTCCCTGAGGAGATCCATGACCCTGAAGTGGGCGGCTATCTCGCCTCCGCTCCCCTCGACGTTGTTTCGGGAGCACTCTAGGGTGCAGCCGTCGACGGCTATGCAGGTGCTCTCGGATACGCGGCGCCTCGCCTCCTCGTCCCCCATGACGAGCAGGGAGAGGCATATGGTGTCCGCCTTCCCGGGGCGAAGCTCGTCGCAGACCCGGAAGACCGCGTCGCGGCTTATCGAGCCGAAGGACTTCCCTATGCCGCTGCACGGTATGACGAGTATCGGTTTCTTCAACGCTCACAGCCCCTTGATCTTCCTGAGCTCCTCGGCCACCTTCCCCTTCATCACCTCGAAGTACTCCTCGGCGGTGAGGAGCCCCTCGGGCCGTTTCGGGGTTGGCTCTATCACGGTGACCCACCCCTCCCCGTATGGGTCCCTGTTTATGGCCTCGGGCCTCGATTCGAGGACCGGGTTCACCTCCCGTATCACGCCGTCGACGGGGGAGAGTATGTCCCTGACCATCTTCACGGTCTCGTAGCTCCCGAGGAGTCCCCCGCGGGTCACGGCGGAGCCCGGCGGGCTGATGTCGGCGAAGACGATGTCCCCGCCGCGCCTCTGGGCGAAGTCCGTGACCCCGACCCTTACGGCGCCGCCCTCAGCAGCCACCCAGACCTCGTCGCGGCTGTAGAGCAGCCCCCTCTTGACCCTGAAGACGAACTTGTCCGCCCTGGTTTCGAGGTATTCGCTCAAACCATCACACCTTCTTCTCCCTTCGGGGGAAGTATCTGCGGGTCGAGAGCCCTAGGCGGACGAGGCTGAGCATCAGCGGCACCTCGAAGAGTGGTCCGATGACGGTGGCTAGGGCCGCCCCGCTGCCTATGCCGTAGAGCGTCGTCGCCACGGCGATGGCGACCTCGAAGTGGCTGCTAGAGCCGATGAGGGTGCAGTCTATGCAGGTCGGGTAATCCCATCCGAGGTACCAGCCCAGGAGGTAGGTCCACGCGATCATCACGCCGTAGTGGATGAGGTTGGGCACCGCTATGAAGAGCACAAGCAGGGGGTCGCCGAGGATGATGTTCCCCTGCAGGCTGAAGAGGACGATGAGGGTCACGAGGAGGGCGATGAAGCTGACCTTCCCGGCCTTCTCCCTGTAGACGTCGTCGAACCACTCCTTCCCCCTCGCAGGTATCAGGATCTTCCTCGTCAGGGCGCCCGCCGCGACGGGGACGAGTATGAAGAACACCACACTCATCGCTATCAGGTCCCATGGGACGGGGATGCCGCTGACGCCCAGGTAGAAGGCCGCCATCGGGGCGTATAGGAGGATCATCAGCACCGCGTTGACGGCCGTGTTGATCAGCCCCTGCGCCATGTCACCCTTGGCGAGGAGCATCCACCACATAACCATCGCCGTACACGGCGAGAGGCCCAGCAGTATCACCCCCGCGATGTAGTCGGGGTGACCCGCGAGGAAGACGTTGGCGAGAAGCGTCATCAGCGCCGGGGCTATGATCCAGTTCGCGAAGACCGTTAGCATTAACGGCCTCGGGTCCCCCGCCGCCTTCTTAACGTCCCCGAAGTCTATCCCCAGGATCGTCGGGTACATCATGAAGAAGAGGCAGATCCCGATCGGGATCGAGATCTGCGCAAACTTGAGCGAGTCCAGGTACTCCCCGAAACTGGGTGCGAACCTGCCAAGCAGCAATCCGACGACTATACAAATGGCTATCCAAACAGTGAGGTACTTCTCAAGGAACCCCAGTTTCTTCTCCGTCATCGCGTCACCCTGTTTTATCTAGGGTGCCCCCGCGTATCATATTAAGTTATTTGGATATGTGGATTCGGGTGCGCCTTTAAACCCCGCGCCGCACCACCGATCAACATGGTCACCGTCCTATTCATCTGCGTACACAACGCCGGGCGGAGCCAGATGTCCGAGGCGATCTTCAACAGCCTCGCCGGCGGCCGCCACAGGGGCATCAGCGCGGGCAGCAGACCCAGCGTGGAGGTCAACCCCATCGCCGTGCAGGCCCTAAGGGAGATCGGCCTCGACATAAGCGGGAACAAGCCGAAGAAGCTGACGAAGGAACTGATCCTAGAGGCAGACCTCGCCATCACAATGGGCTGCGGTGAGGACGCCTGCCCCATCGTTCCAAACGAGCTACGGGAGTGGAATATAGAAGACCCCCACGGCAAGCCCATCGAGGAGGTCAGGAAGATCAGGGACGACGTACTGATCAGGGTGAAGGCCCTGCTGAACGAACTCGAATCGAGCCCTTCACACTGATCTTACGGGTTCGCGAGGCTGATCCTGGTGCGGCTGTTGGGTTCGCCCGGGACCGGGTTGAGCCTCTGCAGGAACGACATAAGCCGCGCTGGGGTCCGCCGCATGCACCTTGATGAGCACGTCCCATCCCCATCCGTGTAGTGGGCCTCCTCCTCTCTGGCTTTCTCCTCACCCTCATCTGACCAGTACCTGCGCTCACCGAGGCGCTTGGCGGCTTCAAGCTGCCTGAGGTGGATCACTGAGACCAAGAGAACACCGGAGGCCCCACGCGCCGCGGATTTAAAGCGTTAATCGATGGAAGACGTGGATTATTTTTCGGTCAGGGCTTCCAGGTGCCCTTCGCGACCATGGGGACGTAGCCGCGGACGGCCTCGGGGCTGAACCTGAGGGTCTTCCCCTCCTCCGCCGACTTGTAGGCGAGCATCATCAGCCTCGTGACGAGGAGGCCGTCGAGCCAGTTCTCCGAAGGCATGGCGCCCCGGAGGAAGCTCTCAACCATGTGCCTGCACTCGGCGACGTAGCCGTAAGCCGCCGCCTCATCCGGCACAATGGGCATCAGCCCCTGCTCCGCCGCCTGCTTCTCCACGAAGTCCTCCGACTGCCCCGACTTGATGTTCCTGCTGAAGAAGACGCTGAGCTCCTGCTGCAGGCTGTTCATGGCGACGGAGTACTCGGGGCCTAAGACCTCCATGCTCAGGCGGAGGCCAGGACCCGTGTAGCACCAGCTTACGCGTGCCTCGGATAGGGCGTGTTCCCCCTCGTCGTCGTAGGCGATGTTGACGGCGGCGTAGTCCTCGGCGGGGGTCTTGGAGTAGTCGACGCCGTACTTCTTCTTGAGCTGGCTCAGGGCTGGCTCCCGGGTCCACTTGAGGCCCTGTGTGCTGCACTGGACGGAGACGGGCCTGAGACTCTCCTTAGGCTTGTCGGGGTCGGTGAGTAGGAAGCGCGCCGCCTCGATGCTGTGGCAGGCCATGTCTAGGAGGACGCCTCCGCCGCTCCGGAGGGGGTCCCAGAACCAGGGCATGTGGGGGCCGCCGTGCTCCTCGGCTGCGCGTGCCAGGTAGGGCCTCCCCGCCTTGCGTGCACCGTATCGCCAGACGGCAT
>Ga0315286_10001704_pt1 | contig 20050 bp, 20 predicted proteins | sample YL17G10_0_MG_FD_205038 | JGI IMG/M metagenome (GOLD analysis project Ga0315286, IMG submission 205038) | Sediment microbial communities from Yellowstone Lake, YNP, Wyoming, USA - YL17G10_0 | ecosystem: Environmental > Aquatic > Freshwater > Lake > Sediment | place: USA: Wyoming | collected... | reverse complement strand
ACACCCACCAGCACTCGTGCTGGGAGGCCGTGAAGCGCGGCGAAAACGCGGTCGTCGTGACGCCCACCGCCTCCGGCAAGACCCTCTGCTACAATCTGCCCGTCCTCGACGCCATGCTCAAGGACACCTCGGCCCGGGCCCTCTACCTCTTCCCGACCAAGGCCCTGGCCAACGACCAGCGGTCCGAGCTCGACGACACGATCAAGCTCCTGCCCGAGGAAATCCGCATCTTCACTTACGACGGCGACACGCCCCAGGACGCCCGCAAGGCCATCCGGGCGCGCGGCCACATCGTCCTCACCAACCCCGACATGCTCCACGCCGGGATCCTGCCCCACCACACGAAGTGGATCAAGCTTTTCGAGAACCTGCGCTACATCGTCCTCGACGAGCTCCACAACTACCGCGGGATCTTCGGCAGCCACCTGGCCAACGTCCTCCGCCGCCTCAAGCGCATCGCCGCTTTCTACGGAGCCCACCCCCAGTTCATCTTCTGCACGGCGACGATCGCCAACCCGGCCGAGATCGCCGAAAAGATGATCGAAGCGCCGGTGACCCTCGTCGACGACAACGGCGCCCCGCGCGGCGACAAATACATCGTCTTCACCACCCCCCCCATCGTAAACAAGTTCCTCGGCATCCGCCGCTCCTACGTCAACGAGACGCGGCGCATCGCCGCCCTCTTCCTCAAGCACGGCCTCCAGACCATCGTCTTCGCCCAGAGCCGCTTGATCACCGAGGTCCTCCTGACCTACCTCAAGGAGGACATCGAGAAGACTATCAAGGACGAGGGCCTCATCCGCGGCTACCGGGGCGGCTACCTGCCCATCCGCCGCCGTGAGATCGAGAAGGGTCTGCGCGAAGGCCGGATCCTGGGCGTCGTCTCGACGAACGCCCTCGAGCTCGGGATCGACATCGGCACCCTCGACGTCGCGGTCCTGGCCGGCTACCCCGGCTCGATCGCCAGCACCTGGCAGCGCGCGGGCCGGGCCGGCCGCAAGACCGGCACTTCGGCCGCGGTCCTCATCGGCTCGAGCGCGCCCCTCGACCAGTTCATCGTCAACCACCCCGACTACTTCTTCTCCAAATCGCCCGAGAAGGCGCTCATCAACCCCGACAACCTAACCATCCTCATCAACCACATCGAGTGCGCCGCATTCGAGCTGCCCTTCCAGGACGGCGAGACGTTCGGCCGGGCGGAGATCGGCGAGATCCTAAAATATTTGGAGGAGGAGAAGATTCTCCATCACTCCAAGGAGAAGTGGTACTGGACCTCGGAAGCCTACCCGGCCGACGGCGTCAGCCTCCGGAGCATTAGCTCCGACAACTTCGTCGTGGTCGACCAGACCGGCCCGGCCAAGGTCATCGCCGAGGTCGACTTCACCGCGGCCCTCACGACGCTCCACCCCAAGGCCATCTACATCTGCGAGGGAGAGCAGTACTACGTCGAGAGCCTCGACTACGAACAGCGCAAGGCCTACGTCAAGAAGACCGACATCGACTACTACACCGACGCCATCGATTATACCAAGATCAAGATCCTCGACACGTTCGACACGATGCGGCTCGATCATTTCGACGCCCGCCACGGCGAGGTCCACGTGGCCACCCAGGTGGTGGGCTTTAAGAAGATCAAGTTCCACACCATGGAGAACGTCGGCGCCGGCGACCTGAGCCTGCCAACGAACGAGATGCACACCACGGCCTACTGGGTCACGGTCCCGGCCGCCCTCCTCCAGGACCTGCCTTTCACTCCGGAACAGAAGATCAACGGCCTCTACGGCCTGTCCTACATCATGCACAACGTCGCCCCGCTCTTCCTCATGTGCGACATCCACGACATCGGGGTCTCGCTCGGCGACAACTCCACAGGCGAGTCCATTCCACCGAAAGACCTCCGGGCCAAGATCCAGCCCCTCCAGGGCCCGGTCTACCTCGATGCCGACTTCGAGCCGAACATCTTCATCTACGACAACTACCCGGGCGGCATCGGCCTCAGCCCCTCGCTCTTCGATCTCAATAAAACGCTCCTCGACTACTGCCTCAAGACCGTCTCCGCCTGCCCCTGCTCGGAGGGCTGCCCGTCGTGCGTCGGCCCGACCAAGGAGAGCGGAGAGCAGGCCAAGGACGTCGCCCTTGATATCCTGACCCGTCTACTCGCATAATTCCCGCCAGCCTCCCCCGCGCCGCGCAGTTTGAATTGCCCCGCCCCCCTATGCTAAGATTTAGGGGATTAACATGAACATTTTCAAGCTGATCACCGACGCAAGCCTGATTGTCCAGCTCATCCTCCTGATTCTCCTGTTTTTCTCCGTGTTCTCCTGGACGATCATCATTTTCAAGAGGAAGGCCCTGAAAGCGGCCGCAGCCCAGTCCCAGAAGTTTCTGGTCGTCTTCAAAAAGAGCCGGAACCTGACCGAAGTCTTCGACGCGGCCAAGACGTTCCCGGCGAGCCCGCAGGCGTCCATCTTCCTCGCGGGCTACAAGGAAATCGCCTATCTGGCCAAGAAAGAGACACCCGCGGTCGGGCTGAGCGGGGGCGCGAGCCTCGACAATCTGGGCCGGGCCCTGACCAAGGCCTCCAACGCCGAAGTGGCGAAGATGGAGAAGATGATGGGCTTCCTGGCCACGACCGGGAGCGTCTCGCCGTTCATCGGCCTGTTCGGAACGGTCTGGGGAATCATGGACGCCTTCTTCAAGATCAACGTGACGAAATCGGCCAGCCTGCTGTCCGTCTCGGGGGGGATCGCCGAGGCCCTCATCGCCACGGCCGTCGGCCTCTTCGCCGCCATCCCCGCCGTCATCGCCTATAACACCTTCCTCCATCGGATCAAGGACTTCATCACCGACATGGAAGACTTCTCCCTCGAGCTCTTGAGCATCGCCGAGCGGCTCTATGGTACTCCCTAAGCTGTCCTCGATCCGGTCCAAGCGGGACATCGGGACCTCGCTCGCCGAGATCAACGTCACCCCGTTCGTCGACGTCATGCTCGTCCTCCTCGTCATCTTCATGGTTACGACGCCCATGATGCAGTCGGGCATGGCCGTGAACCTGCCTCAAGCCGAAACCGACACCGCCCCGGCCGATCCGGGCCTCAAGCTCACGGTCACGACCGACAAGTTCATCCACATCGACGGATCGGTCCTCAACATCAACCTCCTCGAGAACCGGATCCGCTCCTATTACCAAGGCAAGACGAAAAAGGTCATCTACATCAACAGCGACGAGCTCGTCCCTTACGGCTTCGTCGTCAGCATCATGGACATCGCCAAGAAGTGCGGCGTCGAGACGGTCGGCCTGGGCACCGCGCCGATCGAAGACAAGACGAAGATCAAATGACCTTCCGCCTGGGGACGGACGACCGGGCCTTCAAACGGGCCATGATCTTTTCGGCCGCGGTGCACTCCGTCCTCCTCGTTCTCATCATCCTCAATCCCAGCCTGCCGAGCCCGCGCAAGAAGGCCCCGGTCTACTACATCAACTTCGGCGGCTCGCCCGGGGGCGGGAGCGGCGGTGGCGGACGGGGCGGGGTCACGGCGGCGCCCGCGGCGGAGGAGACAGCCATCACTCCGACCGAGGTCAAGCCCCAGACGCTGCGCGACCTGACCACGCTCCAGAAGGTCCAGATGGAGCCCCCCTCCTCCTCGCTCCGCTACCCCGTCGACAAGCCCAAGCGCGAGGCGAAGCCCGCGCCCCCGAAAAAAACCGAGATCAGCAAGGTCGACCCTTCGGCGAAGGCGGCCGCCGCCAAGGCGCCTCCCGCCAAGACGAACGCCGCGGCCGGCACGCAGGGCGCCGGCCTGTCGATCGGCGGCGGAAAGCCGGGCTTCGGCGAGGGGGAGGGTTCGGGCCTCGGCGGGCTGGCCGACCAGATCGGCAATTCCGATTTTCCATACACCTGGTACACGACGACCGTCCGGGACAAGATCTCGTCCAACTGGTTCGAGTCGCTCGTCGACCCGGGCGTGAGCGGGACGTTCAATGTCGCGGTCTATTTCCGGATCTACAAGGACGGCTCGATCTCCTCGGTCGACATCCGGGAATCGAGCGGCATTAAAACCCTCGACCAATCCGCCGTCCGGGCGATCATGCGCTCGGCCAATTTTCCGCCCCTGCCAGACGGTTACAACGAGCCTTATCTCGGCATCATTCTCATTTTCGAGCACAGCAAATGAAAACCATTCACATTCTCGCGACCGCCCTCCTTACGGCTGCGGCGGCAGGGACCCCGAGTTTGACTCGGGGATCCGCTTCCGCCGTACTCGACCGCGCTTACAATTCGCGGTCGAGCACGGCCCTGGCCGGTCCGGCGGCCCCCGCCTCCCAGCAGGATGTCACCATGACCATCCGGGAGGGCATGCCGGCCATCAACCTCGCCCTGCCGAAATTTGCCGCTCCGGCCGCAGTCAAGGCGGCGGCCGACGAAATTTATCAGGTCCTCTCGGCCGACCTGAAATACAGCCGGATCTTCTCCCTTCTCCCGGAGACTTACTATAGCTACATTCGAACCCTCGACCCCGCCGCCATCCAATTCAAGGAATGGGAGTCGATCAACGCCAACGTCCTCCTCGTCGGAGACGTATCTGAGGCGGGAAACGGCGACATCGTCTTCGAATGGAAGCTCTATGATGTCAAGCCAGGCCAACCGATGAAAGGCAAGCGCTATCAGGCTAAGCGGAACGACCTGCGCTTCATGGTTCACAAAACAGCCGACGACCTGACGGCCATCTACGGCAACAAAGCCGTATTCACGACCAAGGTCGCGTTCCTCTCCAACCGGGACGGCAACGAAGAGCTGTACCTGATGGACTACGACGGCGCGGCGCAGACGCGACTGACGTTCAACGCCGTCACCGATTATTCGCCCGTCCTCTCGCCCGACGGTAAAATGGTCGCCTACACGTCCTACCAGAACCTGGGCGCCGGATTGTACATCCTCCAGATCTACGAGGGGCGCCGGATCCCGGTATCGCTCAAGGGGGGCAACTTCTCCCCGGCCTGGTCGGCCGACGGCCGGAAGCTGGCCTTCAGCTCGTCGATGGACGGCAACCAGGAGATCTATGTCGCCGAAACCGATGAAGACGCCCTGAAGCGCGGCGTCTTCCGAATCAAGCGTTTGACTTTCAACAACGGCATCGACACCTCGCCGACCTGGTCGCCGACGGGCCGCCAGCTGGCCTTCGTCTCCGACCGGGGCGGCACACCCCAGATCTACACCATGGACGCCGAGGGTTCGAACGTCCAGCGGGTGAGCTTCGGCGGATCGAACTGGCACGATGCGCCAGCCTGGTCGCCGGCGGGGGACCGGATCGTCTATGTCGCCCGCGTGGACGAGATCTTCGACCTCTACGTTCTGGACCTCATGTCGAAGCGGATCTCGAAGCTTACCGAGAGCAACGCCCGGAACGAGTCGCCCACTTGGTCACCCGACGGTCGCCACATCCTCTTCACCTCGAACATGAAGGGCGCGCTCCAGATCTTCACCATCGACTACGACGGGGCCAACCTCCGTCCGCTCACCACCAAGGGCCAGAACAAGTTTCCCGCCTGGGCGAATTAAAAAAGTCGGGGAGTGCGGTCGCCGCAGGCTCCCTCGGCTTCGGTCTTTACCTTCCCGTGAGAAATTCGCCCGCCTCGGACGTCCATCTCCCTGGTGGCAACGACCGGAAAGCAGCCGGGACAGGGCCGCCGCCGCGGAAAGCGCGGAAGGCGGAAAAAATGCGATTTCTCCCGAGAAAAGGGGGGCTCTTCCAATTGACACGTTTCTTCTTTCGATGTATAAGAAGAGCGACAATGGCACGGTTGTCTATTGTGTATCATACTGAGAAAGAGGAGGAGTCATGAAAAAGGTCATTATCCTGTCGCTCGTGTGTCTTCTGGCCTTCACCTTCACCATAGCCTGCAAACCGAAGGTCAAGGCCGTCCCGCCCCCCCCGCCTCCGCAGGCCAAAGAACAGCCCAAAGTAGAACGCGTCACCCCGCCCGCGCCCGTCCAGAAGCCTCAACTCAGCGAAGAAGAGCTCTTCCTGGCGAAGTCGCTCGACCAGATCAACAAGGAAAAACCCCTCCGCATCATCAATTTCGACTATGACAAGTTCGCCATCCGCGAAGACGCCAAGCCGATCCTCGAAGCGAACGCCGCCTGGATGAAGAAGTTCCGCACGTCCAAGATCCTGATCGAAGGCCATTGCGACGAGCGCGGCACCGAGGACTACAACCTCGCCCTGGGCGAGAAGCGGGCCAAGGCCGCCTATGACTACTTCATCTCGCTCGGTATTCCCGCCGACCGGATGAAGTCCATCTCCTACGGCAAGAGCCAGCCGCTTGACATGGGCCATGACGAAGGCGCCTGGCAGAAGAACCGCCGCGACCAGTTCCTGGTCATCGAGAAATAAGCACCGGGTCCGATGAAGAAGGTCCTCGGGGTTTTGCTGGTCGTCATCCCGGTGCTCCTCGCAGCCGGGCAGGACAAGAGCAAGAAGGCCTATGAGCTCATGTACGACGACATCCAGCAGCTCAAGCTGCAGGTCCAGCGCCTCGAGAAGAAGGCTGACACCGCGGCGGACGACCTTAAATCCGTCCGGGAGTTCCTCCGCGATCTGACCGCCCAGTTCAAGTCCTTCCAGGCCGGGCAGGCGCGGAGCGACGAAAACCTTAAGAGCCTCCCGATGCAGCTCCAGGTCTTCCTCGAAAAGTTCGGCCAGCTCGAATCGCAGATCCTCAAGATCTCCGAGGACCTCATCGATCTCAAGTCGAGACCGGCCGTCGAGGTCGCCGCCAACGCGGCCAAGCCGGGCGATAAAGCCCCGGTCGACAAGACGCCGGCCGGCCAGAAGCCGGCTCCGAGCAAGAAGGAGCCCGCCCCCAAGGAAAAAACCGCCGCGGGGGGGGCTCCCATTCAAACCAACCTCTCGCCCCAGGACGTCTATAAGACCGCCTACGCGGACTATCAGAAAGGCACCTACGACCTGGCCATCGACGGGTTCCAGACCCTCGTCGAGCAGTTCCCCGCCAACCCTCTTGCCGACGACGCCCTGTACATGATCGGGGAATGCTATTACAGCCAAAAGAAGTTCGCGCCGGCGATCGAGCAGTTCGACGAGCTCATCGTCAACTATCCCGCCAGCAACAAAATGGCCTCGGCTTATCTCAAGAAGGGCTATTGTCTGGCCGAGCTCAAGCGCAAGGACGAGGCCATCGCCGTCCTGCGGTTCCTGGTGAACCGATACTCTCTCGACGAGGAAGCGAAAAGCGCCCAAGCGAAGATCAAAGAGCTCCTGGAGGAAAAATGAGAGACGTCAACAGCCTGAACAGAGTCATCCTGCTGGGGCGGCTCGGGCAGAAGCCCGAGCTGCGGGCGCTCCCGCAGACGGACAACAGCCTTGCCCGGTTCAGCTTGGCCACCAACGAAAAGGTGTTCAACCGGACCACCAACGAATCGAGCGACCGCACGGAATGGCACAAGATCGTCGTCTGGGGCAAGCAGGCCGAATTCTGCGAAAAGTACCTCGATAAGGGCCGCCAGGTCCTCATCGAGGGCAAGCTCCGTACCCGGAGCTGGCAGGACAAGGACGGTAACAAGCGCACGACCACCGAGGTCGAGGCCCAGAACGTCATCCTCGTCGGCAGCGGTCCGCGCCGGGAAGGCGAAGGCGAATATAGCGGCGGCGGACGGCCGCAACCGCAGCGCGACACCGGCCCGATCGCAGACTTCCCGGGAGAGGATGACGCCGCGGGCGCCGGCTCCGGCGAGGGCGAGGATGAAGTCCCCTTCTGACGACGAGAAGGACTTCCGCGCCCGCATCCTCGAAGACATCCGCCCCTGGGGCAGGTTCCGCGTCTACCCCCATGAGAACGCCGGGAGCCTGAAGATCATCACCGTCAACCCCGGCGCGTCCCTGTCTCTCCAGTACCATCGCCGGCGCGCGGAATTCTGGATTGCGCTCGACGAGGGCTTGGAAATCACGATCGGCGAGCGGACGTGGCGGCCGCGTCGGAACGAGGAGATCTACATTCCCCGGGAGGCGGCCCACCGCCTTCGCTGCGCGGGCCCCGAACCCGCCCGGGTGATGGAGATCTGGCTCGGAAATTCAGCCGAGGACGACATCGTCCGGCTGGCGGACAACTACGGCCGGAAGACCTGAGGTCCGCTCAGAGGACCGAAGACCTCGTCATATCTCCCGCGATCGTGATCCCCGGTCCGGCGACGGCCATATAAATGCCGGCCGCCACGCCTGCGACAAGCAGGATCCAACCCAGAATGTTGTTGATCTTGGCCATGATCAACAGAACTTCGTAGTGGGGAGTTTTGACCCCTTCCTTGCGCGTGTTGAAGGCGATTTCGCGGAAGGCCAGGAGCAGCTGTCCGAAGGCGATGATGGCGAAACCCACGATCACCGCGTAGAGGACGATGACCGCGCCGACGATGAGGGAACTGACGTGCATGAGGACTCCTCCTTTCCGTCAAGGGGCGATCGCCCGTTCCCGCCGCGCCCGGGACCTCCCCCCGCGGGGACGCGCCTCGAAGGCGGCTTTGGAAAAGGGGACCGTTCCCCGGATCAGTGACCCATGAGAAACGCCCCGGGGTGCTTCACCAGGAGCGTTTCGATCAAATACTCCTCGACTTCCTGCGCCGACCGCATCTCCAAAGCTTTGGCCACGGCCTTCTTCACCGTCCGCAGGTCCACGGCCCGGAGCGCGTTCTTCACCCTCGGGATAAAGATCGGGTTCATACTGAACGTCCGGAGGCCCAGTCCGAGAAGGACCATGGCTGAAAGCGGGTCGGCGGCCATCTCGCCGCAGACCGCGACGTCCTTGCCCGCCCGAAGGGCGGCTTCGATGACGGTCTTGAGCAGGCGGAGCACCGCGGGGTGGAGGGGCTTGAAGAGGTAGGACACGAACTCGTTCGACCGGTCCACCGCCAGATAATATTGGATGAGGTCGTTCGTTCCGATGCTGAAGTAGTCCACGTCTTTGATCAGGACGTCGGCCAAGGCCGCGGCCGCCGGCACCTCGATCATGATCCCCAGCGGGACGGCCGGATCGAAGGGGATGTTCTCGGCGGCCAGCTCGGCTTGGACCTCGCGGAAAAGCGCCTTCAGCTCGCCGATCTCCTCGATCTCGGTGATCATCGGGATCAGGATCCGGACATTCTTGAGAACGCTCGCCCGGAGGATAGCCCGAAGCTGGGTCCGGAACAGGTTCCGGTGCTGGAGGGAGAAGCGGATCGCCCGCAGGCCGAGGGCGGGATTCGGCTCCTTCTGGATCGAAAGCTGCGGAAGCGTCTTCTCGCCTCCGATGTCGATCGTCCGAATGTAGACCGGCCGCGGATGCACTTCCCGGGCGAGCCGGGCGTAAATCTCGTAATGGTCCTCCTCGCTCGGGAGCGTGCGCCGCTGGAGATAGATGAATTCCGAGCGAAAGAGCCCGATCCCCTCGGCCCCGTACGACAAGGCGTGCCCGATCTCTTCGGGCAGCTCGATGTTGGCCAGCGGGGTAAAGCGCACGCCGTCGAGCGTTTCGGCCTTCCAGGCGGCGGCCTTTTTCAGGTCGCGGCGGTAGGCATCGTATTTTTTCTTCTTGCCCAGAAACTCCTTCTGGAGGGTCGGCGGCGGGTTGATGATAACCTCGCCGTCCGTCCCGTCCACGATGAGGAGGTCGCCGGCCTTGACCGTCTCGGTGATGGCATGGAGGCCGACGACGGTCGGGATGTTGAGCGAGCGAGCCAGGATGGCCGCATGCGAGGTCTGGCCGCCCATGTCCAAGGCGACGGCCAGGATGTTGCCCTGGCTGAGCCGGAGCGCGGCCTCGGAGGGCAGGAGGTCGTGGGCGACCAGGATCTTTTCCCGGACGTCGTCCGCCGCCTCCTCGGCCGTAGGGGCGAGGTTGCGGTGGATCTTGGTCAGCACGTCGGCGACATCGGCCTTGCGCTGCTTGAAATACTCGTCGTCCAGGGCATCGAAGATCTTCCGATAGCGCTCATAAGCGTCCGCCAGGGCGCTCTCCGCCCGGACGTTTTCCTCGCGGATCAGCTTGTCGAAGCCGGCCGAGAGGGCGAGGTCGTCAAGGATGAGGAGGTGAGCGTCGAAGATGAAGGCGTGCTCCTCGCCGATCTTCCGGCGGACGGTGTCCTTGATCTCGACGAGATCGGCCCTCGTCTTGGCGATCGCCTCGTTGAGGCGCAGGAGCTCGTCCTCGACCCGGTGGGGCGGCACATATTCCCGGCGCGATGTAAACAGCACCCGCCCGGCGAGGACCGCCCGACCCAGGGCGATGCCCGGCGAAACACCGACGCCGCGCAAGCGGGTGAAGTCCATGGGAGGCTATTCCTTCTCGCCGAAACGCCCGTCGATCAGCTCGGACAGGGCGGTCCAGGCCGCCGCTTCGTCGAGGCCGTCGATCCGGAGGACGATGTCCGATCCCTGGGTCGCGGCCAGGGTCAGGATGCCGAGGATGCTCTTGCCGTCGATCTCGCTCCCGTCCTTGATGATATGGACGTCCGCCCCGAAGCGGTTGGCCGTATTGACGAACTTGACGGCCGCCCGGGCGTGGAGGCCGAGCTTGTTCTTGATGATGATGGCGCGTTCGAGCATCCGGTCCGCCTAGGAGGAGAGTTTCGAGCCGAGCAGGGCGCTCGCCAGGTGGATGTTCTTCTTGCCTTGCTCCACGACCTTCTTGGCTACGTCCTTCAGGGTGTTCGAGCGCTGGAGCGAGACGAACTTGATGAGCATCGGCAGGTTGACCCCGGTGATGATCTCCACCTGGCCGTCCTTCTGGAAGGTGAAGCTCAGATTGGAGGGCGTGCCGCCGAACATGTCGGTGAAGATGACCACGCCGCTCCTCTGGTCGACCCGCTTCAGGCTCTGGCTGATCTTCCGCTTGGACTCTTCGACGTCGTCGTACCAGCCGATGGAGATGGTCTCGATGTTGGGCGCCTCGCCGAGGATGATCGTCAGGGCGTTGAGGAGCTCTTCGCCGAGCTTGCCGTGCGAAACGATGATCCCTCCGATCATTTGAACACGTCCCTATGGAGAATCTTTATATCATATTTCAGGCCGCGAAGATAACCGCGGAGGGCGTCGGCCACGACGACCGACCGGTGCCGGCCGCCGGTGCAGCCGATCGCGATCACGAGCTGGCTCTTGCCCTCGGACGTGAAGCGCGGCATCAGGAAGGCGACGAACCGGGTGAGCTCGGCCATGAAGGCCTGCGTCTCCGGGGCCCCGAGAACGAACTCCCGCACGGCCCGGGTCTTTCCGCTCTTCGCCCGGAGAGCATCGACATAGAACGGGTTCGGGAGGAACCGGGTGTCGAAGATGAGGTCGGCGTCGACCGGGACGCCGTACTTGTAGCCGAAGCTCACGACCACCACCTGGAGCCGAGGTCGGGCCGTGGTCACGAAGCGCTGGGCGAACCGCTCCTTGAGCTGGGAGATGTTCGTTCCCGAAGTGTCGATGACCTCGTCGGCCATCTTTTTGATGGGCGCCAGTCGCTGGCGCTCGAGCCGCACGCCGTGGAGGACGGACTTCCCCCCGAGCGGATGGGGGCGGCGGGTCTCGCTGAACCGCTTGACGAGCGTCTCGTCGGAGGCATCGAGGAAGATGAGCTTCGGCGCGATCGTCTTGCGGATGCCGTCCCAGACCTTTGGGAAGGCCACGGCGAAGTCGCGTTCGCGGATATCCACGACCAGGGCGACCTTGTCGATCTGGACTTCGCGACGCCGCCAGAGATCGACCAGGATGGGAATCATCTGGACGGGAAGGTTGTCGACGCAGTAGTAGCCGAGGTCTTCAAGGAAACGGCTGACCACGGTCTTCCCCGACCCGGACAGCCCGGTGATGATCAGGAACCTGTCTTCGCGCGTCATCCGCCCTCCGCGATCGCCCGGTCGAGCCGCCCGGCGATCTCCTGCGAAGCGAGATAGCCGCGCTTCCGGCAGAGGTGGACCTTGCACGCGACCTCGATCAGGGTGGCGATGTTCCGGCCGGGCGCGACGGGGATGTTGAGCTGGGGAATGCGCCTCTCCAGGATGACGTTGTCCTCCGGAAACCGGAGGCCGAGCCGGTCGAACTCCTTTTTCCGGTGCCATTTCTTCAGGCGGATGACGAGGTCGATCGGCGACTGGAGGCGGATGGATTTCGGACCGAAGATCTCCCGGATGTTGATGATCCCCAGGCCGCGGAGCTCCATGAAATAGCGGCTCAGCGAGGGGGCCTTGCCGATCACCCGGCCGCCGGCCGACGTGCGGACATGGACCACGTCGTCCGAGATGAAGCGGTGGCCGCGGGCGATAAGTTCCAGGGCGCTCTCGCTCTTGCCGATGCCGCTGTCGCCGACGATGAGGACGCCCAGACCGTACATGTGCAGAAGTCCGCCCGAGATAACGGCCTGGCGCGGAAGGGCCATCCTCATAAGGGGCGCTCCTCTTCCTCGCGGATGAGGGCCAGGATCTCGCGGCGCGTGCCGGCCGCCGCGATCCGCGGCAGCAGGTCTTTCGACCGCCGGAGAAGCTGGGCGGTAGCCGCCAGAATCCGGAGGTTCTGGCCGGGAGTTTCGGCCGCGCTGACGGCCAGGACGAACCCCCGGCAGAGCTTTCCGTCGGGCGCCGCGAAATCCACACCCCAAGGCGAAACGCCGAGGACCACGACCGGTACCGCGAGTCCTTCCACCTTGCCGTGGGGGATCGCCCATCCGCCGCCGATGGCCGTGCTGCCGAGACGCTCCCGCTCCAGGAGCTTATCCAGAAGACCGGCCGCGGTCAGGCCGGGAACGCAACCCACCGCCGCCGCGACCATCTCCTCCAGGACCGCAGCGCGGTCCGTGGCGCGCATCCGGGCGAGGACCCGGTCCTCGGCCAGAAGGCCGTGGAGCTTGATCGGCGAGGCGGGCTCGGGGGACATCATTCGGGTCGGACGAGGCCGTAGTTGCCGTCCTTCCGGCGGAACAGCACGGCCCACTTCTCCGTCCCTTCCATCCGGAAAACGAAGACTTCCTTTTTCTTGATCTCGAGCTGGATCACGGCTTCCTCGACCGACATGGGCTTGGAGGCGAAATAGTCGGCCCGGAGGATTTTCGGCCCGGTCTCGCCGGGCTCGGACGGCAGGTCGATTCCTTTGCGCTCGCGCCCCCCGCGCCGCTTCTTCTCCCGGAACTTTTCCCGCTCCTTCTTGAGTTTCTTTTCGAGCGCATCGAAGGCCTGGGCCAGGGAGACGAGCATGTCGGCGCTCTCCTCGATCACGACCAGCCCTCCGCCCTTGGTCCGGATGTGGACCTCGGCCTTCTGGCGGTTCTTCTCGTGGGACAGGATGACGTCCGCATCGGTCGCCGGGCTCAGCAGCCGCTCCAGACCGCCGAGCCGCTCCTCGCAATACTCCCGGACTTCGGGGGTGAGATGGGCCTGGCGGGCCGTGTAATGCGTTCTCATGTGGTCCCCTCCATGACGGATTTCCGTTTGCGGATATGCGACGGGAGGATCTTCAGCTGCTTGCGGTATTTGGCCACGGTCCTCCGGGCGATCTTGAAGTTCTCCCGGGCGAGGATCTCCTCGATCTCAATGTCGCTCAACGGGTTCGCCTTGTCTTCGGACTCGACGAGCTTCTTCAGGCGCTCCTTGACCCGGAGCGAGGAGACGTCCTCGCCGAAGTCGCCGTGGAGGGCCTTGTGGAAGAAGTATTTCAGCGAATAGACGCCCCGAGGCGTCAGCATGTGCTTGTTGGCCACGACCCGGCCTACGGTCGATTCGTGGACACCGATCTCCTGGGCGATTTCCATGAGGGTCAGAGGCTTGATGAAGTCGATCCCCTTCTCGAGGTACTCACCTTGTTTGTCGACGATGTACTTCGCCACCTTGTAGATCGTCTGGTCGCGCTGGTCGAGGCTTCGCAGGAACCAGAGGGCCTTCTTCAGCTTGTCCTTGAGATAGCGGTAAGCCTCGGGGTTCTCTTTGAAGGCCTTGGCTAAAAGCGTCTTGTAATAGCCGTTGATCCGCAGCCGGGGCAGGCCCTCGTCGTTGAGCGATATCTTGAGGTCGGCGCCCTCTTTCGTGACAATGATGTCGGGCACGACGTAGGTCGTCCGGTCCTCGCCGTACTTCCGGCCGGGCGCGGGATCGAGCCGCTTGATGATTTCGATGTGGATCCGGACCGAGGCCGGCGGGACGTTGAGCGCTCGGGCCAGCTGGGCATAATCCGATTTTTCGAGGAGCGGGAGGTGATCCTGGATGATCGCCCGGGCGACTTCGTCCTTGACCTGAAGCTGGTCCATCTGGACGAGCAGGCATTCCTTGAGATCAAGGCTCCCGCAGCCGACCGGGTCGAAAATCCTGATTTTAGCCCGCACGACTTCCACCGCCCCGAGCGGCGCCCCACAAGCCTGGGCAATCTCCTCGGGTGGCTGGGTCAGGTATCCGTCCTCGTTGATGTTCCCAATGATCCGCTCGGCGATCTCCTGGTCGACGGGCTCGAAGAAGGTTAGATTGGCCTGCCAGGACAGGTGGTCCCAGAGGGACGAGGCCTTGGCCAGGGTGTTTTCGAGGGAGGGGACTTCGCGCCTCTCCTGGGAGAACGCCCGGAAGCCGTCGTCGATGTATTCCTGGAAATAGGATTCAAAATCCCGTTCCTCGGGGTTCTCTCCCTCGTTCTCCATATCGGCCGGACCGGCTTCCGCGGGTTCGGCCTGGGCCGCGTCGGCGACGGGCCCGACGGCACCCGCCTCGGGCTCGATTTCGGACTCGGGCTTCTTTTCGGTCGTTTCCTCCTCGGTTTCGAGGAGAGGGTTCTCGGAAAGCTCCTCATCGATGACTTCGATGAGTTCCAGGTTCGTCAGGGGCAGGAGCTTGATGGCCTGCTGCAGGGCGGGGGCGAGGATGAGCTTCTGGACCTGCCGCTGGTCAAGGCGCTGTTTCATGATCATGGGGATTGTCGGAGTCCTCTTCTTGCGTACGGTCTCACAGGCGGAAATCCGCGCCGAGGTAGCTCCGTCGCACATCTTCGGAGGCGACGAGGTCTACGGGCGTACCCTGATCGAGAATTTTTCCCTTGTCGATGATATACGCCCGGTCGACGATGCGCAGGGTCTCGCGGACGCTGTGGTCGGTGATGAGAACGCCGAGGCCGCGGGCTTTCAGGCCGCGGATGATCTTCTGCAGGTCCTGGATCGCCAGAGGATCGATGCCGGTGAACGGCTCGTCGAGAAGGATAAATTCCGGGCCGGAAATCATGGCCCGGGCGATCTCGAGCCTTCGCCGCTCGCCTCCCGAGAGAGTATACGCCTTGGCCCGGGCGAGCCGGGCCAGGCCGAACTCGAGGAGCGTGTCGGCGACCCCCGCCGGACCGCCTCCCGCGCCGGCAGGAAGAGTCTCCAGGATGGCCAGGAGATTGTTCTCGACGCTCAGCTTCCGGAAGGCCGACGGGTCCTGCGGAAGGAGACAGATGCCCTTCTGGGCCCGGAGGTACATGGGGTAGTCGGTGATGTCTTCATCGTCGAGGAAGATGCGGCCCGAATCCCGGGCGATGAGCCCCAGAATCAAAGAGAACGTGGTCGTCTTGCCGGCGCCGTTCGGCCCCAGCAGTCCCACGATCTCGCCCCGGCGGATCTCCACGGAGACATCGTCCACGACCTTCTTCCCGTGGTAGCTTTTAGCGAGGTGGGCGGCCTTCAGGCACGATCTCATGGCTCACTTGATGACGGAGGTGACGGGTCGATTCTGATCCCGGCTTTCCACGAGGATACTACCATCGGCCAGACGGAAAGTCAATTTGTCCCCCTGGACTGTCCCTTTTTCCTTGTCCTTCAGGACCGGCCGTCCGGTGAGGGCGATCGTGTCTTTCCCGACGTCATAGTCCGCCAGGCCGCCTGTCGCCTCCCGGGGAGGGAAGACGATCGCGACCTGGCCCGCCGCGCGCATCGACCGGGGCTCCCCGCCGCTCTCGCCGGGGTCCACGGTGATCGACCGGCAGGTCAGGTCGGCCGTCCCGGTCTTTAAAGAAACCCCGTTTTCGTAGAGGACCTGGTTGGTCTTGGCATCATAGCTCATCTTGTCCGCCCCGATCTCGACCCGCCGCTCCGGCCCGCCGTCTTTGGGCTGATGGGGGAATGACGACCGCACCCGGCCCTTGCAGGCGACATCTCCAGTCTCCTCGGCGACCTCGATTTCCTGGGCGGACAGCACCCGCTTGCCCTGCCAGGCCCGGGCCGAGCCCGTCTCGTTCCATAATAAGAAACGCTTGTGCTCGCTGGAATATCTCACGGTCTGGGCGTCGATGAAGACCGGCTCGCCCGGGGCGAAAAACCCTCTGCGCTCGCCGGCCCGGGGAGCGGGATGATAGGTCATCCTCACCCCGCCCTTAACTTCGAAGTCGTCCATCTTGATCAGAACCGTGACCTCGTCGCCCGAAAGGTCGCCCGTCCCGGCCATGATCCGTGCTTTTTCCGGGCCCTCGCCCGTGACTTTGAGGATGTCGGTCTCGGCCTGGAGGAACATCGACGGCCCCTCGATCAACCGGACGACCGCCCGATCCTTGTCGAGGCTCGATATGCGGGCGTTCCCCGACGCGGCCATGTCCCGGAACGTCCCGTTCGTATTGAAGTTGACGTCGACCGACTCCCCGCCAACCTCTGTCGAGGTCCCGGCGTCATAGAAGAATTTGAAGGCGCAGCGGCCCCGGCCTTCGACGGTCCGGATGACGGGCTCATCCTGGTAGGCCCGGAACCGGAGCTCGTCGGCCGCAATCTCCCGGCGCGTGCTCCTATCGAACAGGAAATCGCGGCTGATCGTCATGTCCTCGGGAAGGGCCGCCCGGGCGGGCTTGCCGGCCGGGGGCTTCGTCGCGGGGCCGACCTCGCCCTCCACGGAAATCTTCACCCCTCCGTCGAACCAGAGAAGGGCGATGTCGTCGACCTTCTCAAACTGGTCGAAGCCCATCCGGCCGGCCGTTCCGCGGCTCAGGCCGTGGCTGAAATCAAGGCCGCCTTCGACGACCGCCTGCCGCCGGAGAGGGTAGTATGCGAGCCGGGCCCGGGCTCCGCCGAGGACGAGGGGCGTGGTCGACTCGCGGGGAAGCACGTTGAGCCGAAGGTCGCCCTCGAGAACGAGGATTTCGTCGCGCAGGGAATACGATCCGATCCGCGCGGACCCGGAGAAGCGGGGTGCGGTGATCGTGATTCCGTTTGAAGTCCGGACGGCATCGTCTGTTTTTTCATAGGCGAAGTCCGACGCCTCAGCCGTGATCTCCCCATTCCGGATTCGGACGTGGCCTTCAAGAAGGAAGCGCGACCAGTCCTTGGCATAAGTGACCGAATCGCCGAAAAACCGGATCTCGCGGCCGCCCCGCTTCCCATGGTCCACGATGTCCACGTGGCCCTCCAGCCGGCCGGTCTTTTCGTCGACCTCGACATTCCGGTCGGCCCGGGCTTCCATCCGTCCCACGGACAGGTTGAACTGGACGATGGTGACGTTCTCGCGGACGTTCGATGTCTCCGGCGCGCCGGTCTTCTGTTCGGGCGCGAGGCGGTCGGACGGCCGGATGTGAAGGGCGAGATAGACGACGATCATCAGGACCACGCCCCCGAACAGGACGGCGATGAGCGGCCGGAGCGCCTTGGCCGCGCGGAATTTGGCGCCGCTCCGCCGGTCGGACGGGCTCATCGCCGCACGCCCTCCAGGCCGAGATACATCCGCTCTTCGCCGAGGTAGGTCGATGTCTGGAGCGTAAAGGCGGCGTCGATCCGGTCCCCTTTCGCGATTTCCCTGGCCCACCCGGCCTGGTCCCAGCCGATCGCTTCGAACGTCCGGCCGTCCCGCCGGAGGAGCATCTTCGTGTGTTTGCCTTGAAGGCTCTGCGGCGGCGCGACCACCTCGGCGCCCCGGGTCAGGAAAACCGGCCGGGGATTCCCGACTCCGAACGGATCGAGCAAGGCGTGGCCTTCGAGGAAAGCGCCGGTGATGTCGGAGAAGGCGAGTTCGGCGTCGATTTTGATCTTCCGCTTCAACTGCTCGTCCGGGATCCGGCCGGCGGCCGCGGCGTTCAGCGCCCGCTTGAGCTCCGGAAGGTCCTCGCAGCGGAGCGTGCAGCCGACGGCGTAGGGGTGCCCGCCGTAGGATAGAAAGAAGCGGCGGCATTCGTCCAGGCATTCGATCAGCGACACGTCGGTGATGCTCCGCCCCGAGCCGAACGCCTTCCCATCGGCGTAGGCGAAGAGGAGGACGGGCCGGCTGAAGGCGTCCTTGAGGCGCGAGGCCACGATCCCGATGATGCCCCGGTGCCATGCGTCGCTGCCGAGGACAAGGAGCTTGTACTTTTCGGCCAGTCCGCCGGCCTTGATCCGCTCGGCCGCCTGCTCAAAGATCCGCTCCTCCATGCCCTGCCGCTCGGAGTTGAGCTCGTCGAGGCGCTTGGCCACGGCCCTCGTTTCATCGGGTTCGGTCGCGAAGAAGAGGCGCACGGCGAGCTCGGTATAGCCCATCCGGCCGGCGGCATTGATCCGGGGACCGATCCGGAACCCGACGTCGCCTTCCGTGATCCGCTTCCCCCGGAGTCCGCAGACCTCGATGAGGCTTTTCAGGCCGGGATTCGCCACATCGTCGAGCTCCCGCAGTCCGAACTTAACGAAGATCCGGTTTTCGCCCTTGAGCTCGGCGATGTCGGCGATGGTGCCGATGGAGACGAGCTTGAGATAATGCCGGAGGAGCGAGGAGCGGCCGTTGCGGGCGAGCAAGGCCTGGATGAGCTTGAGGACAACCCCCACGCCGGCCAGGTTCCGCTCCGGGTAATTGGCCCCGGGGGCTACCGGGTCGAGGACGGCCAGGGCGTCGGGAATCTCGAGCCCGGGGAGATGATGGTCGGTGATGATGGCGTCGATTCCGAGCTCCTTGGCCCGGCGGACGAACCCGACCGCCTTGATGCCGCAGTCCACGCTGATGACGAGCTTGGCGCCCCGCTCCGCGGCGACGCCGATGTGTTCATCCTTGATGCCGTAGCCTTCTTTCAGGCGCTCGGGGATGAAATAGTCGACCCGCCCCCCCATCGAGGAGAGCGCCCGGTGGAGCATCACCATCGACAGGACACCGTCGACGTCATAGTCGCCGAAGATCAGGATTTTTTCTCCGTTCTCCACCGCCCGGTCGATCCGGTCCACCGCCGCGGCCATGCCGGTCATGAGGAACGGATCGTGGAGATCAGCGAGCGACCCACGCAGGAACTTTTCGGCGGACGCCGGATCGAGGATCTTCCGGTTGGCGAGCACCTGGGCGAGAGGCAGGGGAAGGCCTAGGGCGGCGGCCAGGCCGGCGGCCTCGGGCCGAGGCTCGAGCAGGTTCCAGGAGTATTCTTCCATGACGGCACCAAATTTATCACATTCGTCGCGAAAAGCATACGCGCGGGGGACATCCGCGGCGCGCCGTTCGTTGACAGGCGGAGAGCGGGAAAATATAATCGATTCATGGTGATAGCCTCATTGCGCGAAAAACTGAGCCGAACGCGCCAGGCGTTCCGGCAGAGATTCGAGGATATTCTGAAGAGCGGGCGGAGCCGCGAGGAAATTCTCGACCAGCTGACCGAGACCCTGATCCTCGCCGACGTAGGGGTTCCGACGGCCGAAAAGATCATGGATGCCGTGGGTCGAACCGTCCGGAAAAGCGACGGTTTCGAGGCGGTCCTCGAGACGCTTAAATCCGAGATCCTCGTCATCCTCGGCCGCCACGCCGGCCGCCTGAGCCTCGACCCGAAGACCGGGGTGCTGATGATGGTCGGCGTGAACGGCGGCGGCAAGACGACCTCGCTGGCCAAGATCGCCCTCCGGCTTCAGGGCGAAGGCCGAAAATGCATCCTCGTAGCCGGGGACACGTTCCGGGCCGCCGCTCCGGAGCAGCTCGCGGTCTGGGGCCGGAAGCTCGGGATACCGGTGATCAAAGGCCCGTACGGGGCCGATCCGGCGGCCGTGGCGTTCGACGCGGCTCGTTCCCTCAAAACGCAGGGCTTTGACACCATGCTCGTCGACACCGCCGGCCGCATCCATACGAACTCCAACCTGATGAACGAGCTCGAGAAGGTG